>Ga0118677_10000314_pt1 | contig 106314 bp, 91 predicted proteins | sample AliMusrvi5mmetaG_FD_86154 | JGI IMG/M metagenome (GOLD analysis project Ga0118677, IMG submission 86154)
CAAAATTATATTGATGAATTTATGTATAAATTAAACAGGAGAAACAGTTTTGATCTTTTTGAACGAGTCGTTATTGCTGCTGTTTTTCCTTACTGGTACAATTGTGAGTAATCATATTTAATAACATTGTCTTTCATGGTTTTTCCCGTTTCGTCCACCAGAAACCATAAAAGTAAAACCCCTGTTCATAACTTTTTTATACTGCATTTCCGCATTCCTGCATGGTTTGCATTCATTTATACTTCCAGTTCCTCTCCTTCCCCTCTGCCATCCACTCCACGGAGGTTTCCAGCCGTTTCTGGCGCGTGGCGGCGGTTTTGGCCTCATTGATCCACATGATGTACTCCTTGCGCTTGGAATAGGCGAAGTTGCCGAAGGTCTCCTGTGCAAAGGGATTTGTGCCGAGAGCAGCCAGCAGGTCGCCGGGTATTTCAAGCTCTTTTTTCTCCTGTTCGGTTGCCTTTTTCGGCTTGACTTTTGCTCCCTGGTCGTTCAGCAGTTTTGCCTCGTGAAGGTATTCAAGCAGGATATTATCCGCGGGCAGGTCCTCCAGCGATCTGATCCTCCCGAAGTGGCCCATCGATTTCTCCTCTTTTTCTCCAAGCAAGCCATATGGGTCGGGCATCAGCTTTGCCTTCCAGAAACTAAAGGCGCAATGTTCCTTAAATCCGGCCATGCTTGTATAAGTTCCCTTGTAGTCAAAGTGCGGGAATCCCCATTTCAGCTTCTCTTCTGCGTTCGGGCATGCCTGGTGTACAAGGTCACGGAAGTGGCGGAGTATCGGTTTGGCAAAATCGGCCGAGGCCTCGATATAGAGGTCGATTTTTGTATCTCTCATGGTAGCTGGGATGTTGTTGCCCGGGATGGTTTGTACCGTCGCCAGAATTTATATCTTGTAACGGAGGTATAATAGAACAGTTGCCGGATTACGGGGATTCTGAGTAAATAATGAAAAATCCGGTACGAGAGGACCATCACCGCAAAGGTGATGCCCCAGCGGATAGAGGTAACCAATATTTCCACCCACCCATTCCCGGCAGGGATCGTGATAAACCGGGCTACGCCCTGCCAGAACCACACCATGATCCAAAGATTGAGCAGACACATGATGCCGATGATATACCCATGCGAGGTTTCGATAGCCCGCTTGGGGCAGGCGTTCATACACCGCATGCAGCTTTCGCACCGGTACGACCAGAAGGGGCGGTTGTCGACCTTGAGAATTGCCTTTACCGGGCAGTTGGCGATGCACAGGCCGCAATTGTCGCAGCAATTGGTGGCGTAAAACGATTTCGCCAGGATAAAACGCCCGACGAAAAAATATCCGATGCTGACCGGCGATACCAGCAAATCCTGGATGATATCGCGGAAAGCGGTATAAACCCTTTGACCGCTCAGGATTTTTCCGGCAAAGGCAATGGTGATCCGCTTGCACCGGGCATAAATTGATGCCACCACGGCGTCCTTAACTCCCGGGTGGAAAGAGATCCAGTTGGAGGGCAGATCGATGGATCGCAATCCCACGATGCGGTAACCTTTCAGCAGAAGGACAACGGCGGCCAGCCAGAGAGCAATCCCGCTAAGCCCGGGCACAAACCATTTTGAAAGCTTAAGCCCGGCGCGGGTATTCATTAAAAAGACGCTGTTCCCCTTCGCGCGCGGGAAACGGAAAATGAAGTACATCATGGCCGGGGGATAGTTGAAGCCATGTGTGGGAGAGATAAAACCTACAAGGGAGCCCGGCCGCGGCGGCTTGATATTTTTGCGGTCAATAGCAGCAATATCGCGTGTTTTAAAGGGGATTCCCCTCGCCAGGGCCGTGTCGGAAAACCACACGGCTACACTCCGTGCATTACCGGTACCGGAGAAAAAATAGATGTCCAGGTAAGAAACCATGTGTGCAGGATGAAAATTTTGCAATATCAGTTTCAGTGAATAAAGGTAAGGAATGACAGGTAATGTATGCTGCGGATTTCTTTATATTTTAGCAAAATATTTCTTCCGGTATTTATCATAAAAAACTGCACAGCCTTATGTATGATGATTTCTGGCGTTATCCCAGGAAAAAAACAAAGACTAAAGCGCAAACTCCGTCACAACGGTTGAAATTTGGTCAGACATGGTGGGGCGGGCAATGGCTGAATGCCCTTACCCATATCGATTACGATAACCGGCTTCCCCGGGGACGGGCCTATGCCGGAAATGGTTCTGTCCTGGAAACTAAAATAAGCGGAAACAACATTACCAGTAAGGTACAGGGGAGCAGACCACGGCCCTATAACATTTCCGTTTCAGTGCCTCTTTTTACCCACGAACAAAAGAAAGAACTTGTCAGCGGCATCCAGCAGGATCCCTTCATCCTGACCAAATTACTCAACCGGGAGCTGCCCCAGGAATTGAACCGTCTGGGGCTGGACCATGGAATCAGGCTTTTTCCGTCGACCTGGAAGGATTTTTCAATGAGCTGTTCCTGCCCCGACTGGGCTGTCCCATGCAAACACCTGGCGGCGGTTATTTATGTGATTTCACATGAGATAGATTTAAACCCGTTCCTGGTGTTGCAACTGCATGGACTGGATTTACTGGCGGAGTTGAAAAATACAGATTACGGATTAGAGAACCATAAGGAGGAGCCGATCCCGGCGATAGAAAACATGGTCGTTGAAAAGGTCCCGCAAGGGGGGCCCCATCCTGGCTTCGACGAAGCCGGCCTGCCCGATTTTTCAAAAATTCCGGTGAACGGCAGTACGTTGCTTTCTCTGCTTCCGGCAAAACCCCTTTTTCACCATAAGGATTTCAGGGAGATACTCCAGTCGGCCTATAAGAGCCTGGCGAATGGAATGCAAAAACACACGCCACCTCCGTTGGAGAGCAGGGCAGCCGCAATCTGTAACAGGCTGACCTCCTTTGACGATACCATGGTCCTGATAAGTCCCGACTTATCTGTTGATGAGGTGGCATTGGTTATCGAAGGAGCTGAGGAGGAGGAGATCCGTATTTCTTTCAGTGAGTTTGCCGGAATACTGGAAGCCATGGACCCGGTTCAGCTTGCCAATTGTAATGATCTTCTTCGCGGGATCGCCATCCACAGGCAGTTTGCGGCGACACTTGCCCGGCAGGGTGCCATTATGCCCCAGTTGCTGACCAATAAAAATGGAGCGATGATGATCCGCTGGATCCCGGCAGTCAACGATCCGGAACTCAGGGCCCTGACAGAAAGGGTACATTCATTTGCCGGAGCGGGAACAGTATGGGTATGGCAGTCCCTGAAGAAGGAAAATGAACAGTATTGGCCGTTGATTGCCGAGGAAAATTCAATGATGATGACGGCACTGTTCCTCAACCATTACATGAATTTGTACAGCAATACCCATAAATTCCTGGATAAGGGGGAAGGCATAATTGTTGAGATGTTTTTTAATTCGAAACCGGCCGCCTTTACCAGCCTTACGGAGAAACAAATTCCCAATACGATACAGCTTTGGCTGAAACGGTTGCATATCGGGAAAAAACAATGGATACCGCTTCTCCATGTCGAAGAAAGGCAAGGGTGGTTTTATCTTGATTTCCTGGCGACGAACCGGGATGCACCGCTTGAAATCCCCGTTCCGGTAGAGCAATTTATAACCAGGAAGGAATATGCAGCTGTCAGGTATGAGTTACTCAGGGATCTGACAGGGTTAGCTGATGTTTTTCCTGAAATTGGTTTTTATATTAAAACCCTGGGAAAACAATCCATACAATTCGACAGCAATGGATTTGTGGATGTTTTTATGAGGATCATGCCCATGCTGCGGTTGCTGGGTATCGAAATGCTGATGCCCAAATCGCTTGAAAAGCTGTTGTCACCCCGACCCACATTAAGATTATCTGCCGGAGCGAAAAGCAAATCATTATCATTCGTAAACCTTGACCAGCTGCTTGGCTTTGAATACCAGATAGCACTGGGCGATACGCTGATTTCCGTATCGGAATTCAGGAAACTGGTGGGCCGCTTATCGGGAATTGTGAAGATAAAGGATCAGTATGTGTTACTGAAGAATGACCATCTTGAAAAATTGTTCGCCCAGTTTGACAAACCTGTTGACCCTTCGCCGCACGACCTGTTGAAGGCGGCGCTGGCCGGTGAGTTTCATGGAGCAACCGTGGAACTGTCGCCCGAAGTGCTGAAACTAATTGAACGGATGAAAGAACCCGGAATGGTTAGTCTGCCCGCCGGCCTTGTGGCCACGCTGAGGCCCTATCAGCTGGCCGGATACCGTTGGATGATCAAAAATGCTGCCATTGGTTTTGGCAGCCTGATTGCCGATGATATGGGTCTGGGGAAAACAGTGCAGGTCATCACTGCCATTTTAAAGTTCAGGCAGGATGGTCAATTGGAGAAAAACAAGGTGCTGGTGATTGTCCCAACCACCCTGCTAACCAACTGGCAAAAGGAAATTGAAAAGTTCGCCCCGACGATCAAAGCAGTGGTTTATCATGGTGCAGGCAGGAAACTGGAGACTGCCGGAACGGACCTGGTGATAACGACTTATGGCATGATCCGCAGCGACCTGGCGAAATTCAAGGCAAAGGAATGGCATGCCGTTGTGATTGATGAAGCGCAAAACATTAAAAATTCGGCAACCGACCAGACCAGGGCGGTAAAAGGGCTGAAAACGGGCATCCGCATTGCCATGAGCGGCACGCCGGTGGAGAACCGGCTTTCGGAATACAGGAGTATTATGGATTTTGTCAATCCCGGCTACCTGGGCTCGGAAAGGGCCTTTGAAACTGAATTTGCAACACCCATCCAGGTGAACCACGACCAGGAAAAGACATTGCTTTTCCGCAAGATCACGGCGCCCTTCATCCTTCGCCGGTTGAAGACCGATAAGACGATAATCTCCGATCTTCCCGATAAAATTGAAAACAACCATTATTGTTCGCTGGGAAGTGAACAGGCCGCCCTGTACCAGAATGTAGTAGACACCGCCATTGAAGAGATTGAACAACTTGAAGGGATTCAGCGGCGCGGCATGGTGCTGAAGATGATCACCGCATTAAAGCAAATCTGCAACCATCCCGATAATTATCTGAAAAAAGGCAGCGCTGATCCTGCCCGGTCAGGAAAATCGCTGATACTCGTTGATCTGCTAAGACAAATCAGGGATGCCGGAGAAAAAACCCTTATCTTCACACAATACAGGGAAATGGGGGATATCCTGGTGAAGATGGTTGAAAACCAGTTTGGCATGGTTCCCCTGTTTCTGCATGGCGGCACGACCCGTCTGCAGCGTGATGCGCTGGTGGAGGAGTTCCGGACCCGGCATCACAAATGGATCTTTATCCTTTCCCTCAAGGCCGGAGGTACCGGGCTAAACCTTACGGCAGCAAGCCATGTGATCCATCACGACCTCTGGTGGAACCCTGCCGTGGAGGCACAGGCTACCGACAGGGCTTTCAGGATCGGGCAAACCAAAAATGTGATGGTAAACCGCTTGCTGACCAAAGGCACTTTCGAGGAAAAGATCGACGAGATGCTGAAAAGCAAACGGGATCTTGCCAACTTGACCGTAGCCACCGGTGAGAAATGGATCGGCGACTTGTCGACCAGTGAATTAAAGGATGTTTTTGCATTAAACCAAACATGACACTAAGTTCCGAAAGAGTAACGAATGACAGACATTGAAAGTTATTACCAATTCTCGGCCAAAGGCCGGCCGGATGGTTTCAGGATGTTCTTTTTTCTTTTCCTGCTTGTGATTTCCACAGGATGCCGTGTGCTGAAAACCGAACGGCCCCGCGAGGAATATAAAACGGTTTCCTGGACACCACGCTATTCTTATATCAACATCCCCCTGGAAACGAATGTAAAAACCCTGAAACGGATGATAAACCGCGGACTCAGCGGGGTTATTTATTCGGATACCAGTTTCGAGGACCATAACCGGGATAACCTGATGTTACGGGCCACCAAAAGCGACAGCATCACCCTCACCATGGAGGGGAACCAGGTTGCCTACCGGGTTCCGCTGAAGATCTGGCTCAGGAAACGTTTTTCGGCCGGATTGCTTGGATTTAACTATTCCACCACCCAGGATGCAACCGCGGAGGTGGCGCTGAAATTTAAAAACACCATCAGCCTCGGGAAGGACTGGGCTGTCAATACCGTTACCCTCTCCGACGGCTATGAGTGGATCAGCTACCCCCAGACGATGGTCGGTCTGATGCAGATTCCGCTCCCCTTTATCTCCGACCTGCTGGTTCAGTCGAACATGCAGATGATCACCAGGGAGATCGACCTGGGCATCAAGGAATCGTTTAACCTAAGGAAGGTGATGACCGATGCCTGGACACGGATGCAAAAGCCGGTACAGGTATCAGCCGAAAATTCGCTGTGGCTGAAGATCACCCCGGCAGAATTCAGCACCGTGCCCCTGCGGGCCTCCTTCGCCTCCATTAACCATCCGGTAAGTCTCAAGGCCCTGGTGCAGCTCAATTTCGGAGCGGAACCTGAATATTCGCTGAACCCAACCCTGCCGCCACTGAAGATTACCAGTGCCCTGCCCGATAATTTCAGTATCAATTTTTCGATGGGCATGCCCTTTTCCAGGATCAATGAAATGGCCAGGAAACAGTTTACAGGCTACGTTTTCACCTACCGCAATTATAAGATTACCGTACTCGACATCTCCATTTATGGACAGGGCGACAACCTGATCGTTGCCCTGGTTGTGGAAGGGAGCATAAAGGGGACCATTTACCTCTCCGGCATTCCTCTCTTTGAACGCGACAGCAATACCGTTGTTTTATCAAATCTCGACTTCCAGGTCTCCACACGCAATGCCCTGGTAAAAACAGCCTCCTGGATGTTCCATTCGGGACTGGTGCAGAAATTGTCGTCCAACCTTGTCCTGCCCATCGGCGATCGCCTGCAGGATGCCCGGAAAGAGCTCGGCTCCTACCTTGAACATAACCAGAACGCAAGCTGGTTCACCATCAAAGGCGAAATCAACAAACTCGATCCCGACAGGATCCTGATCACCCCCGATGCAGTCATGGCCTGCTTTCAGTTTGAAGGAAAAATCAGGATCAGTCTGAAACCCGACTAAAAAGCCTGACAACCCTCCATAAGCAAGACCCAATAATTCCCGCATTCCTGCTTTCCTGTATTCCTGCATTCCTGCATTCCCGCATTCATTGACAAATATCAACCCAATCTTTGACATTTTTCAACCCTCGTTTCTTAGATGGCACGTAATCAAATAAGTAACACCGTGAGATATATGTTTTACCGGGCATCCGGTTAGGTTATTTCATATTAATTTTTAACTTTGCTGTCCACATCTGTTAACTGATTCACATTATGAGCGCTGAAAGCCTGATTCTCTTCTTCATCGTGGGGGCATTCCTGGTGGGGTTCGCCCTTGTGTTTGCCCACTACGTGGCTCCAAACTCCACCAATTTCCAGAAGTCGGAAGCCTATGAATGCGGGATACCCTCCGAAGGGTTGACCTGGTTGCAGTTTAACGTAGGCTATTACCTGTTTGCCATCATCTTCCTGGTATTCGATGTGGAAAGTGTCTTTATCTTTCCCTGGGCCGTGGTTATGAAGGAGATGGGCATGGTTGCCTTTGTTGAAATCGTCATTTTCTTTTTTGTACTGGGTCTGGGCCTGCTGTATGCCTGGAAGAAAGGAGCGCTGAAATGGGAATAAAAAACATGAAAGAGGCTGATTTTCGTGATAACGAAACCCTCGACCTCTTCAAGCAATCGGGTGGAAATGTACTGTTTACCACACTGGATGCCGTGATGGACTGGGGTCGTTCCAACTCAATCTGGCCCCTTACCTTTGCCACCAGTTGCTGCGGTATCGAGATGATGGCCACCGGCGCATCGCGCCACGACTTCTCGCGCTTCGGCATTGAAGTCTACCGTGCCTCTCCCCGCCAGGCCGACGTGATCGTGGTCGCAGGTACCATTGTCAATAAGATGGCGCCGGTACTGAAGAGGTTGTATGACCAGATGTCGGACCCAAAATATGTGATCGCCATGGGTGCCTGTGCCGTTTCGGGAGGCCCCTTCTTTTATAACACCTACCATGTGATCCGCGGCGTCGATCACGTGATCCCGGTTGATGTCTATATCCCGGGCTGCCCGCCGCGCCCCGAATCACTGCTTTACGGCGTGATGCAGCTCCAGCGCAAGATCAAGCTGGAGTCGCCCCTGTCAAACCCGAGAAAAACCACAGAATTAATTTAGATATTTTCCAAAGATGGATAACGCAGCATTGAAGGAGCGGATTCTGGGCCTGGTTCCCGACGCAGAATTCCAGGAAAACAAACAATTCCTGACCTTCATCATCCCACCGGCAAAAATGCACGAACTGGCTGTTACCTTAAAAACAGATTCCACCCTTGCATTTGACTATCTCTTCTGTCTTTCAGGGGTCGATATGGTGAATTACCTTGAAGTGGTGTATCACCTCGAATCGACCACCCACGGTCATCAGCTGGTGCTCAAAGCACGTACGGCCGACCGGGAAAACGGCGCCCTGGACACGGTATGCGACATCTGGCGCACCGCCGAGCTTCACGAAAGGGAGGTGTACGACCTGATGGGCATCAGATTTACCAACCATCCCGACCTCCGCCGGTTCTTCCTCGAAGAGGGCTGGGTAGGCCATCCCCTGCGCAAGGACTATACGGATGCAGTTAACATCGTAGAACTTTAAGGTATGAAAGAAGTTATCAACCTGCCTGTCAAGAATATCGAGGAGGAGGAATACCATATCAATATGGGACCCCAGCACCCCTCCACCCACGGGGTACTCCGGCTGGTCGTTTCCCTACAGGGGGAGATCGTGAAAAGCTTAAAGCCCCATTGCGGCTATATCCACCGGGGTATTGAGAAGATGTGTGAAAAGGATACCTATCCCCAGATCATCCATCTTACCGACCGGATGGACTACCTTTCGGCCCACATCAACAACCATGCCGTTTGCCTGCTGGTTGAGAAGGCGCTGGAGGTGGATGTCCCCGAACGGGTAAAATACATCCGCACCATCGTCGACGAGCTGAACAGGATTGCCTCCCACCAGTTGTGGTGGTGCAGCTTCGGAATGGACATGGGCGGCCTCACCTGCTACTTTTACGGCCTGCGCGACCGCGAACATATTCTCGATATTTTCGAGGAATCGTTTGGTTCACGGCTTTTGCACAGTTATTACACGCCCGGCGGACTGATGATGGACATCCACCCGAATTTCCAGAAGAGCGTGAAGGAGTTCATCAAATATTTCAGAAAAAAGATCAAGGATTATGATGATATCCTCACCGGGAACATCATCATGCAGGAGCGTACGAAAGGCGTTGGCATCCTGTCGAAGGAAGATGCCATCAGCTATGGCGTAACCGGCCCCTCGGGCCGCGCATCAGGCTTTGCGTGCGATGTGCGTAAACACGCTCCTTACGGCGTATACGAGAAAGCCGACTTCAAGGAGATCATGGGAACCGAAGGCGACACCTTTACCCGCTATATGATGAGGATGCATGAGATGCGCGAATCGATGAAGATCATCGAGCAGCTGATCGACAACATCCCCGAAGGCGATTACACCGCCAAGATGAAAGCCGTGATCAAGCTGCCTGCCGGCGAGTATTACCAGCGGGTGGAGGCCTCCCGTGGCGAACTGGGCGTTTATTGCATCAGCGACGGCAACAAGACCCCTTACCGCATGAAATTCAGGTCACCCAACTTCTCAAACCTCAGCGCACTCGATCACATGAGCCGCGGGGTGAAGATCGCCGACCTGGTCGCCATTGGCGGATCACTTGACTATGTTATTCCCGATATTGACAGATAATAAACCTTATCCATGAACTTCAGCATTTACGACTTCACATCATTTAACCAATGGATCGATCAGTTCCTGCGCAGCCATATGTCGGCCTTCTGGGCGGTTGCCATTGAAATGACCATCATTGGGTTGGCCATCCTGCTGTTTTATGCACTGGTCGGGTTGTTCCTGGTCTATGCCGAACGCAAGGTTTGCGCCTTTATGCAAAACCGCGTCGGGCCAAACCGGGTGGGACCTTTCGGGTTTTTTCAGACCATCGCCGATTTTGTCAAACTGATGCTGAAAGAGCTTATCTACATCAGGAATGCCGATCAGCTACTGTTCAACCTGGCGCCGTTTATCATTATCATCGCCTCCTTCATGGCCATTGCAGCCATCCCGTTTGCCAAGGGACTGCATGCCATCGACTTCGACATCGGCGTACTATACGTGATCGCGGTATCGTCGCTGGGTGTGGTGGGCATCCTGCTGGCAGGCTGGTCGAGCAATAACAAGTATTCGCTTATCGGCGCCATGCGTTCGGGCGCACAGATCATCAGCTACGAATTGTCGGTAGGACTGTCGCTGCTTACCATCGTCATCCTTGCCGGTTCGATGCAGTTTTCACAGATCGTGGAGGGACAGGCCGACGGCTGGTTCATTTTCAAGGGTCATATCCCGGCCTTCATCGCCTTTATCATCTTCCTGATCTCCAGTACGGCCGAGACAAACCGTGGACCCTTCGACCTGGCAGAAGCCGAATCGGAGCTCACGGCCGGTTTCCATACCGAATATTCGGGGATCAAATTCGCCTTCTTCTTCCTGGCGGAATATATGAATATGTTTATCGTGGCCTCCATCGCAGCCACCATGTTCCTGGGCGGATGGATGCCCTTCCACATGGGCGGATGGGCAGGGTTCAACCATATCATGGATTTTATCCCTCCGTTTATATGGTACATCGGAAAAACTTTCTTTGTCATCTGGATTATGATGTGGTTCAAATGGACCTTTCCAAGGTTGAGGATCGACCAGTTGTTGACCCTGGAATGGAAATACCTGTTGCCCATCAACCTGGTCAATATCCTTATCATGGCATTTGTTGTATTAATGGGTTGGCATTTTTAGAAAACTATGAACAGCTTTTTCAAATACTTTGCAGATATCTTCCGCGCGGTAAAATCTCTCCTTACGGGGATGAAAGTTACCGGGAGATACTTCTTCAGCCCCGGGGAGATCGTAACCCAGCAGTATCCGGAAAACCGGAAGACCCTGAAAATGTACGACCGGTTCAAAGGTGAGGTGATCATGCCGCACAATGCGAACAACGAGCATCGCTGCACCGGCTGCGGGATCTGTGAAACCTCTTGCCCCAATGGCTCCATTGAGATCCTCCAGGCAAAGATCGACATGCCCGACGGCAAGAAGAAACGCATCATCGACAAACACATTTATCACCTGTCGATGTGCACCTTCTGCGGTTTGTGCATCAAATCATGCCCCTCCGATGCCATTACCTGGGGACAGGAGTTTGAACATGCGGTGTTCGATCGCGCCAAACTGACCAAAATTTTAAATAAACCCGGATCTTCCATCATTAAAGATATTGTAGAATGACACCAAATCAATTGATGTTTGCGATCTTTTCGGCAGTCATTATCATTTTTTCGATACTGACCGTGACCAGCCGGCGTATCCTTCGCGCAGCCACCTTCCTGCTTTTCGTGCTGGTGGCTACCGGCGGTATGTATTTCCTGCTGCGGTTCAACTTCCTGGCGGCCATTCAGCTTACCCTGTATGCCGGCGGGATTGTGGTACTGATCATCTTCTCCATCCTCCTGACGAGCCATATCGGGGAGAAACTGGAAGCCCCCTCGCTGATGAAGATCATCCCTGCCTTCCTGGTAACCGCCTTTGGCGCGATCCTGACGATTGCCACCATCCTGCAGTTTAAGTTTCCGCAGGAAGTCGTGGCAAACAGCGACCGTACCGACATTCACGTGATCGCAAAAAGCCTGATCAGTACCGAAAAGTTTGGTTATGCCCTCCCGTTCGAGGTGATCAGCATCCTGTTGCTGGCCGCCATGGTTGGAGCCATCATCCTGGCAAAAAAACGTAAAGATTAATTTTTAACACCCCAACGATATGTTCGAAGGCGTTCCATTAACCTGGTTTTTAATCACCGGCACCATCATGTTCTTTGTCGGTATTTATGGTTTTCTGGTCAGGAAAAACCTGATCACGATCCTGATGTCGACCGAGCTGATCCTGAATTCGGTCAATATAAATTTTGTGGCCTTTAACAAGATCCTCTACCCGGATCACCTGGAGGGGATGTTCTTTGCCATATTCATCATCGCTGTTGCCGCGGCTGAGGCATCGGTGGCCATCGCCATCATCATCAACATTTACCGCCGGCTCGTGAACATCGATGTGGAAAAGATGAATGAAATGAAGTATTAGCAAACGACCCTTTGACCAAAGAATAAACATTAAAGATAAATAACGCAAATATCACACCGATATGATCGATTTCAGTTACACCATTTGGATCCTGCTGATTCCCCTGTTTATGTTCGTGGTGGTCGGCCTGTTCGGGAACAGGTTTAAACCCATCGTTTCCGGCATCGCCGGCACCAGCGGCCTGTTTGTCATGTGGGTCCTTTCACTGGTCACGGCATACAAGTATTTCTTTGTGCTTGAAAAGGCTGCCGACGGCTCCTTCCAGAAGTTCCTGGCAGTGAATGTCCGCTGGCTCAACCTGACCGACAAGCTGCACATCGACATGGGTGTTCTGCTCGATCCCATCTCGATCATGATGCTGATCGTGATCACCACGGTCTCCTTCATGGTGCATCTTTATTCGATCGGATACATGGATGGTGAAAAGGGGTTCATGCGCTTTTTTGCGACCCTGTCGCTCTTCAGCTTCTCGATGCTCGGGCTGGTCGTTGCCACCAACATCTTCCAGATGTATATCTTCTGGGAGCTCGTGGGGGTGTCTTCCTACCTGCTGATCGGCTTTTATTACACCAAGGACTCTGCCGTTTCGGCCTCCAAAAAGGCCTTTATCGTTACCCGTTTTGCCGACCTGGGCTTCCTGATCGGGATTTTGATGCTGTCGTTTTCCACAGGAACCTTCGACTTTCTGACCCTCACCGGTCCGAACAGCCCGGCATTGACTACAGGCACCGGTATCATGTTCATGGGGTTATCCACCATGACCTGGTCGATGATCTTTATCTTCATGGGCGGCGCCGGTAAATCGGCCATGTTCCCGCTGCATATCTGGCTGCCCGATGCCATGGAGGGTCCTACCCCCGTGTCGGCCCTGATCCATGCCGCAACGATGGTGGTCGCCGGGGTGTACCTCGTGGCCCGCCTGTTCCCGATCTATGTTTTTGCAGCACCTGTCGCCCTCGATGTGGTGATGTACGTGGGTGCCTTCAGCTCCATCTTTGCCGCGGTGATAGCATGTACCCAGTTCGACATCAAAAGGGTGCTTGCCTATTCCACCATGTCGCAGATCGGCATGATGATGTTTGCCCTCGGTGTTTCAGGGTATGGTTCGCATGAAGGACTCGGCTACATGGCCTCCATGTTCCACCTGTTCACCCACGCCTTCTTCAAAGCCTTGTTATTCCTTGCTGCCGGTGCCATCATCCACGCAGTGCACAGCAATGTCATGAACGATATGGGCGGGCTGCGCAAGCATCTGCCCATTACCCATGCCACCTTCCTCATCGCCTGCCTCGCCATCGCCGGGATTCCGCCACTGGCAGGGTTCTTCAGCAAAGACGAGATCCTCGCTGCAGGCCATGAAAAAAGCCTCATGCTTTACTGGGTGGAGATGATCGTTTCGGGACTTACCGCGTTCTACATGTTCCGCCTCTATTATTCCATATTCTGGGGAAAAGATCAGCATTACCATCATACCCCGCATGAAGCATCCTGGACGATGACCGTTCCCCTGATGTTCCTTGCCGTTGGCGCATTACTGGCCGGACTGATCCCCTTCTCGATGTTCGTCTCCTCCGACAGGATGCCCTTTATGTCGCATATCGAACTGGGTATTGCCATCCCGGCCGTTCTCGTAGGGTTACTGGGAATTGTCACTGCCACCGTCTTCTACCGGAAAGAGACCACCATCCCCGACCAGATATTCAAGGCATTGGGCGGCTTTTCACGGGCAGCCTACCGGAAATTCTACATCGATGAGGTTTACCTCTTCATCACCAAAAAGGTCATCTTCAATTATGTTTCCCGTCCCATCGCCTGGTTCGACCGGCATGTGGTCGATGGCAGCATGAATGGAGTGGCTTATGTGACCAATGAAGCCTCCGACCGCATGAAAAAACTGCAATCGGGACAGCTCCAGCAATATGCCCTGGTACTGGTTTCGGGCGTGGTGCTGCTCACCTTGTTATTCACCTATTTATGGACAAACTAATTCCTTAGAAGAATGAGTATTCTGACACTGTTTATCATTATACCGGTTCTCACTGTAATTGGTATTTTATTCAGCAAATCCCATATGCAGGTGAAGTGGGTGGCTGTTGTGGGGATGAGCCTGCAGCTGCTGAGCGCCATCGGGCTGATCTTCCTTTACCTGGCTGAGCGCCGGGCCGGCAACATGGCCGAAGTACTCTTCGTGCAGGATAATATCTGGTATCAAACCCTGAACATCCACTTTTTCATTGGCGTGGATGGCGTTTCGGTCGCCATGATCGGGCTCACATCCCTGGTGGTTTTCGCCGGGATCTTCGCCAGCTGGGATATCGTTGACCTGCCGCGTGAATTTTTCACCTCCCTCATTTTGCTGGCTACCGGGGTTTTCGGGTTTTTCATCTGCCTCGACCTCTTTACCATGTTCCTTTTTTATGAACTGGCCGTCATCCCGATGTACCTGCTGATCGGTATCTGGGGAAGCGGACCACGCCACTATTCTGCCATGAAACTGACGCTGATGCTTATGGGTGGCTCGGCCTTCATCCTGCTGGGGATCATTGGCATCTATTTCAATTCGGCGCCTAACGGCGGACCGTTGACTTTCGACCTGATCAAAATTTCAAAAGAACATATTCCCATCGATGCACAGCGCTTCCTCTTCCCCTTCCTGTTCCTGGGTTTTGGTGTGCTTGGCGCGATGTTCCCGTTTCATACATGGTCGCCCGACGGTCATGCCTCGGCACCAACCGCCGTTTCCATGCTTCATGCCGGGGTACTGATGAAACTCGGCGGCTACGGCTGTTACCGTGTTGCCGTATTCCTTCTTCCCGATGCAGCCCACCAGTTAGGCTGGATCTTCCTGATTCTCGCCACCATCGGGGTCATTTACGGAGCCCTTGGCGCCATCTGGCAGAAGGACCTGAAATATATCAATGCCTATTCATCGGTAAGCCATTGTGCCCTGGTACTTTTCGCCATCCTGATGTTCAACCAGACAGCCATGAACGGTGCCATCATGCAGATGATCTCCCATGGTATCATGACAGCCCTCTTCTTTGCCCTGATCGGGATGATCTACGGACGAACGCACACCCGATTCATCAATGAGATGGGCGGCCTGATGAAGGTCATGCCCTTCCTGGCCGTTGCTTATGTCATCGCCGGTCTGGCCTCCCTCGGACTTCCCGGGTTCAGCGGTTTTGTTGCCGAAATGACCATCTTCGTGGGGGCTTTCCAGAATGCTGATACATTCCACCGGGTAGCCACCATCATTGCCGCCTCCTCCATTGTGGTTACGGCCGTGTATGTGCTCCGCGTGGTAGGAATCCTGCTGCTCGGAAAGATCAAAAATGAACATTTTGAAGAGATCAAGGATGCCAAATGGCATGATAAGATAAGTGTGGTGACCCTGATATTCGGCATCACCCTGATCGGGGTAGCGCCGCTGTGGCTCTCCGACATGATCACCCAGGGGCTCGGACCCATCATGCATAAACTGATTGCGGCTGCGCCGGTATTAATAAAGTAAAGCAACTATAAAACAAACATACAATGCTGATCATGAGACATGAATTACTGTTGATTCTCATCACAGTAATCTTATTGATTGTCGAAATATTTCTGCCCAACACCAGAAAGCACAAGATCATACTGCCGGCCATTCTGCTGATGGCAGGTGTTACGGTTGCCGGCTTCATCCCCGGAACCCCGGGGATCCTGTTCGGGGGTATGTACCAGTCGACAGAACTTTCCATGTTGCTCAAGAATATCCTGAACATCGGCGTGCTGATCATCTTTATCCAGTCGGTCGACTGGCTGAAGCAGGATCAGAACAAGGAAAAAATCAGTGAGTTCTTCCTGCTCATGCTTTCAACTCTCATCGGGATGAATTACATGATCTCTTCAGGCGATTTCCTGATGTTCTACATCGGACTCGAGCTGGCAACGATCCCCGTTGCAGCATTGGCCGCCTACGAGCGTATGAAAGAAAAATCGGCTGAAGCAGGGGTTAAGCTGATCTTTATCTCCGCCCTGTCGTCGGGCATTTTATTGTACGGGCTCTCCATGATCTACGGTACAACCGGAACCATGTACTTTCTCGATGTAGCCCCCAGGATTACGGGCGCTCCCCTGCAGGTTCTGGCCTTTATCTTCTTTTTTGCCGGGATGGCCTTCAAAATCTCACTGGTCCCGTTCCACCTGTGGACCGCCGATGTATACGAAGGAGCCCCCGTGAATGTTACCTCCTACCTGTCCGTCATTTCAAAAGGAGCAGCGGTATTTATCTTTACCATCCTTCTTTATACGGTATTTGCCAAGATCGCCGTCATGTGGAGTGAAGTGCTTTATGTGATCACCATCCTGACGATAACCGTCGGTAACCTCTTTGCCATGCGTCAGCAGAACCTCAAGCGGTTCCTGGCCTTTTCATCCATCGCCCAGGCTGGGTTTATCCTCCTCGGGATTATTGGTCAAAGCCAGCTCGGGATGACCACCGTGATCTATTTTGCGATGGTCTATATCTTTTCGAACCTCGGTGCCTTCGGCGTGGTGGGGATCATCTCGAACCGCACCGGAAAGGAAAACATCAACGATTACGACGGACTTTACAGGACCAACCCCAACCTCAGCCTGGTGATGATGCTTTCCCTGTTTTCACTGGCAGGGATTCCGCCGCTGGCAGGTTTTTTTGGTAAATTTTTCCTGTTTACGGCTGCCGCCAAACAGGGCTATTATATCCTGGTACTGATCGCCCTGGTCAACACCATCATCTCCCTCTATTACTATTTGCTGGTGATCAAGGCGATGCTGCTGAACAACAGCGACCAGCCCATCGCCCGGTTCAAAAGCGACGGTTATACCCGTATCGGTCTGCTGATCTGTGTGGGCGGCATGGTGGTCATTGGTTTTGCCAGTTCAATTTACGAGGTGGTTTATAGTTTAAGTTTCGGTTTGTTTTAATGTTCCGGTGATGTAGAGACGCCTTAAAAAGGCGTCTCTACAATCCGGATAAAAAAATATGTATGGCAATTTTAAAAGGCAAACACAACATCGCCGACATTGAAGGCATCCGTTGTTCCGTCGTTGAAACCGGAGCTGCTGAAGCCCGTGCAGGATTCCTCAGGGAACTCCTCGAATTTAACCGGTATGAGGTAAAGATGGAAATTGAAAAGGCCAAGGATGGGACCCCGCTTGAAACCTATGTGATCGGTGTGACCGATACCCTGTTCAACCCGGCAATTGTCCTTTACCAGAAGAAACTTTTCAGAAAAGACAAAAAAACGGTAACCCCTGTTTACTGGAATCAGCAACCTGAACAGGATGATATTCCCTACTGGCAGGTTCAACAGTAGTCCCCATGCAAAAGTTTGCAAAATATTTTTCCTGGTTTGTAATTTTCCTTTACTTCGCACTCGGAATCGCCGTGCTGACAGCTCCCCGGTTTCAATACCTCTCAAAAGAGGTAAGAACCATTTTTGCCATTTTTCTTTTCCTTTATGGAGGATTCAGATTGGCCCGGCTGTGGTCAAAAAACAGGGAAAACAGGGAGGAGTAACCTTATACCCTAATTTTCGGTCTGTCAGAAACGTGCAAATTATAATCACATCGGGGATTTTGTGAATTAACATGCAATATTTGTGAGGTTCGATAATAAATTTTATAAATTTGTGTTCTAACATAAAAAGCTACTGATTTTTAGCAATTAAGCAATGAAAAACATCATGAAATACGGAGAGGGTTTTTTCATATTTTCAGGAATTATTTTCCTGATGTTTTTTGCTGCCTGTGGTGGAAATCCAAGCCCGAAGGATGTCGATACGCCAACCTCCGGCCGGATCAGGATTTGCGTGGATGATTCCTACAAACTGCTCATCGACGGGGAATCCTATACCTTCGAATCCTTGTATAAATATGCTCATCCCGACATCGTCTATAAAAACGAAGCCGATGTCATCAACGACCTGATGAACGATTCCGCATCGCTGATCATTGTTAACAGGAAACTCTCCGATAAACAGGTAAAAATTCTCGAAGGCCAGCAGTATATCGCCAGAACAACCAAGATCGCCCTGGATGCCCTGGCCCTCATCGTCAACAACGACAACCCCGACACCACGATGCTTTACCAGACGGTCAAGGAGATTTTCCAGGGAAAGATAAAGAGCTGGAAGCAGGTGAATCCCAAATCAAAACTAAAGGATCTGAGCGTTGTATTTGACAATTTCAAGTCGGGAAACCCCAGGTATTTCAAGGAAAAATTCGCACTCGATTCATTCCCTTCCAACTGTTTTGCCGCACAGAACAATGAAGAGGTGATCAGTTATGTTGAGAAAAACAGGAATGCCGTGGGAATTATCAGCGTTAACTGGATCAGCGACCGCGAAGATACTGTTTCGCATAATTTTCTGAAGCGCTTCAAGGTGGTCGCGGTTGCCATGGAGGGCGAAACCGGCGAGGGTACCCGTTTCCGCAAACCCTTTCCCGGTTATATTTTTGAAGGATCTTACCCCTTTACCCGGGACGTATATTGCATAAACCGCCAATCCTATACCGGGCTGGCACATGGATTTTCATCATTCATAGCAGGGGAGAAGGGGCAGTTCATTGTTCTGCACTCAGGGCTTGTGCCTGCTGCAATGCCCGTGAGAACCGTCGAAATCAAACACTAACACAAAGGAGATATTTTTATGTTAAGAGCTACTAAACCGGTTGTTGTCGTTGTTGCGCTGCTACTCTTTTTTCCTTTCCTTGCAAAAACATATTCCCAGGAGCTGAAGGATGCCGTAAAACTTACGAAAAGCGAACAATTCAAAAAAGCCAGTTCCATGTTCAGGAGTCTTATCAGACAGAACCCGGCAAATGGAGATCTCTATTACTTTTATGGCAGGAATTTCCTGGACAACTTCTATTCCGATACGCTGAATATCTCTTTCACCGAAATGGCCGATTCGGCCAGGATGGTTTACCAGCAGGGACTGCAGCAGGACCCGGCCAACCCGTTGAATTTTGTGGGATTGGGCGGTCTCGACCTGATCAATAAAAAACTCCCGGAGGCCCAGGGTGAATTCGCAAAAGCCATGGCATTGCTGCCTTCCAAGGCAAACAAGCAACTTAAAATGGATCCCGCCAAACATTCCAGGGTGCTGATCGAAATGGCTGAATCGTATGTTGCAGCAAGTGTACATGATACCGGTGCCGTTTTCAACCTGCTGCGTACGGCAGAAAAACTCGACAACAAAAACCCCAATCTCTTTATCGTCAAGGGGGATGTCTATTTCTACCTGCTGAACGACGGGTCAAAGGCGATCCAGAACTATAACATGGCACAGTCGCTTGATCCCAAATCGCCCGAGGCAAAACTGCGCGTCGGCCAGCTCTGGATGCGTGCCCGTCAGTACACCAATGCCCTCAATTATTACCAGGAGGTTGTAAAAATGGACTCCACCTTTGCTCCGGCTTACCGCGAACTCGGTTCCCTGCTTTCCCGCGCCGGACGCCAGGAGGAGGCAAAAAAGAATTTCTACAAATTCCTTGAACTATCCAAGAATACCGCTGCCCGCAAACAGTTTGTAAACACCCTCATCGAGCTGAAAAACTATCCTGAGGCCATCACCCAGCTCAATGAGATCACCAAAGTTGACAATACCGACAATGACGTGAACAGGGCGCTTGCCTATTCCTATTTCGAAACGCAGCAATATGACAAGGGACTATTGTATATCAAGAAGTTCATTGCCAATGCAAAACCTGAAAAGATCAGGGCGCTCGACTATACCTATTACGGAAGGCTGCTCTCCAAAACCAAACAGGATTCACTTGCCTCCGAACAACTGCTGAAGGCCTATACTATGGATACATCCAAGTCCGAACTCATCTCTGAAGCTGCCTTAAGTTATACCAGGATCAAGAAATATGACAAGGCGATGGAACAATATGAGCGCAAACTTAAACTGAAGAAGGGCGTGCCGATGGATTACTATAACCTGGGGAAGGTTTATTACAGTCTGCAGGATTATGTGAAAGCCGATACGAACCTGGCTGTTTTCAACCTCCAGCAACCCGATTATATCCCTGGTTTTGCCTGGCGTGCAAGAACCAAATCGAACCTCGACCAGAAAGATCCCAAAGGGTTTAACATGACTGGGATGGCCGTACCGGTCTACGAGAGCCTGATACAGAAAACCCAGGTAGATACTGTGAAATATATGAAGGAGCGGTTTGAATCGTTCGATTATCTCGCCTTTTATCATTACAGCAACTATATGCGGGATCTCAAGCAAAAAGATGAGGCCGAAAAAGCGCTCTTTTATTATACCAGGATGAGCGCGGTAAACCCTAATGATGAGAAGGTTGCCATAGTAAAACCGGTCATCGATGCACTCAAACTAAAGGTCAGGTAACAACTATTTGATTTAGGATTTAATTTTTTTACCTTTGTGGGCCTTTATAACAAGAAAATCCACTAATCCATTCAATTTTAAATTTAAAACTTATTAACGATGAGCAAGACAAGTAGCAAAGGCGGATCATTGGGAGAAGCCTTAAGGTCAGTGTTTACGGTGGGCGTGATGGTTGTAGCATTCGCCTTTTCTTATTTCCTCTACAAAGTCGTGTTTGGAAATCCTTTGTTTTTTGAAGGTGGTAACCCTGCAGGACATCCGCTTCCCGGCAATTATCTTGCCATTATCTACAAAGGAGGGGTGATTGTACCTTTTCTTATCACGCTGAACCTTATCCTGATCATCTTTGCCGTTGAACGTGGCATCGTCCTGTTCCGCGCAAGAGGAAAAGGCCGTATCAATGTATTTGTAAAAAACCTGCAGATTGCCTTGGATACCAATAAAATCGAAGATGCAATCGTTTCCTGCGATAAGCAAAGAGGTTCCCTGGCCAATGTTATGAAAGCCGGTCTGCTTCGTTATCGTTCCCTGCAGAATGATGCCACCCTCGAGAAGGACCAGAAGATCCTTGCTCTCCAGAAAGAATTCGAAGAGGCTTCCGCACTGGAGCTTCCGATGTTGTCACGCAACCTGGTCATCCTTTCCACCATCGCCTCCATCTCCGTGTTAACGGGTCTTATGGGAACGGTTATCGGGATGATCAAGGCCTTTGCAGCGTTGGCCCAGGCCGGTGCCCCCGATGCCCTTGCACTCGCCAATGGTATTTCCGAAGCCCTTATCAATACCGCTTTCGGTATCTTCGGTTCACTCATGGCCATCGTATTATACAACTTCTATTCTACCCAGATCGACAGCTTTACCTACAAAATTGATGAAGCAGGTTTCAGCCTCGTTCAGTCATTTGCAGCTGCCACCAAGTAATTAAAAAACAATCCTATGCCAAAAATAAAACATCCGGCAAGATCTCCGCACATAGACATGACGCCTATGGTGGATTTGTTTTCCTTGCTGTTAACCTTCTTCATGTTGACCACCTCGTTCCGTCCACAGGAAGCTGCGCCGATCGAAACACCCAATTCGGTGTCAGAAAAGCAGGCCCCGGATAATGATATCATGACGATCTTCATTTCCAAAGAGGGCAAGGTGTTTTTTAACTTCGACAACGGGAAGGATACTTCCACCCATTTCAGAACCAAATTACTTCAGAAAATGGGTGAGCAGTATCAGGTTACCTTCACCCCCAAAGAACTGGATAAGTTCAGCAAAATGTCATCTTTCGGAATGCCCTTCAAAAGCATGAAGGACTGGATCAATTCAACCGAGCCGAAAGACAGGGATAAACTGCAGATTGGTATTCCAACCGACTCTACCGACAACCAGCTTGCCTGGTGGGTGCGTCTGGCCCGTATTACCAACCTCAATGCTGAAGTTGCTATCAAAGGGGATGCTGAAACCAACTATACTGTTGTGAAAAAGGTCATGGACCTGTTGCAGGAAAACAAGGTAAATAAATTTAATCTCGTTACCAACCTTCAGAAGGACGAGGTCACCATGAAAGACCTTCCCAAATAAAGGAAACGGGAATTAATCCCTAAAAGAATAACCAGTATGGGTGAAATAATTGTTGAGGAAAAAGGGAAAAAGGGTGGTAAGCGCCAGGCGAAAAAGCACAGCACCCGCATCGATATGACCCCTATGGTCGACCTGATGTGTCTGCTCATTACCTTCTTCATGCTTACTACCGCTTTTAGCAAGCCTAAGGTCATGGTCATCACCATGCCTGAAAAAGATACCGATAAGGATCAGCCTAAAGGACCTGAAATTCCTAAAAACAGGACCTTGAACATCCTGCTTACCGAAGGACATAAGGTATACTATTACATTGGTATTGCTGATCCAAAAAAACCTGCCGAAATGCCGCAGATTGTCAAAACCGATTTCAGTAAAGACGGGATCCGGAAATTCCTGTTGATCAAGAACAAGGACCTCTTTACTAAAATTGCCGAGTACCGCGAAAAACGTGTGACCGGGAAGACAGTGGTGGCAGACACTACCGCCGATTCAGCCATCAAGAAATTGAAGAAGGAGGACCAGAAGGGCCCGATTGTCCTGATCAAGGCTGATGACAAGGCAAAATACAGGGATATGGTTGACATCATCGACGAAATGGCTATCTGCAATATTGCCAGTTATGCCGTGGTTGATATGACACCCGTAGAAGTGGAGATGTTGAAAAATGCTCCGAAATAATCGGAGCTATCATGAATAACACTTAAAAATATAGTGTATGGCAATTGAAAAACAGCATGTTGAATCGCTGGAGGATATTGTTTTCAAGAACAGGAATCATGCGTATGGATCATATTTTCTGCGGAAAAACTACAGAAAATTTCTGACCATCTCGCTTATCTTTGGTTTCGTTCTGATTGGAGCAATCGTGGCCTACCCGCTGATCAGCGCCTATGTCAACAAAAGCAGGCTTATCAGGGAGAAGGAAAAAGAAGTCGGGGTTGAAATGAAAAACATGCACCGCGAGGAAGCCCCCCCTCCACCTCCACCTCCTCCGCCGCCTGAAGTCATGGTTGAAAAAGTTAAATTTACCGCCCCTGTTGTCGTTGAAGATACCACCATCGAAGTCAGTATGGCCTCTATGGACGATCTGAACAAAAAGGGCAACACCGAAGCGCCAACCGAAGATGTACAGGTTGAGGTAAAAGACGAAGCCCCCAAGGTTATTGAAACCCCTGTTCAGGCTGAAATCTTTACCGTAGTTGAAGAACAGCCCAGTTACCCCGGGGGAGAAGAGTCCCGTATCAGCTACCTGCAGCAAAATATCAAATATCCCGAAGAGGCCAAGGAATTGGGTATCCAGGGAAAGGTATTCGTAACCTTCGTAGTTGAAGTCGACGGCTCCATTACCGATGTCCGCGTACTCCGTGGTATCGGCGGTGGCTGCGACGAAGAGGCAATCCGCGTGGTGAAGTCGATGCCCAAATGGGTTCCCGGCAAACAACGTGGCGTACCCGTTCGTGTACAGTTTAACTTACCGATCAAGTTTACGCTGCAATAAAACGGTTACGCGCTACGCGTGACAAAACAGCGATTCCCGGTTTTTTCATCTCCGGTCCATTGCAGCCTTGCTGCGGGTCAGGAATGAAAAAACCGGGATTCTTTTTTGGAGCGGAGGGCTGATTACACCCCGATCCGCAAGCGTAAGACAGAACACACCAGTGTACCGAAGATTATTCAAAGGCGCTTTCGCCGGTGATATCATGACCTGTGATGAGCAGGTGAATATCATGGGTCCCTTCATAGGTGATTACCGATTCAAGATTCATCATATGACGCATGATCGGGAAATCTCCGGTAATACCCATCGCCCCCAGGATTTGACGGGATTCCCTGGCAATCTCAAGGGCCATTTTTACATTATTTCTTTTGGCCATCGAGATCTGGGCCGGCGATGCCCGGTCCTCGTTTCTAAGTATCCCCAGCCGCCAGGCGAGCAGCTGTGCCTTGGTGATCTCGGTAAGCATCTCTGCTAGTTTTTTTTGGGTTAGCTGGAAAGCTGCTATAGGTTTGTTGAATTGTTTACGTTCTTTTGAATATTGAAGTGCTGAATCATAACAATCCATGGCCGCTCCGATCACCCCCCAGGCAATGCCGTAACGGGCCGAACTCAGGCAACTGAGCGGACCTTTAAGGCCCTTCACCCCCGGGAGAAGATTGGCTTTTGGCAGCTTTACATCTGCAAATACCATCTCGCCGGTGGAGGAGGAACGCAACGACCACTTGCGTAAGGTTTCAGGCGTAGTAAATCCCTCTATCCCGCGTTCGACAATCAATCCCCTGACCACCCCGGCTTCATCTTTAGCCCAAACCACGCCAATGTCGCAGATGGGGGCATTGGTGATCCACATCTTGGCGCCATTCAGCAGGTAATGATCTCCCTGGTCCGAAAATTTTGTGAGCATTCCACCCGGGTCGGAACCATGGTTTGGCTCGGTAAGACCGAATGCGCCGATCATCTCGCCGGTGGCCAGCTTTGGCAGGTATTTCGTGCGCTGTTCTTCGGTTCCGTACTTGAATATTGGATACATCACCAGCGATGATTGTACCGAAGCCATCGACCTGATAGCCGAATCCCCGCGTTCCAGTTCCTGCATGATCAGGCCATAGGATATCTGGTCCAACCCAGAACCACCATATTTCGCGGGGATATAAGGCCCGAAGGCGCCGATCTCTCCCAGTTCCCTTACCAGGTGACGGGGAAATTCATGTTTCTGGTTTGCCTCATCAATAATGGGCAACACCGAGCGGTTCACCCAGTCGCGGATGGTGCCCCGGATTAGCTTGTGCTCGTCGGTCAGCAACTCATCTGCCAGGAAATAATCGGGGGATTTGTATCTTGAGGTCGACATGGCAGGAGATTAACTTGGACAGGGCTTAACAGTTATTTGGTTTAAATATGCGGATTTACAAAGCAAAAACCGGCAGGGTGAATATAAACCGGCTTCCTTTTCCGTACTGACTTTCCACGCGGATGTTTCCGGCGTTTTTCTCGATAAATTCTTTGCACAGGATCAGTCCCAGGCCGGTGCCCGATTCTTCGGCCGTGCCTTTGGTGTAAAGCTTGGTATCGATGCGGAAAAGTTTGTCGATATCTTTTTCCTGAATCCCGATACCGTCATCCTCAATGGTAAATTGATACTTACCTTCATGGATGGCTGAAAATACCGAAACGTTGCCCCCGCTCCTGGTAAATTTGATGGCATTTGAAACCAGGTTGCGGATAACGGCGGATATCATGTTGCTGTCGGCCAGCACAATGCAGTCGTCGGGCACCGTATTGGAAATGTTAATATTTTTCTTGGTGGCCTCACCCGACAGGATCAGCAGGGTTGAATTCACTACATCGGAAATGTTGATGGCCGCGGGTTCAAACTGGATGCTGTTGGTTTGGGAACGCGCCCAGTCGAGCAGGTTGCCCAGCAGGGTGTAGGCATTCATGGCCGACTCATTGATATACCCGATGTATTCGTTTATTTCGCTGATATCCAGTTCGGAAATGCTCTCCCGCAGAATATTGGAGAAGCCGATCACGGCATTAAAGGGATTCCGCAGGTCATGGGCAATGATGGAAAAGAACTTATCCTTGGCGGCATTGGCCTCCCTGAGTTTCGTTTCAGATTCCTGCAATGCCGCCTCCGCCTTTTTGCGTTCCTCATTTTCAAGTTTAAGTTTCCTGTTGATATTCTGAAGCTCCATGGTGCGCAGGTGGACCTTCTCTTCAAGTTCGCTGTTGATATCGCGCTCGCGGCCCAGAAACCGCATATACATGTTCAGGGTGTGGACGATCTGTACATCGTCGATGGGCTTGGTGAGATAATCAAGGCCGCCGGCATTCAGCCCTTTTTCCATCAGGCTTTTATTGGGATCGAAGGCAGTTATGAAAATCACCGGGATATGGGCTGTTTTCGGGCGTGACCGGACCAGCTTTGCGGTTTCAAAACCATCCATCTCGGGCATCTGAACATCCATCAGGCAAAGATCGATATGCTGTTCACTGATGATGCGAAGGGCCTCAAACCCGGAGGTTGCCTCCACCACCTCAACCTGGAAGTTGTCTTTGATCAGTTCGTGTAATGAAAACAGGTTGTTTGAGTTGTCATCGACGATCAGAATCGTATGTTTGTTGGTTTTTTCCATGATCTTTGTTAGTAGAACAGAGCATTCACGGGCAGGGAGACGGTAAAGGTACTTCCCACGCCCAATTTACTTTCAACACGGATGGCTCCGGCATTTTTATCCACAAACTCCTTGCAGAGGATCAGGCCGAGGCCGGTCCCCTGTTCGCCTTCGGTGCCGTAGGAAACCACGTTGCAATCGATGCTGAAGAGTTTGGATAAATGGTTCTCATTGATGCCGATACCATTGTCGGTAACAGAGATTTCAGCGATGCTGCCGACATTTTGTGCCGACAACACGATCCGGCCGCCATTCTGCGTAAACTTTACGGCGTTCAGCAGTAAGTTCCGGATTACGGTGTTGATCATGTTTTTATCGGCATAAACCTGGATATCGCCGGGAATGTAGGCATCCAGGATAATGTTTTTATTCCCGGCCGAGATTTTCACCAGGTTGACAATATCAGTTGTGATAGGTTCCAGGATAAAAGGTTCCGGTTCAAAATGGATCTTACCGGTTTGGGTTTGCGACCAGTCGAGCAGGTTCTGTAAGAGTCTGAAGGTGTTTTCTGCGGTCGTCTTGATGTCGGAGATGAACTCCTTCTGTTCCTCAACCGAGAAACTGTCGTAATCATCCACCAGCAGGGTACTCAGCCCGATGATCCCGTTGAAGGGATTCTTCAGGTCGTGCGCGATGATCGAAAAAAACTTGTCCTTCGATGCATTTGCCGTTTTCAGCTTCTCCCTCGAGATCTGCAGCGTCTCTTCGGTGGCCTTACGCTCCTCAATTTCCTCTATGAGTTTCTGGTTCAGCTCCCTCAAATGCAGGTTCATCATAAATTCATGGGTGATGAACCGGAGGTACATCTTTAACCGGTAAATCAGCTGATTATCGTCGATCGGTTTGGTGAGATAATCGAAGCCCCCGGCGGCAATGCCCTTTTCGAGCAGTTTCTGGGTGGGGTCGAATGCCGAAATGAAGATGATCGGGATATTGGTTGTTTTCGGCCGGTTCTTGATGAGCCTGGCCGTTTCAAATCCATCCATTCCCGGCATCATGACATCCATCAGGATCAGATCGATGGAGCGGTCATTGAGGATCCGCAGAACCTGTTCTCCCGAAGTGGCCTCAATGATATTGGCCTCAAACTGCGATTCGATCAAACTGCGAAGCGTGAAAATGTTGTGTTCAATGTCGTCGACAATCAGAATATCAGGAATAAAATTTACTTCCATTGGCATCATATTATTTTCTTGAAAATTTTATTTGCTTTGTCAAAAATCTGGAACCCAATGGGGTAGGAGGTGATGCTTTCGCTTTCACCCAGCACCAGAAACCCGTTCATGTCGAGCGACCTGAAAAACAGGTCCAGCACCGAACCCTGCAAGTCCTGATCAAAATAGATCAATACATTGCGGCAGAGGATCAGGTGGAATTCATTGAAGGCCCCCTTATTCAACAAACTGTGCTGAAAGAAGAGAATCTTGTCCTTCAGGTGATCCTTGATCCTGGCATAACCGTCTTTGATGGTAAAATAGCTGTCAAAGTCGCGCGTACCTCCCGAAAGGAGGTAGTTGGACCGGCTGTTTTCAATCATTTCCATTGAATAGAGGCCATTCTGGGCTTCCTCCACCACGAAGGGGTTGATATCGGAGGCATAGATCTGGGTCTTGTGCAGGATACCGAGTTCATCAAGCAGGATAGTCAGGCTGATAGCCTCCTGTCCCGTGGAGCAGCCGGCACTCCAGATCTTGATATGGGGAAATGAATCGAGGTAGGTCAGCACCCTTTCGCGCATGGCAAGAAAGGTTAAGGGATTCCTGAAAAATTCGGTAACATTGATGGAACATTCCAGGAAGAGGTTCTCGAACAGGTCCTGGTCCTGGAGTACCAGCTCGCCGAACCGCCTGAAAGAATAGATATGATGGTCGGTCATCACCCGTGTAATCCGCCGGATGGCGCTCTGGACACTGTAGTGACGGTAGTCGTAACCGTAATGTTCATTGAGATCGGCAAGGAAATGTTTCAATTCGGTCTCATTGATCTTAAGCTCTTCGGGTTCGATGATCCGGGCAAGAAAGGATACCAGTTCCGGCAGCGGGAATTTATAGTCCACATTACCTGTTTTCCATGCGCTGAGGGGCAGATCCTGCGCCTCGCAATCGTAAGGGTCTTCGATGATGGTCATCGCGTCGTATTGTTTCAGCAGGCTGAAGGCGCTGGAACCATCTTCGCCATACCCGCAGAGTAACACCGCGATGAGTCCGCTCCTGTACTCATGGGCGAGGGTTTCGAAGGTGATCTGGATCGACGGCCTGGCAAAATTGACCTTCTCTCCCTGCGTCAGCCGGATCCTGCCGTGATCGATCTTCATATGATGGCCGGGAGGCGCAATATAGACGCAGCCGGGCTTTATATGCGTCTTGTCGGAAACGGTGATCACCGTGAATTCGGTATTACGCTGGAGGATCTCCCCCAGGTAATTGGGCTCGTTCTCCAGCACATGCTGTACGATGAACACGCTGATGTCGCCGGCGGGTAGTTTTGCCATGATCTGCATGATCTTGTCGAGGCTTCCGGCCGACCCCCCCAGGGCAATGGCACGGATCTTCTTCGACTCCCTCCCCTCCAGCGAATGCTGCTGCATGATATGGCAGGGAATGCCCAGGCGGAAGAGATAAGAGCCCAGGTACCGGTGAAAAACGTTGATCTTTAACTTGATGTTTTTATTTTCGGCAATGAACGATTTGATATAGGTCAGTACATCTGCAGGCAGGATCCTGGCATCAAAAAAGGTAAGCTCGATAACCGTATGGTTCCCCGGTTTTAACTCCGTGAAAAACTCATCTTTGTCAGTCTGGAACTGCATGTTCCCCTGAACCGAAATATGACGCGATTTGGCTGTCTCCAGCGCATGAATGTTCATCATCAGCCTTTTTTCTGACACCAGGCCTCCACCAGCCCGATCAGCATATCATAATCAACAGGTTTTGCCAGGTAATCGTTAGCCCCGGCAGCGATGCATTTTTCCCGGTCCTCCTTCAGCGCCTTGGCTGTCAGTGCGATTACCGGCAGGGATTTAAGGTGGGCATCCTCCCTGATTTTTTTCATGGCAGTGTAGCCATCCATCACCGGCATCATAATATCCATCAATACCAGATCCACGGGTTTGCCCTGGAGCAGTTCAAGCGCCTCCAGGCCATTCTGGGCATCAATCACGGTTGCGCCGTGTTCCTCCAGTGCCGTGCTCATCACAAACACATTTTTAATGTCATCATCCACCACCATAATCGTTTTTCCCGACAACCTTTTTGCCTGTGCATGGCTCTCTTTTACCTTCGAAACAGGGTCGGTGCTGACCATCTGGGTCTGATGAAGGAAAAGCATCAGTTCATCGAGCAGCCTGTTCTCCGAATTCACCGTTTTAATGATGATACGGTCGGCATATTTCTTCAGGTTTTTCTCTTCATCAGGGCTAAGCTGTTTTCCCGTATAAACGATCACCGGAACCTTCAGATGCGATTCCCTGACAAATTTACAAATATTCAGTCCGCTGCCCGACCTGAGTCCAAGGTCGATGATCACCGCATCATAGATGCCTTTGTTCAGTTCATCGGTGGCCTCCTGTTCCGATCCGACTCCCTTTACCCGCACATCCTGGCTCTTGATAAGCTCTGTCAGGGCTTCGCGGTGAACATCGTCATCTTCAACGATCAGCAGGTCCTTGGGGTGTTTCTGGCTGAAATTCAGGATTCCCTGGATGGCGTTCTGAATCTGGTCCTGGTCAACGGGCTTTTGCAGGAAATCAAGGGCTCCCATGCGGAGAAGCTCGGGGTTCTTTTCATGGCCCGAAATGATCTGAACAGGAATGTGGCGCAGTTCTTTAAAACTCTTCAGCCGCCGCATAAAATCGACTCCGTTCATATCGGGCAATACCAGGTCAAGGACGATGCCACTGATCCTGAATTGCTGGGCCATGCGCAACCCCTCTTCGGCGGTGGGGGCATACAGCACCTTCATATTCATATTGTGGATGACCATCATCACTATCTCGGCAAAGGAAAAGTCGTCCTCCACGATCAGGATGATCTTGTCGCCGGGAAGCAGCTGTTTGCGGTCGTCACTCAGCGGAAGAACCTGGCGCTTGGCCGGAAAGGGAACTTCGGCTTTGCCGGAGGTCCGGTAGGTCATGGGTTTTTCATGTTCATACTGTTCACCTTCTCCCGGACTAAGGATTGCCGGGAGGAGGATTGAAAACTCGCTGCCTTTTCCCTCCTCGCTTTTCAGTCCGATGGTGCCATGTAACAATCCGGCCAGCTGTTTTGAGATGGTTAACCCCAGCCCCGTCCCGCCGAATTCACGCGAAATGGAGGTATCGACCTGCTGGAAGGCATCAAACACAAGTTTGTGTTTTTCCGCAGGGATGCCGATCCCGGTATCGAGAACCGAAATTTTAATTGGTTTTTCGGCATTGCCGCTCTCTTCGGCCGTTATGGTGACACTGCCTGTTTTCGTGAACTTAAGCGCATTGGAGGTGAAATTCCGGAGAATCTGGGAGAGTTTGTCGCGGTCGCTGGTAATGGTGGTCTTGATCTTGTCTTCCACCTTCAGGAGCAGTCCCTTGTTTTTGGCAACAGATGAAAAATAATGGTTCAACTCATTCAGCAGGTCGCCGGTGGTAACTTCACCCAGAGACAGCGTTGTTTTACCTGCTTCAATCTTGGAAAGGTCGAGGATATCGTTGATCAGCCGCAGCAGCTCTTCGCCGGCCGAATGCACCACCTTGGCACGTTTAATATCATCCTCGCTGAGGTTGCCCCGTTCGTTCTTCTGGATCATTTTCGAAAGCAGGATGATCGAATTCAGCGGGGTTCGCAATTCGTGCGACATGTTGGCAAGGAAATCACTCTTGTATTTGTTCGACAATTCCAGGTCCTTTGCCTTCAGGTCGAGTTCCGCCTTGGAGGTACGGAGTTGTTCGTTCCCCTGGCGCAACTCTTCGGCCTGCTGCATGAGTTGCTGCTGCTGCTCTTCCAGCTGTGCATTGGTTTGCTGCAGTTCCTCCGACTGTTGCTGCAGTTGCTGTTGCTGTTCCTCCAGCTGTGAATTGGTTTGCTGCAGTTCCTCCGATTGTTGCTGGATTTGCTGTTGCTGTTCTTCCAGCCGAGCATTGGCCTCCTGCACCAGCATGGTCTTTTCTTCGGCTTCACGTTGCGCCGTTTGGGCTTTGTCAAGCAGATCTTCAATCTTTCCCCGCTGGATGGCCAGGTATATTCCCGATGCAATGATCTGGTTCGATTCGTCAAGGAACTCGGTCTGGATCGGGTTGAATGGCAGCAGGGAGGCCAGTTCTATGACCCCCAGGAGCTCCTCTTCATAGATCAGCGGATAGGTATAGGTGTTGGCCGGCGCACTCTGGCTGGTGCCGGTACTGATCGGCGCCTCCTCTTTCGATACGTTTTTCAGCAGGATGGCCCTCTTTTCCAGCGCTACCTGGCCTACCACCCCTGAACCATATTCATACACATTCGACAGGTGGTCGCGTTCGGTAAAGGCAAAGGAGCTTACAAGCCGTATACACCGGTTTGCCTCATCGTTCAGGTAGACCACCCCCCGCCCCGCGTTAACATAACGGCTGATAAAGCTGATGGATCCTGAGGTGATCCGGTCAAGTCCCATTTCGCCCGACAGCTCCCCGCTCAGCTTGTTTAACCCGTCCTTAAGCCAGTTTTGCTCCCTGTTGTGACCTTCATTCTTCTGCAGGTTCAGACTCATGCTGTTGATCGACTTGGATACCAGGTCGTTCTCACCCTTCACCGCAAGCCGCCTTTCAAAATTACCCTGCGAAATTTCCTCCGTTACCGTTCCCAGTTCGCTCAACGTGCGGGTCATCTTCGCCAGAGAATTGCCCAGCTGATCCTCTTCCGACTGGGGGATGATCTCGACCGAAAAGTCGCCGCCGGCAATATGTTCAGCCTTGTTGGCCACCTGCAGCAGGGTTTCCTGGAGGATCCTGATGGTGTTGAATATTCCTTTTGTTTCGGGAGGGAATTTCACATTCAGGTTTCCCTCCGTTATTTTCACGGTCATCTCCTTGATTACACCCGGTTCGCCCCCGACCACACTGTAAACAAACCATAAAACCGAGAAAAGCACCACAAGCCCGAATAAAAAGAGACATACGATGAAAATGATGATATACAATTTTAGTGTGGAGACCGTCTGGTTGGCTTGCTTGCGGGCATTATCGACATTGGTGTTTTTCAGTAATACAAATTCCTTGAGCAGATCTTCCACTTTTACAGAAGCATTTAGGGTTACCTGGCTCTGTTCCTCTTCAACCCGGCTGCCCTTGGTGCCTTTCAGCATGTCATCTGACGACCGCTTGTACTCGCTGTAAACCAGGTTCTGGTATTCGTCAAGAGCCTTCTTTACCCGGTCAAGCTGCTCTTTTCCCGCAGGATCTTCCACGCGTTTCAGATCCGATATTTTTGCGCCGGTCTCCCGGAATGAGATTATCAGCCGCTCTTTCATATCCCGTTTTCCTTCGGCGGAGGTGGTGAGCATCATCTCCTGGACCTGCCCGGAAATCGTTTTCTGGTCACCGAGAATATCCCATGCCAGTATGTTTTTGTTCACCTCCTTGTCGAGGATGTTGTTTGACTGGTTATTGATGATCCCCACGGCGGTGATGCCCTCGTAGAGGGCAAAAATCAGCATCAGGACAAAGCAGGTGAAAAGAGTGGCTAACAGCGATTTGATGGTAAGTTTCATAGATGTGCACTTTTTTTACATGGATAGCTTGACTACTTTGCCGGCCGGAAATGGGTTCATTTCATCTCAACAGGATATCTCCGGATCCACACCCCCGGTGGAAACCGAGTGGTGATTCAGGGAGATACAAAGTTCAGGCCGTCAGCAAAAATGAAAGCGAACTGTCTAATAAATCACAAATATAGTAAAAAGATCACCCGTGAAATTCAGAATTTTGATAAGGTGCCACCCTTACAACTCTTTTTTCCATGTTGACGCCCCCTGGCCGGGGTGAAACTGGGTGACCAGTTACCCGTCATTCAGGCAGTTACGGTTCACCCCTCCCGGGGAGCCCTTTTTTATTCCTCCAGTTCTATATAAACATCTGAAAATCAGGAATAAATAATTTAGAATATTTCCAAAAGAATCTTTTACTAACTTTGTACTGTTAATTCATTAACAATACAATTTGATACTATGATAACACTTGGAACACAGGGAAAAAACACATTTCTGGAGGCCGTCAATGCCAAAAGCGGCGCCAATGTGCTGGAATGTTATCAATGCGGCAAGTGTGTAGGCACCTGTCCGGTTTCCCAATATATGGATTTTCCTCCCCGGGAGATCATGCAGATGATCAAGTTGGGGCTGAAGAACGAATCCTACATGGCCAACTCCCACTGGTTTTGCCTGACCTGTTCAGCCTGTTCCGGCCGCTGTCCGAGGGAGATCGACATCCCGGCCGTGATGGAGGCGGTGCGGCACCTGGCCATCGAGGAGAACTATATCAATGATTCGAAAAAGGTGAGGGAGATCCGCAAGTTCCATGAAATATTCCTTTCCATGATCAAGCGGTACGGACGGAATTATGAACTGCGTATGATGGCCGAGTTCAACATCCGTACGCGGAACCTCTTCAAGGATATGCACCTGGCCCCCAAGGCCCTGCTGAAAGGGAAGATTCCCCTGGGGGTCAAGCCCCTCAAGAGCGCCAAAGCCATCAGGCGTATGTATGAAATTGCCGAAAAACTGGAAAAGAAAAAATAACCTGACCCAAAATGAAGAAATTAACCTATTTCCCGGGTTGTTCTGCACATGGTACCAGTGAAGAGTTTGACAGCACCCTGAAACTGGTGCTCAAAACCCTGGATGTGGAACTGGAAGATATTCCCGACTGGAATTGCTGCGGTGCCACCTCCGCCCATGTCATGACCGAGAACCTTGCCCTGGCGCTCCCGTTACGAAACCTGGTGCTGGCCGAAAAACTGTCGAATACCACCATGGGGATCGCCTGTGCATCTTGTTACCAGCGAATGAAGGTGACCAAAGTGCATCTGGATGAAAACCCTGAACTGGCAAAGCGTATCAATACCACCGTGGTGGAAGAGGGTACCTACCAGGGAAAGGTCGATGTGAAGTCGATGCTGCAGTATGCCTACGAAGATATCGGCCTGGAAGCCATCAAAAGCAAGGTGACAAAGCCCCTCACAGGGCTGAAGGTTGCCTGTTACTATGGATGCCTGCTTACGAGGCCAAAGAATATCACCAAGTTTGATTCGCCCGAATACCCGGTCTCGATGGACCAGATCTGTGAGGCGCTGGGTGCCACGGCTACTGAATTTGACTATAAGACCGAATGTTGCGGCGCCTCCTTCTCCATCTCCAATACTGAAGTGGTGGAGAGCCTGAGCGGCAAGATCCTGGAGATGGCCAAAGAGAGCGGTGCCCACGCTATTGTGGTTGCATGCCCACTCTGTCAGTCGAACCTCGACATGCGCCAGCCGGACATACAAAAGTTACAGGGTGTAAAATATAACATACCTGTCTTTTATTTTACGCAGCTCATGGCCCTGGCCTTCGGACACCCGATCGACCAGCTGAGGTTCCCCAAACATATCATTCCGGTTGAAGGCGCCCTGGCCAATATCGGGAAAGTTGAACCCGTACCCCAGAAAGTAAAAAAAACCACCAAGGCTGTTGAAGCAGAAAGCGAGGCTAAATAATGGCAAGAGTAGGAGTTTTCATTTGTTTTTGCGGTGCAAATATTGCCGATTATGTGGATGTCCCCCAGGTTGTGGAGGAGGTAAAACATATTAAAGAGGTAAAGTTTGCCATCGAATATAAGTACATGTGTTCCGACCCCGGGCAGGGAATGATCCGCGATGCCATTGTGCAGTACAAGCTGACCTCCATCGTGGTGGCCGCCTGTTCACCGCGTATGCATGAAAAGACCTTCCGCAAGGCCTTGTCCGATGCCGGGATGAACCCCTACCTGCTGGAGGTGGCCAACATCCGCGAACACTCCTCCTGGGTGCACCAGAAGGACAAAAAGGCTGCCACTGAAAAGGCCATGGACCTGTGCCGCATGGCAGTGGCCAAGTCGATTGCCAACGAGCAGTTGCATGAAATTTCAGTTCCCGTGACCAAACGCGCCCTGGTGATCGGCGGAGGCATTGCCGGCATCCAGGCCGCCCTCGACATTGCCGATGCCCGCATCCCGGTGGTCCTGGTTGAAAAGAGCCCCTCCATCGGCGGGAAAATGGCCCAGCTTGATGAGACCTTCCCGACACTCGACTGCTCGCAGTGCATCCTCACCCCTAAAATGGTGGATGTGGCTTCCCATCCTTACATCGAACTGATTCCTTATGCAGAGGTGCTTGAACTCGAAGGATTCGTTGGAAACTACAAGGTTAAAATCAAAAAGAAAGCCTCCTTTGTCAATTTCAAGACCTGCACCGGTTGCGGCGCCTGCTGGCAGAAATGCCCGGTGAAGGTTCCCAATGAGTACAACATGGGAATTGATAAACGGAAGGCGATCTATACGCCATTCCCTCAGGCGGTACCCAACAAGCCGGTGATCGATGCCGAACACTGCACCATGCTTACCAAGGGCAAATGCGGTATCTGTGCCAAGGTATGTGAAAAGGGATCGATCGATTACACGATGCAGGATGAGATCATCGAACGCGAAATCGGCGCCGTAGTCGTGGCTACCGGTTACGACATGTGGGATCCCAAACCCTATGAGGAATATGGTGTGGGTCGGTTCAAGGACATCATCACCTCCCTCGAATTTGAACGTATGGTTTCGGCCAACGGGCCTACCAACGGCGTCCCCGTGCGCCCCTCCGACGGGAAGGTTCCCAAGAACGTGGTCTTTATCAAATGCATCGGATCGCGCGACGAAGCCAAGGGCATCGAATACTGCTCGAAGATATGCTGCATGTACACAACCAAACACACCATCCTGCTTCACCATAAGGTACACGATTCACATGCCTATGTCTTTTACATGGATATCCGCGCCGCCGGTAAGGGGTACGAAGAGTTTGTCAAAAAGGCGCAGGTTGATACCGCGGCTACCTACCTGAGAGGCCGGGTTTCAAAAATCTACAAAAAAGGGGATAAACTGATGGTCCGTGGCGAAGATGCCCAGATCGGTCAGGTGGTGGAGGTTGAGGCCGACCTGGTCGTGCTGGCCACCGCAGTGATCGCTCCTAAAGACAATCCGGATCTTGCCCGTTTGCTGGGCATCTCCTACGATAAATATGGCTACCTGTCGGAAGCGCATCCCAAGCTCCGCCCTGTTGAAACAGCCAAGGCAGGGATTTTCCTGGCAGGCTGCACCCAGGCGCCAAAAGACATTCCCGACACGGTATCACAGGCATCTGCCTGTGCCGCCAAGGTCTGCGGTCTTTTTGCCGGCGACACCATGAAAAAGGACCCGATGGTCTCCACCATCAACAACGAGTATTGCTCGGGCTGTCAGAACTGTGTAAAGGTTTGTCCATACGGGGCTATCGTAACCGATGAGGTTCCCTTCGGGCATGGTTCAAAGGAGATGCGCACCGTTGCAAAGATCAACGAAGGCGTTTGCCAGGGCTGCGGCTCCTGCGTGGCCATCTGCCGCAGCATGGCCATCAACCTCGCAGGTTTTACCGATCCTCAAATCATTAACGAGATAGTTTCAATCTAATGGAAGCAGAAGTAAAAGATCAACTTGTCAGCATTGAAAAGCCCGGACTGATCGCCCCTCCCAACTGGGAACCGGTGATCATGGGCATTCTCTGCAACTGGTGTTCCTATGCCGGGTCAGACCTCACGGGAACCTCCCGCATCCAGTATCCACCCAACATCCGCATCATCAGGGTTCCATGCTCGTCGCGCGTTGACCCCTGGTTCCTGATCAAATCGCTGCAGACCACAGCCGATGGTGTGCTTGTTTCGGGATGTCACCCCGGCGACTGTCACTACATCAGCGGGAATTACTATGCCCGCCGCCGTTTCCTGGTTACCAAGAAACTGCTGAATTTCGTGGGATTCCACGAAAACAGGATCCAGTTCTCCTGGGTGTCGGCTGCCGAAGGTCCCAAATTTGCCAAGGTGGTGAACAAGGTGACCGAAGACATAAAAAAACTCGGACCGCTTCATTTGTATAAAAAAGAAAATTTCGAAAAGAAATGAACTACACGAAACAGATCCAGGAGATCGCGGCGAAGCTCTTTGCTGAAGGAAAGATCGACGTGTTCGTTGGCTACCGCATGAACGGCTTCGACGAAAACCAGGTTCCGGTGCTGGTCAACACTGCCGACGATGTTTCCAAACTGGTGTTCACCGACAAATCGGTTTTTAACCTCGTCAATTACCTCAAAAACGAACATACCCGCCGCAAACGGGTGGGTATCGTGGTAAAGGGATGCGACAGCCGTTCGCTGAACCTGATGCTGACCGAAAGCCAGGTGAAACGCGAAAACCTCTACGTGATCGGAATTGCCTGCGAAGGTGTGACCGACGACAGCGGGCAGAAGATGCAAAATTGTGTTGACTGCATGGTTCCCGATGCGGTGGTATTTGACGAAATGCTGGGCACTCCCGCACCACCGCAGAATGTGCCGGTTTCGTACAAGATGAATGCCGATATCGCCTCCCTGGCCGCCATGCCCCTTACCGGGCGTGCCGCCTATTTTGAAGAGGTATTTGAAAACTGCATCCGCTGCAATGCCTGCCGTCATTCTTGTCCGCTTTGCTATTGTGCAAAATGCTGTATCGACCAGGAAACTGCAACGCTCTATAATGGCGCCAATACGACATCCGCCGCCTTCCATGCACTGATGACCTGGTCGCTGCACCTGGCGGGCCGTTGCGTCGATTGCCGCAACTGCGAAAAAGCCTGCCCGAGTCACCTTCCGCTGCACCTGCTGCATAAGCAAAACGAAAGTGTGATCTATGAAAACTTCCAGGAACACCTGGCTGGCGTTATTCCCGGGGACCGGGGCGCCTTCTACAAATATAGTATGAAAGATCCCGATGATTTTATCATGTAATCCGAATCCAAACCTATGAGCTTTTCCACCTTTGTAACCGATAAAGCCGGCCTGCAGAAAATCTACGAAGCCATCGTGGCCAGTCATGAAACCTATGCTCCGGTTGAAAAATTCGGCAAATTTGATTTCAAACGGGTAACAACGCTTGCTGAATGTGATCCCGATTCACCTATTTCGAAAACCCAGAGCATCAAACCGCTTTTCTTTCCCAGGTCGGCCAAGGTGATGAAATATGTTGCCACCAGCGCCGGGACCGACGTGAGCGAGGTGGATGAAGATCCCCTGGCATCAAAACGGGTTATCCTGGGCGTGAAACATTGCGATGCCCGAAGTCTCCAGGTGCTCGACAAGGTCTATAACTGGGATTTTATCGATACCGATTACCAGAAACGCCGAACCAATACCCTCATCATCTCCACCCGCTGCGATAAAGCTGATACCCATTGCTTCTGCACCTCGCTCGATTATGATGTCGAAAAACTCGATGCACTCGATATTTTGGTGGTCAATGGCCTGGATGGCAAGATTTACCTGAAAGCCAGAACCGCAAAAGGGGAGGAATTTCTCACAGAACCCCTGACACGTCATGCATCACCTGTCACTGAAGAAATTGCCAATCCGGAAATGAGCAGGCAGTATGCCGCCTTCGACGGTTCTTTCCGACTGAAGATGAATTACGCGGAGGTGAATGCACGGCTTTCCAAGATCTTCGACACCCCCGAATTTGAAAATGTATCGGGGAATTGCATCAGTTGCAATACCTGCGCCTTCGTTTGTCCGTCGTGCCATTGCTTTAAGATTTCCGATGAAAAGGTCAGGGATACCGGCGTTCGCTACAAGAGTTACGACTCCTGCAACAATGGATATTTTACCCTGATGGCGGGAGGTCACAATCCCCGCCCGGCAAAATACCGCCGCTGGCGGCAAAGGGCCATGCATAAATTTGTCTATTACAAGGAACGATTTGGCGAAAACCTCTGCGTGGGTTGCGGCAAATGTACCATCGCCTGCCCGGTGAACATCAGCATTTTTGAGGTGGTGAACCAGGTGGCGGCTAATGTTTAAATGCAGGAATGCATACAATCCAGGAATGAAAAAATTAATTAATAATATTTTTTTGCCGGTTCGCCATTTATCTTTTTTTTATGGAAAAGCTTTTAGTTCCAACGATCTGTAAAGTCGACAAAGTCATTCAGGAAACCCCCGATATCCGTACCTACCGCCTGAAATTCAGGGAGGAGGGGATGATGGACAAGTTCACCTTTTTGCCGGGTCAGTTTGTGGAATTTTCACTGCTGGGGTCGGGTGAATGCACCTTTTGTATCGCCTCTTCGGCTACGCGGAAGGGCTATTTCGATTGTTCCATTAAAAAGGCCGGCGTTGTCACAGCCGACATTCACAACTGCATTGAAGAGGGCGACGAGGTGGGCATCCGCGGACCCTTTGGAAACTGGTTCCCCCTGGAGGATATCAAGGGAAAAAACCTGCTCTTTGTCGGTGGCGGTATCGGCCTGGCCCCCCTTCGCTCACTGATCCAGTATTGTATCGACAACCGCGGCGACTACAAGGATTTTACGATTCTCTACGGCGCACGTACGTCGGCCGACCTGTGTTACAAGGATGAAATCAAAGAGTGGCAGGACGATAAGAGCCTGAAGGTGGTGCTTACCATCGACAGGCCCGAGGATACCTGGAATGATAATGTGGGCGTCGTTCCCAAAATACTTGAAGAGGTTGTAAAACCTGTGATAGAAAACACCAAGGTGATCACCTGCGGCCCGCCGATCATGATAAAATACACCATCCAGTCGCTGCTGAAGCTTGGCTTTGCTGACAAGGACATCATCACAACCCTTGAGATGAAGATGCAGTGCGGCCTGGGAAAATGCGGCCGGTGTAATATCGGGTCAACTTACGTATGCAAAGACGGACCCGTGTTTACCAACGAGCAGCTGAAATCGCTCCCCGACGAGTTTTAAACAGGGTCATCTGACAACCACAACCTTACTTTTGTCCTGTTTTGCTATCTGACGCAGGAATTCCACAAATGCATTGAACTCTCCTGCAGGATATTGTCCCTGTTCCATCTCAAATTGGCGGCAAAGGGTCACCCTGTTCCCGTCGGCCTTTACATCCGATTTCAGGAACCCGAAACGGGATTTAACCTCGGCGGGAGGTGGCAGATTTTCAACCCGGAACCCGGCCGGGATCTCCACCACTACGGTATCCGAATCAACATAGGGATGCGATAGGACCAGTTCCTGTTTGCGGTTTTCATCTTTCGCATAGGTTCCCGGATTATCAAGAAACCGGTTCATCGAAATGAACATCCGGTTTCCGCTCACCGAGGAGAATTTTGGAATTCCGGCGGTCACCTGTTCCTCCATTACCGGGTTCTTTTCTCCGTGTACCGCAAACGTAACATCAGAATAGAGAACCCCGGGAACGTTATAGTTCCGTCGCAGCGATTCCTTCTGATCATTGGCAGAGAGGTAGGGGAGTTCCTTTTCTGATTCAAACTGGAGACCGCCGTACAGGGCATGGATCTGCGCCGTGGCATCGCCTGTTGAATCAACGGTAACAGTGGTCTTACGGGAGGTTCTGTTTTGTTCCTTCCGATATACGGGCGTATGTGTCAACCTGCCGCCATCAGGGGTAACCATAAGCACATCACGGTCGTCGGTGAAACTTCCCAGGAAACCAAAGGGCATCTTCATCGACGTGCATTCCAGCCAAATCGTATCCTGCTCCTCAGGAACACAAAGGATTACATGGTCAAACTGGTTCCCGGGGAAGTCGCGCAGGATGGGTTCAGCATCCTCACCCGACCTGACCAGCGTGTAAAAGGATGCTATGCTTGCAGCCTTCAGGAGGGCAGCAGTGTAATTCACAAGTCCCTTGCAGTCACCATAACCCAGGCGGGCAACCTTTTCGGCCTTTTCCGACTGGATACCTCCGATGCCGGTGTTTACACTGAGATATCTGCAGGTAGACTGCATGAAGTGGTAAATGCGCCTGATTTTTTCCTCACGGGATGGAGCACCGCTTACCAGGTTGTTCACCTTATCGTGCATCGCCTGGTTGAGCGAATCGCGCGATTCCTGCATGGATGCTATCCAATAGCCAAATGATTTCCAGGATCCGAAATCTCCGGTATATTTTTTCGCAGCGTAGGTGTTGGGCTCCACGAAAATTACCGGTGTGACAGAAGTCAGCGAAGAACTGAGGGGCTCGTCGGTTATGGATGCCAGCTTCGCGGTTGACCATATCCTTGATTGTTCGCCGTCGCCCGAAATCACTGTGTTTGCAGGCATCCGCAGGGTTTTAACCCGGGGGAAAAGACCCTTTTCAGCATGAATTTCCAGCTGCGCCGATTCAACAGATTCATGATATTCGTTCAGGGGCTGCCAGGTTGGATAAAACAGCAGGCGCCGGATGGTTTGTTTGATAAAATATTCAACAGTCACGGGATATTCAGTGATCACCGGCCTGATAATTTTTACCCGTTCATCGGAATAAAGCGACCCGTCGCCAATAGCACTTTCATCGACGATCTCCTTCTTTCCCAGCTTTTTTACCAGGAGGCCCTTTGCATCGTAAATACATCCTTCGAAACGGTCGATGTCGGTCCATTCGTTGTAATGGGCAACACAGGTGGCCTTCGCTGATGCCCCTGACTTCAGGAGGGTGGTAACCGTATGCCGGGTGATGGTTTCCGATGTCAGGGAATTGATGTTGATGACCATCTCGTTTTTCCTGACAACGATTAATGCATTCCTGAGCAGGGCCGTGTCGATGGAGGATACCGGGTAGCTGATTTGCTGTCCGCTGGCCTGGTGGTTAAAAGAGATCCATGCAATAAGGAAAATAAAACAGGTATGCCGCATCCGGTTAGCTTTTTTTGAGAACGATTTGCTGCGACTGTTTGGCCATGACCTGGGTGAAAAAATTCCGGAGAACCTCGTAATCACCGGGCAGGAACAGGGTTTTGCTTACGGATAACTGGGCATTTACCGAGATGGTGTTCCCGGCCGCCTGGATCATGAACTTATAGGAACCGGCCTGATCGGGAAGCAGCAGCCGGACATTCTCAGGGAGGGATTCAACTGAAAACCCTTCCGGGATCTCATAGTTGAAAACATACGACTCCTTCAGGGGGCAGCCAAAATCAACAGGTAAGGTCCTTTTCTCCTGCACGAATTCATTCACCGTTTGTCCAAGATTTGCCAGGACATTCAGATAAATCATGTTTCCGTTCACCTGGGCGATGTCGGAATTTTGAAGAGAAAAACCCGTAATGAGCGATTCAAGAGGATTATCAAGGTTTTCAAGTGAAATATCAGTCAGTTCCCAACCCTTCAGGTTCTTTTTCAGGGTTTTCAAATACTCATCCCTGCCTTCGCGAACGCAGGAATTGCGGATATCGCGGGCAACATAACCTGCCTGTGAGAATTTCATCGAGCCGGTGATCTCGCCGGAGGGGGTAAGTTTCAGGGTTGCATAGAGCAGTTTACTGTTTTTCTCGTTTTTCATCAGATTGATCCAGGAGACCTTTCCCGGCAGAACCACCATTCCCCGGCCATTCAAATCCTGGAATGGCAGCATGGTATAGGGCAGCAAACGCTGGGTTGCATCCAGCAGGTACTGCACACTGTCGATGGTCACCAGGCAGATCACATGGTTCATATGGGAAAGGAAGGGATTTTGTTCCATCACCAGACCATGTTCACGGGTGCTTAACATGACAGGATCCGATTTTAATCCCAGCTCCTTCATCAGCACGATCAGCAGCAGGTTTATATCGGCTGAATTCCCTGATTTTTCTTCAAATACCCGGCTTAGCTTTTTGGAGGTATACTTTGAATAATGTTCATTCCATTTCATCCTGTTCCTGATATTGCCAAAGGCCATCTGCATTTTCTCAGCAGGTGTTTTTGCAGCGGCATTAATCGTGAGCGCAAGGTCGGCCACAACCTTCCCTTTTTTAAGCTGGCTGCCGAAATCCTCGTCTTTCAGCAGATCATCTGCAATCTTGTCCCACGAACTGTTGACCTCGACCACCGAATGGCCCGGGAACCAATAAGAGTGGAGCACAAATTCCATCCGGGTCGTGTAGTTCCCCATACAGGTAACATAGGGCTCCTCCCTGAGCGCCGGAACATCCTTGATTGCCATGAGCTGGACATTATCATTGAAGCTGGCATCATTGTTAGGGTTAGGGGCCAATGACTCTTCATTGCGCAAAAAGGGAATGAATCCAAAGGTGTGCCGTGAATAATGAAAATATTCGGGAATCCTGACCTCATACTGGCTCCATTTCACGGGAATTTGCCACTGGAATGACCAGTCACGCAAATTGCGGAAGAAGGGTGACCTGATGGTATATTTCAACTCGATGACCGAACCCTCCTTCAATGCGGGAAATGTAAAACGTGTATTCTGATGGTAACTGTCCTCCTCTTCGGTAAAAACCGACTCATCCTTCACCTTTGTCTCGGCGATCTTGCCTCCCTCAAGGTTATAGGTCCGTGCTTTAAATGCCGAAACAGTCTCTTTCTCCTGGTCATTGTGATAAAGCGAAATCGACCAGTTTGCAGCACTATAGCCGTTTTTTGTAAAAATTTTAATTCTCACCAAACGGTCAAATATCATGACAAACCCCTCCCGGGCGTCGTACTCAAACCAGGTTGAGCCGATATCTCCAAGCACCATGGCATCGGCAGCAGTATCAAACGAACATTTGGTTAGAGTAAGGTCATTCATGTCAATTTTACCAAATGAAATATTTTCCTGGGAAAATGTTTCTTCTGAAACGATTGCTGTAAAAAGGAATGCGATGATAGTAAGGAAAAGCAGTTGGGTTTTTTTCATGGCAGGAAATTAAGCGCACAAATTTAAAAAAACCCTGCATATGACTGAACTAAGGTTCAAATTTTTCATCATAATGGTTCGATAATTTTAACAGAGGAGGGTAAACATGATAAAAATATTAACTGGGAGGACAGTTTTTTAAGATTTTAAAAGATGGAAGAAGCCCATAAACAGGTAAAATATTTTACTTTAAACAGATGGCAGGCGAAAATATATATACCTCATTTGCTGTGGCCGGACCGGCGATAATATTCGAACATGGTTCATGGTGAGAAATCAGGAAAAGTTTCTGAAACCCGTGACTTGAATGACACGATATGACAACACAAATACATAACAGAAATATTTATTTTTCCACAAAGGATGGAGCAACCTGTAAGGCAAAAAATTGACAGAACCGGCGCTGGCCAGAGTCACTGTTTTAAGGCCTTACCGGAAGAAGAGGGCTGCCGCCTGGAATAATCAGGTGAATTTTTTCTAAAAACAGATGGGAATAAACAAATTTGTAACTTTGGTGAATGAAAAAAATATCAAGCCTGATTTTGATCCTGGCAGGGATCATCCTGGCCAGTCCGCTGACTTTGTTCAGTCAGAACATCCGTAACCAGGGAGCTGAAAAAGCCCGGGCCCATCATGAAATCCAGGGCGACAAATATCTCGCGCCACGGAACGGCAACAACAACACCTCCCCGGCCGTGCGGCTTAAAAGTGCCGGTTTTTTCACAACCCAGGTAAATGTGAATTCGGGCGGGCAGAATATCGTCGGGGATGCCGCCAACGAACCCTCCATCGCCGTTGATCCGAAAAATCCCAACAATATGGTCATCGGCTGGCGGCAGTTTGACAATGTTTCCAGCAATTTCAGGCAGGCCGGCTATGCTTATACTTCTGATGGTGGCCTGCACTGGACCTTTCCGGGATCGATCGACCCGCAGGTTTTCCGTTCCGATCCGGTGCTGGATTATGACACATCGGGTAATTTTTATTACAATTCACTCACCAACGTTACCGGGGCTTACACTTGCAAGGTTTACAAAAGCACCAACGGCGGAACCCAGTGGGATAACGGAACCGATGCACATGGCGGCGACAAGCAATGGATGGCCATCGACCATACCAGCGGCCCGGGATCGGGAAATATATATTCATACTGGACCCAGTATTACAGTTCGTGCCAGCCCGGATTTCTCACCCGTTCTGCCGACGATGGGGCAAGTTATGAGGACTGTGTATGGGTCGACAGCGATCCCTTCTGGGGAACCATGACCGTGGGCCCCGACGGTGAACTGCTTGTCGCGGGAACCGCAAGTCCTGACGGGATCACCGTTGCCAAATCCACCAATGCCCAAATCCCGGGTTCGGTCATTATGTGGGATATCGCCAACAGGGCCGATATGGACGGATACCTTACCGCCAACTGTCCGATCAACCCCGTTGGCATCCTGGGCCAGGCCAACGTGGATGTGGATCGCTCCAACGGGCCGGGTCGCGGCAATGTTTATGTACTGGCTTCCGTACAGCGGCTCTCGGTAACCGACCCGGCAGATGTGATGTTTGCCAGGAGCACCGATGGATTCCTCACCTTCGAACCCCCGGTAAGGATCAACACCGATGTGAGCACTACCAATTATCAATGGCTTGCGACCATGTCAGTAGCTCCCAACGGCAGGATTGATGTTGCCTGGCTTGATACACGCGATGCCCCGGCCGGTACATTCCTTTCGGCGCTCTATTACTGTTATTCCGATGATCAGGGCGTGACCTGGTCGATCAACAAACGGCTTTCAGACCTGTTCGATCCCCAGGTTGGTTATCCCCAGCAGTCGAAAATGGGGGATTATTTCGATATGATTTCCGATAATAACGGGGCCCATCTCGCATGGTCAGGCACACTGAACGGGGAGGAGGATGTCTATTACACGCACATCATTCCTACCATCGTCGGCATGGATGAAACCTCCGGCATTGATCCTGTTTCACTGAGTTGCTATCCCAACCCTTTCCGCGACCAAACCAACATCCGGTATAAAATCCCGGTTGATTGCAATGTGAATGTTGTACTGTGCAATATCTGCGGAACAGAAATCTCCACCCTGGTTGACAAACCTCAGGCTGCAGGCAGCTATACGGTGAATTTCTCAGAAGAACAACTTCCGGCAGGTTATTATTTATGCAGGATTACCGCAGGGACCCAGACGCAGACCAGGCAGCTGGTCAAACTCAGGTAACCCGCTTCGCACCATACCCTCTGCCTAGAAGGATGCCGTTCGGGCCGGCGAATTACAGATAGGCCTCAAAACCTTTGGCGAAGCTCCTGCAGTCAAACTCAATGATGCTGTATTGCGCTACCCCGTGAAGGACATAGGGGTCGTTTTTCATGATTTCAAGCGCTTCAGGTTTGGTTGCCTTCATCAGGATAAACCCGCCGGTACGGGGGATCTGAGGGCCCGAACAGATGGTGATTCCCTGGTCGTACAGTGATTTCAGAAATACACGGTGATCCGGCAGGTACTTGTCAACCTCCTCTATGGGCTTAAGATAAACAGAGTGCAGTGCGATCATAAGTTAAATTTAGCGCAAAGATAAGGCAATTCCCCTTTCCGGAATTCCCGGCTGACCTGACATTTTGCAAAAAATAGCCGTGCTGTTCTTGGTTTCTCAACTTTCAAGTTCATCTTCCCGCCATATTTCAGCAGGGTGATCTTCCCGCAATTGGTATAACTTCCTCATTCCATATCCCATTGCCAGGGTAATCAGCACGACGGCCCCGTTGCCAAAGGGTGCGCCAACGGGAGTCCCTCCCGGCCCCGGGTCCCCGCCCGGATCAGGAGGCGGGCTGTAGGGAGGTTCGGCCTGCATGCAGCACAGGGGCATTGTGATAAACAGGAATACAACAGCCAGCATAGGGAGTTTCCGTTTCATAGCAATAAAGGTTTACCTCTCACCGATAAAAACTTTTTTTGATATAACCGCGTTACCGGTTTCGACCTTCACCAGGTATAGTCCGCCAGTGATGGAGGGCCGGAACTTGTTAATCCTGAGGTTTTGCAGCTTCCCGCTGAATACCTGTCTTCCGGAAAGGTCATAGATCCGCAGGTTTCCCCCGGTTTCGCACGTTGCAGTAATCTTTACATAAACCTGGTCTTCAAAGCCATAAACAAGGATATTTCCGCCGGGAGGATCCTCTATCCCCAGGGTTGCGGCGGAAAAATGGAGCAGGAACCGGATGGGCGCTTCGCCGGCTGTATAACTGAAATGATGGACCGGATCTGTTGCCAGGTTCTGCAGGGTATTTTCCTTTATATCCTCAAGGTAGATCTGGGTGGCCGCATTAAAAGATAAAAGGTTGCTTGCTGTCAGGAAATAAATGCCTGATAAACCGCAGGTAAAGCCCATGGGGATAACCTGGCTGGTTCCCGTTGGCGGAAGCCAGTTGACGGCAGCCATGATGCCGCCGGGAAGGGGACTGTATAAATTGGGCGCCTGCGATGAGCCTGACATTTTGTAGGCATCGAAATCAGGATCGAAATTTGGGGTTGCACTGCTGTTGAATACAACATGGGCTTCGTCTTCAATTCCGTTGGCCATTGCTTTGAGGATCAGTTGGTTGGCAAGTCCGCCCGACCTCTTATTGTAGCTGCCCGCCTGATGTACGCGTGTCGTGCTGCTAAAGGTGACCATCCCGGCAGTGTTGTCGGTTACATGCACAAAGAAGCCCTGTTCCGGTCTGATAAACTGATCGCCGCCGTTTGTACTTTCGCCGGTTACGGCATTGTAAGTTTGATATTGGTTTACATTATAGCTGTACTTGACAGGTTCCACATTCGTGCGCACCCATCCCGCGGCTGCCCAGTCAGCGCAGCTCGGGTAGGGGTTTCCGATCAGGTTGTAGCCGTCATAAACCGCCGGGCTGACCAGGGTGCTTGTCAGGGTTGGGGTAGCCACCTGCCCGGTATTGAAAAACCCGGAAACACCTCTGGTGGTATTGGTTCCTGCTGACCATACGATGTATCCGGCTGTTGGGGCCAGGTTGTAGCCTCCGGAGGTGATTTGCTGGAAGAGATGGTTGGGTTCGTCATACCAGCGCATAAAAAGACCCGCGAAGGGCGCAGCCGGAGAGGCGGTAACGGGGGGGCTCCAGTAGTGCCACATCCCCTGTGAAAAGTAGCGGTCGGCCCTGGCACTCCCCGGCGAATTATACGTAATGGTGCCATTGTCGATAAAGGAGCCTGTTCCGGTTGCATCGGAAGCAATCCAGAGCCCCTGTGCTTCATTGATCTCGGTAACGCCCGTACAGGTAAGGTCTTTCCCCGCCTTCACCCTGAGCCTTGCGCCGGGATGAATCCGCAGGGCAATTGCCTTTGACCCGGCAGTATCGATGGTTGCCGCAGATGCCAGCGTGTCCCATACTGAGGTGTTCACCGCGGTAGCCCATACCGTATTCTGCCCGCTCCTGGTGGTATACTGGGACCAGCCCTAGGCAGAAGAGTAAATTCTTCCCAGGTATATATCTGTAAAATCGCGACCTGAAAATGAATTTGATGCAGAATATTTATGAGAAACATAACCGTTTGTTTTCCCGAGAATTTCATCAAATAATGAATATTCCTGCACCTGACCTGGTCCAGCAGGCATTGCTGAAGGATTGAATGTAAGTCCTGCTGTTCCTGCAATTCCAGTAGGATTTGTAATACCAATGCCTATTGTTGCAACTTTTTGAAATACGGTTGTAATAGGAATGCAAATGTCCTGTGCTAGACTCCCATCGTTGGAAATAGCATCAACCGTAATACCAACTCCAAAACCAATGTTTCCGGATGCCCATCCTTTTGAGGATAAAATATAGGCACCTCCATTATTATTTATTGAGGATAGATCAACGGAAATACTTGCAGCAGTTAATGTAAAAACAGAACTATTTGCCACATTAAAAGCCAGTTGTGTAGCATAGAGATAGGTTCCGTCAGCAGATGCCTTTAAGAAGACGTCAAACTGGAACCTGGTTTGTACCGGGGATCCTCCCCGGAAGATGCGGGGGTTGTCCATCTTAAAGGTTAAGGTCGGCTGGCCGGGTGATCTGACCCCATGGAGAATAAACCATAGGCCGAGGAGGAAAATAACTGCGTTTTTCATTGGAACATCACTGTTTTGTTGGTTGTATGACGTACCTGAATTTTAGTTCTCCTGCAGAATCACAGGTGGCTCTGCCGGTTTTTCGTCATGAATGGCTGATCTGTTGAACCCGGGATAACATTTATGGCAGCATATTGGAAATGAAAAAATTAGGAACATAAAAATTGGTGTAATCGTTGTTCCATACATTGGCATCGAGATTAAAATCGGCCGGCAGATAGTGGTTGCTGATGAAAAATGAGGGTACGTAAAAATTGGTATAATCGTTGTTCCAGATATTGTTGTCGGCATTGGCATCGGCGGCAGTCATCCCCCACCGCAACGGGGTCTTGTCAACCTTTTTCATGCCTGTTGACCCGCCCCAGACCTGGCCTGTTCCCGACGAAAAATCATAAGTATAGGTTCCCGAACCATTTTTTACGGCCGCATTTGCCGCCATGACCGCCATATGGTTGCGGTGCCGGATCACCGGGAAAATATTTTTGGTAACCGAAGCATGATAGAACTTCAGCGGGCTGATACCGTCGAGATCGACGACCGATCCGTCTTGTTTCAGGAAACCCGCCCTGCGCGCAAAAAGGGTCGCGCCGGTTGCATGAGCGGCTAGGTCTGCCTGCCGCAGTTCAACCAGGACCCAGTCAACGATACCGGATGGGAGGATGGCAACATTTTCGGTGCCGTCGTAACCCCAGGTGGGATCATTGTAAGGCTGGCTGGAGGGGAATTTCGTCAGGTCAGACCGGCTGCCCAGGGGCAGGGTTGCGGCCAGCGTATTGGTCATGTTGTGGCTGTTTACCGAATCGTAAGGGCCCTGCAGGAAGACGTTAAAACTGGCCTGCAACGCCGGATCAGCACCGGTGAACCTGCTGAAACTGCCGACGGTGCCGGTGAGCTGGTTCCCGCTGACGGAATTGAAGGTTTCCACGACAGGATCGCTTCTGAGACAAAAAAGGTTTGCCTTTGAACCAACAACATCGGCATCAGTAAACGTATAGGTCAGGCCACAGGTGACAGCCCCGGTGATGGCATTGTTTTGCAGGTTCCAGTAGCGTTTAAGATAATTGACGGAGGCAATGCCCGGATTTGGATCAGGACTGTTTTTAAGGGTTACCCCCAGGTAGTTCCCGCTGCTGAAGGTTGCGCCGGTAAAACTCACCGTAACGGGCGAGTATTCTGCCGTTGACGAAGTATCGCCGACCGGGAAGGTAAAGGAGAGGGGAAAAGAGGGAGAGGTGGGAAACTCCTTCCTGAATTCACCCGATCCTGTAGCCACTACCATTGCTGACACGGATCCGCCGGAATCGGTGGCCGCCGGACCGAGCAACAGGTTGTTTGACCCCGGTGCAATCAGGCCGCTTTTGAGTTTCATGACCCCGTTTACCCGGGTATCACCCGTAACAGATATCCCGGATCCATTATTGATCCTGAGGTCTCCGAAAATATTCTGCCCGCTGATCACCTGTACAGAGGTTCCTGAAAATTCAATAAGTCCTGCACCAAGAGTTGAGGCAGCGCTGTTTAGATTTACCAGGTTTTTTTTAAGGATCAGGGTTCCCTGAACATCGAGGGTTCCACCGCCCTGGAGGTTGAGATCATTTTCGGAACTTAGGGCGACCCCGCTCCCGATCATCATCCCGGCACCCGGGGAGATGGTCTGAGCCCGGGAGAAAAAACAGGTGAAAATAGAGATAATGAATAACGGAAACAGAAATTTTGCCAAAGCGATCCTGCCCCCCGACCCGACCCATGCTGTGGTTTTCATCACTGAAAATTTGGACTAAAGGTAAGAAAACAAATTGCAAAAGTCAATGGTTTTTTGATTTCTTTGTGAAGGGAAATGTAATGCCATGGAAGTCCGTTCAGCAACAAGGCAACCGGCTGGTACACTGTTTTGCGGTTCTCTCTTTTAACTATCTTTACCTTGCCAAAATATCGTTGCTATGATCCACCCCATACGCCTGCCGGCCCTCATTTTTATTGTTTTTACCCTGGCCGTTTTGATACATGTGGTTAACCATTACCTCTTCCCGGAAATTTCCGTATGGATCCTGGGATCAGTGCGATGGTTACCGCTTTTGTTGTTTTTTGTCTATGCCGTTCAAAGGAGGAAACTGACAACGTGGATCTTCCTGAGCATGATGGCAGGGGTGGAATTCGGATACGATCTGCCGATAGCGGCAAAGGAGTTGAATGTTGTCAGCCAGATCTTCATTCACCTGGTGAAAACCATCATTGCCCCGCTGCTTTTTGGTACGCTGGTAACCGGGATTGCAGGTCATGCAAACCTCCGCCAGGTTGGCCGCATGGGATGGAAATCGCTGTTGTATTTTGAGGTGGTTTCGACGATTGCCCTGTTCATCGGGCTGGCCGCAATCAATATCAGCGGGGCAGGACTTGGCGTAACCGTTCCGCCCGAAATGATGAAGGGGGCCCTTCCGGAGGTACATACCCAGAACTGGCACGAAATAATACTGCATATTTTTCCTGAAAACCTTGCAAAATCGATCGCCGAAGGCAATGTCCTCCAGATCGTAGTGTTCAGCATCCTCTTTGGCATTGCCACGGCCATGGTAAGCGAACAATACCGGGCGCCCGTGATCCGTTTCACCGGGTCGCTGACTGCCGTTATGTTCAAATTTACCAATATTGTCATGATGTTTGCCCCGTTTGCCGTGTTCTCGGCCATTGCTTGCAGTGTCGGTCATATGGGGCTCAATGTCCTGATGAACCTGTTCCAGTTGCTGGCTACCCTTTATGCAGCCCTGCTGGTGTTTGTCCTTACAGTATTCTTACCTATTCTGCTGGTGATGAAGATCCCGGTACGGAAATTCTTTAAAGCCGTAGCCGAGCCCGCAACAATCGCCTTTGCGACTACCAGCAGCGAATCGGCGCTGCCCCGGGCGATGGAAAATATGGAGCAGTTCGGCGTTCCCCGGAAAATCGTCGCCTTTGTGATCCCGACAGGGTATAGTTTTAACCTCGACGGAACGACACTTTACCTGGCGATGGCCTCCATCTTTGTTGCCAACATGGCCGGGGTACATCTCTCCTTCGAAACGCAGCTCGTGATGATGATAACCCTTATGCTGACAAGCAAGGGAGTGGCAGGGGTTCCCCGTGCCTCCCTGGTAATTCTGCTGGGTACGGCCGCCAGCTTCGGATTACCTGCCTGGCCAATCTTTATCATCCTGGGAATTGACGAACTGATGGATATGGCACGCACCGCCATCAATGTAATCGGGAACTGCCTGGCCACTGTTGTTATTGCCCGGTGGGAGGGGGAATTCATTTGCAGGGAAATGGACTAACGAAAATTGAACAATTTGTTTTCTCAATTATAAACCTGTTTAATGGTGAAATAGGGCATTAATTATCCTGGCAGGGCTTTTAATCTTAAATAATTATTTATCTGCCTGGCAATTAACCGTGTGATAAAATAAATTATTTGATTAATCACAATGGTACAAGTAAAAATCCTGCAGCCTTCTTCTGCTAGCGAAAGGCCTGTCTCAATGGTCATCAACATACTATTACCACCGTAACGACAGGAACAACCCTTACGACCACAGATTCGCAATCAGTAACACAATATGATCTCGGCAGCAAACCCTTCAAGTCGAGAGATTTTGGTATAACCCTTGGTGTCGGAGCCCAAAAGAAACTGATGGAGAAATATACCTGTTTGTACTGATTAATTTTGAAAAGGGATTCGGGGATGTGAGAAATACTGCTTCGCTTGTTGCCAAATCCAATGTAACACAGACTCCTTATGGTTATGTGAATGATCCCAACAGGCAGGTAGCGCATTCAATTACCCTGATGGGGCTGATGATCGGTGTAGAAATGACTTTCTAATCTCTTTTGGGGTTGTTCCTATTAATTGAACACTCATGATAGTCAAGGCTGCTGAGCTTTTATGCGGTAAAACCGAATCGTATTTTGGAATTAGTCATTGTTTTTCTTTTCATTCTTCCCTGTTTTCAGCTAATTTTCTCATTTACTGAACCATTTTACATGGCGGAATAGAGGCTGTTAATTGTCCATACAGCGGTTTAACAATATAATAATTAGTTAATTATCTGATAATTATGACTGGTCTAAAAAAGTTTATGTGTGGTTTGCGTTTATATTAAAATTAGGTTTAAATTAGCTTAATTTATTTGTTCTCCGGGAACCAGTTAACACGGGGCGTAACCGAAAAGCCATACGAGTAGGATTATCAAAAAACCAAAAAATCAGGAAAAAGACCTTTATGTTTTTACTGCTTTTTGCAATCAGCGCAGGATCTCTTTTTGCGCAAAGGGGTTTTAATGTATCAGTGGCCCTGCAGCCGGGTGTTTCCATGTTGGGTGGGGATTGGAAAATCAACAACGCCTTGGGAAGTATGTTTACCTTTAAAAAAAGTTTTACCTTTGGTTTTGCAGGAGGTGCAATAGCCGGTTTCAATTTCACCGATAATCTCGGGGTAAGCGCCGGACTTTTCATTTCATCCCAGGGACAAAAATACAGTGACTTATCGGTCTATTCAGATGGATATGGTTCCGTTTCCGTGAATCAGACAATCCGTCTTACCTATTTTAAAATTCCTGTAAAATTTATTTTTACCACAGATCCCACCAAATCGATCTCGTTGTTAGGATCTGCCGGCTTTTACCTTGGCTTTCTTACCGGATACAAGCAAACCGTGAATGTTACCGGCACAGGTAATTACAGCGACCTAACCACCACCCAGGTGGCAACAGGGAAAACAGTAACCGAAGGGGGAACACAATATGATCTCGACAGCAAACCCTTCAAGTCGACAGATTTTGGCATAACCCTTGGTGTCGGAGCACAAAAGAAACTGATGGAGAAATTATTCCTGTTTGTCATGATTAATTTTGAACAGGGATTCGGGGATGTGAAAAATGTGGCAAGCGTTGTTAAATATTCAAACGGATCGACGCACCTGTTTTATGAAAACGATGATCCAAACAGGTCGGTAACCCATTCAAATACCCTTATTGGTTTGATGATCGGTGTAAAAAAGACTTTCTAAGGCGGGTTGGTTTAACTTCAGCTTTTTTGTTTGCAAAATCCCTGACGGGATTGTTACCAGGGAGAGCCGGAATTTTTCGACTCTCCCTGGTTCCTAATGGGATCAGGGTTTGCGCAGGTATTCAATCGTTGCCGAGGGGGAGGTCATCATGGGAAGGCAGGTCCAGTCTTTGTACTTTTCCTTCAGCTCCTTTTCCCGCGAAGGGTTGGCAGCCGCCTCCTTCATGTCGAGAAAGTAGGTTCTCATCGATTCGATCATATTGATATCCCCGGTTTGCCCGTGTCCGGGAACAACCATGCCGATACCCGGCAACTTCAGCATCCGGTCCAGGGTGCCAATCCATTTGTCAACACTGGCGCTGCTTTCGCGTTTTAAAAAGGGATTGATCCTGTTAAAGATCAGGTCGCCGGTAAAGAGGACCTTGCGGTTTTTCAGCAGCACGACCATGTCGTTCATCGTGTGCCCCTGGCCAAGGTTGTACAGGCAGACGGTTTCATTGCCGAGATTCAGGATCAGGCTGTCGGTAACGAAATGATTCGGCATCTTTTCTGCACCCATATCTCCCAGCAGGAACGTACGGTCATAGGCGCCGATATATAGGTCACATCCCTTGTAAAACTGGTTCCCGTTTACATGATCGCCATGATAATGGGTGTTGATGGCGATGATCTTTTTCTTACCGGCCTTCGATTTTGCAAGTTTGTACAGTTCTTCCGCATTGCTGCCCAGTTTGGTGTCAATCACCACCACGGCGCTGTCGGTAACCAGCAGCCCGCTGTTACCCCCGCCCCCCAGGAGAATGGTGAGCTCTTTGTCGAAGGGCTGCGTGGTTTCATGGAACATAAAGCGATAAACCGGGTAAAAGACGACGGCTGCCGCCCCGGCAATCAATACCAGGGTTATCAGGATGATCAGGATGATTTTTTTCCACTTCATGGCAATCAGTTTTATGTTATTATTTGTCAGAGATATGTTTCCATTTTACCGGCCGGTTATCCTGCCGGTGGAGTTATAGACTGACATCCACGATCCGGTTGGTGAGCCGGCTCTCTTCGGCGGCAAAACCCATCAGGTGACTCTCAATCGACTGGTCGATGGTTGAGGTAAGCCGTTTGGGATCCTGGTTGGCGATGGCCATCACAAAATCGCGCATCAGCAGCCAGTCGCCGCCGCCATGGCCGCTGTTCTTGTAGTATTCGACATCATCGGCCTTCGGAACCAGCTTCACGCTCTTGCCGGTCCTGAAGTCGGTAACGGTAAGTTCTTCCATATCGCCGACCATGTCGCCCATGGAGCCCATCACGCGGGTGCGGCGGCCGCCGTAGGAGGTAAAGGCCTCCATGGAGAAGTTGGCGGTAATGTGATCGGCAAAGCTGATGGAGGTGACATAATGGTCGGGCTGGTCATTTTCCATCCTGTAAACGCAGCGGCCATAGTTGGTGGTGCGAAGATATTCCAGGATGGCATCCCCCTCCTTTGCCTTTTCATCAGGCAGGTCGAAAACATAGAGCCATCCGCGTTCGCGGTAGTAGATCTTCATGGCCGAATAGGGACAGGTTGCCTCAACCGCACAGCCGTTCATACACCGGTCGGTGCTGCCGGCAGGGGCATTCTCTTTGCGGAACCACTTCAGGTCGCCCATGGCGGCAATGCTTTTGCAGTTCTTCCCGATCATCCAGCGCAGGATGTCAAGATCGTGACAGCTCTTGGCCAGGATGATCGGCGTGGTTGCCTTTGAATCGTGCCAGTTGCCGCGCACATACGAATGCGACATGTGGATGTGAAAGATTGGTTCCAAATGCTGGAAACTGACCAGTTCGCCGATGGCTCCCTCATCGATGAGTTTTTTCATCTTCAGGAAATAGGGCGAATAACGGAGAACATGGCAAACCGCCACGATCCTGCCGGTTTTGCGGGTCATTGCCAGGATGTCGCGGCATTGCTGCGCCGTTTGGGCCATCGGTTTTTCGAGCAACACATCGTAGCCCATCTCCATCGCCTTCATGCAGGGCTCATAATGCAGGTTGTCGGGCATGGTGATGATGATCACATCGGCAAATTTCGGCCTTGAAAATACATCCTCCCATGTTTTAAAACGATTTTCATCTGGGATCTTATGCAGTCTGGCATACCGCTCATTCCTGAGTTTTATCGGTTCGGCCACCCCCACAATATGGATCTGGTCAGCAAATGCTGCTGCATAATCGCCATATACATTTCCCCTGTTTCCCGCCCCGCAGGTGATGGCGGTAATCGGGCGGTTCAACGGGTTGTCGATGGGTTTATAAACGTCGTCATAATTGAGATCGTACTCATATTTGTGATCATCAACCTGCGAAAATCCCCTGATGCCAATGGTGGCTGCGCCGATGGTCAGGCCAAGGGTTTTGATTGCCTGCCGGCGGGTCATGAACCGTGTCATATCAATAAATTTGATACGAAGTTATTAAGTTCCGGTCTTACTTCAAAAGGGAATTTGCAAGAATCCTCTTATTTTTACAGACAATTTGTACATTTGATTTCCTTTAACAGATTTTTATGGCATACGATGAATTTCTGGCCGACCGCATCCGGCAAAAGTTCAGGGAGCTGAATGTCTCCTTTGAGGATAAAAAAATGATGGGTGGTGTTTGCTTCCTGGTGAATGACAAGATGTGCGCGGGCATCGTCAAAGGGCAGATGATGGCCCGGATCGATCCTGCGAAAACCGAAGAGGCCTATTCAAAAAAGGGTTGCCGGGCAATGGATTTCACCCATCGCCCGATGAAGGGCTTTATCTTCATTGAACCGGAGGGAACTGATCAGGAGGAAGACCTTGAATATTTTATCCGGCTTGCGCTTGAATTCAACCCCCGGGCAAAGTCCAGTAAAAAAAAGTCGCTTTAACATTTAACCATGATCCATGAATTCACAGGAGGTAATTTTCATGCTCCGTTCGTGGCAAACGGAGGATCTTGACAATCTCGTCAGATTTGCCAATAATCAAAAGATCGCCGCCAACCTGACCGATGTTTTCCCGCATCCCTACACGCGCGACGACGGCATTGCCTTTATCAGGGCCAGCCAGCCTGACGATCTCCCCGACACGGCCAGGATTTTTGCCATCGAGGTGGACGGAATGGCTTGCGGCGCCATCGGGATCTTCCCCCAATCGGATGTTCACCGGAAAAATGCAGAGATCGGGTACTGGCTTGCCGAAGAATACTGGGGAAGGGGAATTGTGACGGCAGCTGTAAAACAAACCGTCGAATACGGGTTTAGCACCTACGATATCAACCGTATCTATGCCCGCCCCTTTTCCTCAAACCGGGCATCCCAAAGGGTTCTGGAAAAGGCTGGTATGAAACCGGAGGCCAGGCTTGAAAAATCGATCGTCAAAAACGGCCTCCTGCAGGATGAACTCATCTATTCGATCCTGAAACCCTGAAATCTCACAGGGTTGCCCATAGCCACAAGCCCTGCCATGCGAAGGGCGATATGACACAGGGGCTTTTGCCGGTGACCGCTGCCTTGGGCAGGGTGATGAAATGTCGCACGGTTGCATTATCTTTGCTTTCTGACGCCATTAACTTACCAATATGAAAATTCTGCTTACCGGGGCTACCGGCTATATTGCCAAACGGTTGCTGCCTGTGTTGCTTGAAAACGGACATGATGTGGTTTGTTGTGTGAGGGATACCAACCGCTTCGACACGAACCGGTTTAAAAGTGAAAGGTTAACGGTTGTCGAGGTTGACTTTTTAAGGGAGGAAGAATTGGCCAGGATCCCTGCCGATATTGACGTGGCATTTTACCTGATTCATTCCATGACCACCCGGCAGGGGAATTTTGAAGAGCTGGAGGCCATCTCCGCCGGAAATTTTAAAAGGAGGATCGAACAGACCCGTGTCAGGCAGGTCATCTACCTGAGCGGGATCGTGAATGAAAAGGAACTTTCAAAACACCTCTCCTCCCGGAAAAATGTGGAGGATATCCTGGCCTCTGCGGCATATCCTTTAACTACGCTGAGAGCCGGGATCATAGTCGGATCGGGCAGCGCCTCCTTTGAAATCATCCGCGACCTTGTTGAAAAATTGCCGGTGATGATCGCCCCGCGCTGGCTAAACACGCGATGCCAGCCCATCGCCATCCGCAATGTGATCGAATTCCTGTACAGGGTGATGCTCAAGCCTGAAACCTTCAACCGCAGCTTCGATATCGGGGGGCCGGAGGTGCTTACCTACAAGGAGATGCTCCTGCGGTTTGCCCGGATCAGGGGCCTCCCGCGATGGATCGGCATCCTGCCGATCATGACTCCCAAACTATCCTCATACTGGTTGTTCTTTGTTACCTCTATCTCCTATTCACTGGCAACTCACCTGGTCAACAGCATGAAGGTTGAGGTAGTGTGCCACGACAACGACCTCGAGAAAATGGTCGGGATTACCCCGATCCTGTACGATAAGGCAATTGAGCTGGCCTTTGACAAGATAGAGCAGCACCAGGTGCTTTCAAGCTGGAAGGATGCCCTGACCAGCCAGCGCCTCACCCGGGGTTTATCCCAGTTTATTGAAGTGCCGGTTTACGGGTGTTATAAGGACATTAAAACGCTTAAGGTGGCGGATACATCCAGGGCCATGGAGAAAATCTGGTCGATCGGGGGCGAAAACGGCTGGTATTTTGCCGATCTGCTGTGGAATATCAGGGGCTTTATGGACAGGCTGATCGGCGGGGTAGGCATACGCAGGGGAAGAACCAACAAGGGGGTGATCGCTGCCGGCGATGCCCTTGATTTCTGGAGGGTGATCCTGGCGGATAAAGAGGAAAAAAGACTGTTGCTCTTTGCAGAGATGAAACTTCCCGGTGAAGCCTGGCTGGAGTTCAGCATTGATCATAACAACATACTGCACCAAACAGCCACCTTCAGACCATACGGAATCTGGGGCAGGCTCTACTGGATCTCCATGCTTCCCTTTCACTGGCTTATTTTCAGGGGCATGATCCACAATATTGCCGGATAGGAGCCCTGAATATCCTTGTTGAGGAGACCCGGCGGCTTATCATTAATTTTTTTTATTCTGTCAAACACGCTACAAATGGAAACCTATATAGCCCTGCTGCGCGGCATCAATGTCAGCGGTCATAATATGATCAAAATGGATGAACTGAAACGGGTCCTTGCGGGGCTGGACTTCTCCGGCATCACGACCTACATCCAGAGCGGCAATATCACCTTTAACACTGAAAACGCGTACCCGGATGATCTTGCGGGGCTTATTGCCGGAAAAATTTTGCAGCGCTTTGGACTTACCGTCCCGGTAATGATCCGGACCCTGGCTGAAATGGAACAGATCAGCCGGAATAACCCCTTTTCTGCCGATCCCACCAGAAACCCTGAAAAGTTCCATGTGACCTTCCTGTCGGCCATACCCGGTGTGGAGCGCGAACAGAAGATCCACGAATTCAACTTTCCCCCTGACGAATTTGTCATCCATGGAAAAGAGTGTTACCTTTATTGTCCGGATGGCTATGGCCGTACAAAGTTAACGCCCCAGTTTTTTGAAAGCAAACTGAAGGTGATGACCACGACCCGGAACTGGAAAACAATTATTCATCTTGCAACACATAACACGTAACCATAAAACCATGATGCAAACAATTCTTGGATCAGGCGGGGCAATAGGGAATGAACTTGCCAAAGCGCTTGCCGGCTATACCACAGAGATCAGGCTGGTAAGCCGGAATCCGAAAAAAGTCAATGACACGGATCAGCTTTTCCAGGCCGACCTCACCGACAGGGATTCCCTTTTTTCGGCCGTGAAGGGCTCCGAAATTGTCTATCTGACCGTTGGCCTTGAATATAAGACCAAAGTATGGCAGGCTTTGTGGCCGCCACTGATGCAGAATGTCATCGATGCCTGTATGGCCGCCAACAGCAAACTGGTCTTTTTTGACAATGTCTATATGGTTGGCGGTGATCATGTAAACCACATCACCGAGGATTCGCCCATGAGCCCGACGAGCAAAAAGGGGGAGATCAGGACCCTGCTTGACAAGATGATCCTCGACCAGGTGAAAAAGGGAACATTGCAGGCCATCATCGCCCGGTCGGCCGATTTTTACGGCCCGGTGAAGACCCAGAGCCTGTTAATTGAGATGGTCTTTAAAAACCTGTTGCAGGATAAGAGGGCAAACTGGCTGTGTAATGCCAGGGTCGGCCATTCGTTTACCTATACCCCCGATGCCGGGATGGCTACCGCCCTGCTGGGCAATACGCCTGATGCCTATAACCAGGTGTGGAACCTGCCTACCGACAGCCAGGTGCTGACCGGGGCCGACTGGATTGCCCTTTTTGCCGGAGAGATGGGCAAAAGCCCGAAATACATGGTACTCCCGGGCTTCATGGTCAGATTGGCCGGGCTGTTTGTCCCGGTGATGAAGGAGTTCCCCGAAATGCTGTACCAGTACGACCGGGATTATTTCTTTGACAGCAGCAAGTTCGAAAAGCGGTTTAACATAAAGGCTACCTCCGCCACCGAGGGTGTTAGGGAGACTGTGAAAATGCTGAAAAGTTAATTGGCAGACTCTGTTCTCAGGACAGAAGGATGTAACCCATAAGGATTAATGATAACTTTCTTTATGTGTGAATGTGCAAATGAAAACGAAACTATTTTTCGTCCTGATGATGATACACGTACCATTCCTGTTCGCGGGTACTGTCGTTAAAACATTTTCTTTCGGCCATTATAAGATCGAATCACGGGGCGCTTACCAGACTTTCTGTTTTGACAACACCCTCCAATGCGGCATCCCGGGCGAACCGCTTTTGCCCTGGCAGGCGGTAGTGCTGATGCTCCCTCCCGGGGAAGCGGCCTGCTCCATTCAGGTCGTTTATGAGGATGAAACCCTGGTTCCCGGTCAATTCCGGGTAGAGCCCAAACAGCATGTCCGTCCGGCAACAGAGGATAAACCGGGCGAATTTCTCCTGAATGCCAGGGTGTACCGCCAGCACAGGGTTTACAAGGTTCCCGCATCCGGACCGTTGCTCACCCAGTACCTCAACGGCTTTGCCCTGGGGCTTTCCTCCTTTACTCCCGTAAGATATAATCCGGGAGAGAAGCGTCTGGCCTATTATAAAAAAGTTACCGTCGTCATTACAACCAGGCCCGACGCCCGGTCAGCTGAGGCGCTAACCCGCCTGGCTACCGCAGAAAATGTGGTCAGCCGGGTTAAATCTTTCGTGATGAACCCCGGGATGGTCTCCACCTATCCCGTGAGGAAATCGTCACAGTCAAACTACCAGTACCTGATCATCTCCCCCGCCATCTTTAAGGATGAGTTCCGGCAACTGACCAATATGTATGAAGCGAAGGGAATTTCAACGCGGATTGTTACGGTTGACAGCATTTCAACCTGCGGAACTGGCTATGATCTGGCTGAAAAGATCAGGAACTTCGTGATAGGCCAGTACCAGCTTTATGGCATAGAATACCTGCTGCTGGCCGGGAGTCCGCCCCTGATCCCTGCCAGAGGGTTTTATTGCGAGGTCTTGTCGGGAGGCTCAGTCTATGTCGACGCCGGCATTCCGGCCGACCTCTACTATTCAGCCCTCGACGGCAATTTCGACCTCAATGGAAACCAAATCTATGCCGAAGTACAGGATGCCCCCGACCTGCTGCCCGATATCGCGGTTGGCCGTTTCACGGTGAATGATACAGCGGAACTTCATCATATGATCCATAAATCAGTCTCCTACCAGACCAACCCCGTGTTTGGCGAGTCGGGCAAACCTCTGCTGGCCGGCGAGTACTTATGGGCAGCCCCCCTGACCTTCGGCGGTAGTTACCTGGATCTGCTGGTCAATAACCGTAACGACAATGGCTATTTCACACACGGAATCCCGTCGACAACCAGCCTTATCGACAAACTTTATGATACCTTAATCGCTCCGCCTTACAACACCTGGCAATGGAGCCAGGCAATGCTACTGGAAAAAATCAACCAGGGAAACTCCTTTATTCATCACCTGGGGCATGCCAACAGCAGCTATATGATGCGTTTGAACTATGCACAGATCACCAATTCAAATTTTTCAGCAGTTGACGGCATTACACACAATTACCAGCTTTGCTACACCCAGGGGTGCGATTGCGGCGCCTTCGACAACGGCTGCATCGCGGCAAAGGCGGTCTCCATCGATAATTTCCTGGCTGCAGGGATTTTTAACTCACGATATGGCTGGTTTGATGAGGGAACGACCGAAGGTCCATCCGAACACCTTCAAAGGGAATTCGTAGGCGCGATGTATAACGACACCGTGCCCGAGAAACACATTGGCGCTGCCCATATGATATCAAAGATCAAAAAAGCGCCCTGGGTTGGCCTTCCGGGAGAATTCGAACAGGGAGCCCAGCGATGGTGCCACTATGACTGCAACCTGTTCGGCGACCCGGCCATGGAGATATGGACGACGGAACCCGCCACATTTTCTGCCGCCACCTGGACCGGCTCCATCGATTCAAACTGGAATAATTCCGGGAACTGGAACCCGCCGGTTGTGCCTACAACCCTTTCCGACCTTACCATCCCGGTTGCACCTCATCTGCCGGTCATTACCACGGTCAATAAAACATTTGGCCACAATGTCACCATCCTTTCGGGAGGAAACCTTACTATTAATACGGGGAAATCAATGGTGGTTTTTGGAAACGTTACCCTTGCCCCCTGATTTCACTGATTTTTTTCCTTTTGACTTTCTCCTGGTGCCACAAATCAAGGATATTCCTATATTTGTTGACACTTGTCAAACTACTTTTAGGCATACTACCAACCCTTATTTTTTCGACGATGCCTGTGCTGAAATTAATGCTGACCATTCCAGGGAATAGTATTCACGGTACTTTCTTTGTTCCCCCTGTCGGAAAATTCCTCCCAAGCCTCTTTTCAAAACAACTGAAACATCTTAACATCATGTACAATTAATTTGACGTTATGGGCTATTCCGCAAAGAAAAAAGCGCTTGAAAAAATGAATGAACCCTCCGCGTTTCTCAGGGGAGTCCGTTCACAATGGATCCAGAAAAGGCCGGTACTCCTCTTTGTCGGAGCCTTCGCAATGTTGATGACCCTTTTTTATATTGGCATGATAACCGATTTTTTCCAGCTTGCGATCCAGCCGCATATTGTCTCCTTAAATTCGACCCTGTCCAGTTTTTTCCTGAACCTGTTTGGCATGAAAACCACGGCGACGAAAGAGATCATAGCCTCCTCCTCATTTTCCATCAGCATCGCCCGCGGTTGCGACGGAGTGGAGGCAATGGCGCTCTTTGCCACCGCCCTGCTGGCTTTTCCCGCAAAATGGAAATACAAAATTCCGGGTGTTTTTGGCGGACTTGCGATCCTGTTCTCGCTCAATATCGTGAGGATCATCTCTCTTTTCGTGATCGGGGCCCGTTATCCGAAACTGTTTGAGTTTATGCATGTGGAGGTGTGGCAGGCAGTGTTTATCATCGTTGCTATCGGACTGTGGATTTTCTGGATTAAATGGTCGAGGAAGGAGCACGCGGATGTTACAGAATAAAGCCCTCCTCCTGTTCCTGCTGAAAGCAGCGGTTTTCTATGCCCTTCTTTCGGCTCCCTTTTCTCTTTATGACAAGGCATATGGCATGTTTTACAGGCAGGTGGCAGGGTATGTATTCCACGATTTCAGGGATGGTGGGTTTGTGATGTTCAGGGAACTGGACGACCCTGCAACCACCCATGTACTGATAGGCAGTTACGCTCTGCTTCGTCCCGACAAGACCACCGAAACGCTCGAAAGGTTTGTCAATACCCGTTACCTTGGCTATATACCAACCGTCCTGCTAATATCGCTGGTACTAGCCTCCCCGGTACCCTGGAAACGGATGATCGTTGCACTGGCTGCCGGACTGTTGCTGGTTACTATGCTCATCCTCTTCAAGCAATGGATATCCCTGCTGTGGCATTGCGAGCACAACAAATGGCTGAACCTGACTAATTTTTCCGGGACCCGGCAACATCTTTTCATGTTTATCTATGGGATCGTCTGTGCCTCCTCCAGCACCGTGCTCTATTTTGTGGTAGCCATCTGGTTGCTGGCCACCTTCCGGCTTGATGATTTCAAGACAGTAAAGGAGAAGATAAAGAGGGATTCAACGCCTCTGAAAATTCCGGGTAAAAGCACGAAGTAGAAGGATCACTCCCCATTCCGGTCAGGGTCGCTGCAATAGATTTCGCGTAATCTCCCCATTTCTTGACATTCCTCCGCCGATGTTGTAATTTTAAGGCGGAAAAAGATCCGATCCTGCATCTCCGGAGGTTCGTGTCAAGATTAAAAAACCATCCCCATGACTGACCATCCCGATTCACTTGCCAGGATTCTTGACAGGCTGGAAAATCTGGCAGCAAGACAACAATCCATCCAGCATGAGATCGACAACCTGAGAAGGGATATCCAAAACCTGGAGGGGCCGGTACTTCCCGAAGAACCGGTTAGAGAGACCCCGCCCGCCGGTGTTGTGGTTATGGTCACTCCTGAACCCTTGAAGGATCGGCCTGTTTCGGAAGGGATTCGGCCGGTAACGATGGAGTCAGCCCCGGAAAAGCCATCCGGGGAAATCCCCGGGGGCGCCTTCAAATCAAATATTGAAAAATTTATCGGTGAAAACCTGATCAACAAGATCGGTATTGCCATTACGGTATTGGGAGTGGGTGTGGGAGCCAAATATGCCATCGATCATGACCTGGTCAGTCCGCTTACCAGGATCATCCTGGGTTACCTTGCCGGATTAACCCTCCTGGGAGTTGCCTTCAGGCTCAGGAAACAGTATGCCGGCTTCAGCGCCGTGCTGTTAAGCGGCTCCCTGGCCATCCTCTATTTCATCACCTTTGCTGCCTACGATTTCTATACCCTGATGCCCGTGACACCAGCCTTTGGCGTCATGACCCTTATCACCCTCTTCACGGTCGCTGCGGCCATCATTTACGACAAACAGGTGATTGCCCACATCGGGCTGGTCGGGGCCTATGCCGTTCCCTTTTTGCTGGATGACGGCTCCGGGAAGGTGGCAGCCCTGTTTAGTTACATGGCCATGATCAACATTGGAATCCTTGCCATTGCCTTCCGGAAATACTGGAAACCGCTCTATTATTCCTCCTTTCTCCTTACCTGGTTCATCTTTTTGACCTGGTTCAGCACAAAATATCAGCCGGCCACCCACCTGGGTCTGGCACTGGGTTTCGCGAGCGGATTCTTTGCCATCTTCTATCTTGTTTCAATAGCCTACAAGGTGTTGAAAAACGAACAATACGGGATCGAAAATGTGCTCCTGCTCATGTCCAATTCCGCCATCTTCTACGGATTGGGCTATGCGGCACTTGTTGCAGATAAAACCGGGGATTCTTTCCTGGGATTGTTTACCCTGGCCAATGCCGCGGTTCACGGGGCGGTTGCCCTCCTGCTATGGCGGAGAAGACCTGCCGATAAAAATATTTTTTACTATGTGACCGGGCTGGCCCTTGTTTTCCTGACCATGGCAATACCTGTACAATGGGATGGGCGCTGGGTTACCCTGCTCTGGGCCGGGGAGGTGGCCTTGCTTTTCTGGATTGGCAGGGTTAAGGGCGGCTGGATATTTGAACTCCTCTCTTACCCGCTGATGTTTGCGGTTTTTTTCAGCCTCGTTAACGACTGGTCAACGGATTACAGCACCTATGACCCACAAGTCGCAGGAAGCCGCATCATACCGGTTTTCAACATCAATTTTCTCACCTCCCTGATCTTTGCCGCCGCCTTTGGCATCATCAACTTTCTTCATCAGCGCCGCCCCTGCAAATCACGCCTGGCAGAATGGAACATTTCCCGGCAAATCATGCGTGTTTGCATCCCGGGAATCCTGCTGATTGCGCTGTATTGCTCCTTCCTCATGGAAATCCTGACCTTCTGGAATCAGCTGTTTCTCGATTCCGCCATTACCTGTAATGCCGACCTCACGCTGCCTCAGCATTTCCGGAACGTGGACATCTATAAATTCAGCACCCTTTCATTGATCAACTATTCATTGCTGTTCTTCTCCCTGCTTACCCTGGTAAATATCCGGAGGATCCGGAACACCCTGCTGGGCAATATCAACCTCGGGATTAATGCTGTGGTGGTTGGAATCTTTCTGACGATTGGATTATTTACCATCGGAGAGTTGCGTGAAAACTACATTTCGCAGGTCTTGTCGCACTATTATTACCGGGGCGGGCTGTATATCGGCGTCAGGTACATCTCCTTTATTTTTGCGGGAGTTATGATCTATGCCATCTTCAGATATGTACGATGGGAATTGATGATGACCGACTTCAGGGTTGAATTTGACCTGTTCCTTCATTTAACACTGCTCACTGCTGCCGGCAATGAACTGATCAACTGGATGGACCTTTATGAGCCGGGCCAGTCGTACAAACTCGGCCTGACAATCCTTTTCGGCCTCTATGCCCTGCTCCTGGTCGCCATGGGCATCCGGAAACGGAAAGCCCATCTGAGGATCAGTGCCATCGTGCTTTTCGCCGCAACCCTGTTGAAACTGTTCTTGTACGATATCGCCTACCTGAATACCATCTCCAAAACCATCGTGTTTGTTGCCCTGGGCGTTTTGCTGCTGATCAGTTCATTCCTCTATACCAAATACGGGAAACGGATCTTCAGCGATCATGAAGAGAACCCCGGTGCTGATTTGAACGGATGATGATGAACAAAGAAGGTGCCGCAGATTTTTTCTGCCGGTTACTTTGAATTTTCCGGGACTTTATTTAGATTTGTATCAAATAAAAAACCTCCTCCAATGAAAACTTTCCTGCGTTTTGTTACCCTCGGTATGACTGCAGTTCTGACCGTTATTTTCACGCCGGTATCAGCCCAGACATACCCATATGAATTGCCTAAATTACCCTTTGCTTACAATGCACTGGAACCAGTAATTGATGCCCAGACCATGGAGATCCATTTTTCAAAGCATCATGCCAATTATGTCAAAAACCTGAATGCGGCCGTCAAGGGAACCGAATATGAAAAATATTCGCTCGACGAACTGATGCTTTATGCTTCCGAAAATGGCGATGCCGTACGCAACAATGCAGGCGGACATTACAACCATTCCCTTTACTGGAACACCCTCTCGCTGAACAGTCCGTTCGACATCCAAAGTGCTGTAGGCAAAGCCATTGCCGCGACTTTCGGGAGCGCTGACAGCCTGAAGAAACTGCTGACAAAGGCGGGAGCCTCCCGGTTTGGTTCGGGATGGGTCTGGCTTTATGTAACGCCTGAAAAAAAACTTGCTGTTTGTTCCTCCCCCAACCAGAATAACCCCATCATGGATGTCTCTCCCGACCGTGGAATCCCAGTACTTGCCATCGATGTGTGGGAACACGCCTATTATCTGAAATATCAGAATAAAAGGGGAGACTACCTCGCTGCCGTTCTTACTGCAATAAACTGGGATGCCGTAAACAAAAACTATTCTGCGGCACTGGCCAGCCCGCTGCTGAAAACCATCGAACTGGATACCTGGAAGGGGCTGAATGATTTTCATGAAGTGATGGGCCGGACCTTCCATCCTTCGGAGAAGGGAGACCTGAAGCCCATCCGCGAACAGTCGGGCGAATTGCTTGCGAGAGCCAGGGATTTACAGGCGGGAAAAATCCCTGCCTCATTCAACACCCCCGAGATAAGGAAGTCGATCGAAAACCTGGTAAAGGGGGCGAATTCACTTCACCAGCTGATCCTGAAGAAGAGCGACGATAAAGTCATCATAAAAAAACTGGCTGAGTTACATGACATATTTCACAGTATCAGATAATTTTGCTGACTATTGTGACCATACCAGACACCTTTTTATTGGTAACGATAATGTTGACGGGAATAACCAAAAAATACGGTCAGTCCACGTTTGAGTAATTGGTAAACGACCTGTATTAATACACCCAGGAACCTTTCCAAGGCTGGGATGAAAGCGTAAATAAGCCCTGGAATCATTGTGCAGGTATTGTTGAAAGAGAAGAACCCTTAAGGAATGCACGATTCCTTAAGGGTTCTGTCTTGTTATAGATTAACTATTTGCCTAAATTCTGTTTTAGCTTGCCCTGAATGAGCTCCGTGGCGATACCGATTTGCTTGCTTGCAACATCCAGCAGTTCACCACGTAGCCTGCTGTTGACCATGCCGGCAGTTTTTGCAAGTGCTATCCCAACGGCAAATTCACGGACAAGACCACTCAGCCTTTCAGTGGGTCCGGGGCCGCCGTGACCGTCGACCATCGTGGCATAGTCAACCCATTGCCAGATACTGTCACCGTCGGGCCGCCTGGAACCTGGAACGGGTGGCGACAGGTAAAAGGCAATCCAGATTTCTCCGGTTTCAGATTTCGAAAGTGTGAAATCGCGGGAGTTTACCGTTTTCTGTGTTGGCATAATCTGCTTCCATTCAACAAAAGGAACGGTACTGTCGATGATATAATTTGCCCTTAAGTGCTCTGCGGCATTCGTGGTAACAACCCCATCCTGGTTGGCCTCATGGGTCTTTGGTGCATCCTGGTTGTCAGGAGGCGTGGGAGGAGTGAGAATGCTGATGAAACTAAGATCGTCAGATAACTGGCCGGTATCTCCGTTAAACGCATCTACCCACACTCCCGGGCCTCCGACACCGCTTACTCCTCCTTGAGGGGCAAAAACAACCAGGATGCTGATGTCCTGGTTCCCCACGTTATAGGTGTAATCTCCCGGATTAAAATACAGCTTGTTTCCATCCTTGGTGCCTGTTACCGACATAAAGGCAAAAGGCAGGTTTTGCCCATTGAAAACATAACTTTCCGGTCCTGAGGCAGTGCGGTCGCCGATCTCGTCAGGTTCAGCCTGGTTGTCAGGAAAATTGTGAACAGTGTTCTGAGCATTGGTGTGGTGCCGTATCCCGGTGCCGGAATGGTTGTACACGATGTACTTGGTTCTGATTGTAAGAGGCATAGCGTTTAGGATTTGGTTGCCTACTCTTTGATCGGATTTTCGGCTGCTTCCGTTACAGTTTATTGCCTGCTTTTCATCTTGAGGCGGACAAATATATATAATTTCTAATAGTACTAAATGACAACATATTATAAAAGAATTGTTAAATATTATATAGGTAAAAAGTGTTAATTAAATAACAGACTCCTATCGGTTACATGCTCCTTCCGTTCCAACGTATGATGTTGAGGTAAATATTGATCTGGGGCCATTTTTACCGCAAATATTACAAGGGTAATGTTGGGCTGATTGAGTAGTGTAAACGCATATTGTTTGCAGAATAACAGATAAGGCTGGTTTTAAACCTTCAACTTTCCTGAAGCCGGCATGTGAATTTTATCATTCTGAATTTAGGAAGAACATTTTAATTCACTGGTTGGTGTGGCCAGCCAGGATATGGTTGAGGGCAGCTGTTTCTCGCAATAAAAATGCGGGTGTTTGAATCGTGGGCCGGGAATAGTGCTGGGATTACACAGACCGTATCCATATTATTATATCTTTGTCTCCTGTAATTACCAATTTTAAATGAGTGGTTATGGTCCCTGTCTCTCCCGTACCGGCAATGATCGCGATCAGGATCCGGAGAATCATCCGTTATTTCGAACAACATAATGCCACAACTCCCGCGAAGGCCATCCCCATGGAAGAACCCGGCAGGATGGGCGGAAGGTGGCTGCAACGTTTGGTCAATTCCGGCGTACTAATTGAAGTACAACCCGGCAGGTTTTACCTCAACTATGAGAACCTGGCTGAATTCAATGCCGCCAGGCGAAAACGGATCCGTACCGTTTTAGCCATTTTATTCCTGGCGATCCTGGTCTATGCCATACTGCAGCACAAAGGATAACCGGCTCTGACTATTCTTACGTTAAATTATTCAGGTATATGGAATTGTCTAAAACCTTTTCTTATATTTGTCTACTTGGGAAAAATTCTCTCCCTGGTCGTCAATCCCAAAACCGGAAAGCATGAGCAGTTTTTCAATTTTCATTGTTGAGGATGATAAATTCTACGGGGAATATCTGAAACATTACCTGTCGTCAAATCCTGATTACAGTATCCAGCATTTTTTAACAGGGAAAGAACTGATTGCCAACCTCCACAGGAAACCCGACGTGATCACCCTTGATTATTCCCTGCCGGATATGAATGGTGCGCTGGTGCTGAAAAAGATCAGGCAATATTGTCCCGATACGCAAGTGGTGATTGTTTCCGGGCAAAAGGATATTTCAACGGCACTCGATTTATTAAAAGACGGGGCCTATGATTATATTGTAAAGGAACAGGATTCCCGCACGCGCCTGTGGAATGTAATCCTGCGCATCCGCGAAAACAGGGCCCTGAAAAACCAGGTTGAGCAGTTGCAGGAGGAGGTTGGCAGGAAATACGACTTTGAGAAGGCCATTATCGGGAACAGCCAGGCGATCAGGACCATCTACTCTTTAATTGAAAAGGCAAGCAAAACCAATATCAATGTCTCCATCACCGGGGAAACCGGAACCGGGAAAGAGCTGGTGGCAAAAGCAATCCATTATAATTCCTCACGGCGAAAAAAACCGTTTGTGGCAGTTAACATGTCGGCTATTCCCAGGGATCTTCTTGAAAGTGAATTGTTTGGCTACGAAAAAGGCGCCTTTACAGGTGCCGACACACGGAAGACCGGCAAGTTTGAAGAGGCAACCGAAGGCACCCTTTTCCTGGATGAGATTGGCGATATGAATATCGCAATTCAGGCCAAGTTACTGAGAGTCATCCAGGAACGTGAACTGGTAAGAATCGGGGGCAAGGATACGATCCCGCTCGACCTGCGGCTCATTGTCGCCACCCACCGGGATCTGAAGGAGGAGGTTTCCAATGGTACCTTCCGGCAGGATCTCTATTACCGGCTGCTTGGTTTGCCGGTGCATCTGCCGCCCCTCCGCGAACGGACCAATGATATCCTGATCCTGGCCAAACACTTTGCCGAAGCGTTCTGCAAGGAGAACAACTTGCATATGGTCGTGTTTTCAAGCGAGGCCAGTGAAAAACTCCTCCGCTATCCCTACCCTGGAAATATCCGCGAGCTGAAGGCCATCATTGACCTGGCGGTCGTAATGTCGAACGGAAAGGTACTTAGCCAGGAGGATATTATCTTTTCCCAAAGCTCCAAACCATCCGAATTTCTCAACGCGGGAGAGATGACCCTCGACGAATACAACCGGCTGATCATCAAATCCTACCTTGATAAATACATGGATGATATACCCCTGGTCGCCAAAAAACTGGGAATCGGGAAATCAACCCTTTACCGCATGAAACAAAACGATCAGATCTGATTTCAATAGCCGCCTGATACCAGTCATCCGCTGCCGGGACAGACCTGCCAACACCAAATCCAATGGAAAAACTACCGGATAAATTATTTGACCTGTCGGAACTCCGGACCATTGCATCCGGGGATAACGATTTCTTCCTTCACATGGTCAGCCTGTTTATTACCCAGAATGAGGAGGCACTTCTCGAAATCAGGGGCCATTTTGATAAAAGAGAATTTGCCGCCATCCAGCAGATCCTGCATAAAATGAAACCCTCCATCGGGGTGATGGGGATCACTGCCGCTACTGAGATCATCAAACAGATCGAAGAGACCGAATTGCACGAAATCGATGAATCGGTATTTTCTGTGCTCCTGCTACGGCTCGATACAATCCTGAAAGAGGTGAATGTCCAGTTACGGCTGATTTGAGACAACCTTCCCATGCAAGTTTGAGTTACCAGGCATAAATCAGGTCATAAATAACAAAAGGCCCGCCCCGTTCAACGAAACACCCTCCCGGTGATATGGTATCATATTTAAAATTTATAGTAACTTTGTTCGGCATTGGCCTGAATAAAAATTGAAGACCGCTGCTCTGGCAACCCCTCTGACGTTAGTAGTCAGATAAATAGGATTATTAACCCTAAAAACCAACGTTATGTCAAAAGGAAAAGACGCAAAGAAAGATGTTAAAAAAGCGCCTGCAAAAACGCCAAAAGAAAAGCGCCAGGAGAAAATAGAAAAAAAAGCAAAAAATAAGAGCTAACCAGCCCGTCAGGGTTTGGAGGAAGGCACCTTGTAAAGGCCAAAGTGTACTATTTTCGGGACATCCCGCGTGGAGGTGACCCGTAACCTGATTTTATCTGAGCTTACCGGGTTAAACCGTAAAAGACGTTTGTAACCGATGGTGGTTCCCCGCACAATCTCCTGCCAGGCAGGACCATTGCGGGCTTCGATGACAAACGACTCCACGCGCTGCCCGAGCCGGAAATTTTCCTGAAGCATGATCCTGTCAAATGTAACCGGTTGGGAAAGATCCAATTGTATCATGGTGTCATTCTTCAGGGTGATGGCACTTGCGGCAAGGTTATTTCCAAAGGTGGCATCCAGCACCGACCTCATCGATTTTAACGCCGCCACATCATTTTCGTGGATGAGTCCCCTCCGGTCGGGGGGGAGGTTGAGCAGCAGGAGCGAATTTCGCCCCACCGAACTGTACCAGATATCGGTAAGGGTTGCGGGGCTCTTCACCAGCGAATCCTCACTGGCATGCCAAAACCAGCCTGGTCGGATCGAGACATCGACTTCGGAGGGATACCAGATCAGCCCTGCCGCCTTCGCGATCTTTTCCCGGCTGCCAAGATCCTGCGCCATCAGGTTGCCAGGAGGCAGGAACAACCCCTCTTTCGTAATTTCCTGCCGGGAGGTGGCTGCTATTTCATCCAGGGCGACACCCGGCACCGGCACTACGCTCCATTCGGTTTCACGGCCATAGCCCGATTCGGTGCCCACCCATCGCACATCCGGCCCTGTCACCGCAATCACCGCCTGCGGCTGCAGGGTGCGGACCACGGTGTAATAACTTTGCCAGTCATAGTGCTGTCGTTTGCCGTTGGGCCCCTCGCCACATGCCCCGTCAAACCAGACCTCATCCACCTTCCCGTATTGTGTGAGCAGTTCCGTCAGCTGGTTCCTGAAGTGTTCGTTGTACGCCTCCGTTCCGTAAAGGGGAGAGTTCATGTCCCAGGGAGATAGGTACAGGCCCAGTTTCATGCCGAGTTTCCTGCAGGCAGCCGCCACCTCGGCAACCACATCCCCGTGCCCCCCTTTCCATGGGGAATTTTTTACGGTGTAATCGCTGAATTTGCTGGGCCACAGGCAAAATCCGTCGTGATGTTTGGCTACCATGATCACCAGTCTGGCCCCAGCCATTTTTGCCGTCGCAACCCACTGTCCGGCATCCAGGGCCGTCGGGTTGAACATAGCGGGAGAGGTCCCCTTTTCGCCCCATTCCCGGTTGGTGAAGGTGTTCATCCCGAAATGGATGAATATCGTGAATTCAAGTTCCTGCCAGCTGACCTGCCTGGGGGTGGGGCAGACATGGGCCGCCTTTTTCAGTATTGCCTGACCACTGTCGCCGGGGTTTATCCGTATGACATTGGCCGATCGGAACTCCTGGCCGAAGAGGGGGAGAAATCCCATGAATAAAAGAATCAGGAACACGGGGTTTTTCATAGGAGGGGAGTTTTTATATCCATAAACGGAAAGGAAGGATTACTGTTTTGAAATTCACGGCAGGGACTGCCGGAACAAAAATAAGGAAATTGTATAGTCGCGGGTAAATAAGGCTGGTCTGAGTTCGCGATTAGTTCATCCGGCAGCCTAATTTCTTTGTGAAGATTATAACGGAAATTGAAAAAATTACTTACCTTTGTCAAGATTAATTCTAAATAATGGACAGGACTTTCTTTCCTTCGGATTATATCCCGGTGCTGGTTCAATCGGTTGTTGCCTTTGGTTTCGTGGCGGTCACCATGCTTGCAACCCACTTTATCGGCGGCAAACGCAAGAAATTCCATACCCTGCGCAAGGACCAGAATTTCGAATGCGGCATCGAGGTAAAGGGAAATGCCCGTTTTCCATTTTCCGTCAAATATTTCCTGATAGCGATCCTCTTTGTCCTGTTTGATGTGGAGATCATTTTTTTTTATCCCTGGGCTATCAATTTCAAGGAATTCGGCTGGGATGGATTCTGGGAGATGCTTTTATTCCTGGGTTTCCTTCTTTTCGGCTTCTATTATATCATCAGCAAAGGAGCTCTGAACTGGGAAGATTGAAGATGCAGCTTGCAACACAGGGGATGGAATTACCCGGGAACGGCGCGCAGGACTGGCAGTGTTGATTTTTGCCTTTTGATTTCAGTGACATGGACACCAACATAAAAACATATAGCAAGGCTGAAGCTCCCGACGGATATACCGCCCCGGGGATCTTTGCCACAAGTCTTGACAAAGTGATTGGCCTGGCCAGGAAGAATTCCATCTGGCCCCTGCCTTTTGCCACCTCCTGTTGCGGTATCGAATTCATGGCCACCATGGGAGCCCATTACGACCTTGGCCGGTTTGGGGCCGAACGGCTGAGTTTCAGTCCGCGGCAGGCCGACTTGCTTATGGTGATGGGGACCATTGCAAAAAAAATGGCCCCGGTGATCCAGCAGGTCTATATCCAGATGGCCGAACCGCGCTGGGTGCTGGCCGTGGGGGCGTGCGCCTCGAGCGGGGGCATATTCGACACCTACAGCGTACTGCAGGGCATCGACCGCGTGGTTCCCGTGGATGTGTATGTACCCGGATGCCCGCCTCGACCCGAACAGATCATCGACGGGTTTATGAAGATACAGGAACTGGTAGGAAACGAATCGATCAGGCGCCGTTACTCCGATGAATACAAGGCATTGCTGTCGGGATACGGGATCCTGGTCTGAAAAATTGCAGGTAAGTGTAATTGTTGTATAAGATGGAGAATGCACTGGTTATAGATAAGTTGTACAAGGCATTCGGGCAGGATATCCTGAAGATGGATACCGGGTCGGATATCCTTTCTGTTACGGTTGCCCAGCCGGTAATCCACGAGGTGATCCGTTTCCTGAAGGAGGAACCGGAGATGGGTTTCATGATGCTGACTGATCTTTGCGGCATTCATTATCCTGACCGGGGGTTGCCCCTGGGGGTAATCTATCACCTCCATCATCTCTCCGAAAATTTCCGCATCCGGATAAAGACCTTTGTCACCACCGCCGACCCGGCTGTGCCTACGGTTTCCGACCTCTTCTCGTCGGCCAACTGGATGGAGCGCGAAACGTATGATTTCTACGGAATCCTCTTCACGGGCCACCCGAACCTGAAACGTATTTTAAATGTGGAATACATGGATTTCTTTCCCCTGCGGAAAGAATATCCTCTTGAAGATCCGACCCGGGAAGATAAGGATGACCGGTATTTCGGAAGATAAGCGATATTGAAACCGACGACCATGGAATCAGCCGAAAAACAATATACAACCCTCAATCTTGGCCCTACTCATCCGGCCACGCACGGTATTTTCCAGAACGTGCTGACTATGGACGGGGAGCAGATTATCGATGCGGAACAAACCATCGGCTATATCCACCGCGCCTTTGAAAAAATCGCCGAACACCGTCCCTATTACCAGATTACGCCACTGACCGACCGGCTGAACTATTGTTCCTCCCCGATCAACAACATAGGCTGGCACATGACCGTTGAGAAGCTGCTCGGCATTACCACCACAGGCAGGGTCGATTATCTGCGGATCATCCTGATGGAGCTGGCGCGCATCACCGACCATCTGGTTTGCAACAGCGTGGTGGGTGTCGACAGCGGGGCCCTCACAGGTTTTATCTACGTATTCCAGGAACGGGAGCGAATTTATGAGATCTATGAAGAGGTCTCCGGCGCCAGGCTTACCACCAACATGGGCCGTATCGGCGGGTTTGAACGCGACCTCTCGATGACAGCCGTCAAAAGGATCAGGGAATTTCTCGATCATATTCCCAAAGTGCTTCATGAATTTGAAAAGTTGCTGATGCGCAACCGTATCTTCATGGACCGTACCATCGGTGTCGGACCCATCAGTGCCGAACGGGCCCTGAACTATGGATTTACAGGTCCCAACCTGCGTGCTGCCGGGGTCGATTACGATGTTCGCGTCATGACCCCCTACAGCAGTTATGGGGATTTCGAATTTGCCATCCCCGTAGGAACGCAGGGCGACACCTACGACCGCTTCTGCGTGCGCCAACAGGAGATATGGGAAAGTCTGAAACTGGTTCGCAATGCCCTTGAAAACCTTCCGGCAGGAAGCTTTCATGTGGATGTCCCGGGCTATTTCCTGCCACCCAAACAGGAGGTATATTCAAAAATGGAGGCCCTGATCTGGCATTTCAAGATCGTCATGGGCGAAATCGGGGCCCCCGTAGGCGAGGTCTATCATTCCGTTGAAGGAGGAAATGGCGAGCTGGGTTTCTACCTTGTCAGCGATGGCGGACGGACCCCGTTCAGGCTGCATTTCCGCCGGCCAAGTTTTATTTACTACCAGGCCTATCCTGAGATGATACGGGGAGGCGTCCTTTCGGATGCCATCCTGACCATGAGCAGTATGAATGTAATTGCAGGGGAACTGGATGCCTGATAACCACAAGACCAACATGGAACAGCATAACAACAAAATAATTCACCCTCAGTTCATCAAGGAAGGAAAGCCGGTTGCTTTCTCTGCGGAGGTGCTCGGCAAGATCAGGCAGCTGCTGCTAAGGTATCCGGAGGATCACCGGAAATCGGCTTTACTGCCTGTTTTGCATATTGCACAGGAGGAACTGGGCGGCTATCTTTCAGTCGATGTCATGGATCATGTGGCCGCCTTGCTGGGGATCCTCCCCATCGAGGTATATGAAGTGGCTACCTTTTATTCAATGTTTTATCTCGACAAAATGGGTCATTATGTGATTGAGGTTTGCCGGACCGGTCCCTGCGCTATTTCGGGAGGTGAGAAGATCATGCAGCACCTCCGGGATGTGCTGCGCATTGAACCGGGAGGGACCACTCCCGACGGCCTTTTTACACTGAAGGAGGTGGAATGCCTGGGCTCGTGCGGGTCGGGTCCCGTGATGCAGGTAAATACCGGCTATTACGAGAATCTTACACCCGGGAGGGTGGATAAGATCCTGGAGGAGCTCAGGGAAAATGCAAACAAGGATAAACCGGATGATTCGACATGGGTGGAAAAATTCTGTTAGCGGGTATTGATGTACCGGGAATCAGGGGATTCGACGTTTATCGCAGTCTCGGGGGATATGCATCTGTCGAAAAGGCGCTCCGTGAAATGACGCCTGCCCTGGTCAATACCGAGGTCACCAAATCGGGCCTGCGCGGAAGGGGAGGAGCCGGGTTCCCAACGGGTCTCAAATGGAGTTTTCTCGACCGAAAATCGGATAAACCCAGGTATCTTGTCTGCAACGCCGATGAGAGCGAACCCGGCACCTTCAAAGACCGGTACCTGATGCATCACCTGCCGCACCGCCTCATCGAAGGACTGATCCTCTCCAGCTATGCCCTTGGTGTGAAAACCTGTTACATCTATATCCGCGGTGAGTTCAAATACCTGGTCGGCATTCTCGAAAAGGCCATCAGGGAAGCTCATGAACATGGCCTGCTGGGTGAAAAAATCCTGGGAACCGATTTCTCCCTGAACATCTATGTCCATCCCGGCGCCGGCGCCTATATCTGCGGGGAGGAGACTGCCCTGCTCGAATCGCTCGAAGGCAAGCGGGGAAACCCCCGCATCAAGCCGCCATTCCCTGCATTCAAGGGATTATACGGATGCCCCACGGTTGTGAACAATGTAGAAACCCTCGCCACGGTCGGCCCGATCATCGGCATGGGCGGCGAAGCCTATGCCAGGCTTGGAAAGGGTAAAAGTACCGGTACCAAGCTGATCTCTGCCTGCGGAAATATCAACCGACCCGGGGTATATGAAATTGAACTCGGCCTTCCCGTCGAGGATTTCCTCTATTCACCCGAATACTGCGATGGTATTGCCGGGGATAAATACCTGAAAGCCGTTATTGCAGGAGGGTCGTCGGTTCCGGTCCTGCCGGCCGGACTGATCCTCAACACGGTAAAGGGTGAAAAAAGGCTGATGACTTACGAATCGCTCTCCGACGGGGAGTTTGCAACCGGCACCATGCTGGGTTCGGGCGGGTTTATCGTCTTCGACGAAGATGCCTGCATGGTAAGGAATACCTGGAACCTGTCCCGTTTTTACCATCACGAATCGTGCGGCCAGTGCTCACCCTGCCGCGAAGGAACAGGCTGGATGGAAAAGGTGCTGTACCGTGTCGAACACGGGCAGGGAAAGATGAGCGATATCGACCTGCTGGTGAGAGTGGCCAAAAACATCGAGGGAAATACGATATGTCCGCTCGGAGATGCAGCAGCCTGGCCTGTGGCCAGCGCCATCCGCCATTTCAGGAAGGAATTCGAATACCATGTGGAACACCCGGAAAGGGTGAAAAACATTAATCATGGCTCCCTTTTTCCGCTCGCGGTTGAATAGGGGTTGGCCCGGTATATTTGAAAAAAAGATATGATCAAAGTAACCATAGACAATATCCAGGCTGACGTTGCAGAGGGCACTACCATTCTCCAGGCGGCACGCCAGATTGGCGGCAAGGTCGTTCCCCCGGCCATGTGCTACTATTCGAAACTCAAGGGATCGGGCGGAAAATGCCGGACCTGCCTGGTGAAGGTGGCGCAATCCTCAGCCAAAGACCCACGCCCCATGCCCAAACTGGTTGCTTCGTGCAGCACACCGGTCCAGGATGGCATGGTGGTGCAGAACCTTACCTCCCCGGAGGTCATCGAAACCCGTAAAGGCATCGTGGAATTCCTGCTGCTCAACCACCCGCTCGACTGCCCCGTATGCGACCAGGCAGGCGAATGCGACCTGCAGGACCTGAGCTTTGGCTATGGCTTGGAAGAGACGGCAACCGAAGAGGAGCGCCGCGAATATCCCATGACCGACATCGGCGAAAATATCAAACTTCACATGAACCGCTGTATCCTTTGCTATCGCTGCGTTTATACAGCCGACCAGCTTACCGGGAAACGGCTCCACGGGGTGCTGTACCGCGGCGATGTGTCGGAAATCGGGACCTTTATCCAGCAAGCGGTCAATAACGATTTTTCGGGCAACATGATCGATGTGTGCCCGGTGGGAGCGCTTACCGACAAGACCTTCCGGTTTAAAAGCCGTGTCTGGTTTCTCAAACCGATGAATGCCCACCGCGAATGCCCCGCCTGTTCGGGCAATGTCACTGCCTGGATGTTCGGCAACGAAATTTACCGCATCACCGGTCGGAAGAACCAGTTCGGGGAGCTGGAGGAGTTTATCTGCAACGAATGCCGGTTTGAAAAGAAAGAGGTTGCCGACTGGGTCATCGACGGACCACGGCACATCAAACGCCAGTCGGTCATCTCGGCCAACCATTATGAACAGATGAAAAAGCAGTCCATCATCCATCCCATCGAGGGGACCATGGAGGAACAGGAGTAACTTGACTTTGTGAACGATATGATAACACAGATAATCTATAAGACCATTCTTGCAAGCATCATCCTGGTGCTGAGCCTGGTGGTTGCCATGTACTCCACCCTCATCGAACGCAAGGTTGCCGGCTGGTTCCAGGACCGTCACGGCCCGAACCGGGCAGGTCCGTGGGGATTGCTGCAACCGCTTGCCGATGGCATCAAACTCTTCTTCAAGGAGGAGTTCATGCCCAACACGGCCGATAAATTTCTCTATATCCTCGGACCATCGCTCACCATGTTCGTTGCGCTGCTCACCAGCGCAGCCATCCCCTGGGGCCCCGACCTGGTGATCAACGGACAGACCTATGCCATGCAGGTGGCCGATATCAACATCGGGATCCTCTACATCTTCGCCATCCTCTCCATCGGCGTTTACGGCATCATGATCGGGGGATGGGCCTCCAACAACAAATATGCCCTCCTGGGCGCCGTGAGAGCATCCTCCCAGATGATCAGCTATGAACTGGCCATGAGCCTTTCCATTATTACCATCGTGATGATGACTGGCTCGCTCAGCATGCGCGACATCGTGGCCCAGCAACAGGGCTATCACTGGAATATACTTTACCAGCCCCTGGGATTCCTGATCTTCCTGATCTGTGCCTTTGCCGAAACCAACCGTTCTCCCTTCGACCTGCCCGAATGCGAAACCGAACTCGTCGGAGGATATCATACCGAATACAGCAGCATGAAACTGGGATTTTACCTGTTTGCCGAATATATCAACATGTTTATCTCCGGAGCGGTGATGGCGACGCTCTTCCTGGGAGGCTACCATTTCCCCTTTATCGACAAACTCGGATTGTCTCCCAACACATTCGCCCTCGTGAGTTTTATGGTGCTTTTTTCCAAGATCACCTTCTTCGGTTTTATCTACATGTGGATCCGCTGGACCCTCCCGCGTTTCCGCTATGACCAGCTGATGAAACTGGGATGGAAAACACTCATACCCCTGGCGATCCTGAATGTAGTGATCACAGGCGTGGTGATCCTGCTGAACCAATAAATGAATGCAGAATGCAAAATGAAAATGAATAACCTGACCCACAGATCGATAATAGTTTCCAATAAGAAGATGACCTTTTGGGAGAGGATTTACCTGCCCGCCATTCTCAAGGGGATGGCCATCACGTTTGGTCATCTGTTCCGCACCAAATCGACGGTGCAGTACCCCGAGGTTTCCCGTGAGTTTTCGGAGATCTATCGCGGAAAACATGTGTTAAAAAGAGATGATGAGGGCCGCGAACGCTGCACCGCCTGCGGACTCTGTGCCGTTGCCTGCCCCGCCGAAGCCATCACCATGGTGGCTGCCGAACGGAAACCTGGCGAAGAAAATCTTTACCGCGAAGAAAAATATGCCGTGGTTTATGAGATCAATATGCTGCGGTGCATCTTCTGCGGCGACTGCGAGGAGGCCTGCCCGAAAGAGGCAATTTTCCTGACAAAGGAGATCGTACGGTCGGATTTCGAACGGGAAAAATTCATCTATGGAAAAGATGAACTGGTCGAACCGGCCGACCCTGCCAGGCGGATCGATGTCTCAAACCGTCAGACACCGGAAGTGCTGGAATTTAAAAAGAACAAAAAGCTCAGGCATAACCGGTAGAAAGAAATTGTTAATATGGAAGTTGATTGCTAATCTGAATAGATATGTTCACCCAATACATCTTCGGTTTCCTCAGTATCATGGCCCTCTTCTCGGCGGTGATGGTACTGGCGTCGAAAAAACCGATCCATTCCGTCCTGTTCCTGACCATGACCTTTTTTGCCATCGCCGGACATTACGTGCTACTGAATGCCCAGTTCCTGGCCGTTGTCCACGTCATCGTCTATGCAGGCGCCATCATGGTGCTCTTTCTCTTCACGGTCATGCTGCTGAACCTGAACAACGACGAACGCTCCCCGAAACCCATGTGGGTCAAGATCATCGCCCTGGTTGCGGGAGGAATGCTGCTGCTGACGCTGGTCGGCGTTTTCCGCGGCTATGACATCAAATTGGCGCACGACCCCCTGACCACCCAGATCGGACTTGTCAAGGAACTTGGCAAGATCCTCTATCACGATTACCTGATCCCCTTCGAACTGTCGTCGGTATTGTTCCTGACTGCCATGGTGGGGGCGGTACTGCTGGGGAAAAAGGAACAGATTTGAATGAGAGGAAAGGTTTAATAATGAACAGGCAACAGGCAATATGCAATAGGCAATAGGCAGTAGGGATGCAATGAACTGATTTCGATTTTTGTAACAAGCATCCGTATTGCCGAAAAGCGAAGAAATACAACATAATTCAACATTTAAGATTCTCGTTCATTCAATATTCAGAATTCGATATTCAAATTTTAACATATGTCCTCTTTAACTACGATACCGATCCACTACTACCTCGTGTTCTGCTCCGTGCTGTTTTGTATCGGGGTACTGGGGGTGCTGATCAAACGGAATGCCCTGCTGATCCTCATGTCGATCGAGCTGATGATCAATTCGATCAACCTTTTGCTGGCAGCATTTTCGGCCTATACCAACGATCCTGCCGGGCAGATCTTCGTATTTTTTATCATGGTGGTGGCTGCCGCAGAGGTGGCCATCGGGCTGGCGATCGTGGTGCTTATCTACCGGACAACCCATTCGATCGATATAAATGTGCTGAACAAGCTGAAGTGGTAAACCAGCGATACGGCAAACCGTGAATTAGCGAAAACAAGTAAGTTATCTTTCTGAAATTGTAACAATGAATCTGATCATAATCCTAATTCCCCTGTTCCCGCTCCTGGGGTTCCTGATATCAGGTCTTGGCTACAGGACCGTACCCCGGAAGGTTATCGCCGTTCTCTCACCAGGGATGGTCCTGTTCTCTTTTATCCTTTCCGTCATCCTCTTTATTACAATTCAGCAATCAGCCACCGCGCTGACCTGTACACTCTTTTCCTGGATCCGCATCGGTCCGCTCGATATCCCCTTCTCATTCCTGGCCGATCCGCTTTCCTGCCTGATGCTGCTGGTGGTTACCGGCGTAGGATTTGTCATTCATGTATATTCAGTCGGCTACATGAAGGAGGATGCGGGCTTCAACCGTTTCTTTTCTTACATGAACCTATTTGTTTTTTCGATGCTTCTGCTGGTCATGGGGGCCAATTATCCTGTCATGTTCATCGGGTGGGAGGGCGTCGGCTTATGTTCCTACCTGCTTATCGGCTTCTGGTTTAAAAACCACGACTATAACAATGCCGCTAAAAAGGCCTTTATCATGAACCGTATCGGCGACCTGGGTTTCCTGATGGGGATGTTCCTGATCTATACCACCTTCAGCACGCTGAATTACCAGGATGTCTTTTCACAGGCCCGGGGAATGTCGTTCGGAAACCCTGCAGTGGTGGCCATAACACTGCTTCTGTTTGTAGGAGCCGTCGGGAAAAGCGCCCAGATCCCTCTTTATACCTGGCTGCCCGATGCCATGGCAGGCCCCACGCCGGTGTCGGCACTGATCCATGCCGCAACGATGGTTACAGCCGGCGTTTATATGGTGGCACGCTCCAACATCCTCTATGTTCTTTCCCCGGCAACCATGGCCATCATGGGCATCACGGGACTGGCCACGGCCCTGTTTGCCGCCTCCATTGCCATCTTTCAGAATGACATTAAAAAAATACTGGCCTATTCCACCATCAGCCAGCTGGGTTACATGTTTGTCGGGCTGAGTGTCGGTGCCTTTACGGGAGCCATGTTCCACCTGACGACCCACGCCTTCTTCAAAGCCCTCCTTTTCCTCGGTGCCGGCAGCGTGATCCATGCCCTGAGGGGAGAACAGGATATCAGGAAAATGGGCGGGCTGAAAAAGGCCATGCCCAAAACCTACTGGACCTTCCTGGTCGCCACCATCGCCATCGCCGGGATACCACCCTTTTCGGGGTTTTTCTCCAAAGATGAGATCCTGGCCAGGACCTTTGAATTTCAACCTGCCATCTGGGCGCTTGCCGTCGCCGGCTCCCTGATGACAGCCTTTTACATGTTCCGGCTGCTCTACCTGACCTTCTTCAGCGAGTTCCGCGGAACAGAGAGCCAGAAACATCACCTGCACGAATCTCCCGCCGTGATGACCATCCCGCTGATCATCCTCGCCCTGCTGGCAGCCTTTGGCGGATTCATCAATCTGCCCGGTCTCTTTGGCGGGGATTCCGGGCTTTCCCGGTTCCTGGCCCCCGTGTTTGCCGATGCCGGCAAGGTTATGGAACACGAAGCACCGCTGTCGCACGGCACCGAATGGATGCTGATGGGGATCACCCTGGCCGGCGTGCTCGCTATGGTAGCCTGGGCATGGTTCCGCTTTGTCAAAAAACGCCATGGATTGCTGCCCGATGAAGCCCCCCGGCCCTTCGTGGTTAAACTGGTTGCAAACAAATTTTATATCGATGAACTTTACCGGGCCATCATCGAAAAACCCCTCCTCCGGCTGTCGGAAATACTGCATGAATACGTTGAACGCCGTTTCATCGACCGCATTGTGAACGGGCTGGGTAGCATGGTGGTATGGACCGGCAACACCGTAAGGTATATCCAAACCGGCAATGTCGGTTTTTACATGTTCATCATGATTTTAGGGATCATCCTGATCCTGTTCTTTAATATCCTGATCTGACCGATGCTGACAATAATCCTGATATTGCTGCCCCTTGGGCTCTCGCTGATCACCCTGCTTCTGAAAAGGGAGACAGACATCCGCCTCTTTGTCCTGGCCGGTACGCTGGCCGAATTCTGCATTGCCGTAGCGGCCTTTATCCAGTTTAAAACCTCCTGCCATTGCCACCTGTTGTTTAATGCCGACTGGCTCGAAACGATGGGGGTCAGCCTGAAATTCGGCCTGGATGGGATCAGCCTGCTGATGGTCATGCTGACCACCTTTCTGATGCCCGTCATTGTCCTGTCTTCTTTCAGCCATTCCTACAGCCGCCCTGCCTCCTTCTACAGTCTTATCCTCTTCATGGAAATGGCACTGGTCGGGGTTTTTGCCGCTTTCGACGGACTTATGTTTTACATTTTCTGGGAGATGACCCTGATCCCCGCCTACTTTATCTGTGCCGTGTGGGGGGGCAACGACCGGATCAGGATCACCTTTAAGTTTTTCATCTACACCTTCACCGGGAGCCTGCTTATGCTGGTAGCCCTGATCTATCTCTGGTTCAGGACCCCCTTGCCCCATTCCTTCGATTTTCACTGGATTTACGCTGTTAACCTCTCTCCGTCCGAGCAAATATGGATATTCCTGGCCTTTTTTGTGGCATTTGCCGTCAAGATCCCCATCTTCCCGTTCCATACCTGGCAACCCGACACCTATACCGGGTCGCCTGCCGCCGGGAGCATGCTTCTGGCCGGCATCATGCTGAAAATGGGAATTTACGGGATGATCCGATGGATGGTGCCGGTCTGCCATACCGCCATGCACCAGTGGGGAACAGTTGTCCTGATCTTGGCTGTAATTGGTATCGTTTACGGCTCCATCATCGCCATCGGGCAAAATGACATGAAACGGCTGATAGCCTACTCCTCTATCGGGCACGTGGGACTGATCGCCGCCGGCGTACTGGTACTTACCATCCATGCCATGCAGGGAGCCGTGATCCAGATGATCTCGCACGGGATCAACATCGTCGGACTTTTTATCGTGATCGACCTTATTGAAAAGCGTACCAGAACCCGCAACATAGACAGCCTCGGCGGGATTGCCCTCCAGGCTCCCAGGCTTGCCCTGTTTTTCATGATCATGCTGCTGGGCAGCATTGCGCTGCCGCTGACCAATGGGTTTGTCGGGGAATTCCTGCTCCTCCTTGGCATTTTTGAATACTCGGCGGCTATAGCTGCCATTGCCGGGTTGACGGTCATCCTGAGCGCTATTTATATGCTCCGGATGTACCAGCGTACCATGCTGGGCCCGGTCAGGGAGACCACCGGTCCAGTCAGCGACCTCACCTGGACAGAAATGGCCGCACTGATCCCCCTGGTCATCGTTATCTTCTGGATTGGATTGTTTCCCGGTTTGTTCCTGGATGTTGCCCTGCCCGATGTATTAACCATTTTGAACTACGCTAAATAAGCAGCATGACGACAATTATTTCGATAACGGTCCTGGGTATCCTGGTCCTCTTCATGGGAATCCTGAAAAAACAATCCTGGCTGCTGCCGCTGATCCTCGTTGGACTGGCGGTTTCCATGGCCCTGACCCTGATGGATTGGAATACCGGCAGAAGCTATGGCAGCGGCATGCTGATCGTCGACAATACGGCAGTGGCCTTCAGCATGGTGCTGATCTTTTCAGCATTCCTGATTTTTTCGCTTGCAGCCCGCTATTACCGGGGTGTTCAACGACCACTCGACGACATCTACGGGGTGATGATCTTTGCCCTTGTCGGTGCGGTGATGATGACCTCCTACGGCAACCTGATCATGCTCTTCCTGGGAATCGAAACCCTCTCCATCGCACTCTATGTCCTGGCCGGAAGTCACAAGGAGGCGATCACCTCGAATGAGGCAACGCTTAAATATTTCCTGTTAGGTTCCTTCCTCTCGGGATTTCTGCTCTTTGGCATCGCCCTGATCTACGGTTCGAGCGGATCATTCGACCTGCATGCCATCTCGCTTTTCGTGGCCGCCTGCGCGGGGACCTATCCCCCGATGTTCCTGGCAGGACTCTTCCTGCTGATCATCGGGCTTGCCTTTAAAATTGCCATCGTACCCTTTCATTTCTGGGCTCCCGACGTGTACGAGGGCACACCCACCCTGCTCACCGCCTTTATGGCAACGGTGGTAAAAACCGCCTCCATCGTGGCTATGTTCCGCTTTTTTACCCATACCTTTAACGGTATTCACGGGGTTTGGGAAACTACCATCTGGATACTCGCAGCCCTCACCATCCTGCTGGGAAACCTAACGGGCATCTATCAGCCCAACCTCAAGCGCATGCTTGCCTATTCCAGCATCAGCCACTCGGGCTATATGATGCTGGCCGTGGTTGCCTTCAGCGCCATGTCTGACAACGCCCTGCTGCTCTATACCCTTTCCTATTCCGTAGCCACCATCATGGCCTTTGGCATCCTTATCCTGATCCGCGAAGCCCATGGAAATGATTTTTTTTCCTCGATGAACGGAATGGCCCGGTCGAACCCTGTCGAAGCCTTCTGTCTGACCACCGCCATGCTCTCCCTGACGGGAATTCCGCCCCTGGCGGGATTTATGGCCAAATATTACCTGTTTACCACGGCGCTGGAAAAGGGATTGGTTTGGCTGGTCATCATTGCCATCACCGGATCCGCCATCAGCGTGACCTATTATTTCAAACCCATCATCGCCATGTACCTGAAGGAACCGACTGGGATCTCCCTCAAGGTGGAGTTGCCGTACAGAATTCACCTGCTGTTTATGACCCTGATGGTGATCGCCGTCGGACTGCTGCCATGGTTGGTGGTCGGACTTTTATAAATCAATGCAGGAATGCAGGAAATAAAATGATGATGGTTGCCGGGTGAAGGACAGGTTGGGATTGAGAGGGGGAAGTTACCGGTGTGGTTTTTTCCTACAGGAAACTTTTGATCTCGGCGGCGTGTTCTTTTTCCTCGTCGATGATCTGCTGTACCAGCTTCTTTGAATCGCTGCGGGTATATTTCAGCAACTCGGTGTAGAAGGCGACACTGTCGTTTTCAAATTTATAGGCCATTTCAAGGCATTCCCGGGGTGTTTTGAGGGTAAGAGCCAGCGCTTTTCCTGAATCCGGTTTCCCAAAAATATTCGATTCAGCCAGGTGGTTGATGTAGTCGGATGCATCAGCGTCACCAAAATCAAAGGTTTCGGCATCAAACTTCCCGGCAAGCTTTTGAAAAATGGAAATATGCAGGATCTCCTTTTCTGCCAGATCGTAAAACAACCCCTTGATATCGGTGCTCTCTTCGATCATCCCGGCGGCGGTACTGTAAAACTCATTGCCGTTCTCTTCAATTCTGACGGCGATTTCAACGATTTCTTGTCCTGAATAATACATGTGGCTGATTTTAGTGCAACAAAAGTAAAAAAAATCAAGGGACGGAAAAGGGAAAATTATTCATTTCTGACATTTCGTTATCCCGTGAGGTTGAATATGCATCTTGTAACTTTTTAAGACCGGCACTGATCCCGGTTCTGTCAGTGTCCGCAAATGGCCGGACCGGCATGTTATTTGGACTGAAAACAAATTAGGGATTAAAACCCCTGAATGGACAAAACAGGTAAAAACCTACCCTAACAATCTGGATTATTGTTAATTTTGTGACGACATTATCCTTTAACCTCCACAAATCCTTTCACATCATGAAAAAAACATTACTCACTTTTGTAGCATTTTTTGCTGTTTTACTGGTGTTTTCCCAAGCCGTACAACGAAACCAGGTTGTTATGGAAATCGGCACGGGAACCGGGTGTCAGTATTGCCCGGGAGCCGCCATGGGAGCCCATGACCTGCTTCAGAATGGCTGCCAGGTAGCTGTTATAGAATACCACAGTTACAACTCCGGCGACCCCTTCAACAATCCTGCCGCCGCTGCCCGTACGAGCTATTATGGCATCACCGGCTACCCGACCGCCTTTTTTGACGGAACACTCAATTATGTAGGGGGCAGTAATACCCAAAGTCTGTATACTACCTATCTTCCGCTCTATCAGCAGCGTTACGCTGTTTTATCTCCCCTGACCATTGAAATGACCGGCTCCAACGTCGGAAACCTTTATAATATAACCGTAACCATCACCAAGGTGGCAGCGATTACCTCCACCACCCTGAAGGCTCACCTGGTGCTTACCGAATCGGATATCCCCTATAACTGGGAAGGTCAGACGATTATCAACAATACCGAGCGGCTCATGGTTCCCGACCAGAACGGAACCAACATCAGCTTTGCCTCAGGCAATACCGTCGTGCTGAACCTCAGCTTTACCAAAGATCCCACATGGGTCACCAACAACTGCGAACTGATCGCCTTTGTTCAGGACAACACCACAAAGGAGTGCCTCAACGGCGCCAAGAAGATGCTCAATGCCCTCTATCTCCCGCTGCCTACCAACTTCACAGCAGCGCCCACCAGCGGCTGTACGCCCCTCACGGTGAACTATACCGACCAGTCGACCGGCGCTACCAGCTGGAACTGGACCTTCCCCGGCGGAACACCGGCTACATCTACATTACAGAACCCGGTGGTTGTCTATAATACCGTCGGCACGTTTGATGCTACGCTCAACGCTGCCAATATTGCGGGGAATGCTGCAGGATTCATGACCAAAACTGCCCTTATCAGTACCGTTTCAGCACCCGATGCCCCCACAACCCCCCAGGGTCTTGCTGCCCTTTGCATTGACCCCGCCAATCAGACCTATACTACCACCGGCGCTGCCAATACCACCGGATATATTTGGGAACTAGATCCCTCCACCGCCGGTGTCGTTACCAATAACGGTGCCAGCTGTACCATCGACTGGGATAATACCTTCACCGGGCTTGCCCAGCTAAAGGTTCGCGGCACCAATACCTGTGGCACCGGCCCATGGACCTCCTTCCTGAACATCACTATTAGCGTGCTTCCCGGACAGGCAGCCACGCCAACAGGACCGACAAGCCTCTGCATGAATCCCGGCTACACCAACTATTTAACCACCGGTGCCGCCAACGCAACCCTCTACTCATGGGAGCTCCTGCCCGCGGCAGCAGGAGGAATTTTCACAAATGGCACCTCTGTAAATGTCAGCTGGTCCCCTATCTTTACCGGAACCGCTACCCTGAAGGTCAAGGGCCTCAATGGTGCCTGCGATGGCGCCTGGTCAACACCGCTTTCCATCACGGTTGCCCCCGGCCCCAACGGCTTTAACGTTACCGGTGGCGGCACTTACTGCGCTGCCGGAGGTTCCGGGATGCCGGTTGGCCTGAACAGCTCCGAAACGGGCATCAGCTATACCCTCTTCCTGAACAATACCGCAACCACCAATATCCTCCCGGGTACCGGTTCAGCCCTTGCCTTCGGAAACCAGACGACCGGCGGCAACTATACTGTCCAGGCCAGTACCACATCGGGCAATTGTACCAATATCATGACAGGTTCAGCCGTTGTTTCGGTGGATCCCCAGGCCCCGGCCGTTCCGGGTGCACCCGTTGGTCCGACACAGGTTTATTCAGGTTCAACGCCTACTTCCGATTACACCACCACCGGTGGAACCTATGCAACAACCTATTCCTGGGAAGTCACCCCTTCGGCAGCCGGAACGATGAGCGGCACCACCACCACGGGTACCGCAACATGGAACCAGATATGGACAGGTACCGCCACCGTAAAGGTAAAGAGTGTCAATGCCTGCGGTTCCAGCTCCTATACAAGCGACTATACCGTTGCCGTTGCAGCGGGTCACGTCGGCATCCAGGAAAAGGGAATTTCATCGCTGGTTTCGGTCTTCCCCAACCCGGCTCACGGCATGGTCACCCTGATCCCTGCCCGGACCATGACGGCCGATGTCAGGATCTACAATGCACTCGGAGCCCTGATGATCGAAAAAACAAATGTCTCCCTCAGCATGAATTACCAGCTTGATATCGCAGGGCTGAAAGGCGGATTGTACTTCATCCAGATCAACAGCGAAGGAACACAGCAAACCATCAAACTCGTTGTAGAATAGTCAATTTGAAAATATCGTTTCAAAATGAAAAATGCCCGGCTAAAATGCCGGGCGTTTTTTTTTTGGTACCTTTGCACCCCCTTTAACTCCTGCACCCGGCACTGCCAGGATACCAGATCCAGGCAGTGTGCCACAACCCGAGGGTAGAAGGGTCAATAACATCGTGATGGACAAAAAAAACCTTGAAAAATATAGCTCAGCCTTTACCCTGAGCGACATGGAAATCTTCATTTTCCCCGACCTGCTCTATGCCCTGGTGCTGGCCAACATCATGTCACCCGAGATCTGGAAATGGCGCGATGACCCGTGGTTCGCCGGTATCCGGAAGATGGGTCCGCTGAAAAAGATCCATCGTGTGAAACAATATGTGATGGATCATTACAACTTCAACCTCGACCTCGAAACCTGGGGACTTACCGACAAACAAACCGAGATCGGCCGCTTCAGCGACTTTGTCGATATTGACATGCTGTCGCAGTCAAATGCCCTCTTCGGGTATGAGGGTGACAAGTACTATTTCGACATGGATATCCGGCGCCATTTCGGACTGGATAAATTCGATTCCGATATCATCCCCTACTGGAAAACGGAAACGGTGGAAGCGATGAATGCCTTTCGTTTCAAACCGAACCATGAAGCCGGCGCAGGAGAATGTGTCTCCCTGGCCTGCCTCTATGCCGCTGCCCTCTTTATCGTGGCGGAGGTGCCGCTTGAAAAGATCTTCCTGATGGGGACGCCGCTCCATTCCCAGAATTTTGTGATGGTCGATGAAGGGGTACTGACCAACAACCGCCGCATCGTCACAAAATCGATGTGGTATAACGGCACTGAACTAACAGCCCTCGCCCGCCGCGCCCTCGAACATGAACAGGTAACCTACGTGGCCCACAGCACCGGGTGGATCCATTCCATGTACCCGGAGGCAACCCTCAATAAGCAGGAATATCATCTGTTTCGTGAAAAACTCGCCAGATTTCTCGAGACCACCGTAAACTACGAGATCTTCATGAATTTCCTGCGCGACTACAGCCGGTATCAGAAGTTTTTCCAGATCTGCTTCACATGCCAGGGCTCCAACCGCTATATCCGCCTCGAAAAGGCCTATGGTTACGAACATGGCAGTAAAAACAGGCTGAGTGACAAAACAAACCGAAAACTCTTCTGCGAGATGGATGAAGAGGACCTTTATACCATCCCCATCATCGGCCGTGCCACAATTCTGCCCGATGACAACCTTTTCCAGACCAGGAGTTATCCCGATTTTATGGAGGCGCTGAAGGTACAGTATCCCGACCTGGCTGGAAACCCTGAATTCCTGTCCGACCTGAAAAAATTCATGCATACCGCCCCGCGCCTGCCTTCTTCAAACAAAGATTTTACTCCTGTCACACCGGTCCACCTCACCACCGACCAGACCCGGGAGGAGATCATCGCCCATCTGGCGACGCTGCGTCAACCAGGCACCAGCCATACTTCGCTCGTAGCCGACCTGGCCTTCTATGCCGGCCGGTTTATGGATGTATGCGACTGGAAACCCTTCTTCAAGGCGGCCTTTGAACGCAACCCGGTTTCGATTGAGATGTTCCGCGACATGGAACTGCCGGCCGCTTTTGAACAGATCAGTGGCTGGCCCGGCGAGTCGATCTACGACAGCAACCGCCTCGCCCTCCCCGATGAAGTGGTCAACTACCAGCGCGGCGATGGCATTGAAAAGGCCATTACCCTGGTACACCTGGCAAAAGCCCGGCATCTGGATGCTGCGATCGAACAGCATCCGGGGCATGTGAGTGTTAAAGTTGACGGGCATAAATTCGGATTTGCAACCTCCAAAAAACTGGTGATCCCCGGGATTGGTTGATTGTATTAGGGGGGGCTCCGTCCGGAGAGACTTTTTTCACCACAATAGGCACATTAGGACAAAACAGTAACACGAAATATTTAAGAGGAATCATACCGGCGCCTTCTTTTAACCATAACCGCCTCAAAATCTGGTTGTTTAATTATTGTGACCAACCAATTTCCCCCTGTTGTGTTTTCCTAATGTGTCCTATAGGCCTGTTGTGGTAAAGTTCCAGGACAGTTTACATCTCCGGCAGAAAAACAGTAACTTTATGGAAATATTTTCCAACATGAAAAAGGCGCTGTTCATCCTGTTCCTGTACTGTGTTGTCGCGGGAACGCAAAGCCAGACTTACCACCCGCTGGTTCAGCCGGGAAAGATCTGGAGCACGAAGTACATCATCGAACAAGTATGGATCTATTCCGATTTTAAAAAGTTCGAAGGCGATACCACCTTCAGCGGTAATACCTGGATGAAGGTATGGACCACCCGGAATGCCTCCATGACCGGGTGGACCGTGACCGGTTACATCCGTGAAACCGCCTCGGGCAGGGTTTTTTACAAGAGCGGACCGACTATTGCTGAACAGCTGATCTACGATTTTTCCTTGCAGACCGGCGATACGGCCACCTTCTGGGGAGACCCGTATACCCATTACAGGCTCGACTCCATCACCCAGACTACCCTGCTGACAGGTGAGATCCGGCGCAAGTTCAACCTGTCGCCCACTGGGTTCAACTGCATCGACCACTGGATCGAGGGGGCCGGCAGCCTCCTTGGGGTGGTTGAACCAGCCTCCTGCATGTGGGTGGGAGGCACCTCCGAGTTGCTTTGCTTTACAGAGAACGACACGCTGAAATATTTCAACCCGGGATTTTCAACCTGCTATATCTCCACCGGGATCGACCCCCCGGCCGCCAGCAACAAGTTCAATGTTTTCCAGGATCCTCTCACAAAAAAGCTGGTAATCAGTATAGATGGAACTTATCCAGGCGGGCTTACCCTCGACCTTGTTGATCTTTACGGGCGTCTTCGTTTCACTGAGCCCGCCCGGCCCGGCAGGACTGAGATGGAAATGACAGGGATCATTCACAGCAGCGGACTTTTCCTGGTACGGATCAGGTCGGCAAACACGACACTCTATCATGGAAAAATCATCCTGAATGCGGAATAAGGAGCGGGGATGGTCGGAAATTTTGCAATTTTCCTACCTTTGTGGCCCTAAATCAATATTGTTATGGCCACCAACGATGACCTCTTCAAGAAAATAATTGCCCACGCCAAGGAATACGGCTTTGTATTCCCATCCAGTGAGATATACGACGGACTGAGTGCAGTCTACGACTACGGCCCCTTTGGCGTTGAACTCAAGAACAATATCAAGGAATTCTGGTGGAAATCGATGACCCAGTTCCACGAGAACATCGTTGGGCTCGACTGCGCCATCTTTATGCATCCCACCGTATGGAAAGCCTCAGGTCACGTGGATGCCTTCAGCGACCCGATGATCGACAACAAAGATTCGAAAAAGCGTTACCGCGCTGATGTGCTGGTCGAAGACCATCTCCAGAAGATCGAAGACAAGATACAGAAAGAGGTCGACAAGGCCCGTGGCCGTTTCGGCGAGACATTCGATGAGAAGATGTACCGCGAAACAAACCCGCGCGTTAAGGAATACCAGGAGAAGATCGATGCCATCAAGATCCGTTTTTACGACTCGCTGGGCAAAGACGACCTGGCCGACATCAAACTGCTGATCGAGGAGACCGGCATCGTTTGCCCGGTGAGCGGAACCAAGAACTGGACCGATGTAAGGCAGTTTAACCTGATGTTTTCGACCCAGATGGGATCGGTGAACGATGACACCTCTGTTGTTTACCTTCGCCCGGAAACGGCGCAGGGCATCTTTGTGAATTTCCTCAATGTACAGAAATCGGCACGCATGAAGATCCCCTTTGGCATCGCCCAGATCGGCAAGGCCTTCCGCAACGAAATTGTGGCAAGGCAGTTCCTTTTCCGCATGCGCGAGTTCGAACAGATGGAGATGCAGTATTTTGTCAAGCCTGGCGAAGAACTCAAATGGTATGAATACTGGAAGGAAGAACGAATGAAATGGCACCTTTCCCTGGGACTTCCCGCTTCGAAATACCGCTACCACAACCACGAAAAGCTGGCCCATTATGCCAATGCCGCGGCCGACATCGAATTCGATTTTCCCATCGGTTTCAAGGAACTGGAGGGGATCCACAGCCGCACCGATTTTGACCTGAGCGCCCACCAGAAGTTCTCGGGCCGCAAGATCCAGTACTTCGACTCCGAAACCAACGAAAGCTATGTGCCCTATGTTGTCGAAACCTCCATTGGCCTCGACCGTACCTTCCTGGCCATCCTGAGCCACGCCTACCGTGAAGAAAAGCTGGAAGATGGCAGTGACCGCGTTGTGCTGGGCATCCCGGCAAAACTCGCCCCCATCAAACTGGCGGTGCTGCCCCTGACCAAGAAGGATGGGCTTGTCGAAAAGGCCCGCGAGATCATGGATGTCGTAAAGAATGACTATCGTTGCTACTATGAGGAAAAAGACACCATCGGCCGCCGTTACCGCCGCATGGATGCCCTGGGTACCCCCTTCTGCATCACCGTCGACCACCAGACCCTCCAGGATAATACCGTGACCATCCGCGACCGCGACACCATGCTGCAGGAGAGGATCCCGGCCGAGACCATTTCGGCCATTGTGAAGGGAAAAATGTAACAAGGCAGCCTTCCTGACTTACGATTATTTTTTGCATTCCATATGAAAGAGGGGATCATCCGGCAAATCATGAAAAGAGCAGGGCATCTCCTGCGCGGGGGGCTGCTCGGCTCGGGTGTCATCGCGGTTATTGCCGTCATCCTCGCCTTCACCACCGCCCCCTTCTGGATCTGGTATAATATGGGGGTGAAAACCGCCGGCATCAACCGTCCGCCCGACTATATCGTCGTTCTGGGGGGAGGAGGTATGCCCAGCGAATCGGGACTCATGCGGTGCTGGTACGGCGCAAAGGCCGCCAGACGCTTTAACAGAGCGGCCGTCATCGTCTCCCTGCCGGGCGAAGCAGGTGACAGCCTGAGTTCGGTGAACCTGATGAAAAAGGAACTTGAGATCCGTGGCGTTGCACCCGAACGGGTTCTGCTGGAGGATTCAGGGACCAACACCCGTGCCGAAGCCATCCAGGTGCTGAAATTGATAAACAGGCAGCAAGATCGCCAGTATCCCCGCAACATTGCTCTTCACGGGAATCATGGAAACCGTGTAAACCTGCTCATCGTCACCTCCCCCGAACATCTTCTGCGTGCAGTGCTGACCTTTAAAAAGGCCGGTTTTCAGAAAGTTGACGGGTTGCCTGCCTTTGAAAAGACCATTGAATGTGACCTTACCTTTACCAGAAAAAAAACAGGCGGCCGTAAATGGGTGCCCGATGTTGGCAAGAATATCACGGTAAGATATGAGTTCTGGCGGCAGATGAATTATGAATTCCTGGTGCTGCGGGAATATGTCGCACTTCTCTACTATAAACTACAGGGCTGGGCTTAAGGGATCCTCTGTGTGTATTCCTGATGACGCGTTACGTGCAGGAAGTCACCTTCACTTCTTATTAAAGAAATTCATCGTCCTTTCTGTACCGATCAGCACAAAACTCTTAGTCAGTTCCACGGTGGTTTTGATACGGGGGATGAGGGTTTTGGCCTCCTCGGCGGTCCATCTTCCGAGGACATAATCGACCTGGTACCCCTTGGCGAAGTCGCTGCCAATACCAATACGCAGCCTGGAAAACTCAGTGGTTTCAATGGTTTCAATAATGCTGATCAGTCCGTTGTGCCCCCCGTCGCTTCCCTTTGATTTAAGCCGGAGGGCGCCCAGCGGCAGAGCCAGGTCATCTAAGATCACCAGCACATTTTCTTTGGCAATATCCTCTTTCTGCATCCAGTAGCGCACCGCCTTCCCGCTCAGGTTCATATAGGTTGTCGGCTTGATGGCCACCAGTGTCCGTCCCTTCAGCGACATCCTGGCCACAGATGCCAGCCGGCCGACCTCAAAGGTGGATTTAAAGTTTTGGGCCAGGGCATCCACCGCGACAAACCCGATGTTGTGACGCGTATCGGCATATTCGTCGCCAATATTCCCCAAACCGACAATGAGGTACTTCATACTAATAAATATATTGGTAAAACCAAGCCAAATCCGCTTATAAATTAATCATTATTCAATCCCGCAATATTTGTATTCCCGCATTCCAGCATTCAAACAAAGAAGGTGTAAAGTTACTCCCTCTACACCTTCCCTGCAAAAAATCGATACTGAATGTTTACTTCTTGGGGGCTTCAGCTTTTTTAGCTCCTTCGGCAGGTGCGGCTGCAGCAGCGGCGCCTTCAGCGCCCGGGCCGGTTTCTTCAACCACGGCACGTGCGGTGCGCACGCCCACGATCACATTGCTGGCGGGATCAAGGAATGTGACATTGTCGAGTTTCATATCGGAAACCTTCACAGAGTCGGCGATCTCGAGACCATCAATCGAAACAGTGATATCATCAGGCAGATCCTGTACCAGGGCCTTGATGATCAGCTTGCGCATTTTCTTGATCAGTTTGCCGCCGCGCAGAACGCCGGGGGCAGTGCCGACAACTTTAATGGGAACGCCGATGATGACGGGTTTTTCAGGAAGGATCTCCATGAAGTCAACATGCAGCATACGGTCTGTGACCGGATGATATTGTACATCCTGTACGATCGTGCTGACGGCTTTATTGCCGATATTCAGTTTGAAGATATGGGCAACAGGAGTGTGCATGATCTTGGCAAGCACCTTTTCATCTGCCACAAAGTGGATTTGTTCTTTTCCGCCATACACCACGCAGGGAACCTTGAATTCCTTGCGGTGCATTTTGGCATCTTTTTTCCCTACGTTCTCGCGAAGAGAACCGCTCAATGATACCGTTTTCATGATGATTTGATTAAAAAATGAATAAAAAATGTTTTTCCCTGACTTACCACAAATGTATTAATGTGCTGATGTGCTGATGTGCTGATGTGCTGATGTGCTGATGTGCTGATGTGCTGATGTGCTGATGTGCTGATGTGCTGATGTGCTGATGTGCTGATGTTTTCTCTTTTAATTAACAAGTTTGTAATAAGGGGGTGCAAAGGTATAAAATATTTCTAGAATTTGAACAGTGAGGAGATGGATTCTCTTCTTTTAAGGCGGCGGATGACTTCGGCAAAGAGGTCGGCGGTACTGAGAACTTTGATTTTGGGGCTTTGTACTTTCAGGGGGATTGTGTCGCAGACGATGATCTCGAGGAGTGCGGAATTTTCAAGGTTTTCAACGGCCTTACCCGAAAGCAGCGGATGAGTGACCATAGCGCGTACCGAGTTGGCGCCCTGTTCCATGATGATCTCGGCGGCTTTGCAAAGGGTTCCTCCGGTATCGACGATATCGTCGAGCAGTACGATGTCTTTGCCCTTGACATCACCAACCAGCCTCATCTTGGCTATTTCGTTTGGTTTTGAACGGTGTTTGTAGCAGATGACGAAATTGGTGTGGAAGTATTTCGCGTAGGATCCCGCGCGTCGTGTACCACCTGTGTCGGGTGATGCGAAAGTAAGTTCCTGGAGATGAAGCGATTTAAGGTAGGGGATGAAGACAGAAGAGGCGAACAGGTGGTCAACCGGAACATCGAAGAAGCCCTGGATCTGGTCGGCATGAAGGTCGAGGGTGATGATGCGGTTTACCCCGGCGGCTGAGAGAAGATTAGCCACCAGTTTGGAGGCGATGGATACACGGGGCTTGTCTTTGCGGTCCTGGCGGGCGTATCCGAAATAGGGCATCACCGCCACAATGGTTTTGGCTGAGGCACGACGGGCTGCGTCGATCATCATCAGCAGTTCGAAGAGGTTGTCAGAAGGTGGGAAGGTTGACTGGATCAGGAAGACATCGCTGCCCCTGATATTTTCCTCGAATGAGGGTTGGAACTCTCCATCTGCAAACTTAATGATGGAAACTTTACCCGGTTCTGCGCCATAACTTTGCGCAATTTGCTCACCCAGGTAGGCGGTTGCCGAACCCGAGAAGATGCTGATCTTTGCTGCCATGAGGTGGGGGGATTACTTTGTGCAAAGATAGGCGATTAATCGTGGCTGTGCAAATTAATATGATGTTTCGGGGGCCTTCGCGGCAGCTGTTACAATCCCTCTTTGGCCTTCCTTTCATCGGTCAGACAGGAAAAACCGGTCTCTTTATATTAAGTTGGCCGATAACCGTTGCCGGGTGAAAAAAAAGTGGTATTTTTGCGGCCCTGTTTACCCGAACCCGGCCCTGCAATACCCAGGACTGGCAAAAACAACTGCCCGGATGGCGGAATAGGTAGACGCGTTGGTCTCAAAAACCAATGAATGCAAGTTCGTGCCGGTTCGATTCCGGCTCCGGGTACGAAAACACCCCTAAAACCCACGCCAGTCGTGGGTTTTTCTTTTTTGGGTACCCATTTGGGTACCCAAAAGATTTTTTTGTGCTCTACTGGCACAAGTGATTCACAAATAGGGACTTACTTTCAATCGCGAAAATGCCAATTTGCCAGATTGAAAAATCATCTAATACCATTCGAAATTTGCTAAATCTTTAGGAGTAATCCCTAAATTTTTAGCGTAATCTATTCCCCCTACAAAATATTTATACACCTAACGTGATGATATTCTGCACGTAAGAAATTTTATTGTTTGTGGCCTAAGGTTTGCGTAATAGGGGACAAAACCAATAGCCATGAAAACAGAATCCTCTCTATCGTATGAAACATCATCGCATGCATTATTTTGCTCATCGGGATGTACTGCACTTGATTTTGCAGCCTTAAAACTATACTACGAGATTTTAGAAACAAAAGGATATGACGTAAAAACTCTGCGTAAAATCCATCATGATTTCACTCAAGAGTCGCAGAAAGATAGTAGAAAACGGTTGGACTGAGCATCCTCTGCCGATTTTTACTGACCCCTCTATTCTTAGAACAATCAAATAGCTATAGTGGTCAAAAAAGTTCGGCACAGAATGGGCACTGTTAGCGTTATTCCAAGTATCATTATTAAAGTTAATAAAATGACAGATATATTGACAATCCAGCAAAATTTCGAATTGGCCGAGTCCATCGAAGAGAAGTTTCAATTATTGGTGAAATTAAGTAAAAATTTGTCGATACCAATTGATAAAAATCCTTCTGTTGTAGTCGACCTCAACACTTGTGAGTACAATATAAGTGTACTTGGATTCAAGTCTGATGCCAAGGTTTACTATTATTTCTCCTCAAACTCGGTATTAATCAAAGGTTTCTTGGCGATTATTTCTGAAATGTTCTGCGGAAAAACAAGATCCGAAATTGTCTCTGGGAGCGTCGAATTATTTAATAAAATAAACTTCGGCCCATATTTTACTTTTAAGACAAAAGAACTTATTTCCAAAATTTTTGAAATCATTAAAAAAATTGCGGAGGAATAATTATTTGATTCAGGAATTCAATTTTAGATAACTATTCAGAAAAACACTCATCTATGGAAAGAATTAAATCTATTGTTTGTGAAAATGGTTTTCACATTTCTTCCATGAATTTTATCCAATCTGGTTCAATTGTCAAGGGAAATAGGCATTTTTTAGATTATGATTTCTTTGATTCTATAGTTGTTGTCGGCTCAAGTGGTTCAGGGAAAACAACTTTAATAAACTCACTCAGGAATATGACAAGTGTGTCTATTCCAAAAAGACTGGTCACTAGACCGCCTAGGCTCGGTGAAAATTCAACGGAAACAAATCACATTACAAATGAAACGTTTATGTTGCTTGCGCAGAAGCAAGAATTTTTCGTTCATTGGGCCAGAAAGATGGAAAACCACAGAGTGGAAAAATATGGCATTTTGAAGCCTCAACCAAATCGTATTCCTGTTCTTTCCGGGAATAACGCATTGTTTAATAATATTATGAGCGTGCAACCTGAAAATATCCTCGCTCATTCGTTATATATTGGAATTTTTGCTCCAGACGAAATCAGGGCAAATCGCTTATTATTCAGAAGTCCGGATTTATTCTCTGAAAGACCAGACGAGATATCGTATAGGATTAATGACAGTTCTCGTAACATAATAGACCATTCGCATATTATCGTGAATAATTATGGTTCATATGAATTGACGGTGGTAAACGACTTTTATAATTTCATTAAAAACATAACTATCAATGATTAAGATGATTGGAGAACCCATAGAAAAATTCAGGGGAAGGCTGTTGCGTATAGTAAACCAGAAAGTTGAATTACCACAAGGCCGAATCATGAATTTTGAGCATGCTGAGCGTGCTCCAGGAGTAAGAGTTTTAGTTACAAGTGATGATAAGTACTTGTTAAACAAAGAATGGAGAATTGAGCTAAATGATTGGGATTATAGATTGCCCGGGGGAAAAGTGTTCGATACTATAAATGAATTTATAGATAGGCAGAATAATCCTGATTTTGATTTGGAACATGCTTGTTTATTAGCGGCGAAAAAAGAATTGAAAGAAGAAACAGGGTTAGATATTGACCTTTCCTGCTTCTCGAAAAAGCACAAATCGACACTTGGCTCTACTGTGATTTGGGATCTGCATTATTATCTTGTAAACTGTCAAGGTTTGACTTTTAATCCATGCGAAATTCAAACCGATGAAGGTGAACAAATAAAATGTGCTTGGTTGACAAAAGAAGAAATTGTTACTCTGTTTTTTGAGAATAAAATTCAAGAAGATAGATCAATCCCATTTGTTTTGAAAACATTATTTATCCACTCTAAAAACATAGCATTATGAACTCAAATTTTAACCTGACCGAATTTTGCCATGGCGGTGGCTGTGGTTGTAAAATCTCTTCTGCCACACTTGATATCCTACTGAAGTCCAGACCCACCAATTTTTGTGATGAAAACTTACTGGTGGGATACAATTATCGCGATGATGCTTCGGCATATGATTTAGGGAACGGGATGGCAATCCTAAGTACTACTGATTTTTTTATTCCTATCGTTAATGATCCATTCGAATTTGGCCAAATTGCTGCAGTAAATGCGATTAGTGATATTTATGCCATGGGAGGTACCCCAATAATGGCGCTGGCAATTTTTGGCTGGCCAATTGATCTAATCCCCCCGGAGATTGGAAATTTGGTTATAGAAGGTGGTCGTTATGCTTGTGAACAGGCAGGTATCTCTTTGGCAGGAGGACATAGTATAGATTGTCCGGAACCCATATTTGGATTAGCCGTTACCGGGACAGTAAAGATTTGTAATCTTAAAACGAATAACAATGCAAAAAAAGGTGATAAAATATATCTGACGAAGCCTCTCGGGGTAGGGGTTTTAAGCACTGCCCAAAAAGTTAAAAAACTCAAACCCGAACATGAACGCATTGCTCCGGAGATAATGTGTCAACTTAATAAAGTCGGCACCAAATTAGCTGAAATACAAGGTGTAAATTCAATGACTGATGTGACAGGATTTGGTCTTGGAGGTCATTTGATAGAAATTTGTGAAGCAAGTGGGCTATCCGCGATTATTAATTTTGACAAGGTTCCTATTATACCATTTGTTGATGAATATATTGTAAAAGGCTGTATATCAGGGGGGGCTATTCGTAATTTTAACAGTTATGGACATAAGCTTAACGAATTAACAGATTTTCAAAAAAATATTCTCTGTGACCCACAAACAAGCGGAGGTCTGTTAGTAATGGTGAACCCGGACGCGGAACCAGAGGTTTTAAAGGTATTGCAAAATTCAGGTATGGCTTTGATTTCTATTGGTTTTTTAACTGATGCGGTCCCATCGCAGCCAACAATTATAATTATATAATGTACCCCGATCTTAGGGCAAATAGTTGGTGTTCTTTGTTTGTTTTTCAAAATTAAAGAATCTGTCGTTGTCAATGGGGATTGAGACGAGTGATTGAGGTGGGCTGCCGTATTATAAAACCGAAAGTACTCATTTAGGTCATTGAAAATATTATGGATTAATCCTATCCTTGAACTAATAGTTATAAAAAACCGTTTGATGTCATCCAGTCATCATTGTACAGCTTGCTGATATATCTGTTACCCGAATCCGGAAAGAGGACAACAATATTTTTATTTTCTGATATTTTCCCAGCCAATTGCATAGCGCCAAATAAGGAGCTGCCTGAAGATCCACCGGCAAAAATGCCTTCTTTCCTAGCCAATTGCCTGGCAGTTAAAAATGAATCTTTATCACTGACTTGCAAGAAGTCATCAATTATACTGAAATCAAGCGATTTGCACAGATAATCCTCGCCGATCCCTTCGAGGAAATACTGTTGGGGTGCAATAACATCTTTATTTTTAAAAAACTGGTAATAAACAGACCCCTGTGGATCAACTGCAATAATCTGAATTTTGGGATTCCTTTCTTTAAGAAATCTGCCTATGCCAGTAATAGTGCCGCCAGTTCCGGCCCCGGTTATAAAAATGTCAATCTTACCTTCCATTTGTTCCCAGATTTCCGGACCGGTGGTCCTGTAATGAGTTTCAATATTCTGTGGATTATTACATTGATCGGTAAAATACGAATTAGGTATTTCTTTTGAAATCCGTTTAGCAACATTGTAATAACTCTCTTGCGAATCCGGATTGACCTCGGCTGAAGTCATTATGACCTCGGCCCCAAGAGATTTCATAATAGTTATCTTTTCCTGTGACATTTTATCCGGAACAGTAATTATTGTTTTATATCCCTTCACAGCAGCAATCATTGCGAGAGAAGCACCGGTATTTCCCGAGGAGCATTCAATCAGGGTACAACCACTTTTGATGAGTCCCTTTTTTTCTCCTTCCTCTATCATAAATAAGGCAACACGATCTTTGATACTTCCCGATGGATTATGAAGCTCAAGTTTGGCATATATGTTAGCCTTATAAACCTCACTGAACCAGTTTAACCTGACCAAAGGTGTATTTCCAATTAACGATAAAAAATTATCTGTGTGTATCATAAGGTTGTTTTATTTATTCACAGATGCCAGGATAATACTAACCTCGTGCCCGATTTCAATATTAGACTTAAATGTTTTATTTGCCTCATCAGCTGAAATAGAATATTCTTGAATTTCCTTTTTTATTATTTCTTTTTGATCGAGGAAGCCGGACAATTTATTGTACTTATAATTCTTTTCTAAGAATGCCAGTGTGTCCGAATAGGGATAAAAGATAAATTTTGAATTAAATCTTTTATACAGCATTTCATTTTCCCATTGCGAATATCCTGCCAGGTTGGTGCCTGCTTCATTTTGCCTTTTAAAGTCATATAAGATCACTTCGGACTTGTAACCCTGCTCATAAAATAGCTCTTCAATAATCTCACTTTTCACACGTCCCCCAATACAACATATAACAATCCCGTCTTTTGCAAGAAATTCCTTTGCCTGTTGCAAAAATATATAATGTGATGTGAGAAGAAAGTATTTATATTTTTCCGGCACCTTACCAACCAGTTCCAGTCTGTTACACTTCGGGATAAATGATCCATACGGGGCATGTTCATCATAAGTAATTAATTCATCAGGTATATTTGGGAGGTTTTCATAAATCAGGTCGAATTTGGAGTCTTTAAATTTGGCTCTGTTTTCAAAAAAAGAGCACCCGATTTCCTTAATATTTATAGCACCGGGGTCAATTACATTTTGTCTGATATTCCAAAGAGCTCTTTCAACAAGTTTCCAGTCGTAATCGGTAATTACAACATTTTTTGGAGAAAATGTTTCAATTGCACCAATGGTATCCAAACCAGAACCTGTCCCCATAACACAAAGGGAAGTAATTTTGGATTTCCTTGAATTGACAATGTTAAACGAACGGAAGGCCAGAGCTGTCCAATCATTACGAAAAAAATGAGGATCATCAGCCTTTCTAATTGGACAATACATCTCGTCATCAACCTCTATTTCTATCTGCGATTTTATACTTTTTAACTCAACACCTTTCGGAGAAGAGTATAGAAAATTTTGACTGAAATCAATTTTCTTCATGATTAAAATATTTATCAATTATACTGATTTTCATTTTTGAGTTTTTCCTTTCTGTAAATTTCAAATAACTTCCATCTGTTATCCATAGTATCGGCTTTCCCTGCAGCACTGAGCAATCCTAATTTCCTGGCAGCCTCCGTCTTGTTTTTTGTTATTCCTTTTGCTGTTTCAATAAAATACCCATCAATCTCAGTTTTTAAATCATTCAAATTGAGATTAGAAAATTCGCATAATTCCCAGAGCCTTTGAAAAATATTCTGCTTAAGATCATTTGTTGCTTTTTTTTCGGTTTCTGAAAGAGAAGAAGTCTGCTCCTCATCAATTAAAACATTTGATAAAGGCTTGAAACCATTTATCACAGCACGGTCGATTAAATTTTTTATTTGTCTGATATTACCTATGTAGTGAAATTTTTGAAAAGGCAGTATGTCGTTTTCATCAAGAGATCTTGTGGGCATTCCATATTTTCCGCAAAAATATTCATAGAACGTTTTGATTAATGATTCAATTTCCATTATGCGTTCGTTTAATGGAGGGATAACAATAGGATAGACCGCAAGCCTTTGTAATAAAGCTTCGTCAAAATGCCCTTCTCTTAATTGGATAAGACTAAGCTCGCTTCCTGCAATTATTCTGACATCAACATTTATTACTTCGTTGGAACCCATTCTGGTGACTGTTTTTTCTTCAATAACCCTTAAAAGTGAATGTTGTTGAGCTTTTGATAGCTGTTCAATTTGATCCAAAAAAACTGTTCCTTTACACTCCTTATTGTTATATCGACAGGCATCCTCAAATATTCCTGGTTGTTCAATAGCACCTGTAAAAGCTCCTTTTTTCACGCCAAAAAGAAACGCAGATAATAAAGGCTCAGGTATCTCAGTAAGATTACGTTGTTGCCAACCAGTTCTTTTACCGGCTCTTTTACTCAACATATGAATTGCTTCGGCTATCACTTGTTTCCCAGTTCCGGTTTTACCATAAAGAAAAACGGAAACATCTTTATCATAAACTTTCATAACATCATCAAAAATTGAAATAAGGGTTTTTGTCGGAACAAAGACCGGTTTATTTTTTTCCTTTTCCCTGATCGTGTAATAAAATAATTTAGCATTAATACATTTTTCAATCAGGGGCTTTAAAATTTCATTGCTATTTTGAATGGGCGGTTTCTGAACGATTAAAAAATCAGGCCTGAAACCGTATATATTTTTAAAAAGGGTTTCTATCGACTTTTTAAAGAGGGTCAGAATAATTATCGGAAAAAAGTATATCGTGTCATCAACAGGATCATATTCAATTATTTTATCTATTAATTCAAATACTTGCGGCTTTGAAGTGCTAATTTTTTGACGAACGGTTTCATTGTCCTCGGAATCAGCCAGATCAATATAATCAGAAAAATATTTACTCTCATCATCATTCCAGGCCAGATCAAGAATTAAAACATGCGGATCGTTTGTCTTTAATTCGCGGTATATTTCCTCGATATGGTTTTTTCCTGGTTTCATCCTGGGATTGGAAAATACGCCCATATTGACCCCCTCCGTACGTTTTAAGTTGACCCCCTGATTACGCTTCAAATTGACCCCCTCTTTACGGGGCAAATTGACCCCCTGAAAACAGATATCCTACCTTAAGGCAAGTTTGCTTAATGTTGAAGACAAATCAACATTGAATGCCATGGCAAACAAACCGATAACTATGAGTAAGATACGACATGTATTGCGGCTTTACT
>Ga0118677_10000315_pt1 | contig 106261 bp, 81 predicted proteins | sample AliMusrvi5mmetaG_FD_86154 | JGI IMG/M metagenome (GOLD analysis project Ga0118677, IMG submission 86154)
CTCTGCTACCGTGCCGAACTCAATCGACCTCCAGCGTTCCCAGTCCCGGGCCTATCTCTCGACGCAGCCAGGCCTCCGCAAAGCGCAGGTCGCTCGCCACCGTGAGCACCGACACCCCAATATAGCTGGCGATTTCCGCCTGAGTCATTCCACCGAAGAACCGCAAATCCACCACCTTTGCCTTCCGTTCGTCGAAGGCCGCCAATTCAGTGAGTGCATCGTGCAAAGCAATAATGACCTCATCCTCCTTATGCGTAATCCGGTTGAGAATTTCTTTCAGTTCAAGAGGTTTTTTTCCGTCGCCACGTTTCGAGGCCAGGCGGCGCCGCGCATGGTCCACCAGAATCTGGCGCATCAGCCGCGCCACCACCGCGAAAAAATGGTCTCGCCCTTTTACGCCGGGCTGGTTGCCCATCAGGCGAATAAAGGCTTCGTTGACCAGTTCCGTGGGCTGCCATGTATGCGCACCGCCTTCTCTGCCGAGTTGAATGGCCGCGGCCTTGCGAAGTTGTGGATAGATGAGCGGCGCCAGTTCGGCGAGGGCGTCCTCTTCGCCGTTTTGCCAGCGCAGTAATTGCCGGGTGATTTCGCCGGCGACATCGTCGGAAGGTGAAGGCAAAGCGATACCTTGAGCCGAGTATAACAGGCTTGCATTCTGTCGCGGCTACCCAGATAGCCGGACGCAATGGGGACTGGTCTGTTGGGTCTCTCAAGTCTGGCCTTCGCACGCCGCAGGAGAGGATCCTCAGGCGTGCGAATACGCAATGAACGTCTGCTACCGGGCTACTTCTTTTGGAGCTGTTTAGAGACCTTCTCCACCTTCGCCCACACCCGCAGCAGATTGCCGCTCCACATCTTGGCGATCTGCTTCTCCGTGTAGCCGCGGCGCACCAGCTCCAGCGTGACGTTGAACGCCTCCGCCGAACTGTTCCAGCCATCGATTCCGCCGCCGCCATCGAAGTCCGAAGAGAGACCCACGGCATCGATGCCGATCAGCTTCACCGCGTAGTCAACGTGGTTTACGAAATCCTTGACGTTAGCCCGAGGGAGGGGAGGGAACTTCGCGTCGATCTCCGCCATCCGCTTTTCGTACTCGGCGCGCTTATCGGCCGGAAGCATGTTCAGGAATCCACGGCCGCGCGCGGCGCCGCGTCCCATCGGTGCGGCTCCGGCGGCGCTTTCAACCGGGCACGCCCTGGGAGCTTCCGCGCCAGCGCCGCCGCGTCCACCGCCCATGCGCTGGCCGAAGCCCATGTCGTCGCGTAATTTGGCGAGTGCCTCGGCGCGTTCCTTCGGCTCTGCCTTCACATAGGATGCAAAGCCCACAAGCTGCACCACGCCGCCGCTCTTCTTGACCGCCAGCAGAAGCTCGTCGTCCATATTGCGGCTCACGTCTGCGACGGCGCGCACGCCGGAGTGGGAAGCGATGACCGGCGCCTTGGAGAGCTTGATCGCTTCCATGTTGGCGCCCTTCGAGGGATGCGACAGATCCACCATCATGCCCAGCCGGTTCATCTCCGCAATCACCTGCCGCCCCAGCGGCGAGAGTCCATTGTTGTAGCTGTAACCCTGCACTTCGCCCGTGTTCGAATCCGCCAGCTGGCTGTTGCCGTTGTGAGCCAGCGACATGTAGCGCCCGCCGCGGTCATAGAACTCCTTCACCCGCTTCAGGTCGGTGCCGATGGGATAGCCATTCTCAATGCCGATGACCGCGATGTGCAATCCTTTTTTCTTCATCGCCACCACATCTGCAGGCGTCAGCGCCAGGCCGAACTTGTCGGGCGCGATCTTTTCCGTCAGCCGGTGGACCGCTTCGAACTTCTCGACGGCCTGCTTATAAGCACTGTCGTAGCCCTCCGGCGTGAGCGGGCCTTGGCCCACATACGCGATCATGAACGAAACATCCATGCCGCCCTCAATCATCTTCGGCAGATTGACCTGCGTGGTGAGACGCATGGTGTAATTGCAGTCTGCCGTAAAATTGCTGGCGTCGATATCGTTATGGGTATCGAGCTTCAAGACGCGGCTGTGGATGGCCTTTGCCTTCGCGACCAGCGCATCCTCTTTTTTGTCTTGCGCGGCACTTGTTCCGGCGGTGATCACGGTAAGCGCGGCGAGGCCGGCTGTGAAGAATAGTCGATTACTGGCTTTCATGGAATCCTCCAGTTCACAAAACAGGACGGACTCCTGTCCGGAACGGTAAATCTAATTAGGTGATGAGTGAAAATAGACCGACGGAGGTCGAGACGGACATAGGCCATACTCATCGTAACATTTGATGGGCCTCGCGAACGCGGTATCTTAATACCGGAATCCCATTTTTATGAAACCGCTTACATTCCTGCCTCTCCTCACTCTCCTGCTCACTGCGGCCAACGCCCAGCCGGTGCTGCGCATCAAGGCAAATGAGTCCGCGATTCACGTCAGTCCCATGCTCTACGGCATCATGACCGAGGAGATTAACTACTCCTACGACGGAGGTCTCTACGCCGAACAGATTCGCAATCGCAACTTCAAGGAAAACGCCAAGGACCCGGTCCACTGGCAACTGGTGCAGGACGGCGGCACGGGGTCCATGGCGCTCGATCCTTCCACTCCTCTGAATGAAGCCGTCCCTGCCAGTCTCAAGCTCACCATCACGAGCGCAACAGGCAACCAGCGCGTAGGCGTCGCCAATGACGGCTTCTGGGGCATCGCCGTGAAACCGGCCACCCGCTACCGCGCCATGATCTACGCCAAAGCGGACGCCGCCTTCAAGGGACCGCTGACCGTAGCGATCGTGAACAGCGATGGCACCGTGACGCACGCCACCGCACAGGTGCCGCGCCTGACATCGGAGTGGAAAAAATACACCCTGACCCTGACCACCGGCAAAGCCGCGCCCTCGTCGCAGAATCGCTTTGTCATCTCAGCCGGTTCGCCTGGTACCGTTTGGTTGGGCTTCGTCTCCCTCTTCCCCCCGGCCTTCAACAACCGCCCGAATGGCAACCGCCCGGACATCATGCAGCTGCTGGCCGCGATGAAGCCGGCCTTTCTGCGCTTCCCCGGCGGCAATTACCTGGAGGGCAATACCATCGCCACCCGCTTCGAATGGAAGAAGACAATCGGCGACATCACGCAGCGGCCCGGCCATATGAATGACGCCTGGCGCTACTGGTCAAGCGACGGCATGGGCCTGCTGGAGTTTCTCGAATGGTGCGAAGACCTCCACATGGAGCCCGTGCTGGCCGTCTATGCCGGCTTTTCGCTGCGCCAGGAGCGCGTGAAGTTCGGCCCGGACCTGGAGCCGTATTTGAAGGACGCGCTCGATGAGATCGAATATGTCACCGGTGGCGTGAATACAACCTGGGGTGCGCGCCGCGCCAAAGACGGCCACCCCGCCCCGTTCAAGCTGCGATATGTCGAGGTCGGCAACGAAGACTACTTCGACCGTCAGGAAGGCAGCTACGAAGGCCGCTTCAGCCAGTTCTACGAAGGCATCAAAGCGAAATATCCGCAGCTTCAGATCATCTCCACCATGAAGACCACCCACGTCACCGACGTGATTGACGAGCACTACTACCGCAACTCCGAGGACTTCATGGCCTCCACCGCCCACATGTACGACTCGCGTCCGCGCCCCAGCCAGAAGGTCTTCGTCGGCGAGTGGGCCACGCGCGTCGGTGAGCCCACGCCCAACATGAGCGCAGCCTTGGGCGACGCCGCCTGGATGACCGGCATGGAGCGCAACTCTGACCTCGTCATCATGTCCGGCTATGCGCCTTTATTCGTCAACGTGAATCCCGGCGGCATGCAGTGGAAGACCGATCTCATCGGTTACAACGTCATGTCCGCCTACGGCTCGCCCGCCTACCATGCCCAGCAGATGTTCAGCGCCAATCATGGCGACCTGGTACTGCCCATCGAAGCGCAGAACGTGCCCACGCGCGAATGGCAGCCGCCCATTCCACGTCCGCGTCCCGGAACGCCTCCGCCCGCCACGCCACCCGTTGCGCCTCCCGTCCAGCAGGTGCCGACGCTGTTTTTCAGCGCCACGCGCGATAGCCGGACCGGCGTCATCTTCCTCAAGATCGTGAACCGCGCCGGCGCTCCGCAGTCTGTGCGCGTTGAACTCGGCGGACTCGCCTCCGTCGCGGCGAAGGGACAGGCCATCACTCTCAAAGCGGCCAGCCCGGATGAGACAAACTCCATCACGGAGCCGAACAAGCTGGCTCCAGTAACGCAATCGGTAGAGGTCCCGGGCAAGGGCTTCACCCGTGAATTTCCGCCCTATTCCATCACGGTGCTGCGGATGAATGCGAAGTGATCCGGTTCGCCACGCTCCCACTCATCGTGCTTCTGGCGGCGGCAGGCTTCTCGCAAACCGTCACGCCGCCCGACCTCCGCGGTTTGTACATCGTCTCCAACGATGTCTCGAAGTTCAATGCCACGCGCACAGCCGATCTTCAGAAGGCCATGACCATCCCCGGCATCAACGGCCTGTATCTCATGATCTCCTGGAGTGCGATTGAACCCGCTCGCGGCCAGTATCAATGGAGCGCAATCGATAGCTGGCTGGCCTCCGCGATGGCCAGTGGCAAGCGTGTCGATCTGGCGATTCTGGGCGGCAATGCCGCGCCCGCCTGGCTGTATACCGCGCCGCCCCAAGGCGCCGGTGCCGCCAAACTCAGCTTCTCCTATGCCATTCAAGGCGGCAAACTCGGGGAATGCACCTCCATTACGCTGCCAGTGCCCTGGGACACTGCGTTCCTTGCCGAATGGGACTCCATGCTCGCTGCCTTGGCTGCTCATCTCAAAGCCACCGGCGCCTACTCCAACCTCGCACTACTCCGCCTTACCGGAATCAACATTAATACCGACGAACTCAAACTGCCCGAGGAAACGCCCGCCGGAAACAGCCTCGCCTGTCTCACGGACGCCCCGGCCATCTGGCAGCAGGCTGGCTACCGGCCATCGTTAATACTCAAGGCGTGGGATCGCATCACGTCGTCCTTTCAAACCAGTTTCCCCGGCAAATCGTTTGTGGTGGCGCTGACCGAGAGCAACGCCTTTCCTCCGATCGATGAAACCGGCGCCATCGTCAAAGGCCAGAACGTCGAACAGACCCTCCCCGAAGTGCAACTCGCGGCGCAGAAATTCGGAGCGAATCTCGTCGCATTGGAAACCTTTCTGCTGCCGGGTGACCCGCCCCACCAGGAGATCATCATCGCCGCCCACACCTTGAAATCCAAAGCCGCATTCCAGACCAACGAGTGGCTGGGGCTTACCGGCGGCGCTGCTTGCGGCGGACTCGTGACCGCCCCAACGCCATGCACGCAGGCCGGGTTTATTTCCATGATCGAAGGCGGTATCTATCCCCTCGGAAAAACGGATCCCCTGCGCGGCGCCTTCATCGAAATCTTTGTCCCAAGCATCCTCTCGTTTGCCGATACTCTGCCGCAACTCCTGACTGAAGTCATCCCGGATGCAGTGCTGCCCAGGATCGCGGATGGCGGCGTCGTGATCCACGCTGGACTCAATCCCGTGGTCTCTCCCGGGTCGCTCATTGACATCTATGGCTCCGGTTTTCCATCTGTCGCCGTTACCGCGCCCTCCGGAAAACTTCCGCTGGCGCTGGGCGGCACTATGGTCTCCATCAATGGGATCGCTGCTCCTCTCATCTATACCGGCGCACAGCAGGTGATCGCGCAGGTTCCATATGAAGTTACTCCAGGTCCGGCGAAGCTGATTCTCTCTGCGAATGGAATGCCGTCCCCGGCCGCTGCGCTGCAGGTCAATCAGTCCGCCCCGTCGATTCTCACCTACGGCGCGAATCGCGCCGTGGCTCAGAACGCCGACTACAGCATCAATAGCGCCACCAATGGCGCCGCGTCCGGCACGCCCATGGTGATCTATCTCATCGGTTCCGGGCCGGTGTCGCCAGCCGTGGCGACCGGTGCCCCCGCACCGCTATCGCCGCTCTCACCGGAGAAGCTGCCAACCACGGTTACCATCGGCACGGCCGCCGCTCCAGTTGCCTTTGCCGGACTTACTCCAAATTTTGTCGGCCTGGTACAGGTGAACGTCACCACACCCGCTCTGCCTCCGGGTGACTATCCGTTGCAGGTGAACATCGGCGGCGCCATCAGCAACAGTGCCATCGTGACCGTGGGGCATTGAGACGGCTTACTGTGTTCGCGTGATAAAATCACGGCCAGAATGCCTCCACGTCTTGCGGTCCTCACTTTCTTCCTGCTGCTCGCGCCCCTGCACGCGCAGACCATCAATGCCTCGCTCAGCGGCACCGTTCGCGACCAGGCGGGCGCCGCCGTGCCCAACGTAATGGTGCGCATCGTCAGCACCACGACCAACGTTGAAACCGCGGTCAACACCAACGCCGATGGCGTCTACCAGGCTCCCTCCCTGCCTGCCGGCAAGTACGCGATTCGCGCCGGCGCGGCCGGTTTCAAGACCGCGATGCGCAATGACGTTGTGCTGGAAGTAAGCCAGCAGGCCACTCTCGATCTGATCCTCGAAATAGGAACGGTCAGTGAGTCTGTCGACGTCACCGCCCAGGCGCAGGTCGTCGACGCCACCACCTCCTCCGTTGGCGACGTGGTCGATTCCGCCGCGATGGAGAATCTGCCAATGGTCGACCGCAATCCGTACTCGCTGATCTTTCTCGTGCCCGGCACGGTCGGTTCGGTCGGCCTCACTTACAACAGCGACAACATCTCGGCCAACGGCGGCCGTCCCGGCAGCGCCGAAATCCTGATCGATGGCTCCTCATCCTCGCCGCCCGGCGCGAATCCGATCAACATCCTGAGCATCTTCCCCAGCGTCGACGCCTTGCAGGAGTTCCGCGTCCAGACCTCAACCTATTCAGCCGAGTTCGGCCGCAGCGGCGGCGGCATCGTCAACATGGTCTTCAAATCCGGCGGCAATCAACTACATGGCACCGCCTTTGAGTTTCTGCGCAACTCCTTCATGGATGCCAATTCGTTCTACAACAATCTGAATGGCCGCCCGCTGCAGGACTACAAAAAGAACCAGTTCGGCTTCAGTCTCGGTGGACCAGTCGTCATCCCGCATCTCTACAACGGCCGCAACAAGACCTTCTTCTTCGGCGACTACGAAGGCCGCCGCCAGGGCAGTCCCACCAGCGTGCAAAACACCGTGCCGAGCCTGTTGCAGCGCAGCGGCGATTTCACCCAGACGCTGAGCCAAGCCGGCCAAAACGTCGTCATCTACGATCCGCTCACCACCAAGCTCACCTCCGGCACTACCTACGCGCGCACGGCATTTCCCGGCAATGTAATTCCCGCCAACCGCATGGACGCAGTCGGCAAGGCCGTGATGGCCTACTATCCACAGCCCACCAGCGCCGGAAACCAGTACACCGCCGCCACCAACTACTATGCGGCCGGCGTCCAGAAGGTCAACATCGATCAATTCGATATCAAAGGCGATCAGTACGTCAACGACAACAACCGCTTCAACGTGCGTGTCTCCCGCCGCTGGTATCTGCAGCCCTATCCGGTCAATACGTTTCCCGAAAAGCTTGCGGTCGCCTCCGGCAACAACGAACTCCACCAGGTGGCCAGCAGCGCCTCGGCCGACTACAGCCACAACTTCGGCCCCACGTTTCTCACCGAACTCCGGCTCAGCTTTTCGCGCACGCTGCGCACCACGCTGACCGCGGGTATGAACTTCAACCCCACCCAACTCGGCATGCCCAGTTCCATCGCCGCCGGTGCGCAGTTGCTCGACTTCCCCGGCTTCGCCGCCGCAAACTTCATGACCCTCGGCGACGGTGGTGCAGGCTTCGTCTTTGACTCCTTCAACACCTACAACGTGCTTTCAAGCAACAGCAAGGTCTATAAAGACCACCTGCTCAAGTTCGGTTGGGAAGGCCGGCGGTTGGTGGTCGCCACCGATGAAACCAGTTCTCCCGACGGCACCTACAGTTTCAGCTCCGCCATCACGCAAGGCCCGAATCCCGCCACTGCCAGTACTACTGCGGGCAACAGCCTTGCCGGCCTGCTGTTGGGAGTTGGAACCACCGGCTCCATGGTGCAGAACTACAAAATCGCAATCACCAGCAGTTATTACTATGCCTGGTATCTCGCCGACGATTGGAAGATCAGCCCCAAGCTCACCTTGAACCTCGGCCTCCGTTACGAAATTCAAGTACCCCGAACAGAACGGCACGATCGGATGAACTACTTCGATCCCACCATCGCCTCTCCACTCGCAGGCCCCGCCGGATTGCCCGGTTTGAAAGGCGGAATCGTTTTTGTAGGCGTGAACGGCCACGGACCTCGACAGTTCTCCACCAACTGGAATAACATCGCCCCACGCTTCGGCTTCGCCTATCGCCTGAACCAGAAGACTGTGATCCGCGGTGGCGGCGGCCTCTTCTATGCGCCCATGCCCACGCAGGCAGGTGGCACCATCGGCAACTTCGGCTGGGCGACCACCACGACCTACACCGGCTCCGTCGATGGACTCACGCCGTCTGCATACATCTCCAATCCCTGTCCCACCGGCTTCTCCCCGGTCACAGGAAACACGCAGGGCCTGTTGACACAGGTGGGCCAGGCGATCTCCGAGCCGCTGCCAAATCCGAAATCCACCTACACCGAAAACTGGAGCATGGGCATTCAGCGCGAACTGCCCGGAGCCGTGCTGCTGGACGCCACCTACGTGGGCAACCACGGAGTGCAGCTGATCGCCAATGGCGAAAACACAGTCAACATGAATCAACTGACCCCGGCCCAAGCCGCACAGGGCGCGTCACTTTTGAATCAGGTGCCGAATCCCTTCTTCGGCCTGATCACCGTAGGGACGCTGGCCACCAAGACAATCCCCGCCTATTACCTACTCCGCCAGTTTCCGCAGTACACCTCCGTGGGTCCGCTCTTCCAGGTCGGAGGCAACTCCTCCTACAACGCCCTGCAGGCGAAGGCCACCAAACGCTTCCGCTCCGGCGTGACGTTCATCGTTTCTTACACCAAGCAGAAACTGATCGACGACAATTCCATCATCTCTAACGTCGGCACCAACGCCTCGTCGGAGAACTACTTCTGCCGCAAGTGCGAACGCTCCGTCTCGGCGAATGATGTCTCGCAGATCCTCGTCGTGAGCGGTGTCTACCAACTGCCCTTCGGACGCGGCCGGCACTTTGGGTCGAGTTGGAATCATGCCACGGACGCCCTTCTGGGCGGCTGGCAGATGAGCGGCATCATGACTCTGCGCAAGGGCTATCCGCTCAATATCCTCTCCGGCAACAACAACACGCTCGGCTCCACCAATGCCGGCAACGCCTCGCAACGGGCCGATAACAACGGCCACAGCGCTTATCTCGCGGGCAGCGTGGAAGACAAGTTGAACAAGTTCTTCGATACGTCCGTCTTCTCGCAACCCGCAGCCTACACCTTCGGCAACGTAGGCCGCACGCTGCCCGACGTGCGCGGCCCTGGAGCGCACAACGCGGACTTCGCCCTGTTCAAGAGCTTCCGCTACAAAGAACGGTTGACCGCGCAATTCCGCGGTGAAGCCTTCAACGGCACCAACACCGTGCAGTTCAGCAACCCGAATACGACGCGCAGTTCGAACCTGTTCGGTATCATCAGCAACCAGGCAAACTCGCCGCGCCAGATGCAGGTCGGGTTGAAACTGATCTTCTAGGTCACACAATGTCCCTCACTCCTTTCCAACCCAGCAGGCGGGAACTGCTGGCGTTGCTGACCCCTGCGTTGGCGAAAGGCACGCCGGTTTCCAATTCGATCGGCATGCAGATGGTTGCGATTCCCGCCGGCTCCTTCGAGATGGGCGAAACCAACTCCTTGCCCGACGAACTGCTGGAGCCACTCTGTTATCCCTCCAGGCCGGACTTGCAGCGACGCTATCCCCATGGCGATCCCAAGCGTTTTGCCATTCCGTTCGAGCACGCCCGGCATGGTGATTTCGATGAGCACCCCGTTCATCGCGTGACAATCGCCAAGGCCTTCCACATGTCGGCCACGCAGGTGACCAACGCCCAGTACGAACAGTTTGACCCCGCGCATCGCAAGCTGCGCGGCAAGCGCGGCTTCTCCAAAGAGGACGACGAAGCAGTGGTCTTTGTCAGCTGGCATGAAGCAACGGCCTTCTGCGAATGGCTCTCGAAGAAAGAAAACAAGCCCTACCGCCTGCCCACCGAAGCGGAATGGGAATATGCGGCACGCGCCGGAACCAAGACCCCGTTCTGGACCGGCGCCGCACTGCCCGCCTCAATGATGAAGAATGCCCGCAGCACCGAGTTTCGCGCCGCGGAGGACATCGTCCCGCTCACGGTCGCGAAGTCGCCGGCCAATCCGTGGGGCCTGTTCGACATGCACGGCAACGTGGAGGAGTGGACCTCCGACTGGTACGGCCCATACGTAGCAGGCGCACAATCCGACCCCGTGGGCCGCATCGATGGCGACTTCAAAGTCACGCGTGGAGGCAGCCATGGGACCGATCCTTTCTATCTACGCTCGGCCAATCGCGCCGCGGCTCTGCCCGACATTCGCTGTTGGAACATCGGCCTGCGCGTTGTGCTCGGTGAAGCGCCTGTCACGAAACCCTTGCCCTCACCCGCTCGCCAGCGCTACCAGTTGAATGTCTCACAACGCACTGCCGTTGCGGGCAAGCCATCGGATACTCCATTCTTCAAAGGTCCGCGCCGCTTCGTGAAGATCCCCGCCGGCTCGCACGGTCCCATCTTTTCCCATCACAATCACGACATGGGGATCGCCGAATGCCAGAACGGCGACCTGCTGGCCATCTGGTACACCTGCGAACAGGAGCGCGGCCGCGAAGTCGCCATCGCCTGTGGCCGCCTGCGACTCGGCGCGCAGGAGTGGGAAGAGGCATCCCTGTTCTGGGATACGCCCGATCGCAACGATCATTGCCCCGCGCTGTGGCACGATGGCGGCGAGACCCTCTACCACTTTAACGGCCTAGGCGTCGCAGGCCGCTGGGAGCCGCTGGCCATCGTCATGCGAACGTCGAAAGACAACGGCGTCACGTGGTCAAAGGCGCAACTCGTCGCCCCGGAATTCGGCTACCGCAACATGGTAGGCCAGCCCGTGCTCAAGATGAAGAACGGTGCCATGCTCTTCGGCGCGGATGCAGGCAGCGGCTCCACCATCTGGGTCAGCCAGGATGCAGGCAAGACCTGGTCCGATCCGGGCGGCAACATCCGCGGCATCCATGCCGCCATCGCCGAGATGACAGACGGCGGACTCGTAGCCATGGGGCGCGGCCAGGATATCGGTTACTGGATGCCGCGCAGCGTCTCGCACGATCTGGGCACCACCTGGACCTCCACTGCCAGCACGCTCCCGCCCATCGGCGGCGGCCAGCGCGCCACAATGATCCGCCTGAAAGAAGGGCCGCTCTTCCTCGCCTCGTTCGCCACCGATGTGGAACATCCACAGCCCGCGAAGGGACGCGCTGACATCCGGCCGTTGACCAAGCTCTTCGGTGCACTTTCCTTCGATGACGGCAAGACCTGGCCAGTGCGGCGCGTGATCACCGACGGACTTCCCGAGCACGGCGCCGAATCGATCGACGGCGCTCCTATCCGCATGAGCCTGAACTCGTCCGAGCCGCAAGGCTACCTGGCGGCATCCCAGGCCCGCGACCACACCATCCACCTCATCTCCAGCATCAGCCACTACGCCTTCAACATCGCCTGGCTCAAGCAGGAGACGCCCGCCGCCGATGGGGCGCCGAAAAGCAGGACGCTTCCCACCAAGCGGCAACTCCCCCAGCGGCCGCAGGGCTACGCACTGCCCAATGGACACCGCACCACCGAACGCAGCGGCTCTGCCAATGACTTCGATTGCCGGCGAGGCTTCACGGTGGAGGTGCAGTTGGAAGCCGGCGAACTGGAGATCTCCGCGCGAGGCAGTGCGCTGCTCTCTCACCACTATCTTCTGCGAGTGAACGCCGATGGCGTGTTTTATGGCGATGAGAAGATCGCCGCCGCAGGCCCCGGAGTCTATCGCATGGCCGTGCGTGACGATACCGCCGTGCAGATCTATTGCGGCTCCACCCTATTGGCCGTGAGGCCTGCCGTCATGACCGTCAACTGGCAGCTTGCCGCGCGCGGATCCTATATCGAATGGACCGGCGCCAGTTCTGTCGCCCTCGACCCCTCCGGCGCCTGTCAGCCTTACTTGCTCAACGCGCGGATGTAAGTGATCGCACCGTTGTTGGTGCGGATGCCCGCCGCAAAGATGTCCGTGTTCGTTGAGTTCAGCTCCACCACGCCCCGCTGCACCCCATCGGGAATCGCAAGCGCGAACGACGCATGCTGGCGATGCGGCAATGAAACCGGCGCCTGCGTCGCGATCGCATCGCCCTGCTCATTGCGCAGCGTGACCGTTACCGTGGTATCGTCCACCGGGCTGATGTTCGCCAGCGCAATCCCCAATGTGGCGTCGAAGGGAATCATCAGCTTCCTGGACCCCGCTGACAGTAACGGCATCGCCGCCTCCTGGCCGTTGCCCACCTGCCGGAACAGCACCGTGCCCGCCACGCACTGGCGGCTCAGCACTTCGGCCCAGCCGGACACGGTCTCCACAGCCGCCCCGCTCGTTTCGAACGTCGCGGACCCGCCGTCAGCCAGCGTGCCGGTGAAGCCCGATTGCGTATTGCCCGCAAAGGTCAGAGGCAGCTCCTTGCCATCGTCGCCCCAGAAATTCATGGAGTACAACGCCGGGCCCGCATCGCAGTTCACCAGCGTGATCACGGTCTTCCACCCGCCGCCATCGGCGAGATGCGGCAGCGTTTTCGCGGAAGCAAGATCGCGCGGGATCCCATCGATCGCCGTCACCGAGCCATCCCTGGTCCGGAAGCCCACTCCATAGATCAATCCGTTCGATTGGTCAATGCGCGCCACGCCCCGCGCGTTCGCCGGTTCAGCCGAGCGCACCGGCAACACGAACGACGTGTGCCCGTTCGCCGCCACGCCAATCGCCGGCTCATCGGAGATGCTCTGCCCCTGCTGGTTTCGCAGCGACAACAGATTCCGCCCAACCGAAGTCGTTCCCGGCGCAGCCAGCGCCACCTCCAGTTGTGAGCCGTCGCTGTTATCGAACGGGAAGAGCAATCGCGGACTGCCCGTAATCACAGGCCGCAACGCCGTCTCCGCACTCGAAGCCGACGCCCGATACAGTGCCACGCCATCGATGGATTGCGTACTAGTCAGCTGCGCCCAGCCAGTCGACCGCGCGGGCGGGGAAGTGTCCGTCACCACCGTCTGTGACCCTCCAACCGGCAGCGTACCCGTCACCGTGTTGCCCGCCGTCCCATCATCGCCAAAGAAGTTCAACGTAAACGGCGCGGGGGCCGCATCCAGGTTCACCAGCGTGATCGCGGTCTGCGCCCCGCCGCCCGTGGCGATGTGCGGCAGCACTGTATTGGTGATCATCGGCTGGCTCGCATCGTCGCGCGGCCACGCCGCATCGGCAGCCGGCAGTGACGGATCGGCGGTGATCTTCAGGTCCGCGCAGTGATGATAGAAATAGCTCGGCCCATGTTCGGCCATGAACTCGATAATCTGCAGCGTGCACCGTTTGCAGTTGATGTTGGGCAGCACCACCTGGGTGCTCCATTCGTTTGGCGGTGGATTCGTGTGCGCCAGCAAGCCATCGGCCAGCACCGGAATGCGCGGTGAATTCTGGATCGAGGCGCTGATGGACGTGCCATCGGCATCGGCCAGCACATCCGGATCGGGTGGCAACTCATCGCGCGACTTCACCGCCAGCGCCACGCGATAGTGGCCCGGGTGGAAGATGAACTCCTGCAGCCGGAGCGGCAGCGGATGGCCGCCTTGGACCTCAGTAACGACGTTCGATTCGATGCCGAGTCCGCATGGTGGGCCGCCCTTGCCGCCATCTTCGGTGGCAAGCGCGGACGCCGGCGCAATCAGCGCAAAGTGCGCTCCGGCATTGCCTGCCAGCAGCAGTCCGAGGAGCAGAGGAAGTGGTCGCATGGGCCTTCCCGCCAGTGTAGCGGATGGCCTTCCTTACGATTGTGAATTCTTCTACAGCAGCGAACCCGTATCGCCCGGCAGCATCACGCGCCGCATCAGCTTCAGCGGCATCGGACCGGCCTTCACGAATTCGTCGTGGAAACCGCGCAGCGTGAACGCCGCACCCTTGGCCTTCTTGTAGTCCTCGCGAAGCTTGAAGATCTGCAGCTTGCCTAGCGTGTAGTAAAGGTAGGTCGGATTGTACGCCCCGCGCCGCGCCTCTTCATACGCATTGGCCGGCTGCTGCGCCCCTTTCTCCACGAACAGCTTCGCGCCCTCTTCCACCGTCATGCCCTGCGTGTGCATCTTGATCCCCGCCACGTAGCGGCAATCGCGCAGCAGCGCCTCTTCCAGTTGTGCCAGCCGGATCTTCGGATCGCCGTTGCCGAAGCCTTCGTCCAGCATCATCTGTTCGCTGTAGTGCGCCCAGCCCTCGGCGTTCGTATTCGCTCCGGCCAGCTTGCGCGTCTTGGTTGGATACTGGTTGGCGTAGACGAACTGTGTGAAGTGGCCCGGGTAGGCCTCATGCACAGTGATCAGGTCCATCACCGCTTTGTTGAACAGCCGCAGGTGCTCCTCTTTGTGCTTGGCGTCCCACTCTTTTTCGGGTGGCGTCAGATAGTAGAACGCCTCGGTGGCCTTGGTCTCATACGCGCCCGGCGTATCCATCGATGCGAATCCGCCGTTGCGTTCAAACGGAGGCGTCTCCGTCACAATCGGCCGCACCTCATTCGGCAGCGTGATGATCTGCTTATCGATCAAGAACTGCCGCACCGCCTCGATGGTCCGCTTGCCGGAGGCGATCAGGTCCGCCTCGGTGGGATGATCGTTGTTCAGCACATCCATCGCCTGCATCGGCGTCTTGCCTGGCGCGACCTTCTTCGCCGTCTCCACAAATGCCGCGTAGTCCTTCGCCAGATTCGCCTCTCCGATGGCGAGCAGCTTATCGAGCGGCGTATCCACCATATCGTCATAGAGCAGCTTGCGGCGGAAGTTCTCCGCGCCGATCGCGTACTTGCCCTTCGATTTCGGCAGCAGGTCCTTCTTCAGCCACGCCGCCGCATCGCGCATGGAGTTGGCCGCGGCCGTGTTCGCCTCGGTGAACTCCTTGGTCAACGCAGAGTCGCCCGCCAGCGACTCCTTCGCCCAGCCTGCAATCGTATCGGTGAAGAACGCCACCGACCCCTCCGCGATCCGTATGCTCAGGTCAGTGAACTCCTTCGGCGGATTCGCCACATTCTCGCGCATCGCCGCCAGCACGGCAGGGACGCCCTTGAGCCGTGCGATCACCGAACGCAGCCTGTCTTTGTGCGGTGCGAAGTTGCGCTTCATCAGCCCATCGATCGCCTCGCCCGGCAGCGCGACGTAGCCCATAGGATTGTTGCGCCAGGTCTGCAGCGTTTCCAAATCCAGCAATTCGGACTTGATGCCCGAATCGATCAGTTCGGCGTCGATCGAGTCGTTCTCACTGAGCTTCGACTCGCGCAGCTTCGCCAGCCGCTGTTCGAATGCATGCAGCTCGGCAATCCGCAGTTGCTGGCGCTTGGCCGATAGGTCCTCGATCTTCGAGTCGAATTCATGGAAACCGGACGCAGTCCCAGCGGAAGGCCGGAACTCGAAGCCCTGCCGGAAAACGTCCTCCACGAAGACAGAGAAGCTGTCGGCCGGCTTTTGGCCGCAACCCGAAAGCAAAATAATGAGAGAAAGAACGCTGGCGCGAATAGTCACACTATCAGTGTAGTGCCCCTACCGTGTAAAATGGTTCTACAGTCCCGTTCGCGGGCGCGTAGCTCAGGTGGATAGAGCATCAGCCTTCTAAGCTGAGGGTCCCTGGTTCGAGTCCAGGCGCGCCTACCATTTCCCAATAGGCTTAAAGCCGAATCTGCTTCCTGCAGTTCAATCCAACTCCGCGAACATTCTGCCTACTGGCAAGTGCAACACCTTGCCACTTCTTGGAAGTTGCAGGACGATGATGTTGGGGACTCCGAGCGTCGCGTATTCCAGGCACTTGTCAATCACTGCATCCAGAGTGTCATCAGGAGACTTGATTCCAATGACGATGGCCGGAACATCGGTAATCACGTTCCCGTTCGTGTACGGCTCTTCCAGTACCATCACATTCGGAATTCGATGCCGGTTTCCGGAGGCGCTTACCAATAGACGGCATTCCGTCATCGTACGCAGACCATGGGATGCCCTGAACGGGAAAGAGAAACTTCCGGCGATGAGCTGCAGCATTCCATGCAGTCTGGTGCCGCTATTCCTCGCTACGAGCAAGCCATCGACAAACTCAATATCAGGCGCGTGGCTGGAATGCAGATACTCCTCAATTAAAATGAGAATCGTCGCCATGCCATCGGGTCACAAGAGCCTCTTACAAAACTCCCCTACGCAATAGCCTTTGGTTGTCTTAGCGTCTTAACGCCTTTGATAGGAAGGATTTCTTCCCGTGCCGAAAACGATCCGCGTTAATCCGAAATCATCCGCACTCAACTCGGAACAAGCACCGCGCCCCACCTCCCCAAGCATGCTGAAGCCATCGAAGCAAGTCCGGCCGCCAACAGATCAGTATCCGCGTTCATCCGTACGAATCAGCGGCCATTTCACCCCTGGCAAGGGGCGTGCTAAGCGCTAGGCAGCATCAATGGCAGGTCGCGTGTCGCACCCTCGATGAAAACTCAAAAGTGAAGAGCCTTTCGAGTGGGTTCTGCAAGTCGGTCACCACTCTAAACCAAGAAATAACTCCTGCACAATCAATAAACTGTCCAGTCCGCTCACCCTTCCAGCTTGCCCGGCCGTGGTAAAGCTAGACAGGCTGCTCTCGCTTCATCTGGTCGCGTTCCGTAGCCGCCTGATCATTGAAATCTCAACACCCCCGTTATGCCAAACGAACCTAACCTTCCCGGAAGTACATGAAACCAAAAAGGGCGCCAGACTCCACCGGAGCCGGGCGCCCTTCTGCCTTTCAATTCAGTCTTAGTCCTTCCAGGTCTCGAACGGAGCCTTCGGCATCTTGTGGCCCCAGGCTTCCGGACCCCAGCAGCGTGTGCCCACCAGCGGCTCGGTCTTGCTGGTGTTCACCAGTTTCACTCCGCCCTGCCTGGCTGCCAGATAAGGAATCACGAACTCGTCGTCCAGCGGTTCGCCCAACCGGATGCCCGACTTCACTTCCACCTTGTGGTTGCCAAGCGTTCCCTGGCCGTGGCTGAAGTGCAGAATGCACAGTGCCGCCGGTCCATGGAGAACGGTCTCCGCGCCGGGCGCGAGTTCGAACTGGCGCAGGCTGAAGAACTCGTCGCCATTCGGTTTGCCATACACACGCCATTCGTCGTGGAAACCGCCCTGGCTTGCTGCCTCGTCCACCACCGGCATCAGCAGGTGCTTTTCCACGATGTACGGATCGAGGTTGCGCTGCAGGTCGACGTCGGAAACCAGCCGTTGAACGCGGTCTTCGCCATCGAGGCCTTCCGGCAGATGGCGGAACAGCAGCTCCTGGCCGAGGAACACTTCGCCATCGGGGCAGAGCACATGGCTTTGATAGAAGCGGAAGTCGTCGCGGTCGCGTTGCGGCTCTTCGGTATTCACCGCCGCCGGTCCGTGCAGAATGCGGGTTGGCGTAAAAAAGCCTGTGCCCATGCGGATGAGCAGATTGCGCGCGTGGCTGCGAAGGTGATTGTCCTTGCCGGCGATGAAGTCGCGCACGGCGTCAGCCAGCCTATCTTCATTCATGTAGTGCAGCAGGCCGAGCGAGGTGTGGGCGTCGTTGTTGTAGCGCTTGTTGCGCCACTTGTTGAAGTTGTATGCCTCCGGCTTCCACGGATGCATGTGGTGGCCCAGCGGATAGAGGTTATCGAACTCCTTGTTGTAGAAGCCGGTGCCGCCTAGCGTGCGGTACATCGGGCCCACCATGAAGTCCGGCGCACCGTGAACCGCGGCGTCCATTGGAATCAGGTAGCCGTCCGGATGATGGAAGTGGCACAAGCCTTCGCCATGGATCCCGTTGCCGGTATCGGCCAGAATCGCACTGCCGTTCCACCGTTCATCGATGGCCCAACCGTGCGGGCCTTCGGGGAAATAGTCCGCATCCACCAGTTCCAGGTTCTTGCCCGGAAGGCAGAATTTGCGGCCGACGAAGCTTGGGAAGCAGCGGAGCACTCCGCCGCCGGCTTCTGCCGCGGCCTGCACGGTATCCGCGGCCCCTGCCTCCATGATGGGCAGTTCCGACCGGTATAGTTTGACTTTAAGAGGAGTCCTTGTATCAGTGCTCATAACATTCTCTTTCCTTTGAGAGATCATTCACCAAGCAATCAGCATATCAATACTGGTATTGCCATGCGAACTGGGGATGGTCCATACTTGCCAGATGCGACTCTTGTGCCGTCTCGCCACTCTTGCCCTTCTTTGGATTCCCGGCTTTTCCGCGGATAAACGCGTGATCACGCAGTCTGACCTGCATGATTTTCACTGGGTGACCGCGCCGCAGATCTCGCCTGATGGCGCGAAGGTTGTCTACACCTATGTCGCGGTTACGCCGAAGAAAGACGGCTATCAAACCTCACTTTGGATCGTGCCCGCCGCTGGCGGGGCGCCAAGGCAACTGACGGTCGGTCCGCGCGATTCCGGCGCACAGTGGTCGCCCGATGGGAAGACGCTAGCGTTCCTGCGTACAGACTCTGCTATAGAAGGGCGGAGGCCGAGCGGTCAAATTTATCTCTTGTCGATGGAGGGTGGAGAAGCGCGGCCATTGACGGACGTGCCGCGCGGAGCCTCGGGGCCGGTGTGGTCGCCCGATGGTAAGTCGATCGCCTTCACGTCTACGACAACGCCCAAGGATCTGGAGAAGAAGTCTTCCTCGGAAGAGGAGAGCGATGTACGTGTGATCCTCAAGGCGACCTACCGCTCGAACGGCGGAGGCTATACGAACAACGAGCGGCCCGCTCACCTGTGGATAGTGGATGTTCCGGCCGTGCCCGCTGGCGCGCAAAAGGCCCGCCAGATCACAAGTGGGGCGTTCAGCGAAGGCGATATCGCGTGGACGAAGGATGGCGCGAAGCTCTACTTCACCTCCAACCGCGAGCGCGAACCTTACTACAAGACTCCGCATAACGATGTCTTTGCGGTGCCGGCCTCAGGTGGCGATCCGGCGAAGGTGACCAGTATCGATGGCACGGTGCGTGGCTTGTCGATCAGTCCGGATGGCAAGCGCCTGGCCTTCGGCGGCGCCCTGAATGGCAACCCGATCCGCTCCTACAGTCAGCCCGACCTGTGGGTGGCGCCGCTCGATGGTTCGGCCCAGCCGCGCAACTTAACAGCCGATTACGACTTCGATATCGGTGGCGGCGTCGGCGGCGATCAGTCCGCTCCTGCCGGTGGCGCGGGCGGCGGCAAGCCGGTATGGTCGCGCGATGGCAAGTCGATCATCGTGAACTCTTCCGAGCAGGGCCGAGTGAATCTGATGCGTGTAGACGTGGCCTCCGGCAAAGTGACTCCCTACACCAAAGGCGATCACGATGTAGCCGGATATTCGGTATCGGCCGATGGCTCGAAGTATGCGATGGTCGTCTCGACGCCAACAAACATCGGCGACGTGTTCTGTTTCGATGGCTCGTTCCATCAGCTCACGCATGTGAATGCCGAACTGTTCGGTAAATTGAACCTCTCCGCGCCAGCGATGATCTGGTCCACGAGCTTCGATGGCAAGAAGATCCAGTCGTGGGTGCAGCGCCCGCCGGACTACGATCCCGCAAAGAAGTATCCGCTGATCCTCAATATTCATGGCGGTCCGCACGCGGCCTACGGCTACACGTTTGATCACGAGTTCCAATGGATGGCGGCCAAAGGCTACATCGTGCTCTATCCGAATCCGCGCGGCAGCACCAGCTATGGCCAGGACTTCGCCAACATCATCCAGCACAACTATCCGGGTGATGACTACAAAGACCTGATGGCCGCGGTGGACGATGTGGTCGCGCGCGGCTGGGTGGACCCAAAAAAAATGGGCGTCACCGGCGGCAGTGGTGGCGGCGTGTTGACCAACTGGGTGATCGGCCATACGGACCGGTTTGTGGCGGCCGTGTCGCAACGCTCCATCGCCGACTGGCGCGACTTCTGGTACACGGCCGATTTCGTATTGTTCAATCCCACGTGGTTCCGCGCTGCTCCGTGGCAGGATGAGGCCGACTTCAAAGCGCGGTCGCCGATCACGTTCATCGATAAGATCAAGACGCCGCTGATGCTGATCGAAGGCGAGTCGGATTTACGCACGCCACCCGGCGCAGGCGGAGAGCAGATGTTCCGCGCACTGAAGTTCCGCAAGGTGCCGACCGCAATGGTGCAGTTCCCCGGCGAATCGCATGAGCTCTCGCGCTCGGGCAGGCCGAAGCACCGCGTGGAGCGGTTGGAGCACATCGTCGCCTGGTTCGATAAGTACGTGATGGGGATGCCCATCACCACATACGATCTACAGTAACTTCACTTCAGTTCAAAGACGAACTTCGCCGATTCGCCAGCAGGCGTATCGATCACGATGCGTCCCTGCGAACTCGTTGCCGCGCCGTCTTTCTTGTACGGATCGTGCGGAATCACGGGCCAATGGACGGATGAGCCCGCGGGAAGCGTGATGTGCATCTGGCGATAGTCGAGCCACGCTCCGGGCTTCGCCCACTCGATCGGTTCATCACTCAGCACCTTCTTCTCCCCGCTGGCTGCAGTGATGGGCTGCTTCAAATGCGGTAGCAACGTGAGGTGCGAGGTGAGTGCTTTGTCGCCGCTGACGCTGTATTCGAGCTTGTCCGGGCCGAGCACGCGCAGGCGGATCTCGCCTGTCTTGCCACCGTAGTCGAGAGAAATGCCGAAGTCGTCACCGCTGATCAGCTTCGCCGATTTCGGGACGTGCGTGATGCCTGCGGGCGGAAGGAAGTTAGGGTTGATGTCGCCGGCTTTGTGGTGCAGCAGCGCGATGTTGCCTGCTGTGAAGTTGCTCCAGCGTGGTTGCAGTTTGGTGTTGCCGCCGCCGAGGATGAGGCCGTACTTATCGTGATAGACGCTCACAAAGTTCTGGCGGTCCTGAATCCAGCGCGCGGTCGGGACTTCCGTTGTCATGGTCGAGATCACCATAAACCACGGGCCGCGGCGGCGCACGGCTGCATCTCCGCTGCCGAGCACGAAGTCGAAATCGGAAGACGTGAGGTCTTGTGCCGAGCCCTCGCCCTCCTGCCCATAGAGCAACAACAATGAAGCCTCATCGAAAGGAAGTGCGCCCTTGAATTTCTTCAATTGGCGGGCAAGATAACTGCGGCCTTCCGGAGTGAAGGTGAAGCCGGTGTTCGGCAGGCGCAGGGCCTCATGATAGGGATTGCGCTCGTCGACGGTTTCGACGTCAGTGCCATCGGGGTAAGTGAAGTAGGCGTGGAAGAGCGATGTCTTGCGCAAGGCGGGAAGCACGGCTTCATCCTTGGATACCGAATAGTAGACGCCGAGCGCATCGACATACACGAATCCATAACTGACCACCGGGCCCATGTGCTCGGACCAGTAGCCATCCTTGTGCTGGGTCTCGACAACCTTGTGCAGATACTTGGTGGAGAGTTCGCGCCATTCGGGCCTGTCGAAGACCTTGCCTGCAAAGTACAGCGCCATGGCATCGTGCGCTGGGATGTTCTGAATGCGGAACGTGCCGACCTCTTTGGCGATGCCAGTGAAGCCGAGTTGCAGTGCTTTGTCCCAGCGCGCGCGGCGGTCTTGCGGCATGGCTTCGCGGACCAGTGCGTAGGACCGGATCCAGCGCGAATAGATCCACGGCATGAAGATCTGTCCCCAGGTGGAGCCGTCCTTCTTTCGGAACTCCCACTGGCCGTTGGCATCCATGTCTTCAATGAGCGCATCGCCGGCCTTCATGATGGAGTCAAGCAGTTCGGGCTTGTGATACCAGGGGTTCGCTGGGTCGTTCTGCGTGTAGGCGGCAGAGAGGCCGAGCATCACGTTCTGGTCGGTGACGATCCAGATGCCCTTGCCGAAACGGCCGGTCTTTGTGTCCTGCGTGGCCAGCACTTTGGGCACCTGGGCAACGACGTCTTTCAGGCAGCGGTCTTTGAAGCGGACGGTCTCGGCGGATGCGGTGACCGTCAAAATGAGGGCGAACAACATTTTGAAATTGGCAGGCATGGCTGACTTGCATTATAGTGTATGAAACAGCGTTTGAGAATTCATAACTATGCGGCTACTGCGGTTTTTCACGGAAGAGGGCGCGGTCCATCTGGGACTGCGGAATGGTTCTGAGGTACAGGACCTGGGGCCGCGAAGCCCGATTGATTTGATGAATGGCGCTGCGCCAGCTGTGTTGCGAACGCTTCCGTTCGCAGGTCTGAAGCTCGATGCGCCCATTCGCGACTGCCCGAAACTGTTCGCCCTGGCCGGCAACTACGGCAGGCACATCGCCGAAGGTGGCATCGATCAAATCTCTGCCGTCGAGGGATTAACGCCGCAGTTCTTCTGGAAGCCGAACACCTGCATCAATGCACCGGGCGGCGAGATCACGATTCGCGAGAATAACGTTTTTGTCGATTGGGAAATTGAGCTGGGCGTTGTGATCGGAAAGCGCGCGAAGGATGTTAGTGCGGCCGATGCGATGTCGTGCGTGTTTGGCTACACCATCATCAACGATGTCAGTGAGCGCAAGTACAACTCGACTCTCGAGAATCGCAAGGTGCGTGCCTTCGATCCGTTTTTCGATTGGCTGATGGGCAAGTGGTTCGACGGTCATGCGCCGATGGGACCGGAGATCGTGACCGCCGACGAGGTGGCCGATCCGCATGATCTCGCCCTGCGGCTGTATGTGAACGACGAGTTGATGCAGGACGGCCGGACCTCGGAGATGCTGTTCCGCATTCCGGAGACAATCGCCCATCTGTCGTCTGTGGTGACGCTGGAGCCGGGGGATGTGATAGCGACCGGTACAACGGCAGGCACCGGATCGGCGCGAGGTATCAAGCTCAAATCCGGTGACCGCATGCGCGGCGAGATTGAAGGCCTCGGTGCGTTGGAGACGGTAATCAAATGACGACCCGGCGCGGCCTGCTGCTCTGCGGTCTGGGTGCGTTGCGAGTGGTGCGGGCTCAGTCCGTGCAGGTGAAGGACTGGGCGCTATCGAACTTTCCGTTGCGATTGGAGTTCGAAGTGTCGAATCCCGCCGCGACAGCGGTGAACACTGTCGCGGTTGTGCCTTTAGCGGCCGCAGCAGCGGTCGCGCCGCAGTTTCCGGGCACACTGGCGATCGGGGTGATTGCCGGAGCGCCCAGCAAGATTCTGCCAGTGCAGGTGGATAGCAGCGGCGAGTTCATCGTGCCTGTGCAACTGGCTGCGCGTGAGACGCGCACGATTCACATCTACTATTCGACCTCGCTGCGCGATTCGATTCCGTGGCCGAAGCGCGTGCATGCGAGTCATGCCTTCGGCTATAACCGCGACACGATTGCCCTGGAATCGGAAGTGATCGGTTACCGCAGCTACGGGGGCTTCTTCCTCGATATTCAGGCACGGCGCGAAGGTGTTCCGGGGTTGTACAACAGCGTGGTGGGATACCTCGGTTCGCGCAATCCGCATGAAGGCGGCATGGATGTGATCCACCTTGGAAACACGCTCGGGTTGGGCGGGCTGTTTCTGCGCGCGGGCAGCGATGTGTACCGGCCACCAATCAACACGCCGGATTATGTCCACAAGCCCGAGGTCCCAATGGCTCCGCAGTATCGGGTGATCGCAGATGGGCCGGTGCGCGCGTCTGTCGAAGCCCGCATTGAACAGTGGAAGCTCGGCGATGATGAGGTGGATCTGCGCGCGGTGTATTCGATCTATGGCGGTTCCGGCTCCGTGGAGTGCCGCTATGAGATCAAGCCGCTGAAGCTTGCCCGAACCTTCGAAGTAGGGGCGGGGATTCGCCGGTTGCCACAGATGAAGACGGATCACGCGGCGGGCCGCCTGGCTTTGAGTGGAACGCAGACGAAGCAGATCGGGTCTATCGCACTGGCGCTCTACTACAACACGGATGAAGCAACGGAGGCGGCTCCGCTGGTAACGAAAGACGATTCTAACGAGTGCGTAGTTTTCAAGCAACGGTTGATGCCGGGTCGCGCTGCTACGGGTCGCTATTGGGTGGCGGGCGCGTGGAGCGGCAGCGGGATCGCGGACCTGCTGGCGTACTTGCGCGCTGAAGAGTCGCGGGCCAAGGCGCAGGTGGCCGCGGGTGGTTTCCGGGTTACCAAAACGCCGATGCCGGAGCGGTTGGAAGGAGAAGCATATTGATCGTCGATGCGCATGTTCATATCGGGAAGTCGACGCGGCTGCAGATCAACGTCGATGGCGCGCAGTTGGTGCGCGTTGCCGATGAACTGGGCTTCGACAAGATTTGTTGCACTGACCTGACGGCACTGTTCTACGACATGCACGAAGGGAACGCCCTATTGGCCGAGGAGATGAAACGCTTCCCGGATCGCATTCTTGGCTATGCGAGCCTGCATTCGACGCGCTTCGGACAGGAGGCGACCGACGAACTGGATCGCTGCGTGAATGACTACGGCATGCGCGGATTGAAGATCTATTCCACACCGGACATGAGCATCGCCGAGCCTTCCACCATTCCCATTCTGGAGAAGTGCGTCGAACTCGATATTCCGATACTGGCGCACACAACTCCGCAGGAGTGCGAGTATCTGTTGGGCGCGGTGCCGCAGGCGAAGCTAATCATGGCGCATGCCGGCGGGCAGCCTTTTGCGAAGGGCGATTGGAACCGGGCGATCATGTCGGCCAAGCGATTTGAAAATCTATATTTGGATACAGCGACCTCAACGATTGATTTGGGTTTTGTCGAGGCGTGCGTCGCCGAGCTAGGCGCGTCGAAGATTATCTTCGGCACCGACACGCCGCTGCTCGATCCGTGGACGCAGTGGACGAAGATTCGGGAGTCGCGCCTTCCAAAGCAGGATTTGGATCTAATCCTCGGCGGCAATATTCTGCGTCTGATGAAGGTGCCGGCATGATCATCGATATGAACGCGTACATCGGCAAGTGGCCGTTCTGGCCGGTGCGGGCATCGTCGGCCTCTGAGGTGGCGGGCGATTTGGATGGATGGCGCATCGATGCAGCGGCGATCTGTTCCACTCGCTGCATCTTTGTGAACTGCGCGGACGGCAATCGCGAAACGGCGATGGCGGCTGAGCAGCAGCCGGGGCAGTTCTTTCCCTTCGCGTCCCTGGGGCCGGGCGATGCGTTTCCCTCGGAGAAGTTCTACGGAGTGCGGTTGTACCCGCAGCATCACAGCTACCATCCGCTGTTTGAGCCGGAGACGGACCGCATCATCAGCGGTGCCATGGAGCGAAAGTGGCCTGTGCTGTTGCCGCTGCGCTTGATCATGAACTGGGGCATGCCGATGCAGGAGCTTGGCGTGATCAATGCGCTGGTGGAGCGCCATCCGCAGGCGACCTGGATTCTGGCGGGCATCAACTACCTGCACGAACTGCAATTGGCGGTGCATCTGATGAAGAGGTTTGAGACCGTGCACGTGGAGACCTCGTGCATCATGGGCTACGATGCCATCGCCAAGACTGTTGACCAGTGCGGTTCGCGGCAGCTGTTGTTTGGAAGTGGTGCGCCGGTGCAGCATGGTGGCGCGGGTGTTGCAAAGATCGCGCACGCCAAGATTAGTGACGCCGCGCGCGAGTCGATCATTCATGTGAATGCAGAACGGTTACTAGGATTGAGCAATGGATAAAGTACGGGTTGGAATTATCGGTTCCGGATTCATGGGCCGCACGAATGCGGAGACAGTGACTCGATATCTGGAGCGGGCCGAGTTGGTTGCGATCGCGGGCGGCAGCAGGGCCGCGGCACTAGCAGTCGAATATGGCGTGGAGTGCGAGGTGACGGTCGAGTCTCTGCTCGCACGGAACGATATTGACGCCGTGTTGATCAGCACCCCGCATTGCGATCATGCGGCGCAAGCCGTGGCCGCGGCGTCGCGGGGTAAGCACATTCTGCTCGATAAGCCGATGGCGACGACCGTGGCCGAGTGTGATCAGATCTTAGCCGCGGTGAAGGCCGCGCGAGTGAAGTTGATGATCATGTTCGGGCAGCGGTTCCGAACCTGCAACATCGAAGCGCGGCGGCTGGTGCAGTCCGGCGCGATCGGTAAAGTGAAGATGATTTCGGAATTCATTCTGGCGAGCGGCGGATTGAAGTCATTGCCGCCGTGGCAGAGCAAGCCGGAAAATGTGGGCGCGTTTCTCGGACATGCTGTCCATAACATCGACCGCATCCGCTGGATCACAGGTGCGGAGATCACCAGCGTGAACGCTCACGTGCAACGCGATGCCGCGAGCGGAAATGAAGAGTCGACAATGGCGCTGCTCTCGTTGAGCAACGGCGCGATGGCGACGATCTGGGAGTCATGGAATATCGCGCCGCCGGGCTTCCCACGAAGTGCATCGGGCGCGTGGATTGCGGGCGAGACGAGCAACCTGGACCTGGATGCGTATGGCACGTTGAAGCTAGGCGGCGAAGTCGTGGCGGAGCAGGAGGCGATCGATTGGAAAGGGCAGGGCATGCTCTCGCCTGTGCGGATGAAGGCCTATCAGCTCCAGCATCAGGAGTTCATCAACGCAATACTCGAAGACCGCGAACCATCGGTGACTGGCCTCGACGGGCGCGCGGCGGTGGCGGTCGCGGAGGCTGCGTATCTATCGGCCGGGGAAGGCAGGACGGTTCGATTATGAAGATGAAGCTGCCCGGATTTCTGGAGAGCGCGGGCCGGACCTTTGGGGAAGAAGAAGAGCGCCTGGTGCTTGAGGCCTTGCGCTCGGGGTGCCTGAGCCGCAATGGCGGCACGATGGTCAAGCGGCTGGAGAGCGAGTTTGCGGCGATGCTCGGCGTGAAGCATGCGGTGGCCTGTTCGAGCGGGACGGCTTCCGTGCACCTGGCGATTGCGGCACTCGATCTGGAGCCCGGCGATGAGGTGATTGTGCCGCCGATTACCGACATCGGGTCGATTGTTCCGATCCTGTGGCAGAATGCGATTCCAGTGTTCGCCGATGTGGATCACGACACGATGGTGCTCGATCCGGTAGCTGTGGAGGCGCAGGTCACGCCGCGGACAAAGGCGATCATGGCGGTGCATCTGGCCGGGCAGCCTTGCAACATGACGGCGCTACGGGCGATCGCGGATCGGCATGGCTTGAAGCTCATCGAAGATTGTTCGCAGGCATATTGGGCTGAGCACGAGGGGCGGCTTGTCGGCACGATGGGCGACATCGCCTGCTTCAGCCTGCAGCAGAGCAAACACATTACCTGCGGCGAAGGTGGCCTGACGATTACCAACGATGATCAGTTCGCGCGGCGCGCGCTGCTGTTCTCCGATAAAGCCTGGCCGCGCGAAGGCGCGAGTCTGGGCTCTTGCCGGTTCCTGTTTTTATCGCAGAATTATCGGATGAGCGAACTGCAAGGTGCGGTGGCGTTGGGGCAGTTGCCGAAGATCGCGTCGTCGGTCGGCAACCGCAGAGCGCGGGCCGCGGAACTGTCTGAGTTGATCGAGGATATCCCAGGGGTTGAGGCTCCGGCGGTTCCGGCGAATACGAAGCATTCGTACTGGCTCTACATGCTGCGGGTGCGTCCGGATGCGCGTGCCATTGGCGATGCTCTGCTGGCACAGGGTGTGCCGGCGTGGGTGCAGTACATTATCGACCCGCTGTATTTCTCGCCGATGTTCACGGAGAAGAAGACGTATGGGACATCGGGCTATCCGCTCAATGAATATGCGCGACAGACATATGGGCGCGGATTGTGTCCGCAGGCTGAGGCGTCATTGCGGTCGGTGATTGCGATCCACTGGAACGAGAACTACACGAGCGAACATGTTGCGCTGATTGCCGGGGCGATTCGCAAAGTGGTCAATGATGCCAAAGGCTGACATCTACTACATTGAGGTTCTGGGCAAGTCACTCGCGGTGCTGGATGCATTCGCGACGCTGGAGAAGCCGCGACTGAGCTTGCAGGAACTGGCCAAGCAGACCGGCCTCAGTAAGAATACGGTGTTTCGGATCTTATACACGCTGGCGGAACACGGCTACGTGCAGAAGTGTAACGCGGAGTATGAACTCGGTGCGCGCGTGCTGCATCTAAGCAATACGAAACTGCGTCGTAAAGATCTGCTGGCGGTGGCGGGCGGATATCTGAATAGTCTGCGCGATCAGTTCGGAGAGACCGTGAACCTGGGTGTGTTGGATGGCAGCCAAATCCGCTACGTGGATGTGCGCGAGAGTCCTGCGCGGTTTAGGCTCGCCGAGCGGATCGGCGGCAGCGACTTTCTGCATTGCACGGCGCTGGGCAAAGCGCACTTGGCCTTTCTGCCCGCCGAGGAGTGCGAGCGGCTGTTGGCAGAGACGGGCATGCCGAGGTTGACGCAACACTCGATCACGACGGCGCGGGCGATGAAGGCAGAGCTGGTTCGTATCCGCAAATCGGGCTGCGCGGTGGATAAGGAAGAGAGCATGGAGGGCGCCTATTGCGTGGGCGTGCCGGTGCTTGACAGCAGTGGGTTGCCGCTGGCGGCGATTAGTATTTCCGGGCCGACGGTGCGCTTCAATGAGGCGACGCTGCCGGCGGTATCGAAGGCATTATTGGAGGCGGCGTCGGGAGTGCGTACCGCGCTGGGACATCTGTGATTCGCATTGACAAGATCGAAGCGCGGCGAGTGAGCATTCCGATGCGGGAGCCGTTCCGCATCAGTTCCGGCGAGGTGGCGGACAAAGAAGCGATCGTCGTGAAGCTGTGGGATGGCGCGGCGTTTGGCTGGGGCGAATCGTCGGCGATGCCCGGCGGATTCTATTCGGCGGATACACCCGATACCTGCGAAGCGGAGTTGGTGGAGAAGATTCTGCCGGAACTTGCCGGGCGGGAGTTCATGAGCATGGACGAAGTGGAGCAGTTTCTGCTGGCGCGCTCGCGAAGCGGATTCGTGCGAGCGGCGGTGGAGACCGCGGCGTGGGAACTGCTGGCGCGCAAACGTGGCGTGCCTTTGCGCGAGTTGTTCGGCATCGTGGACAGGCCCATTCCATCGGGTCTTGCGATTGGGCTTTATGCGGAGACCGATGAACTGCGGCAGGCGATTGAACGCTATCGTCCCCAGGACTATCATCGGCTGAAGATCAAGATTAAACGCGGCCAGGATGTGGAGTTGGTGGCGAAGGTGCGGGAGTGGCTGGGCGACTTCCCGCTGTTCGTGGATGCGAATGCGGATTACGGCCGCGAATCCTTCGCCGTGTTTCAGCAGTTGGATCCGTATAAGCTCATGATGTTCGAGCAACCGCTGGCGAAAGACGATCTGGCCGGCGCTGCCGAACTGCAGAAGATCGTCACTACTCCGCTGTGCCTGGACGAAGGCGTCGAATCGCTGGAAGACGCGCGGCAGGCCATTGCTCTGGGCAGTTGCAAGATCGTCAATATCAAGTTGCAACGAGTGGGCGGATATTCGGAGGCGCTGCGCATCATTCGTGAGTGCGAGGCATCTGGAGTGCCCGTGTGGATGGGCACGATGCCTGAACTGGGCATCGGTAGTGCGCAGGCGCTGGTGCTTGCGGCACATCCGGCGTTTCGATTTCCGACCGATGTGGAGCCGAGCGATCGCTGGTATGTCGATGACATCTTGCAGCAGGAGCTAACATTGCAAGACAGGAATCTGAACGTGCCGCAAGGGCCGGGTCTGGGATTCACAGTGGACGAGGCGAAGCTCGAAAAATACACCGTGAGGCGCTGGGAGTTCTGATGGCGCCGGTTCACCTGTCCGCGGCTGATTACCTGGTTGTTGGTGGGTACTTCGTCATCGTGCTGTGGATCGGTTTCTATTTCAAGAACCGGTTGGTGGTGGTGAAGGATTACTTCGCGGGCGGAAATCAGATTCCGTGGTGGCTGGCTGGGATCTCTCATTATATGTCGAGCTTCAGCGCGTTTTCGTTCATCGCCTACGCGCAGATGGGCTACACGTATGGCTGGGTGGCGGTGACCTTGTTTTGGGCTGCGATCCCTGGGTGCGTACTCGGCGGACTGATTTTCGCAGAGCGCTGGCGCAGGGCTCGCGTGATCACACCGGTGCAGTTTCTGGAGAGCCGGTTCAACGGCTTCATCCGGCAGTTGTTTGCGTGGGCGGGCATTCCGATGAAGGTGTTCGATGACGCGCTGAAGGTCTTTGCCACGGGGTTGTTTGTTTCTGTATCGACGGGCGTGAATCTGCAATGGGCCATTGTGATCTGCGGGGTAGTGATGGTGGCCTATACCTTTCTCGGAGGACTGTGGGCGCTTGTGGTCACGGACTACGTGCAGTTCCTCATGAAGGCATTGGCGATACTGCTGCTGTTTCCATTGGCAGTGATCAGCGCGGGCGGTTGGGGGCCGGCGTTCGCGAATTTGCCCCCCGGTTTCTTCAACGTTTCAGGCGGCCCTTACGGGTGGACATACATCGGCGGGTTCATGGTGCTGATGATGATCAGCTATAACGCAAGCTGGTCGCTGGCGCAGAAATACTATGCGGTGCGCGACGAGAAGGACGCTTCGAAGGCGGCGTACTGCGCGGCGGCGTTGAACCTGGTTGGCGCGCCTTTGATGATTCTGCCGGCGATTATCGGACGCAACCTGCTGCCTGATTTGATTGCGCAGAATCGCACGGCGGATGTGTACGTGATGCTGGTGATGAGGCTGCTGCCGGCGGGCATGATCGGCATCATCATGGCTGCCATGTTCTCGGCGACGATGGCCGTGGTCAGTTCTGATTTCAATGCCATTGCGAGCGTGCTGACGAAGGACGTGTATCACCGATTGCTGCGGCCTGCGGCCTCTGAAGCGAACCTCATGCGCACCGGGCGGCTGATCACATTGGCTCTAGGTGTGGTGACCACAGTGCTGAGTTTGTGGATCGCGTTCAGCAAGCAGCAATCATTGTTCGGAATCATGGTGACGGTGCTCGGGCTGTTCATGGCTCCCACATTCTTGCCTTTGCTGGCAGGGTTGACGGTGCGTAGGCTGACATGGCAGGGCGCGCTGGCGGGCTTTGTTTGCGGACTTTCGACGGGTGTGGCGATGCTGGTGTTGAAGACGTGGTTCCTTAAGGCAGACTTTACGTTTGAGGGACTGTCGATCCTATTGAACACAGGCATGACGGTGCTGGGTATGTGGTTGGGTTCGGCGATGTCAAAGCCGCTGCCTTCGGCAATTCAGTTCTTCGAAGGGATGGACTTGCCGGTGCAACCGGGTGAGGTGGCAGCAGCGGAGGGGAACCCGGCAGCGCCGGTGCTGGGGCTGTCGACGATTTGCGTGGGCGGTCTGCTGATTGCGGCGGGCGTGCTTTCGGGCTCGCGCACAGCGCAGGGAATCGACTTTTCGGTGGGTGCGGTGTTGATCACGATTGGTGTATTGTTCAGGAGAAGAAAATGAGAAGCGTAGCCTTTATTCTTTTATCGACCTTCGCATTCGCGGCCGAGTTGCCCTGGAATATGCGGGAAACCGAGATGACGCCGGAGGGCCGGCTGACCTTTCTTGCCAAACCGTGGTGGGCGCGTGCGCAGGCGCTCGCCGAGGGCGAAAGCTTTACGTTGGACCTCAATAAAGACGGCAAGCCGGATACGATCGTGATGAAGAAGGACGGCAACATCGTTGAGGCGATCGATGATACGGGCCGCGCGAAAGAGATCTGGAACACGGTCAGCACAACCTACGTGGTGAGCTTGAAGGGCACAGGGCTTGTCGACCGCATGATCGTGTACATCGATAACGATGGTGACGGGAAGTCCGATGAGATGGAGATCAGACATTACCAGGACGGCTATCTGCGGTATGCGTGGTTTGGCGAAAACTACGACAAAGACGGCGTGCAGATCTTCGATCTCAAGAACTGGAGCTATGCGGGGAACAACGGCAACAACAAGTTTCGCGGCAATCTGCAGATCTATTTGAACAAATACGACCCGAAGACGAAGACGTGGATTCCGCTTTCGGAGTGCCCGTTCGCTTTCTGGGATTACAACAAAGACGGCCATGGCGACATTGTGCTGCGTGTGAGTGCCGCGCCGCTGGCGAGCCTTTCAGGCCCTGACAGTGACTACGCGAACAACTATAACTACATGTGGGCGCCGGAGGCGACGCCGCTGGCCGCGACCGGTAATTTGAATGTGAGGTTCAGTTTTAATATCGATCCGGGTCAGCGCAAAGATCCGTTGAACAAGCCGCACTACAATTTCGGTTTCACCAGCGTGGGGTCCGTGGCGTATCGTTATCCGAACATGACGTACACGAATCCGAAGCGGCGGCCGCCGCAGACGGTGACGCGCATCGATTGGAAGCAGGGGGTGCAGGTGGGGATGACGTATCCGGCGAAGGAGACCGCGTTCAACTGGGACGAGTCGCGGTCGGTGTGGCGTTGGGAGGGCGAGTTCTTTATCTTTGAGCGAATCTATCTGGCCAATACCGGCGGGCCTACGCAGCGTTGGAACATGCGTCGCGAGTATAGCCCGAAGGCATCCTCGGCGCGGCAGATCTATTACTCTGAGGCGGATCGACGCTATCACCTGGTGGGTGCGAGCGAGGGCTGGATGGAGGTCGGGTATCTGGTGAACAAGCAGAAGGACCTGGAGTTCCGCTGGTTCGATAAGGATGGGGATGGACGTTTGGATACGGTGGAAGTTTTCCGGCCCGATAATCCGCTGCCTGTGCGCGTGAGCCGTTTCGATCCGCGCGGACGGGCCGTGGCGCTGAGCCGCGAGAAGTTGATCGACGAGTATAACCAGAAGGTTCTGCCCGAGGCGCTTGCGGAGAATAGGGTGTTGATTGCGGCCTTGAAGAAGGTGGCGAGCGATGCTACCGCGGATGCTTATGAGGCCGAGGCGGCAAAGGCGGAGATGCCGGAGCGCGCGCGATACTGCCTGGATATCGCTCGGGAACTTTTGTTTCTGAAGGTGCGTGATCAGTTGTTGGCGAAGAATGCTGCAGGGCCGTATCCGCAGGCTCCGGCTGACCGGACCAAGTACAAGAGTATGGATGCCGGGTCGGAGAAGACCGGGTATTCGATGGGCGACAGTATCCGGTTCTGGCAGATGGTGCGGAAGATCGAGCAGTTGCAGGATGAGTATGGGGCAGGGAAGTATTCGCAGGCGGCTAAGACTTTGGAGCAGATTGGGCAATGATGCGCGGAGTACTCAGCCTCAGTGATCAAGAGCAGGCGAAACCGCCTGCTCCACCTTTGCGCACACGCGAAGTCTTGAGGTGGGGCAGGCGGTTTCGCCTAATGCCGCATAGTTTTTCGGAACATCACTGCAGCCTTGCCGCAAATGGTAGCGCAGACACTCGTGTCTGCCTTGTCCCGACTCATCGGGACACGTTTTTCCGAACTTCGAAACGTCTCGACATGAGTGTCGAGACGGCACGCAAGAGTGCGTGCGCCACAAGACCGCGGAAACGATGTGGCATTGGGCGGTTTCGACTGACGCTCGTGTTTATGGTTGCATCGGCGTCGACGTATGGCGCGCATCCTACGGTGTTTGTGACTGCGCAGGGGGTTACGCGGGCGAAGGAGAACATCGGCCGTTACGCGTGGGCGCGCGAATCAGCCCAGGCGGTGAAGGCGAACGCCGACAAGTGGCTCGCACGCGATGACGACTGGATTCGTGGTGTGGTGCCGAAGGCCGGCGCGGCTTATGCGTATGGGCTTTCAGGGTGCCCGATCTGTGGTGCGGGGTTTGGGGCCTTTGGGCACGATGGCGGATCGTTTGATAAGCCCGGACAGATTACCTGCAAGCGCGGGCACACATTGCCGGATCGCGAGCATCCGGATGCGGGAGCGGGTTACGTCGCACCGGATGGACGAACGCATTATCTGGTTGGGGCGTACAACTCGTTTGTGGTGGAGACGCTCACGTTCGATGCCCTAGAGAACCTTGTCTACGCGTACACGCTGACCGGCGATGAACGCTATGCGGTGAAGGCTTCGGTGATTCTCGATGCGATTGCGGCGATCTATTCCGGGTCGACGAAAGGCTGCTGGGATTACCCTTCGAATCCTCCGAGCGGCCGGCTGGACAGGCCTTGGTATCAGGCGTCGCGCGTGCTGGTGCACTTCGTGGATCACTACGATCAGTTGTTCAACAGCAAGGCTATGGATGCTGCATCGGTGAAGCCGGGGCTTTCGCGGCGCAAGAACATCGAGGACAATTTGCTGCGCGATGGCGGCGAGTATTGTTTCCGGCTTTCGAAGGCCGGACGGTTGCACAATGGCGAGGCCGACTATATCCGCGGGGCATTGGCTGTTGGACTCACACTGGATATTTCTGAGTATGTGAAGTGGGCCACGGACGGTCCTTTCGGTATCAAGACGCTGCTGGAGAACGATGTTGACCGCGATGGCAATTACTACGAAGTGACTCCGATGTATTCGGAACATACGCGCGAGTTGTACTTCACTTACATCGATCCGCTGTTCAATGCAGGAGTGCTCAATCTGTACAACCATCCCAAGGTGCGCCAGTTTTTCTCGCCGCACAATCTGCAATTGAATGCCGCAGGGCACATGCCGCGGTATGGCGATGCGCCGCCGGATTTTGTGAAGCGCGCGATGCCGGCGCGTCCGTTTGATCGGGCGGATTTTGATTTCTTGGAAAAGCTCTATGCCCGGACTCGCGATGCCGTATCGGGAGGGCTGCTGGCATGGTTGGGAAATGGAAAGGTGGATGCTTTGCGCGGCGGGCCAACTGTCGACCGGCGCGTGCAGGCGGGGATGAGCATCTATCGTGAGCCGGGCGAAACAGAGGGCGGGCATTTCACAGAGAAGATGTGGATGCTGTTCAATGCCGGGGATGCGCCGGTTCCGGCACCATCGATTAGTACAGATTTCCAGCGGCGATTGACGCAGAGTGAATTCATAGGGCAGAAAGGCTTCGGCATTCTGCGCAGCGGCGATCAGGCGCTGGTGATGCGCTTCGGGCCGTCATTGAATCACGGGCATTTTGACGACCTCAACATCAATTACATCGCGCGTGGATATGAGCTGACCTATGACATGGGCTACGGCCATTCGGCGGCGACTCAGACGCAATATGGTTGGGCGAAGCAGACCGCGAGTCACAATCTGGTGGTCGTGGACGAGCGGCCGCAGCAGGAGGGCGGGTTGAGTGGTGGCAGCCTACACCTGTTCGCTTCGTCGCCTGCGGTGCAGGTGATGGAGGCCTTTTCCGAGAACAGTTATTCGAAGCAGGGCGTGAAGCAGTACCGGCGAACGGTGGCGCTGATCGGCAAAGGCGAGGACGCCTATGCCGTGGACCTGTTCCGGGTGAAGGGCGGCAAGCAGCACGACTGGACGTTTCATGCTCCGACGGCGACGGCTGTGTTCAGCGGTCTCACGTTGGGTGATGAGGAGCCGGGTTCGATGGCGGGTCCGGAGATTTCGTGGAGCGATCAGCAACTTGCGGATGGCGATCTGGCCGGGCATCCGGGGAAGCCTACGTGGCTTGCGCCGCCGGGCAATGGATATGGGTTCCTGGCGCGGCCACAGAGGGTGTTCACGATTGGATCGTGGAGTGCGGATTGGGAGATCGATGCAACTTCGCATGTACGAGTGACGATGCCTGCCGCGCTTGGCACGGTGGTTGCGACCGCGGTGGCGAATGGCTTGTATCCGCACTATCCGAAGGCGCGGTATGTGATGGCTCGGCGGAAGGGCGCCGATCTAGCGAGTGAATTCGTCGCGGCCATCGAGCCGCATGGCGGCACACCGCATATTCGCAGTGTGGAGAAGTTGCCGGTAGAAGGTGCTGTTGCGGTGAAGATCACGCATATTGACGGGCGTGTCGATTATCTGTATTCGGCTTTGGATGATTCGCCGCGGCAGGCGGGCGAGATGCTGGTTGGCGCGCGGTTTGCGCTGGCGCGCATTCGTAATGGCAAGGTGGAGTCATTGACGCTGAGCGGTGGCAAGACGTTTTCGGGATTTGGGCGCACTGTCCATCGGCCCGCGGATCGATGGAGCGGTGCGGTGGATAGCGTCGATATGCGGAACAACACCTTCTTAACCTCTGCGAAGCTTCCGCTGGGTACTGCGCTGAAGGACTCGATGATCGTGTTTAACAATCCGGAGTACACGCACTCGTCGTCATATCGAATCGTGAATGTGGAGCAGTCGGCCGGTGGATTGCGGCGCGTGCGGGTGCATGCGACGTTCAAGTTGGGGATTGGCGATGTCGACAGCGTGACAGGACCGGGTGCGTTCACGAGCATGGTTCCGCATGAGTATGCGTTCAGCGATAAGGGCACAGGCGAGCGGGGCTACTTCCGTGGGAAGCAGATCGTGACGGCGTCCGGCGTCGCAACGCGGGTGAAGTCCGTGAAGCCAGGCACGCCGATGAAGTTGACCGTGGAGAGTACGAGTGGTTTGAAGCAGGGTGACCGGTTCGATTATACGGACGTTCAGAGATCCGATGTCTTTGAGATTCTTCTGACGCATTCGCAGGAAGGAGTTCCAATGAAATGAAGGTTCTTATCTGTGGGCTACTCGCCGCGGCACTGGCATTGGGGCAGGGCGCGGGGAAGTTTGAATTGCTGGCGAAGTATCGCGGACTCGGCGGAATGGTGGCGAGCGCGGTAGCGGACGACATTGCTTACATCAGCTATTTATATATCGACAATACGATCGATGTCGTCGCGGTGAATACCAAGACTGGCGAGTTTCGCGTGTTTGAAAATCCTGCGCCTACCGAGTCCGGTGCGCGTACTATGGCCGTGGGGCCGGATGGAAACATCTATTTGGGGACGCTGCCCGGCGCGCATTTCCTGAAGCTGGATGTGAAGGCGGGGAAACTGATCGACCTGGGGCGGCCGAGCAAGACGGAGCAGTACATCTGGGAAGCGAACTTCGGGCCGGATGGCAAACTGTACGGCGCCACTTATCCGCAATCGAAGTTGGTGCGATACGATCCAGCGACCGGCAAGCTGGAAGACCTGGGCCGTATGGATCCGGTGGAGCAGTATGCGCATTATGTCGCGGGCAGCGACGGCTTCGTCTATGTTGGGATCGGGACAAGCAAGGCGAACATCGCGGCCTATGAGATTGCAACTGGCGAGCATCGCGAGATTCTGCCGGCCGAGCATCAGGTGGTGGGGCAGGCTACTGTTTATCTTGGGCAGGATGGCAAGGTCTATGGCACTGTCGCGGGCAAGCGCTTCCGCATGAGCGGGTGGACGGCCACGCTCATCGACTCCGCCGCGGCATCGCCCGCGAAGCTGCCGAACACGCTGCGCGACGGGCGTGTGGTGGAAGTAGCGGAGGGCGCGCTGAAGATTCGCGATCCGAAGAGCGGCGCGGTTACTGAACGCAAGTTCGGCTACGAGGGGAATCTGCTGCCGTTGTTCCGCGTGCAACTGGCGCCGGATGGCGAACTGTACGGAAGTTCCGTGCTGCCGATTCATTTCGTGAAGTTCGATGGCGCGAAGCACACGTCGAAGAACCTGGGTGGTCTTGGCGGCGGTGAAGTTTACTCCTTCCTCAGTCGCAAGAATCAGTTGCTCATGGCGGCCTACGCAGGGCATGCGCCGTTGATGGCGTTCGAGATGGGGCGGCCGTTTGAGACAGGCAATCCGAAGCTGGTGAACTTTACTGGGTCAGATAGCGGCTGGCGTCCGCAGTCGATGATCAACGGTCCGAACGATCGAGTGTATCTGGGGGCGATGTCGGGCTATGGCAAGTTGGGTGGTCCGCTTACGGTGTGGGATGTGGAAGCGAATACGGTGGAGCAGTTTCATCACCTGATTCCGAACCAGAGTGTGATTACGCTGACGGCCTGGAAGGACCGGATCGTCGGCGGCACCAACGTCGGCGGTGGCGGTGGCAGCCATCCGACGGAGAAAGAGGCGAAGCTTTTCATCTGGGATCCGAAGACGAAGAAGAAGGAGTTCGAGATGGTGCCGGTGGAGGGCGCGGGCGTGCTCAACGATTTCATCACAGCGCCGAACGGGTTGGTCTACGGGACGGCGGGTCGCACGCTGTTTGTGTTCGATCCGGAGACTAGGACGGTCAAACATCGCCAGGAACTTCCGTTTCGCGGCACCATTTATAGCGGTGTTGCGATGGGGCCGGGCGGGTTGATCTGGGGACTTGCGCCGGAGGGCATCTTCACGATCGACACCAAAACCAATGAGGTGTCATTGGTGGCGCGTGCTCCGGAAAAGGTCACCGGAGGGTTTGCGCTGCGCGGGAATGAGATTTATTTTATCAGCGGTCCGGCGGTGTATCGTTATACAATTTCAGGGCACTAGGGCGTGATCGGCGATCCGCTGCCGTAACTAAAGTTGAACCCGGCGGCGGATACGTGTTTCAATAGAAATTACACCCTTCCTGGAGGTCCAATAGGTTGAGTAAGGCAATTCTCGCCTTGGAAGACGGCTCGGTCTTCGAAGGCACTGGTTTTGGTGCGCCCGTCGAAAGATCCGGTGAGGTCGTGTTCAATACATCGATCACCGGCTACCAGGAAATATTCACTGACCCATCCTATTCCGGACAGATCGTTGTCCTGACTTATCCGCAAATCGGTAACTATGGAGCGTCGGGAGAAGACGACGAATCCACGCGTCCACACATCGAAGGTTTGATTGTGCGCGAGTTCTCACCGATTGCGAGTAACTGGCGATCGAATGAAACCGCGGATGCGTTTCTGGGCCGGAACGGCGTGCCGATCGGCGCCGATATGGACACGAGGAAACTGGTCCGCCATTTGCGGTCTCGCGGCGTGATGCGGGGCGTGCTCTCGAACATCGGGACGCCGGCTGAGAAGCTGATTGAGATGGCACGTCAGAGTCCGTCGATGGCCGGGTTGGATTTGGCATCGCGAGTAACGACCAAGGAATCGTACGAATGGGATCAGCCGGTGACGGCCTGCTCTCCGTCGGAGCGGCTGAAGTTGGCTGCGCCAACTTATAACGTGGTCGCTTACGACTTCGGCATCAAGCGCAATATTTTGCGGCGCCTGGTGCAGACCGGCTGCAAAGTGACGGTCGTGCCCGCGCAGACTTCGGCCGAAGATGTGCTGGCATTGAAACCCGATGGCGTGTTTCTTTCGAACGGACCGGGCGATCCGGAACCGCTGGAGCATCAGGCGGCTCAGGTGCGCAAGCTGATCGGAAAGACTCCGGTGTTTGGTATCTGCCTGGGGCACCAGGTGCTGGGGCTGGCGCTGGGCGGCAAGACGTTCAAGCTGAAGTTCGGGCATCGCGGCGGCAATCATCCGGTGCTGAACAAGCTCACTGGAAAAGTGGAGATCACCGCACAGAATCATGGCTTCGCGGTGGATCCGGATTCATTCAAAGACAGCGACATCGAACTGACGCATATCAATTTGAACGACCAGACGCTGGAGGGTTTCCGCCATCGCAACCATCCCGCGTTTTGTGTGCAGTACCATCCCGAAGCGGCTCCCGGGCCGCACGATTCGCTGTATCTGTTCGACGATTTTATCCAACTCATGAAGGGTCATAAGGCGAAATAACAGGATGCCAAGACGCAACGACATCCATCGAATCCTCATTCCCGGCTCGGGTCCGATCATCATCGGCCAGGCCTGCGAATTTGACTACTCCGGAACGCAAGCCTGCAAAGCGTTGCGCGGCGACGGCTACGAAGTCATCCTGGTGAATTCGAATCCGGCGACGATCATGACCGATCCTGAACTGGCCGACCGCACGTATGTGGAGCCGCTCAGCGTCGAGTATCTGGAAGAGATCATCCGCAAGGAGCGCCCGGACGCACTGCTGTCGACTGTCGGCGGTCAGACAGGCCTGAACCTGGCTGTCGCGCTGGCGGAAAAGGGCGTGCTCGATAAGTACGGCGTGGAGTTGATCGGCGCGAAGATTGACGCCATCAAGAAGGCCGAAGACCGCCTGCTGTTCAAAGATGCGATGCGCAAGATCGGCCTGGAAACGCCGCTTTCGCAACTGGTAACCGATATTGAAGGCGGCTACAAGTTCGCGGAGAAGATCGGTTATCCGATGATCCTGCGGCCGAGTTTCACCATGGGTGGATCGGGCGGCGGTATCGCCTACAACAGCGAAGACCTGGAAGAGATTCTGACGCGCGGGCTGGACCTTTCGCCCGTGCATGAAGTGCTGATCGAAGAGAGTGTGCTCGGCTGGAAAGAGTACGAACTCGAAGTGATGCGCGATCTGGCGGACAACGTGATTATCGTCTGCTCGATTGAGAACTTCGATCCGATGGGCGTCCACACCGGCGATTCGATCACGGTTGCTCCGGCGCAGACGCTGACCGACAAAGAATACCAGATGATGCGCGATGCGGCGCTGGCCTGCCTGCGCGAGATCGGCGTGGATACGGGTGGATCGAACGTGCAGTTCGCCATCGATCCGAAGACCGGGCGCATGGTGGTGGTGGAGATGAACCCGCGCGTGTCGCGTTCCTCGGCGCTGGCATCGAAGGCAACGGGTTTCCCGATCGCGAAGATCGCGGCGAAGCTTGCGGTTGGCTACCGGCTGGACGAGATTCCGAACGACATTACGCGGCTGACTCCGGCGTGCTTCGAGCCGACCATTGATTACGTGGTGGCGAAGATTCCGCGCTGGCAGTTTGAGAAGTTCCCGGGCGCTGACCCGACGCTGGGCACGCAGATGAAGTCCGTGGGCGAAGTGATGGCCATCGGCCGCACGTTCAACCAGGCGTTGCTGAAAGGCCTGCGCAGTCTGGAGACGGGCAAGTCTTCTAAGTCCGATGTTTACGAGGAAGCGCTGATTCCGCAGAAGCTGATCACGCCTACTCCAGACCGTTTGAACTACATTCTGTTCGCGCTGGAGAAGGGCTGGACGGTGGAGCAGGTGCATGAGATGACCAAGGCCGATCCGTGGTTCCTCACGCAGATCAAGAACGGTATCGATCATCGTTTGGGCCTGGCCTCAGAGTCGCTGGCGACTATTTCGAAAGAGAAGATGCTGGCGGCGAAACGCGATGGGATTGGCGATCGTGCGTTGGCGCGCACGTGGGGCGTGGAAGAATTGGAAGTCCGCGCGAAGCGCAAAGAGTTGGGCGTTACGGCGGTGTTCAATCGTGTGGATACGTGCGCGGCGGAGTTTGAAAGCTTCACGCCGTACATGTATTCGAGCTACGAATCAGAGTGTGAGTCGATGCCGACGGACCGCAAGAAGGTCGTGATTCTTGGCAGCGGTCCGAATCGCATCGGGCAGGGCCTCGAGTTCGACTACTGCTGCTGCCACGCGTCGTTTGCGCTGCAGGAATACGACGTGGAATCGATCATGGTCAACTGCAATCCGGAGACCGTGTCGACAGATTATGACACCAGCGACCGGTTGTACTTTGAGCCGTTGACGCTGGAAGAAGTTCTCAACATCTGCGATCGTGAGAAACCGGATGGCGTGATTGTACAGTTCGGAGGACAGACTCCGCTGACGCTGGCGCTGCCGCTGCAGGCGCAGGGTGTGCCGATCATCGGAACCGATCCGAAGAACATCGATCTGGCCGAAGACCGCAAGCTGTTCGGCAAGTTGCTTGACGATCTGGAAATTCCGTGTCCGATGAACGGCACGGCTACCAACATCGAAGAGGCCTGTGCGGTGGCTAAGCGCATTGGCTATCCGGTGCTGGTGCGGCCCAGTTATGTGCTGGGCGGGCGCGCGATGGTGATCGCCTACGACGAGGATCACATTCAGCGTTACATGCGCGAGGCGGTAACGTTCTCGCAGGATCGTCCGGTGTTGATAGATCGCTTCCTGGAAGATGCCACTGAAGTGGATGTGGACTGCCTGTGCGATATGGACAAAGAGGTCCTGATCGCGGGCATCATGGAGCACATCGAAGAAGCGGGCGTGCACTCGGGCGATAGTTCGTGCGTGCTGCCGGCGTTTTCGATCGGCGAGCGCGAACTGCAAACCATTCGTGAGTACACGGTGAAACTGGCGAAGGCGCTGAACGTTATCGGTCTGATGAACGTGCAGTATGCGATTCAGAACGGCAAGGTTTACGTTTTGGAAGTGAACCCGCGTGCATCGCGCACGGCTCCCTACGTGAGCAAGGCGACGGGCGTGCCGCTGCCGAAGATCGCAGTGGGGTTAATGCTCGGCAAGCGGTTGAAGGACTATCCGGAAGTGATGGCGAGCGCGGTGGACGGCGTGCTGCCGGTGCCGCAGTTCTTCGTGAAGTCGCCGGTGTTCCCGTTCAATAAGTTCCCGGGTGTGGATCCGGCACTCGGACCGGAGATGCGCTCCACTGGTGAAGTGATGGGCGTCGGTGAGAACTTCGGTGAAGCTTTTGCGAAGGCGCAGTTGGGCGCTGGATCGCCGCTGCCCGATCATGGCACGGTGTTCATCAGCGTGAACGACCGCCACAAGCATGAGGCGGTTGAGGTGGCGAAGAAGTTCTTCGACCTCGGCTACGAACTGGCCGCGACGCGCGGAACGGCCACGGCGATCAATGGCGCGGGCATGAAGTGCAAGTCGGTGTTCAAGGTCAACGAGGGGCGTCCGAATGCGGTGGATCTGCTGAAGGCTGGAAAAGTGAATCTTGCCATCTATACCACCACTGGCATGACGTCGTTCAGCGATGAGAAGTCCATACGCCGCGCGGCGATTGCCTATCGCGTGCCGTGCATCACCACGATGAGCGGCGCCAAGGCCGCGGCGGAAGGCGCTGCGTCACGCAAGCGCGATCCGATCCGCGTGTGGACGTTGCAGGATATTCACAAGTCCAAGGAGTAATCCAATGGCAGCTCGTGTTCTGGATGGCAAGCCGGTCCGCGACCAACTGCTTGCCGAAGCGCGCGTACGCGCGGAGAAACTGCCGCGCCGTCCCGGCCTGGCGGTGGTATTGGTGGGTCATGATCCGGCATCCGAGGTCTACGTTCGCAACAAGGTGAAGGCCTGCGAAGAGGCCGGGATCTACAGCGAGAAGTACACTCCCGCGGCGGAAACCACGACTGAGGAGTTGCTGGCGCTGGTGGAGACGCTGAATGCCAAGCCGGAGATTGATGGCATTCTGGTGCAGATGCCTCTGCCGAAGCAGATCGATACGGCGCGCGTGCTGATGGCTGTTTCCGCTGAGAAGGATGTGGATGGCTTCCATCCGCTGAATGTCGGTTACCTATCGACCGTGAGGCCGGGCCTGCGCCCGTGCACACCATCGGGCGTGATGGAATTGTTGCGCCGCTATGAGATTCCCGTGGCCGGAAAGAATGCAGTGGTGGTGGGGCGCAGCGACATCGTCGGCAAGCCGATGGCGATGCTGCTGCTCAATGCCAACGCAACGGTGACGGTGTGCCATTCGAAGACTGCGAACCTGCCGGAAGTCTGCAGCCGTGCGGATATTCTGGTGGCGGCGATCGGGCGGCCGGCGATGATCACGGCGGAGTTTATCGGCGAAGGCGCCACGGTGATTGACGTGGGCATGAATCGCACTCCGGAGGAACTGGTGGCATCGACGGGGCGCAAGGCCGGCTCGCTGATTGGTGACGTGCATCCGGTGGACGTAGTGGAGCGCGCGGGCGCGTACACGCCTGTTCCGGGCGGCGTTGGTCCGCTCACGATTGCCATGCTGATGATGAACACGATTCAAGCGGCAGAGCGTAGACTGGGGTTGTGCATTTAATCGGTTTGACGGGCGGGCTTGCGACTGGAAAGTCGCATGTGGGCCGCATGTTTGAGAAGATGGGGGCGCGGCTGATTCAGGCCGATCAGCTTGGCCATCAGGCGCTGTTGCCGGACGGCGAAGCATACCATCCTGTTCTTGAGATGTTCGGGCCATCGATCCTCGATGAGGCCGGGCTTATCCAGCGCAAAGCTCTCGCCGCGCTGGTATTCGATCATCCCGAAAAACTGGCCGCGTTGAATGCGATTGTGCATCCGGCGGTGCACCTGTTGCAGGCCTCGATCACCGATGGGTTCGTTCAGCAGGATCCTGACGCGATCATCCTTGTGGAAGCGGCGATTCATATCGAAACCGGCGGTTACAAGCGGTATGAGAAGCTGGTGCTGGTGGTGTGCAGCCCGGATGAGCAGATCAGGCGTGCGATGAAGCGCGATCAGGCCACACGTGAAGAGGTGCTTTCGCGAATTGCCCGTCAGATGCCGCTCGACGAAAAACGAAAGTTCGCCGATTATGTCATCGATACGTCCGGCAATGACGTAGAGACGTGGCATCAAGCGGTGGAGGTTTATAATCAAATTAAGAAGCTATGAATCGATTCCGCTATCTGATCCTGGCAGGGATTTTAGTAGGCGCGTTCGTCTACATGACCACTCTGGCACAAGGGCCACGGCGCTTTTTCCAGTCTTTTTTTGATAAAGACAGTCCCAGTTGGAGCGAGCCGACGGTGGCCCGTGGTGCGGGGCTCGGCTCGGACGAACTCAACAATATAGACATCTACAAGACGGCGCGGTTGGCGACGGTGAACATCACCAGCACGGTTTACCGGCGCGATTGGTTCTTCCAGGTTGTGCCGCAGCGCGAGACCGGCTCTGGCGTGATTCTGGGCGAGGATGGCCGCATCCTGACGAACAACCACGTGCTGGCTGGTAGCAACAAGATTGTGGTCACGCTGTCAGACCACTCGAAGTATGACGCGGAAGTGCTGGTGCGCGATCCGTCGCAGGATTTGGGGCTGATTAAGATCACGCCGAAGAAGAAGCTGCCGTTTCTGCGGTTAGGCGACTCCGATGCGCTGCAGGTGGGGCAGAAGGTTCTGGCGATCGGGAATCCGTTTGGGTTGGAAGGGACGCTGACCACGGGCATTGTCAGTTCTCTCGGGCGAGATATTCAGGACGAGGGCAACCGCGTGCTGGAGGGCATGATCCAGACCGATGCGGCGATCAATCCCGGTAATAGCGGCGGTCCGCTGCTCGATTCGCAGGGGAGCGTGATCGGTATCAACACGGCGATCTACGGGCCTGGAGGGAATATTGGTATCGGGTTTGCGATGCCCATTAATCGGGCGAAGAGCATGCTCAGCGACTACAAGGCAGGGCGCAGTTTCAAGCGTCCGCGGTTGGGGGTTGAGGTCGCGTACGTGACGGGAGATCTGGCGGAGGCGTTGCAGCTTCCGGCTGAGGGCGGATTGCTGGTGCAGGGGCTTGTGCGCGGTTCGCCGGCGGCTACGGCGGGGATTCGCGGACCTCGTCAGTGGGTGGTTGTGGGGAATACGGAAGTGGGCATTGGCGGGGACTTGATCATGGCGATCGATGGGAAGCCTGCGGACCGCAACGACGCGATTGTGCGGGCGATCGGGAAGAAGCGGCCGGGTGATACGGTGGAGCTTCAGGTTTATCGCGATAAGCGCACGATGAAGCTTACGGTGAAGCTGGGGGAATCGCCTGATGAGGGGCAGTTCTAAGGCAGGCGAGACAGCCCAATGCCACATAGTTTTAGCAATTTTGTGGCGCGCACACTCTTGCGAACCGTCTCGACATTCGTGTCGAGACGGTTCGCAGTTGAGAAGAACGTGTCCCGATGAGTCGGGACACGGCAGACACGAGTGTCTGCGCTACAATTTGCGGCAATGCGACAGTGCTGTTCCGATTCTCTAGTTCAGTTCCCAGGCGTGGACGTATTTGAATGCGGCGGACTGGCCGGCGACGGGGAGGCCGATATCGAGCTTTTCGCCGCCCAGGTCGGGATGTTCAGCGCTGGCTTCATGATCGTTGCCGATGCGCGCTGTGAACTTCGTACCGGAGAGTTCCACCTGCAGCGTGTACCACTTGCCGCTTTCGATCGTCATTGCGTGGCGGGCTAGCACCGCAGCCTTCACTTCACTGTTGGCGTTCGGTTTGTCGCGGCGTAGCACGAAGCCTTTCGGATCGATGGAGACGCGGCAGAGGTGGCCTGCTTTGTCATTGATGCTGAGGTGGATCGCCTTGGCGCCATTCATCTGAAATGGAATCTCAAACGCAGCGTTCCTGAACTTGAACGGACGCCTGATTGCGGCGGCGTGTTTGTCTTCGGGCACTTCGGTTCCGACCAGTGCGCCATCAACGATCTTCCATGTGCCCTTCACCGCGTGCCACGGCTTCTGGATCTCCGTGCCGGTAAAGTCGCCGGTCAGAAGTGCTTTGCCGCGGTTCGCTTCCGCCGCGTATGCGGTCAGCACAAGTGCCGCGCCCGCCAACATCGAAACTGCGATTCTCAATGGTTTATTGCTCCTTTTTCGATTTCGCCACCAACAGGTCAGAGAGCAGCGTGTTGTGTCCGCCCGCTCCCAATAAGGTCAGGCGCGCGTCACTGGCAATGATCTTCTGAGTCTCCAGAATATCAAACAATGCCTTGGCGACCGAGGGTTCGCGGCAGACCTCCTTCAATGCCGCGCCGAGGGTGTTGGGCCGGATTGCCGAAGCCTTGGCGAATTCGATGGAGGCTTCGCGTTCGGCGGAACTGCTGATGACGCTCACCTGGTTGGCGCCGGCCTGTTTGATTGCGGACGTGACCTGGCGCAGGCGGTTGACTACTTTCTCTTCGATCTGGCGGATCATCCCCACGTCGCGGAAATGGACCTTGCGGATGTAGACCGAGCCGAGTTTGTAGCCCCACTCCTGCGATTGACTGGAGACTTCGGAGCGCACCAGTTGGCTCATGGTGTGGCGCGTGCCGAGCATTTCGCCAAGCGGCATGTTGCTGAGGCAGCGCACGGTGACGTTGCTGACGTTGGCTCGCAGCGAACCGCGCGGGTCGGTGTTCTTGAACAGATACGCTACCGGATCGCTGATCCACATCTCATACCAGATGCCGATGCCCATGGGCGCACCTTCTTCGGAGTTGACCGGTTCGCTGCGGCGGTATTCCTGGTCAAGCCGCATGTCGAGCGTATAGCAGGTTCCGAGCCAGTTGACGATGAAGGCCGAAGGGCCGAGGGTAGCGGGGAGGAAGTGCAGGCCCGGTGAATCGATGACGCCGAGCACCTTGCCGAAGAGTACGTAGACGCGGCAGGTGCGCTCTTCGACGATGGCGTAGATGCCGCAGACGCGCACAACGAAGAGGAAAATGGGCACAAGGATGAACATCGCGAAGAAGGTCACGACTGCGGAAACAAAGACTTCGCTCATTACTGTTTCACCTCCAGATAGACTTCTTTTGCCTTCTCATATAAGCGTAGCCGGACATTGCGCAGATAGGCTTCCAGCACCGTGGGGCTGGACTCCTGCAATTCCGATAGCTCCGCGGCGAGCCGCTTGATGGGCTCCACTTCGGCTTGCGCCCTGAGTGTTTCGATTTCTACGGCGCGCTTGGATTGCACGATCTTCTGGTCGGCTCCGGCTTGGGCGAGGCTGATGTCGCTCGATACCTGATTGTGCGCGGTGTTGATGGCGGCGAGGGCGGATTCGACATCGGGCGGTGGATCGATGCCGGTGATGAGTGACGCATCGAGCAGCACGCCGTAGCGGGCCTGCGCGGACTTGCACTCCTGATCCATGTATTCGTTCAGGTCGCGCAGGTTCTTGCGAAGGTCGTTGATGGAGACGCCGGTCATTTCGCTGCCGGGGACGCCTACGATTTCAGGCGTTGCGGACTTGGCTTCGAAGTTGGCGATGCGCTGGCGCAACACGGAGACGAAGTAGCCCATCACGTGCACGATTGGCTTCTTGATGCCGAATAGAAATGCGTAGAGATTGGCTTCGCTGACGCGGTAGCGGATCTGGCCGGTGAGGCCGGTGTTGAGTTGATCTTTGGTGACGGCTTCGAGGCGCGTGCCGCCTTCGTTGGCGGTCATGTCTTCCAGGTCCATGGCCATGTTGACGGTGTTGGTGGCGATGGAGACTTTGTAGATGCGTTCCCAGGGCATTTTGAAGTATGGGCCTCCGGGGGGGATGACGCGGACTTGCGGGTAGACGTAGCGCTCGCGCTCTTCGTCGCGTAGGTGCGCGGCGATGGGGTCGTCAAGGGTGGTTGCGTTGCCGGGCACGCGGTCTGCCCGGCCGAAGATGGTTTTAACGGCGCGCTGGTTTTGATCGACAGTGTAGATGCCGAAGAGTACGACGCGGACAAGGAACCACAGGAAGGCTCCGATGAAAATACCGAGTAGTGTGGTCATGATCCTCCGAATGCAGCTTAGCGCATTCGGAGGGGCGCCGGTAGCGCTTTATTGGAGTCGCGTCGTTTTTGGGGACGCAGCAAGCTACGTCCCCGGTGGGGTTTTCTGCGGACAGGCGAAACCGCCTGTCCCACCACGGTGCTATTTCAAGATTTTATACAGGTTCGAGTAATCGTCTGTCCAGGTGCGGAAGCCTGGGGTGGGGAAGATTTCGAAGCCCTGTTCGAACAGGCGCGGGCGCGTGTCGCGGATCGATTTGTCGAGTACCAGGATCCAGGTGGAGCCGTAGCATTGGGGCTCTTCGTCGGTTTCGTCGCGCTCATAGAGCAGCGAGACTTTGCCAAGCTCGGAGGCTGCGGCGGTGACCACCGGTTTCAGATCGAGGTAGCGGTTCGAAATGTGGACGGCGAGGATTCCGTTCGGCTTCAGGTGGCGGAAGAAGAGCTGGAAGGCTTCGCGCGTCAGCAGGTGAACCGGGATGGAGTCACCGGAGAAGGCATCGACGGCGAGGACATCGAAACCGTTCGATGGCTCGCGTTCTAGCGAGAGCCGGGCGTCGCCCATTGCTACGTCGACTTTGGCCGGCGAGTCAGTGATGTAGGTGAAGTCGGTCTTGGCGATCTGGAGAACGATCGGATTGATCTCGTAGATGCGCACATTGTCGCCGGCGCGGCCGTAGCTGGCCATGGTGCCAGTGCCGAGGCCGATAACGCCGAGGCGCTGCGGGACGCCTTCATCGCGGGCGAGTGTAGCTTCGCCGACGCCGGAGGAAGGGCAATAGTAAGTGGACTGCTTCCGGCGGCCCTCCTGGGTGGTGACCTGCGTGCCGTGGTTGATCACGCCATGCATGAGCTTGCGGACGTCGTCATCTTGTTCCACGCGGAGCTGGCCGTAGAAGTTGCGTGCCACTTTGATGTAGCCGCGCATGAGGTCGCGCTGGACGATGCCGAGGAAGGCGAGGTAGCCGCCGAGAACGACGAGCATGGCCGTGCCCCAGATGCGCTGCTTCTTTTCGTCCTTGGGCATGAGGACGATGGCGATGAGAATCGCAGTTACGCCGAGACCGATCTGAAATTCGTAATAGGCGTTGAACAGGTTTGGTGCGATGAGACCGACGAACAAGCCGCCGACCGCGCCGCCCACGGAGAGCATCACGTAGAAGAGGGTGAGGTGTTTCGGGTGCGGTTTCAGGCGGACCAACTCACCATGGCAGACCATGGCGATGACGAAGAACGCGGCGAGGAAGAGGCCGACGCTTTGCTTCATCGTCAACTCGTGCGAATCCGGCCACAGCATGTAGGCCATGCCTGCCAGGGCGGGCAGCGAAAGCGAAAGATAGATGACGCGCCAGTAGAACCGCTTCGATTCAAAGCAAAGGATGAATGTCAGCAAATAGATGATCAGTGGAATGATCCACAGGAAGGGGATCGAGGCGACATCCTGGGTGAGGTGGGTTGTGACGGTGAGGAGCAGGATGGACGGGCAAGCTGCCAGACCGGCCCAGAGTGCGAGTGATTTGAAGCCGGGGGCCGGTTCGCCGTCCTCTGTTTCGATGGCCGTAACGGCAGTGACATCCTCCTTCGAGAACCAGGCGGAGGCGGCGCACACCAGGGCGAGTACGGCATAGCCGATCGACCAGACGATGGCCTGCGAGCGGTTGGTGAGGTTCGGCTCGACAAAAGGCGGATAGCTTACCAGTGCAAGAAACGATGCGAAGTTTGAGAGTGCGAACAGGCGGTACGGAATCGCGCCGCTGTTGGCGCGCGAATACCAGGCCTGCAACAGCGGACTGGTGGTGGAGAGCAGGAAGTAGGGGAGCCCGATGGTGGTGGTGAGCAGGCCGAGGATGCGCCAGGTGGGGTTCTCCTCGCCGGTGGGCTTCCAGGCCACGTTGGGGATGATGGGCAGAAGGGCGAGGCTGAGCAGGAGCAGTCCGATGTGGAGATAGGCCTGCCTGCGCCCGTCGAGCTTCTTGATGACGCCGTGGGCGTACATGTAGCCGGCGAGCAGCGTGGCCTGAAAGAACAGCATGCACGTGCTCCAGACGGCCGACGAGCCTCCGAACCACGGCAGAATCGTTTTGGCGATGATCGGCTGGACCTGGAACAGTAGGAAGGCCGAGAGGAAAATGGTGATGGCGTATAGAAAAGTCAACTCTCGATTATAGCGAAAGCGTGTGGGGCGCTGCGCAAAGTTGTTCGCTTGCCATCGAGATGGCTGCAACTTTGGCGTACTCGGGACATCTCAATCATCATGGGTGAGCGTATTGGCGTTTATGCCGGGTCGTTCGATCCGCCGACCAACGGACATCAATGGATGATCGCGGAGGGGGCGGGAATGTTTGATTCGCTGATTGTTGCCTTGGGGATCAATCCGGGGAAGCGGTACCTGTTTTCCATTGAAGAACGGCTGGAGATGTTGCGGCGATGTACTGAGCGCCTACCCAATGTGACGGTGCGCAGTTTCAGTAATCAATTTCTGATCGATTTCGCGAAATCCGCGGGCGCGAAGTTCATTCTGCGGGGTATTCGCAATGAGAGCGACTACGAACAGGAACGCGTGATGCGCAATGTAAATAGCGATCTCGCGCCCGGGGTCACCACGGTTTTCCTTATGCCTCCGCGCGACATCGCCGAAGTCAGCTCCAGCATGGTGAAGGGCATGGTTGGGCCGCACGGGTGGGAGAGGATTGTTCAAGGCTACGTTGCCGAGGATGTGTTTCAAAAGCTACAGGAGAAGTATGGGCACTCGGGAGCTTAGGGCGCAGTGGAGCGGACTCTGGCAGCGTCTTGGTGCAAGCGGCGATCCTGTTCCGGTGTATCAGGATCTGGTGCGCCGCTATTCCGAGCAGGGACGGACTTATCACAACCTGCGCCATGTCGAACATTGTCTGGCCGAGCTTGGTGCGATTCCGGAGGCGGACGACGTTGCCTTTGCGCTGTGGTTTCACGATGCCGTTTACGACTTCAAGGCGAAGGACAACGAGGAGCGTAGCGCCGTGCTGGCTAAGCGGGCGGCTCAAGCCGCGGCACTGCCTATCTGGTTTGGCGCGCAGGTTGAGACGCTGATTCTGGCGACGAAACATCAGTCTCCACCGAAGTCCGCGAAAGAAATGCTGATCGTCGATATCGACCTTGCGATTCTCGGCCAGGACCGGGACCGGTTTGACGAGTACGAACGGCAGATCCGGCTAGAGTACTCCTGGGTTCCACAGGAGGCATTCGTGAAAGGGCGTGCTGAAGTGCTGGCGAGGTTTCTGCAGCGGACGAGGATCTATTCGACCGAGATGTTTTCTTCCAAGTACGAAGCGATTGCCCGCGAAAACCTGACACGCTCCATCAAGGCGCTTCATTGAGAGGGCGGCTTAACCTGAGGCGCTGACGCGCGCACGAAAGTATAGGTGTGGCGGAAGGTGAACGGCTGGCCCGGTGCGGCCGTCTCGCGGGTGATCTCCAGAATATTGCGCCCGATCCGCAGGGTGGTGCGGGTGGACACCGGCGTGTTGTTCTCAATGCCGGGTCCGGTGAGGGTGAGGGTGCCGCGGCCCTGGCGGAGATCGGCGAGGCCGGTGATGGAGCAGGTGTCCTCGAGTTTTCCGGCGCGGTAGAAAGTGGTGTACGTACTCCTGGCCGGATCGACGCGGACCAGAGAAGTTTCGGTGACGGTTTTGGTAGGGCCGTCGTCGTAGATGTAGTTAAAGCGGAGGCCGTCTCCCGCCGCCTCGATGGTGAGCCAAGTTGGAAGCTTTACTCGTTTGGTGGACGCTGGCGGCTCCGAATAGTCGCGGTATTCCAGCGTGCCAGTCCAGCTACCAACCAGTGCGGCATTCAGGCCGGATGCCTGCTCGTCTGCGCTCAAGGCATCGTCATCAGGGCAATTGCGCCCAAGAGGATTCGCATGATTACTCTGATGACGATGCCGCCGTTGTGGACGCTTGATCCTCTGCCGGGCCGGCCCGATTCTTCAATGCGTCACATTCCAGCGTTAGAATTCGTAACGTAGCGCGAACTGCATCACGCGCGGCGTGCCGAAGGCCGACGTGTATTTTCCGAAGTTGCTGGAGTTGCCCAGGTCGATATTGGCATACGCCGGATCGAAGCGCACAGAGTTGGTCAGGTTGAAGGTTTCCCAGCGGAACTGGACCGCCTGCTTTTCGTGCGCCGGAATCTGGAAGCGTTTGGCGAGGCTGGCATCGATGCTGAAGATGCCGTCGCCTCGAACGCCATTGCGTTGGCCGCTTTCGCCGGGCAGCGTGTTGTCATAGGCGGCCAGGGCCGCGCCTGGATTGGCGAAGATGTTGGCGCCACTCTCGCCGCCTGCGACTGGGGCAGGAGCGTTCTTTGTGGTCTGCGGCGCGGGGCGCGGGCCGATCTGGGTGGCAAAGCCGGAAAGCTGCCAGTTGGTGGGCCAATTTGCGCCGTTGCCAACGCTAACGGGGAAGCCGGAAGTGTTCTTGAACAGGCCGGAGAGCTGCCAGCCATCAAGCGCCACTTTTGCCACTCCCTTCAAACGTTTTGCAAACGGAATGTTGTAGGTGTAACTGGCATTGAACATGTGGGTGTTGTCGTAGTCAGAGAGTGCCCACATCTGATAGGGCATCCACGGGTTGTAGACGCTGTTATTGCTATCGTTGCGCTCGGTGGTGGAGCGCAGGTCCTGCGATTTTCCGTAGGTGTAGTTGAGATCGGCGAAATCGCCGTTCTTGAATTTCTTGCGAATGGTGGCCTGCAACGAGTTGTAGTTGCCGCGGCCCTGCGAGCGCCAACTGGAGAGGTAGCTGTACTGCGGGTTGAACATCGAGTACTTGCCGAGTTTTCCGCAGGCAGGTTTGCAGCTGACATCGAGCGCGTAGAGCGCCGTGATGTAGTCTGGCGCGTTGTTGTTGTAGACCTGGAACGCGGCCTGCGTGGCCGTGAGGCGAGCGGTGGCGAGCCCGGGGAACATGTTTTCCCAGAAGGCGATTTTTGGCACGCTTGCGATCGCTGTGCCGTTGGTGATGTAAGGGACAAACTGCTGCGCGGCCTGGTAGTACGTCATGCCGCTGGTTGGGTCCTTCAAATTTGTGGGGATGGCCACATCTTCCTGGATCAAGGACCGGCGCGAATAGCGGCCAACATAGGCTACCTGGAAGAACAGCCCGTTGTTAAATTCGCGGGCGATGCTGATGTTGGTGTTGATGCTGTACGGTGACTGAATGTTGCTATCTAGTCCGTTGGTGATGGCGAAATCATTCGGATACGTCGCCGGAAAGCCGCCCTTCGGTGCAGGCGAAAGGAGCGATGCCGGCAGGTTGAAGACGCCGCTGAAGCGGGGTGCTGTGGATTCGGTGAGTGCGCCGGAGGGGTTGGTCAACTGCGTGGACAAGCCGAAGGCGTTCGAATCATAGAGACGCACGATGCCTTGGCCGAAGATGTCGTAGAACATGCCGAAGCCGCCGCGAATGGAGGTCTGGCCAGAACTGCCGGTGAGTTTCCTGAGCCAGCTTGACGTGGGGTTGGGTGACCAGGCAACGCCGAGCCGGGGTGAGAAATTCTTTTTGTTGAAGTTGTAAAGGGGCTTGGCATTAGGGTCGCCGGCCGCGAGGTAGGTGATGAGGCCGGCGCCGGTCTGGCTGAGTCCCTGTGCGGCAAGGTCGCCGCGCTTGGCGAACCAGTCACCCAGCACGATGTTCGGCGAGGTTTGATTTCCATTTGCTTCTTTGATGGGCGGCATCAGCGTCCAGCGCAGGCCAAATGTCACATTGAGGGTTTTAGTGACCTTCCAGCTGTCCTGGACGTACATCTCATATTCGTTGGCGTTGAACTGGCGATTGATGGGCGCACCGACCGGCAGCACGTTGCCTTTGATGTCGTAGTTGTAGCTGGCGGTCGCCTGGCCGATCAGGCCGAGCACCGCGGTGGTGGCGTCTCCAAAAGCGGTGCGGAAGTTTCTGGCCAGATCTGGCACCTGCGCCCGCAGGCTGGAGCCGGCATCCGCAAACCAGCTGACGTTGGTTGTCGCGGAGGGGTAGGAGTTGCCGTAGTTGGTACGGAAGTTATGGATGGACCGGTAGACAGCGCCGAATGTGATCTGGTGGGCGCCCTTGTTGTAGTTGAAGTCCTGCGATATGTGATTCACCGGTGTGATGCGCGCATAGTCGTAGGAGATGGCCGAGCGGTCATCGATACCGCGAAAACTGACAACGCCTGTGGTCGATGAGCCCGTGGTTTCGAGGCCCTGGCGGGTCAAGCCGTAGCGCGTGTTGCCGATGAAGTTGTTGGTGATGATGGACGTGTAGCCGATGGCGAAGCCTTTGCTGTTATCGAGCGAGACGTAGGCGGGGATTGTGCCGGGGAACTGCTGCGGTCCGTTCTCATTGTCGTTCTGCAGATTGCCTCGGAAGAAAATGGTGTGCTTGGAGGCTTTGTCGAAGGTGTAATCGAACTTGGAGATGTAGGTGTTTTCGCGACGGTGCAGTGGAGCGTCGAAGCGGTAGCCAGCGGTGTTGAGGCCGTCGCCGGAGCCGAAGTCGTTGGGCAGCGGGTATGACTGAAACAGTTGCAGGGCTGCGGTGTTGGGCCCGAGCTTCAGGGGGTCCACTTTGTTCTTGACGTCGTCCGCGGTGAGGGAGCCGATGCTGCCGTCCGTGCGGACATAGCGCACGATGCCCTGACGCAGTGTAGCCGTGGGGACGATGCGCGTGACGTTCGATTCCGACGCGTCGCGGCGGCCTTCCCAGTTGAGGAAAAAGAAGAGCTTGTTTTTCTTAATAGGGCCGCCGATAGCGACTCCGAATTGATTGCGGATGAGGCGGTCGCGCGGTACGCCGGCTGCGTTATTGAAGAAGTCGTTGGCGGAGGTGATGGTGTTGCGGTGGTATTCGTAGAGCGCGCCGTGGACTTCATTGGTGCCGCTCTTGGTGATGATGGAGGTTTGCGCGCCGGAGCTCTTGCCTGCTTCGGCGCCGCCGTTGGCGGTGGTCACTTTGAACTCCTGGACGGAGTCGGGGGTGACGCGGAGCACGGTGGTGAATGCCCAGCGGTTTTGATTGTCGTTGACGTCGATGCCATCGAGCTGCACGTTGCCCTGGTCACTGCGGCCTCCGTTCACGGAGCCGTCGCGGTCGTCGCCGGATTCGCCGTCAATGAACGTCACGCCTGGTTGCGTGGCGAGCAGGCCCGCGATGTTGCGGCTGAGTAACGGAAGTTGGTTGATGTTGGTGCCGAGCGCGTTGCCGAGCGAGGCATCGGTAGAGTTGACCTGGGTTGCCTCGGCGCTTACCGAGACCGCTTCGGTGACGGTGCCGATGGTTTCGAACGCGAGGTTGATGGTTGCGGGAGTGTTCACCAGCAATTGAATGTTATCGACCTTCACATCGCGGAAGCCTTGGGCCTTGGCGCTCATACGGAACTTGCCCGGGGCGAGTTGGGCGAAGATGTAGCGGCCCGCCGCATCGGCGGTGACCTCGCGCTTGAATCCGGTTCCCGGAGCTTCAAGCGTGATCTTTGCGCCGGGGATGACGCCGCCGGTTGGGTCAGTGACGGTCCCGTTTAACGATGTCGAGGACTGCGCAAACAGTGCGCTGAAGCTAAGCAGACATAGAGCTAGTGTTCTCATTTGATTTCTTCCAGGATCCTTCGTGCTTCGGCGGCAGGGTCTGCCGCGCGTGTGATTTGACGCCCGATGACGAGGTAGTTTGCCCCGTCGCGTATGGCCTCCGCAGGAGTCGCCACACGTTTCTGATCCCCATGCCCGGCACCTGCGCTACGAACTCCGGGCGTTACGATAATTGCCTTGGGTCCGGCTGCCTGCCGCACCGCCGCCGCTTCGAGCGGCGAGCACACAACTCCATCGACTCCTGTTGCTACTGCTTTTCGGACACGGTCGAGTACGACATCGGCTACGGGGGCCGTGCAGCCGCGGTCGGCCAGATCGCTTTGATCGAAGTTAGTAAGTACGGTCACACCCAGTAACTGCAGCGACGAGTCGCCGCGGCCTTCGACGGCGGCTCTCATGACAGAGATGGGAGTATGGATGGTCAGAAAGCGAGCTCCGGATTTGCTGATCTGACGCACTGCTCGCTTGACGGTTTCACCGATGTCGTAAAGTTTGAGGTCAAGAAATACTTCCTTGCCGGAGCCGGTTAGTTCCTTCACGAAATCCATGCCTGCGGAGGCATAGAGTTCCAAACCGACTTTGTAGAATGAGACAGAATCGCCGAGTCTGGCGACTAAAACGCGAGCTTCCTCGGCGCTTTCGAGATCGAGAGCAACAATGATGGGGTTATGCACGTATACATTCAGGATATCTCAACCGCGATTACACCCTTGCCCCAGACGGTGTGGCGGCCTACGCCGGTATACTCGGCGGAGCGCAGGTAGGGGACGAATTCGTCGAGATGGCCTTCATAGCGGGCAATCCCTGTAAAGCCGCCGATGGGATGCGTTTCGCCGGTTCGCGAGGACGTACGTTCAAAATGAACGAACTTCAGATCCAGATCCACCATGCGGACCTGCTCTGCCTGTTGGGTCAGTTCGCGGAATTTGATGGGCAGTGGGCCAGGGCCATACAGGGCGCGAAGCGTGCTTACCCGGTCGCGGCAGCGGGCGATGAGAATCTTGAATTCGGGATCGCCAGCCGGCTTCAGTTCTGTTGGCGTCAGGAATTTGACGATGGCTGTTGTGGCCGGCTCCGGGTGGAAGTCGATCTCAACCTTTTCTATTTCCAGCGCCAGGAACTTCGCGCGATTGGACCAGATTGCAGAAAAGGTGTCCGCGGGGATCTTGCGGTCGAAAAGGTGGACTTCGAAGTGGAACCGTTCTCCGGGCTTGATGTTATGGCCATCCAGGTGGGACGCCCTGAAGACAAAAGGGCGCGGAGGATCCTTTAGTCCACTCGGCTCTGCCGGAGCAGGGCGGAATATGGATGCGATATCGGGCAGAAGGCCAAATGCTCCTCTCAGCATGTTCCCTGCCTTACCGGGGGGAATGCAGATCGGCTCTTGTGCCTCGAATGCGTAGCTCACCACACGGCATCCGAATTTCATACTTATCCGGAAGTGTACCATTGTTTAAGTATGTTAATTCTGGCCTCGCAATCTCCGCGGCGACGGGAGATTTTGAAAAATGCAGGAATCGAGTTTGAAATTCGGGTTGCCGATGTGGATGAATCGGTGGTGGAAGGGGAGTCGCCTGTCGATTATGTGAAGCGGCTAGCGCTTAAGAAAGCGCTGGCGGTGCGCATGAATGCTGGTGAAATTGTGCTGGGGGCTGACACTACTGTCGTGGTGGACGAGCACATTTTGGCAAAGCCCGAGGACGAGGCGGATGCGCGGCGGATGCTTGGTATGCTCGCCGGGCGCTGGCACACCGTGATTACGGGGATCTGCCTGCGGCACCAGGGCGGCGAGATTGTGGATGCCGAATCGACACTGGTAAGGTTCGTTGCGATGACGCCTGATGAGATCGCCGGGTATGCGGCTTCGGGAGAACCTTTGGATAAGGCCGGCGCATATGGGATCCAGGGGTTGTCGTCGAAGTTCATCGACCGTATCGAAGGGTGTTATTTCAACATAGTTGGGCTGCCAGTCAGCTTGGTGTGGAAACATCTGAAGGCCGTAGAATAGAGTCAGTGTCCGATCGAAAGCTCACAGCACACGTCAAAGCCGCGGGTTGAGCGAGCAAATTGAGTCCAAAGGTTTTGGACCAGGTGCTCGCGGGATTGCCGCGTGTGAATGACGCGAATGTATTGGTAGGGTTTGAGACGTCCGATGATGCCGGCGTGTACAAGCTCACGCCGGAGTGTGCCCTGGTGCAGACGGTGGATTTCTTCACGCCGATTGTGGACGATCCGTTTCAGTTCGGCGCGATTGCGGCGGCCAATGCGTTGAGTGACGTGTATGCAATGGGCGGCAAGCCGCTCACGGCGCTTTCGATTCTGGCGTGGCCAAATAAAGGCGACCTGGACGACTTGCAGCAGGTGCTGCGGGGAGGGGCATCGAAGATGCTCGAAGCTGGTTGCGTGATTCTTGGCGGCCATAGTGTGGCGGACGACGAGCCGAAGTTCGGCTATTCGATCACCGGTCTGGTACATCCGGAACGAGTGCTCTCGAATGCCGGGGCTCGGGTTGGCGACGCGCTGGTGTTTACCAAGCGGTTGGGCACGGGCGTGATCGCGACGGCGTTGAAGCGCGGGATCGCACAGGCGGCGGATGTGGAGGCGTCAATTGAATCGATGCTGACGCTGAATCGCGCGGCGTGCGAGGCGATGCTGTTGGGCGAGGCGCATGGCTGCACCGATGTGAGTGGGTTCGGGTTTATCGGGCATGCGCGGGAGATGGCGGCGGCGAGCGGCGTGACGCTGGAGATCGAGGCTGCGGCGCTGCAACTGTTGCCGGGGGCCTTGGAGTATGCGCGGCTGGGGGCGATTCCGGGTGGTTTGAAGAACAATCGGGAGTTCGCGGGCTGCCATGTGAGAGTGGAGGGTGCTGTTGACGTGGAGTTGGAGAGCCTGCTGTATGATCCGCAGACATCGGGAGGGTTGTTGATCTCGATGCCGGAAGCGGATGCGGCGGCGATGGTGGAGAGGTTTGCGGGCGCGTACCGGGTGGGCAGAGTGGTGGAGCGCGGGTCGCATGCGATTTGCGTGAATGCGGCATAAAAGGCGGGCCGATTTCCAATCGGCTGCAGGTTGGCAACCTGCCCCACTGGGCTACTGCATTTGATACGCTGCTGGTTATGGCAAAGGCACCAGCGAAAACGGCAACGCGGACAAGGCGTCCGCAAAGCGAAATCCAGAGCGAATTTACTCAGTTGAAGGAACAGGTGGCGGCGGAGCGTGCGACTACCGATAAGAAGGCCGTGGAGACGGCGCGGTTGCACGAATCCGAAGTGCGTCAGGCGGTGGCGGACGTTTCGGTCGAGGCTATTGTCCAGAAGCTGTCTTCCTTAGGCATTGAAGTATCCAAGGCTTTGAACGAAGTCTCTTCGAAACTGGTGGAGCAGGTGGATCAACTGGCGACGGTGCGCGAGGCGGTTGCGCTGGAGCGTGCGGAACTGGAGCGGCTGCATAAAATCGATGTCGCCGCGACGGCGCTGGATCAGATGGTGCAGGAGTACGATCGCGAGAAGCACAATCTGGAATCCGATATTGAGATGCAGCGGTCGGTGTGGGAAGAGGAGCAGCAGCGCACCGAACGCGAGCGCAAAGAGGCGGAGGAGGCGTTGAAGAAGTTCCGCCAGCGCGAGGTGGAAGAGTACGAGTATAAGAAAACGCTCGAACGCAAACGCCTCAACGATAAGTACGAAGAAGACCAGCGGCAACTGGAGAAGGCGAACAAGGAAAAGCAGGAGAACCTGACTCGTAGCTGGGCGGAGCGCGAGACCGCTTTGAAGTCGGCAGAGCAGGAGCTGGCTGATCTTCGCAAGCAGGTGGAGACGTTCCCGGCGCGCATCGAGAAGGAAGCGAAGCAGGCTGCGGATCAGGCCGCGAAGGCCGCGGCCGCGAAGTACGAACAGGAGTCGGCGCTGCTGAAGAAAGACGCCGATGCTGAGCGTCGCATTTCTGAACTGCGCATTAAGACGCTGGAAGAGACGATCGCGCACCAGGCGGCGCAGATCGCCTCGCTCGATGCGCAACTGCACTCTTCGAACTTGCAGGTGCAGGAGATTGCGGTGCGGGCGATTGAGGGTGCTTCGGGCGCGAAGGCGTTGTCACATATCAATCAAATCGCGATGGAGCAGGCGAAGAAGAAGGAGTAGTCCGATGGAACGCAGAGACCTGTTCAAGTCGCTGGCGGTTGGTGCGATGGCGCCGATGGCCGCGGCCCAGACTGCCGCACAGCGGGGTATGCCGCCGCTGAAGATTACCGACGTCAAGACGATTCTGACGCAGCCGGGCGGCGATCACCTGGTGGTGGTGAAGGTGATGACCTCCGAGCCGGGGCTTTATGGCGTGGGTTGCGCGACGCATCGCGAGCGGCCACTGGCAGTGGCGGCAGCGATCGATCAGTATCTGAAGCCGTTCCTGATCGGGAAGAACTGCAATGACATTGAGGACATCTGGCAGTCGGCTTATGTGTCGTCGTATTTTCGCAGCGGCGTCACGCTGAACAATGCGTTGAGCGGTGTGGATGGCGCGTTGTGGGATATTCTGGGCAAGCGCACGGGGGCTCCGGTTTATCAGTTGCTGGGCGGCAAGGTGCGGGCCGCGGTGCCGCTGTACACGCATACGAGCGGGCGGGACTTTCCGGCGCTGGCTGAGCAGGTCTCGAAGGCTCGCGAAGAGGGCTACCGGCATATTCGCGTGCAGTTGGCGGTGCCTGGATTTTCGGGCTACGGCGTGAGTAATCCCACTGCGGATGATGTGCTGAAGCAGCGGCCAACTGGTGTGGCGGCGTCGCCTGTGTTTGAGCCGACTCCGTATGTGAACAACACGATCAGGATGTTCGAGCAGTTGCGGGCTAAGTTCGGTTTCGATGTCGAGTTCATCCACGATGTGCACGAGCGCGTGCCTCCTACGCAGGCGCTGCAGCTGGCGAAAGCGGTGGAGCCGTTCCGGTTGTTCTTCCTGGAAGACGCGCTGGCTCCGGAGGATGTGGCGTGGTTCAAGATCATGCGGCAGCAGACGACCACTGCGCTGGCGATGGGCGAGTTGTTTGTGAACCGGAATGAGTGGCTGCCGCTGGTGGCGGAGCGGCTGATCGATTTTATCCGCATCCATATTTCTGCGGTGGGCGGGTTGTCGATCGCGAAGAAGATTGTTTCGTGCTGTGAGTTTTTCAATGTGCGGACGGCGTTTCATGGGCCGGGGAATGTGTCGCCGGTGGGTCATGCGGTGAACATGCATTTGGATCTTTCGGCCTACAATTTTGGGATTCAGGAAGAGAACCGGTTTTCGTCGGCGACTCGCGATGTGTTTCCTGGTGCGCCGGAGATTCGAGGCGGGTATATGTATTCGAATGACCGGCCGGGGTTGGGGATTGATATTGACGAGAAGGTGGCGGCGAAGTTTCCGTATAAGGGAGTGGGTGGGAGCCGGGGGAATGACCGGCGGTTGGACGGGACTATTGTGCGGCCTTAGCTAGCCGGTTCTGCTCCGCCTATGCGGAAGACGACGGGCTGCTTCGAATCCCCGAATTTCACCTCCACCTCCCAGACCAAAGGAGCGACTCCGCATTGAGCGACAGTGCCGAACTCAATGCCTTGCTGCTTGAATTCTGAGGCGAGGGCTTGGCGAGAGGTGAGGGCGGCAGTGGCGCTCCAACGCGCTGCGTCGGCATTTGACATCGTCAGCCACTCGTGGATGAAACCTGCTCTGGTCAAGGCTATCGGACTTTGTAGGATGACACGATTCCCTTCGACGCTGTAGTGGGCCTCTGTCGGAAGGCTGATGTACATGCCATCTCCGGTGGCGCCTGGATACCGGAATGAAATGTCGGAGCCCTTGATTGCAGGCAGGAAGTCTCCCTCCTCGCTCCAGCCGCTCCGAGCCCATATGCTTCTTTCAAAAAGTTTTTCAACTCCTCCAGGTTTGAGGCGGTCGATTCGAATCGCCTTGTCATTCCGGGTTGAAGTGCAATTGGAGATCGTCCAGCCGCTGGCTACCAGGCGCGCTCCGTTCGAGTCCTGGGGGCCGACAGAGATGCCTTCCAGGTGATATGCCCAGCCTTCATCGGGATTGTTGTAGCGTACTTCGAGTTGCCCTAACTGCTTCGCAGGTTTGGTTTGGTATACGAGCGCGGTGGAGGCGACGCTACAGGATACTCCGCGATGAATTCTGGCATCAATGACTCGAATGCCGGGTGCGCTGTGTTTGGATTGCTCGGAGAGCTCAATCAGGTAGCCGGCGAAGGATCTGCTGATGTCTCTCAGCGTGTCGTTGGGTTCGAACAAGAGGTGCGCTTCGCGGAGTTCGGCGTTCATTTCGTCGAGGCTTTTGCCGGCTTTGAGGCGGGCGTCGATCCAGGAGAAATACTGGGCTTGAAGCTTCTTGTATTCGGCGGCGTGAATCCAATCGCGTCCACGCACCGCTTTCAACGCAGTCGCCAGGCTTGCGGTATCCGCTTGCGCTGCGGCAGTCGCATAGCCGCCAGACATAAGGAGAATTACGATCCACCGCGTCATCAATTCGATGATATCGGTTTCTTCGGCGATAATAGAGATATAGTGCTGGTTTCCATTGAGCCCAAAGTTGAGCGACCGAATTGGTTGCGTGCGCCCGCCCCGGTTGGCGATAACTACCATGACCTGAAGTCGCTGGTTTCGCGCCTGAATCTGCATACCGTTTGCGAAAGCGCGGCTTGTCCGAACGTGGGCGAGTGCTGGAATCAGCGGACGGCGACGTTCATGATCCTGGGCAATGTCTGTACGCGGCGGTGCGGGTTTTGCGCTGTTCAGAAAGGCGCGCCGCTGGAGGTCGACTACGACGAGCCGCGCCGTGTGGCTGAAGCCGTTGCTTTGCTTGGCTTGAAGTATGCCGTGATTACCAGCGTGAATCGCGACGACCGCAAAGACGGTGGTGCTGAACTGTTCAAGCTGGTGACTCGCGCCATTCGTGATCGCATCGAAGGCTGCAAGGTGGAAGTGCTGGTGCCCGATTTTCAGGGCTCCCACGCCGCGATGGATATCGTGATGTCTGAGGCGCCCGATGTGCTGAATCACAATACCGAGACGGTGCCGCGGTTGTATCGCATGGTCCGGCTAGGCGCGCGCTATGAGCGGTCGCTCGATATGCTGGCTTATGCGAAGGCTAGCCGTCCCGATGTGCCGACGAAGTCAGGCCTGATGCTTGGGTTGGGCGAGACGATTGACGAGGTGTTGCAGGTGATGCGGGATCTGCGATCGAGCAACGTCGATATCCTGACGCTGGGACAGTATCTGCGCCCTTCGAAAAAGCACCTGCCGATTATTCGCTACGTGACCATCGAAGAGTTCACTGACCTGAAGCGCGCCGGGTACGAGATGGGCTTCCAGCACGTGGAGTCAGGGCCGCTGGTGCGCAGTTCGTACCACGCGTCGGATTCGGTGGAGACTCCCGGCCTCAATCAAATAAAGCTTTAATCACCACTTCCAACAGCGCCGGCTGTTTAGCCGATTCGGTGTTGGTCATGATGGCGATTTCGATGCGGTCATCGGGCAGGATGGCGAGGATGGTGCGCGTGCCGGGCTGGCTGCCTTCGTGCGACAGCGTGCGGTGTTTTGCGTGCATGCCTACGCCTAGGCCAAAGCCGTAGCCGGTCTGCGTGCCGTCTTTCAGCTTCATGCTGGTGCCCATCTGCTCAAAGGTCTTCTGTGTGACGAGCGCACCGCGGGCGAGCGCCGCGCCGAAACGAGCGACATCTTCCGCTGTACCTAACAAGCCTCCGCCAGGAATCTTGTTGCTGGTGTCGGCGAGGATGCTGTTTTCGAGCTTGCCGCTGGCGTTGAGCATATAGCCGCGGCTGCGGTTGGGGATGATGGCGAAGGTGTTATCGGGCCGGATCGCTTCTACTCGCGCCGGGATGAAGATGCGTTCGCGCAGGTAGTCGGCGAACCTGGTGCCGGAGGCCAGTTCCACGGCGGCTCCGAGCAGATTGTAGCCGTAGGTGGTATACAGATACTTGGTGCCCGGTTCGGACTGGAGCGGGTCGTTCTTGAAGATATGCAGCGGTGTGAGTACGTCTCCGTAGTGCTTTGTGCTGCCGATCTCGTCGCCTTCGTAGCTGCGGACTCCGCCGAGGTGCCCGAGCAGTTGGCGCACGGTGACGGGCCACTGCTTTTGCGGGAACTGCGGAACGTAGCGCTGGATCGGTTCGTCGAGCTCGATCTTTCCTTTTTCCACCAGTTGCATGATGGCGGTGGCGGTGATGGGTTTTGAGATCGAGGCCAGGCGGTACATGGTGGAGGCGCGGGCCGGGACGTTATTTTCGAGATCCGAGAGTCCGAAGCCGCGGGTCCAGCGGACTTCACCGTTCACGATAATGGCGGCGGACATGCCGACGATGCCCTGCCGCTCGCGCTCGGCTTCGAGGGCTTTTTCAACGGCGAGGAAGCGTTCCGGTGTGAGGGCTAGGAGATGGGATCCGAACAGGACGGCAAGCGCAAGACTTTTCATTTTTCTGAGGGTACCATGGAACATCCGTTCCGGTGGTGCGTATTTATGATTGAAAGAGGGTATCTGTGATGGCTAAGTTTTTGTTGTGGTGCATTCTTCTTGTTATCTGTTGGCCGCTGGCTCTGATTGCGCTGGTGGTTTATCCGTTTGTGTGGTTGTTGCTGCTGCCGTTCCGGATTGTGGGGATTGCGGTGGGAGGCGCGCTGCATCTGGTTTGGTCGCTAGTGATGCTGCCGGCGCGCGTTTTGCGGGGATTTGCGTAGGACAGGTCGCTCCGCTGAAGACGCGCCGTTTTTGGGGGGACAGCCCGCGCAGTCCGCGCGCTTCGCTTGGGACAGCGTGGCAGTCCCCCGGAGCGGTTGTTAGGTTTTTTCGGCTACTACCAGGAGCCTGGGCGAGCCTAGCTTGAACGGTTCACGGGTTGGCGTTCCGTACATGGCTTTCACGGGCATGGCGGCTGCGGCGAGCATGCGCGCGACCTCAGCGGCGGTGTAGACGGCGAACGATGCTTCGCGTGTGTCGGAGACTCCATCCTTCACGAACGTGTACTGAATCTCCACGCGGCCCAATTCGGCCTTGTATTCCCGGGATGCCAGGAAGAGCAGGCCTCCCAGGTCATACCAGGCGCGAGGCTGGAAGTTGGCCAGCAACGATTCGGCGACGGTACCGATTTCGAAGAGAAACCGGGCACCGGGCTTGAGTGTTTTCGAGAGCGCTTGCAGGAAAACCAGCGTCTCCTCGTGCGGCAGATAGCCAAAGCTGTTGCCCATGCAGTAGCCTCCATCGAAGACTGCGTTCCAGGGCAGCTGGCGCATGTCGTTGCAGACCCATTCGACATTGGGATCCGCGGCACGGGCCTCCTCGATCGACTCGCTGGAGATATCAACGCCGGTGAGCGCATATCCTTGGCCCGCCAGTTCTCTGGCATGGCGACCGTTGCCGCAGGCGATATCGAGCAGGCGTCCGCCTTGCTTCGCGCCCAGTTCCGTTGCCAGGAACTCCGCTTCCATGCGGGTGGTTTCCGGTGACATGGCGCGGCGCCACATTTCGAGCGCAACGCCATGAAAAAAATGTTCGTACCAATTGGAATTCATTACCTGATCTTTCCTTCGTATTTCGAGACACACGTCTAGACAGGCGCTTTGCGCCAAGCGAGGAGAGATCGGTTATCGGACGGCGAGTACCAAACGATCAGTCTACCACGGACGACAGCGTCATGCTTCTTCGTCTTCTTCGAACACGGGTTCGATCTTGGGACGAGGTCCGACGGTCGCCAGCCACTCACGGGCCAGTTTTTCGGCGTTCGTTTTTTCCGTCACCGGCTCGGTGCGAAGCTCTTCCTTCTGGTTGAGCCACACCGCTACGATGCCGTCGCGTGTGGGGCGTAGTTCCAGCCGGTGGCCGCGTGCTTCAAAACGCAACGTAGTATCGATCCACGCGATCATGACTTTGGTGCGGTAGTCGAAGCTCAGGTCGGCGATGAAGTTCATCAGTGCGGCGCTGAACGGACCATTCTTCAATTCCTCCGCGTACGGTGCTGCAATGCGCGCTTCTTTCTGGTGATCGCGCCGGCGCTGTTCGGCCAGGGGATCCTGCTGATCGCGCGCTTCCATGCTCTTCACGGCATTTTCTAGGTTATCGAGAAAGCTCATCGTTATAGTATGACGTAATTGGCAGTGATTTCGCTCCACTAAGTTGGGGAGGGGAACAGCCAGTATCGCTCCCTTACGGTCGCGGCTCGGCTTGGGGCGTATGTTTCTAACTGTATTTCCTGCTCGCCGCACAGATTTGGCGCTTCGATTGCAATGATTCTGCTCGTACGATTCAGTAGGCCAGATACAGGCTGGAACTGGGGGATATTACTCAGGCATGGGCGAAAAAAAGATCAAGCGCAATCCAAAAGCCCCACGGCAGGAACCGCCGTTGGTTGATGCTGTGGTTCGGACTGTCTCTGCGTGTGAGGTGACCCAGGGGTTCACGGAAGACCAGGTCAAGATAGAAGCGTTGCGCTGCCTGCATTGCGTCAATGCACCCTGCGTGGATGCATGTCCGTTGCATCTGGACATTAAGTCATTTATCGAGAAGCTGGCGGAAGAAGACTTCGAAGGCGCCTTTGAGAAGATTTCAGAGCAGAGCCCGTTCCCAGGCGTCTGCGGGCGTGTGTGCCAGCACGAACTGTTTTGCGAGAAGAGCTGTCTGTTGGGCAAGAAGCTCGATCCGGTGGCGATTGGTTCCCTGGAGCGCTTCATTGCCGATTCGCACAGACAGGCCGTGGAGAAGAAGTTAGAGACTGCTCCTGTGCCGACGGGGCCTAAGGTGGCACTGATCGGCAGCGGTCCGGCATCGTTGATCGCAGCTTATGATCTTGTCCGCAAAGGCTATCGAGTTACAATCTTCGAGGCGTTGCACAAGCTGGGCGGCGTACTGGCGTACGGCATTCCGAACTTCCGGCTGCCGCGCGAGATCCTCAATGAAGAGATCGCGCGCCTGAAGACGATGGGTGTGGAGTTTGAGACGGACTTCATCGTGGGCCGCACGGCCACGATGGAGGAGCTGTTCGAAGAAGGGTTTGCGGCGATCTTTGCGGGGACTGGCGCGGGGCTGCCGTTTATGATGGGCGTCCCCGGAGAAAATCTTGTCGGGGTATACACTGCTAACGAGTTCCTGACCCGCATTAACCTCATGCAGGCTTGGGACACGGCTCATTCCGATACGCCAGTGCTGGTGGGCAAGCGCACCATCGTGATCGGTGGCGGCAATTCGGCGATGGACGCCGCGCGCTGGGCGAAACGAATGGGCAGTGAGACCATTGTGCTGTTCCGGCGTGGACGAGCGGAGATGCGGGCCCGCCTGGAAGAGATCGATCATGCCGAGCAGGAAGGCGTGAAGTTCGAGTTTCTGGCCGCGCCCGTGCGCGTGATCGGCGATGAGAATGGATGCGTGACTGGGTTGGAGTGCATTCGCATGGAATTGGGCGCGCTCGATTCGAGCGGACGGCCCGCTCCAGTGCCAATCGAAGGGTCGGAGCATATTGTACCGGTCGATACAGTCGTCGCCGCGATTGGGCAGGGGCCAAATCCCACGCTCCAGAGGGCCACGCCGGAACTGCTTACCAAACGGGGCAAGATCGTGGTTGACGATCATGGCGAGACCAGTATTCCGCATGTGTATGCGGGGGGCGATGTAGTGCGCGGCGGTTCCACCGTGATTCTGGCGATGAAAGACGGACGCGCAGCGGCGGAAGCGATTCATAAGGCACTTGGCTATCAAGCAGGAGATCCACCACTTGAACCTGATTCTGAACAAACAACGGTTGACGCCTGACATTGCGATGTTTGAGGTGGAAGCGCCTCGGATTGCGAAGAAATGGAAGGCAGGGCAGTTCGTCATTCTGCGTCCGCGGGATGACAGCGAGCGGATTCCACTCACCCTGGTGATGAGCAACGCCGAGCGTGGCTCCATCACGCTCGTGGTGCAGGCCGCGGGAAAGACCACCAAACGCATGGTTGCGATGGAGCCAGGCGAGTCGCTGGCCGATCTGGTTGGGCCGCTGGGCGAACCTGCTTCCAGTCACGATCACGGCACAGTGCTATGCGCCGCGGGCGGCGTGGGTGTTGCGGAAGTGCTGCCGGTGGCGAATTCGTTCCGGAAGGCCGGTTGCCGCGTGATCGCCATGTGCGGGGCTCGTACGGACAAGCTTCGTATTCTGGACGAGCAGTTGCAGCAGGCGGCCGATGAAGTGATCTGGGCAACTGATGATGGCTCGGTGGGCTTCCATGGCAACGTGGTGCAGCTGATGAACCAGTGGCCAAGGCCGGCCGATCTGGCGATGGTGCACGTGATCGGGCCGATACCAATGATGCGCGCGGCGGCCGAAGCCACTCGCGGTTGGGGTGTGCCGACTTTCGCGAGTTTGAATCCGATCATGATCGATGGCACCGGGATGTGCGGCGGGTGCCGGATCTCGGTGGGCGATCAGGTGAAGTTCGCCTGCGTGGATGGTCCGGAGTTTGACGCGCACAAGGTCGATTTCGACGAGCTTACGCGCCGCAATAAAGCGTACTGCGAATTCGAGAAGATGGCCGCTCAGCGCTGACTTGCTTCGCCGGCCGCGACCTTGCGGTTGAACTCGGCGGACATGTTGCGCGGGACGGTCAAGGCTTTCCAGTTCTGGTGCGCCAGATGTTTGGCGAGCATGACGATCTGTCCTGAGTGCATCGCATAGTGCGCTACTTGTCTGTTCACGGCCTGCATGACGGAGTGTGCCTCGCCGCGGATGGTCACGGTGCGGCTGAGGTCGGCATCGGTGAGCGGCTCCAAGGCCTGAAACACACAGGCCCAACCCTCCTCCCACATCTTGAGAAGCGCCTCGCGTGATGCAGGCGGCGCTTCGAATTCGCTGTCTCGGTTGCGGTCCGGCTTTTCGCCGTCGGTGGTTAGGAAGTCTCTCCAGCGCGAGCGCATGTTGCCGGCCATGTGTTTGGCGATGATGGCGATGGAGTTGGATTCATCGTCGGTGGTGACGAAGAGCTGCTCGTCGGAGACCTGTGCCATTGCGCGCTCGGCCAGGTGTTTGTATTGGCGGAACAAAGCTAATGAGTCTTCGATGTAGGAGGTGGTGAACTGGAGCGCCATTGTTCCAGTTTAGCTTTACTGTGCCGGGCTATACGTGAGCAGCACGAGCCCGCTTGGGAACGCCCGGGTCTTTATCAGCTTCAGACGCGGCCGGTTCGCCACTCCATCAAACATTGTCCGGCCTTTGCCGAGGATGACCGGATTGACGACCATCTGGATCTCGTCGATCAAGGCGGCATGCGCCAGTTGAGCGACGATGGTGCCGCTGCCGAGGATCGCCATGCCGTTGCCTGGTTCCTCTTTCAGCTTCTTTACTTCTGCAACCAGGTCGCCGCTGATCAGCCGTGTGTTGTTCCAATCCGCAGTTGCAAGGGTTTTGGAAAAGACGATCTTTTGCGTGCTGTTCATGCCCTCCGCTACGACGGGATTCTGTTGCAATGCCATCGGCGACGGCCAGTAGCCGGCCATCATCTGATAGGTGATTCTGCCGAACAGCAACACTCCGCCGGAGCCGGCGTTGCCTGCCACGAAGGCATCGAACTCCGGATCCGGCGGACGTTGATGGGCCCACATCATGCCACCGTTTTCGTCAACGAAGTAACCATCTAACGACACGTTATTGAACGCAATGATTTTTGGCATGAGGGTCTTCGGGGGTAGTTTACCAGTCGATGACGGAGCCGTCGTCAGGATCGAGCCGCACTTTGTATTCGGCAGGTTCGCCGACCTGGGCGCGGAGCTTGTCTTCGTCGATGGTGATGCCGAGGCCCGGCTCGGTGGGCAGTTCGCGATGGCCGTTCTTCACCGGAGGCAAAGGCTTGGCGAGCAGGTTGGCGTGCTCCATGTCGCCGCGTTCCTGGATGAGGAAGTTGGGGATCGATGCAGCCAGCTGCAGACTTGCCGCCAGCGAGCACGGGCCTTGCGGATTGTGCGGAGCGATGGGCGAGTAGTAGGCTTCGGCCATGCCGGCGATGATCTTGAGTTCGGTGATGCCGCCCGCGTAGCAGATATCGGGCTGCAGGATCGTGGCGGCGCGTTTCTCCAGAATTTCGCGGAAGCCCCACTTGGTGAAGATGCGTTCGCCGGTGGCGAGCGGGATGTGAGTCTTCTTGGCGAGTTCGGCCATGACGTCGACGTTCAGCGGCTGGACCACCTCTTCGTAGAACCACGGATGATAGGGCTCGAGCGCTTTGATCAGCAGGGCGGCGGTGGGCGGTTCGACGGCGCCGTGGAAGTCGATACCGATGTCGATGCCTGAGCCCATGCGGTCGCGCAGGGCTTTGAAACGCTCGGCGACTTCATCGACGAACTTCTGGCCTTCGATATATTTGAACGCCTGCCGCGAAGCCGTGGGGCCGACCTTCATGGCATTGACGCCGGTGGTGGAACTGACCTGTCCGTAGACGCGGATGCGGTCGCGGGTGGGGCCGCCGAGGAGTTTGTAGACGGGCACGCCGTAGACTTTGCCTTTGATGTCCCACAGGGCCTGGTCGATGCCGCTGATGATGGCGGTCTTTATGGGGCCGCCGCGATAGAACGATCCGCGGTGGATGGCCTGCCAGTGGAATGCCACGCGATTCGGGTCCTGCCCGATCAGGTAGCGGCCGACCTCCTGTGCGCCGGCGGCGCAGGCCTTGGCATCGTCTTTGAGCATTTCGCCCCAGCCGGTGATTCCGGCGTCTGTGGAGATCTTGACGAAGACCCAGGAGTTCTTCAGGACGAAGGTGTCAATCTTGGTGACTTTGATTTTGTCGTTTGGTCCGATGGCGGCCGCGTTGGTGCGCTCGGTGGTGAACAGGGCGTCGAGGCCGATGAGCGATCCGGTGGCGAGCGCGCCGCGCAGCAGGGAGCGGCGATCGAGTTCTTGTTTGGGCATTTTGGGAACCTTTCCAGGTAGATTCTATCGCAATGGGTGGAGTAAATTTTTGTTGACAGTTTGGGCGATTTTCTCTTAGGATGCAGAGGTCGTGCAAATGGGGGGATTATGAAGTGGCTTCGATACAGCGCGCTGGCGCTTGTTTCCTTGATTGTGCTGGCGGTGGTCATCTTGCTTGGCCTGAGCACTCGTGAAAGTTCGAAGGTGATGGTTGCGTCGGTCGAGATTGCACGGCCTCCGGCGGAGGTCTGGCCGTGGCTGACGGAGACGGAGAAATTGAAGGCTTGGATCGGCTGGCTGAAGGAGGTGAGGCCGCTGACTCCGCCGCCTGATCGCGTAGGGAGCAGGTCCGTCTGGGTGATGGAGGACCAGAACAACAACGGTCAAAAAATGGAGATGACCGATGAACTGCTGGAGTATGATCCGCCACGACGGCTTAAAGTAAGTATTCGTTCCGACGAAGGGTTTAGCGGCGAGGCACTCTACACGCTGGAGGACCTGGGTAATGGACGCACGCTGTTGACGCAGCGGAGCAGTTTTGTTTTCGATAAGTGGTTCTTCAAGCTCCTGTCGCCGTTGATTATGGGTTCGGCGCAGAAGAAGGCCGCCGCCGACATGCAGACGATGAAGGCTAGAGTGGAGTCCGCTCGACTACAATAGGAAGTTATGGAACTCACAGGAAAGAAAGTCGCCATCTTTGTAGATAACGTGTATCAGGAGATGGAGGTCTGGTATCCTCTTTATCGCTTGATTGAGGCCGGCGCACAGGTGGTTACCGTTGGCGCGCAGGCTGGCGTGACCTATGGCAGTAAGCTGGGCTATCCGGTGGTGAGCCAGAAGAGTTACGACGAAGTAAGTGCTTCGGAGTTTGACGGGCTGATCATCCCGGGCGGTTTCGCCCCCGATCATATCCGCCGCCACCCGAAAGCGAACCGCCTGACCAAGGACTTCGATGAGCAGGACAAACTGGTGGCGGCGATCTGCCACGGGCCGTGGGTGATGTGCTCCGCGCATGGCTTGTTGAAGGGCCGCAAGGCGACCAGCTTCTTTGCGATCAAGGACGACGTGGTGAATGCCGGTGCATTGTGGGAAGACGCGGAAGTAGTTGTCGACCGCAACCTGGTGACATCGCGCAAGCCGGAAGATCTGCCCGCTTTCTGCCGCGCGTGCATTCAGGTGTTGACGCGTTAACGGGCCATTCTCCATGGCTTCCGCAATCTCAGTTCAAGGGCTGACAAAAGCGTACGGCGATTTTCAGGCTGTGCGGGGCATCGATTTCGAGGTGGCCGAGGGGGAAGTCTTCGGACTGCTCGGGCCCAACGGCGCGGGGAAGACCACGACGGTCGAAATCCTGGAAGGGCTGCGGGCGCGCACCGGCGGAGTGGTGTCGGTCCTGGGGCTCGATCCCGGCATCGAAGTGAAGAGCCTCAAGGACAACATTGGTGTTTGCCTGCAGGCGACCAACCTGCCGGAAAAGATCACCTTGAAGGAAGCCGTGATTTTGTTCGGCGCCTTCTATAGCCGAAATACCGATCCGGATCAGCTGTTGAAGCGGCTGCAGCTATGGGATAAGCGCAATGCGCAATACTCGCAGCTTTCGGGCGGGCAGAAGCAGCGGCTCGCTTTGGCGCTGGCGCTGATCAACGATCCGAAACTGGTGTTTCTGGACGAGCCTACTACCGGACTCGATCCCCAGGTCCGGCTGGAGATCCACAATTTGATCGAAGAGATGCGGGCGGAGAACAAGACCATTCTGTTGACGACGCACTATATCGAAGAGGCCGAACGGTTGTGCGACCGGGTGGCGATTGTGGATGAAGGCAAGGTGATCGCGATCGGGACTCCGGTGGAATTGATCGAAAAGACCATCGGGGCTTCGCACATCGAAATCCACTGCATGCAGCCGTTGCCGGTGGAGGGCTTGCCCTCGGGAATCGAAGCGCAGAAGGTGCAGTTGAGCGAAGACCGCAAGTCGCTGTCGGTATTCGCGGTGAAGCCGGCGCGCACGATTGTGGATCTGGTGAAGTGGATCGATCAGTTGGGAATCGAGCTGGAAGATTTTCACCTGAAGCGGCCGACGCTGGAAGATGTGTTTATCGAACTGACCGGAAAGAAACTCAGGGAATAGCGTGAAAGCATACCTCGCCTATATCAAGATCACATTGAAGCTGACCTTTCGAGACAAGGTTGCCTTTTTCTTCGGCTTCGCATTTCCACTGGCTTTCTTCTTCATCTTTGCGCAGAGCATGCATGCGGAGCAGGGTGGCGCGATTCTGCAGGTGGTATCGATGGTGCTCATCCTGGGCGTGCTGGGCAACGGGTTGTTCGGCGCGGGCATACGGGCTGTGCAGGATCGTGAAACCAATATTCTGCGGCGGTTCAAAGTCGCCCCGATTTCACCGGCTGTGATTCTGGTCGCCTCGCTGGTGACCGGCTGGATCAGCTACATTCCTTCGGCACTGCTGATTCTGACCTTTGCGCACACGATTTATGGGATGCCGATTCCGCAGCAGTGGTTCTCGTTGTTTGTACTGTTGACGATCGCGGTTTTCTGTTTCCGGTCCATCGGACTGATTGTAGCGGCGGTTGTGAACTCGGCGCAGGAGGGGCAGATCGTTGTGCAGATGCTGTATATGCCGATGCTGTTCCTGAGCGGCATTACCTTTCCGACGAGCATTATGCCGGTGTGGCTGCAGATCCTGGCGCAGTTTCTGCCTGCATCGCATCTTTACACCGGAATGCAGTCGATCCTGATGAAGCAGGAGACCCTTGGACAAAACATGACCTCCGTTGGCGCGCTGATCCTTACCACCGGCGTGGCCACGCTGCTCGGCGTGAAGCTGTTCCGCTGGGAAAAAGAAGAGAAGATGCGCAGTTCGGCAAAGGTATGGCTGCTTGCCGTGCTTGCGCCGTTCCTGATGATGGGTGCCTATCAGGCGTACACGAAGGAGAGCATCGGCAAAGCGAAGATACTCACGCGTGAGCTGATGCGCAGCAGGACGTTCCTGTTTCGCGGTGCGCGGATCATTGTTGGCGATGGCACGGTGATCGAAAATGGCGGCGTGCTGGTGAAGGGAGGCAAGATCGCCGAAGTGTATTCGGGCGAGATTCCAGATGCCAAGGTGTTGAAGGCCGATGCGATTGAATCGGCGGGCAAGACGATCATGCCGGGGTTGATCGATGTGCACGTGCATCTGGGGGCGCCTGGTGGCGTGCCGGATTACAGCAAGGGCTACATCGTCGAAGACGCGATGAAGCGCGAGTTGGCCGCATATCTTTATAGCGGTGTCACCACGGTGAGGAGTCTGGGCGATGCGACCGATACGGTGTTGAAGGTCCGGGCTTTGACTGCGAGTGGTGCGTATCTGGCGTCCGGGTTGGTGGTTGCAGGGCCGCTATTCACAGCTGAGGGCGGGCATGGCACCGAGTACGCGCGGGCGTTGCCGCAGGAGATGCGGGCTTCGCTGGAGGCGCAGATGGCGCGTCAGCCCAAGACCGCAGACGAAGCTCGCAAGATGGTGATCGACCTGAAACAGAAGGGCGTCGATTGCATCAAGATCGTGCTGGAAGCAGGGGCGGCGGGAATGCTGTTTCCGCGCATGGATCCGGTGCTGGCGCGCGCTGCGGCGGAACAGGCGCATTCGCTTGGACTGCCGGTTGCGGTGCATACCGGCGATGACCAGGACGTGAAGGACGCGATTGCGATTGGGGCGGATTCGATCGAGCACGGAGCCACTCGCGGCCCCATCAGCGATGCGAATCTTCTGGCGATGGCGGAGAAGGGAATTGCGCTTGATTCCACGCTGGCGGTGTACGAAGCTGCAGTGCAATTGAGTCAGGGTAAGCTGGAGTTGCTGGACCGTTCGCTGGTGCAGCAGGTGGGGCCGGCAGCGCTGATTGAGAATACGAAGAAGTATTTTCGCGAGCATCCGGGCAAGCCGCTATCGAAGAATCCGCTGGATGGGCTGACGGAAAATCTGAAGCGCGCGTATGCGGCGAAGGTGCGATTGGTAACGGGTTCCGACTCCGGAAACATGTTGATGATTCATGGGCCGGGGGTGCATCGCGAAATGCAGCTGTATGTGGCGGCGGGGATTCCTGCTGGTGTTGCGTTGCAGGCCGCAACTTACAATGCGGCGCGGGTGTTGAAGATGGATAGCCGGGCGGGTGTGATTCGTAAGGGACTGGATGCGGACCTGCTGCTGCTCAACGGGAATCCGCTGGAAGATATTTTTGCTACTGAGCGCAGCATCTCGCTGGTGATGTTCAAGGGTGAACGCGTGGATCGCAGCGAACTGTTCGATCAGCAATAGGGTTTATCACTTCGTTGAAGACGCGTCGTTTTTGGGGACGCAGCAAGCTACGTCCCCGGCGCGGCATTCGACAGGCGAAACCGCCTGTCCCACCTAAAAACGGCCGCCGACTGAGCGCATAATTTTGCCCCATAGGGCCTGGCCCAGTTCGCGCACATCTTCATTGCGGACCGGGATCACTTGCAGGTGCAGGCCGGCCATTTCGTCGGTGGAGTCGGCTCCCCACACTGTTCGCTGTGGCGGGACATTGGGGTTGCGCGGATTGGCGGCGGAGTTGTCGTAGACGAAGTCCATTTCCAGTCGTGTGCCTTCGGGTAGTAACAGCGGCGTTTCGTAGCGGTACTGGCGCTGCCAGTTGAAGTCCCAGTCGGTGATATCGAGCAGCGGAATCCGTTTTCCGTTCGGCAGAATCGCCACGCCGTGCATCTCTCGGCAGATGTAGTGGGCGTGCGGGATGATGCCGGTCGCGTAGACATCCACTGGTAGTTCGAAGTGGTCTCGCACATGATAGGCAGCTGCTCCGGCGGGGATGTCGATGAGTCTCGAACCGAGGCCCACGTCCATCAGTTTGCGCGGCGGCGGCTCCTTTGCAAAGTACAGCGCGAGGCTCGATTGATCCGTCTCCGGCTTGCCGGTGGAGTGATAGTGAATCTGCATCACCAGGTCCACGCCCTTGGCAAGGGTGCCGGCAGTGCCCTCCGGATAGGGCAGTGCAGAGTTGCCGGGCGACCAACCGCCGAGGCTCGATGTGGGCAGGAAGCCGGGCACGCCGAAACAGGGATAGCCCGATTCGCCGCTGGTGGCCGCGCGCTTGCGGGCAGTGCCCGATGAGTCAGTGAAGAAGAGTGCGTGATGAACAACTCGCCGCGTGCCCGGGCTGAATTCGATGGCGCGGACATAGCGGGTCTCATTGAAGTTCGTCGGGACGACAAAGCACTGATACATGTCGGGACCGTCGGCAGAGACCGCAAAAGGCTGCGCTGCTTTCACGACAAGATCCGGGTTGCCTAGCTGCCAGCCATCGCGAAACAGCGGTGGCGTTACGGGCGGCGAACCTTCGGGTGCACCTGCCTTGAACCACTGCTGGAAGAGGTCCACTTCACGCGGCGTGAGCTGCTGCTCCCCTAACAGTTTGATGTGGCCTGCTGTGGCGCGCCATGGAGGCATGGTGCGGTTTGCGACGACAGCCGCAATCACTGAAGCGCGCGGTGCGGCGTCGGCGTACGAGAGCAGAGGAAATGGCGCCACCTGGCCGGGGCGATGGCAGTTGGCACAGTGGCGGTAGAGCAGTGGGGCGATCTGTTTGGCGAAGGTGACGCGCGCGGATTTGTTGGGCGTGGGAAGAAACAGCGTGCAGCCGACCGGTTTGGTCTCGGCGACGGTGACGGTTTTGCCGCTGGCGATCTCATCGAGCGCGATGCGGAGGTCGGCTCGTGTCGCTTGTGGACGGAGTTTGCCGACTTCGATGCTGCGGTCATCGATGCGTCCGCGATAGAGAACAGCGCCTGTGGCTGAAAGTACGATCGCCTGCGGCGTGGTGGTGGCTCCGGTCTGACGGGCTAGTGTTTGTGCGGGGTCTAGCAGTGCCGTGAAAGGGAAGGGCGTTTCGCGAACCGTCTCCGCATAGATCGCCACGAATACAAATCCGCGCGCGTGAAAGCCGGCATAGAGTCGATTCAATTCGGGAACTGCGCGTGCGGAGAGCGGGCATGTCGGATTGACGAAGAGCAGAATGGTGGTGTGTCCGCTGAATTCGGCTTGGGTGTGGTGGGTGCCTGAGACGTCGAGCAGGTCAAATGTCAGGAGCGCCAGGGCAAGACTCAGCATGTAACTATTTTGACACTGGAAGTTTGCGAGCAATCGGTTATCATTGATGAAGCGCAGGCACTGCATCAATGCGCAAATCGAATAGTGGAGAAAACAGATGGCTGACTTAGATGAGTTGAAATCGAAATACCAGTCCGTGATTGACATGGCGAAGGCGAAGAATGTCCGCCTGGATCATTGCCACCTTCAGGACGATAAACTTTTCCTGGATGGCGCAGCGCCTAATGAAGACATCAAGAACGAGATCTGGAACGAGATCAAGTCCGTGGATGCATCCTACAGCGACCTGACCTGTCAGTTGGAGGTCGATTCGAGCATCCCGCTGCCGACCAGCGAGTTGCCGCAGAAGACCTACACCGTGGTTGCGGGCGATTCGTTGTGGAAGATTGCGCAGAACGAACTGGGCAACGGCGCACTGTTTCACAAGATCATCGAAGCGAATCCGGACAAGCTGGAGAACGAGAACAGCGTGATCCATCCGGGCGATGTACTGGTCATTCCCGCCGAATAGTATTCCCAAAGGGGCCGGTATTCGCCGGCCCCTGCCATCCCTTTCAAAGAGATCCAGAATCTGGAACAATAGAGCTGGATATCATGAAACTCACCCGAAGAACTTTTCTTGCCGCGAGCGCCTTGCCGCTAGCGAGTGGCGCTGATTCCAATCCACTGGTGCTCTGGTACAACAGGCCTGCCAAGAGATGGGTAGAGGCACTGCCTGTTGGCAACGGCAGGTTGGGAGCCATGGTCTTTGGCGGCGTGGAGAAGGAACGTCTTCAATTGAATGAGGACACGCTGTGGTCCGGCGCCCCAAGTGACTGGAACAACCCGGAGGCCAAGAAGTATCTGGGTGAGATCCGGAAGCTGATCATGGAAGAAGAGAAGTACGTGGAGGGTACCGAACTCTGCAAGAAGATGCAGGGTCCGTACAATCAGTCGTATCAGCCACTGGCCGATATCGAACTGGTTTTCGACGGTGATAACATCAGCGGTTACCGGCTCGAATTGGATCTGGATACCGCGATCGTTACAACCACTTACACCGCGAACGGAGTGCAGTTCAAGCGGGAGGTCTTCAGCTCGGTTCCGTCGCAGGCGATTGTGATGCGGATCAGCAGCAGCCAGCCCGGGAAGTTGAACTTCACGGCATCCATCACGAGCCTGTTGCACTTTTACGTAACGAGCGACGGGAGCAATGGATTGCGACTGGCGGGCAAGGCGCCGTCGCATGTCGATCCGAATTATCTTCGCACCAAGAATCCCATTCTCTACGATGATGCCCAAGGCAAAGGCATGCGCTTCGGAGGCTTGCTGCGTGTGACGGCTGAAGGCGGTGCGGTGAGCAGTGCAGATGGCACGCTTCGCGTGAGCGGCGCCCAGTCCGCCACGCTACTGTTCACGGCGCGCACCGGGTTCAAGGGCTTCGACCAGATGCCGGACCTCTTCGCCGCCGAGATCGCGCAGCTGTGTGATCGTGATATGAACCTGGCGGCGGGGAAGAGTTATGCTTCGCTGCGCGCGGCGCATGTCGCGGAGCATCAGCGGTTGTTTCGCCGCGTGACGCTCGACCTTGGCGCATCGAAGGCCGGCAATATCCCGACCAATGAGCGTCTGGCAGCATTCGCGGCCAATCCTGATCCATCGCTGCTCGCGCTCTATTTTCAGTATGGGCGTTACATGCTGATCTCCTGTTCGCGGCCCGGCGGCCAGCCGGCCAATCTGCAGGGCTTGTGGAACGAAGAGATGCGGCCGCCGTGGAGTTCTAACTGGACGACGAATATCAACGCGCAGATGAACTACTGGCTGGCGGAGAATACCAATCTTGCGGAGTGCCATCTGCCGCTGCTGAGCATGATCGGCGACCTGGCGAAAAACGGCGCCAAAACGGCAGCGGTGAATTACGGGATGAAGGGCTGGGTGGCGCATCACAATGCCGATCTGTGGCGGCAGAGTGGGCCGGTGGGGCAGGGCGCGGGTGCGCCGACGTGGGCCAACTGGAACATGAGCGCGGCGTGGTTCTGCCAGCATCTGTGGGATCATTTCCTGTTTCATCGCGACGTTGCCTATCTGAAGCGTGAGGCGTATCCGGTGATGCGCGGTGCGGCTGAGTTCTGCCTGGACTGGCTGGTGGAGGACAACAAGCACCGCTACACGACGTGTCCTTCGTTTTCGACCGAGAACACCTTCCTCACGCCCGATGGAAAGGCCGCGTCGGCGAGTGCGGGCTGCACGATGGATATCGCGCTGATCGCGGAGTTGTTTGGGAACTGCATGGAAGCGGCGAAAGTGCTGGGTGTAGATGCGGAGTTTGCGGCGAAGTTGGAAGCCGCTAAGTCGCGGTTGATTCCGTTCCTGGTGGGCAAGCACGGACAGTTACAGGAATGGTCGAAGGACTTCGACGAGAAGGAGCCGGGCCAGCGGCACATGTCGCATCTGTATCCGTTGTATCCAGGCAACCAGATCACGCCGCGCAGAACGCCGGTGCTGGCAAAGGCTGCGCGCGTTTCGCTGGAGCGCAGGTTGCAGGCAGGCGGCGCATATACCGGTTGGAGCCGGGCATGGGCGATCAACTTCTGGGCACGCCTGGAAGACGGCGACCGCGCCTGGGAGAGCCTCTGTTTGCTGATGACCAAGTCGACCAATCCGAATCTGTTCGACAATCATCCACCGTTCCAGATCGATGGGAACTTCGGCGGTGCGGCGGCGATGGCGGAGATGCTGGTGCAGAGCCACGATGGCGAGGTGACGCTGCTGCCGGCGCTGCCCGCGGCGTGGCGCGATGGCAAGGTCAAAGGATTGCGTGCTCGGGGCGGGCTTGAGCTCGACCTGGAATGGAAAGATGGCAAGGCCGTTGAGGCAGTGCTTCGTGCATCGCTCGCGGGGACTCATACTGTACGTGCCCCGAAGGGGCAATTGCTGGCTGCGTCAAAGGCAGAGACGGCGAAACTTGAGACCTCGAAAGGCCAGGTTCACCGCTTGCGGTTCACTCCGGCCTAGCCGCTATCTCGGAATACAGGAATGCTCGCTCGGATCGGTCTTTGGCGGCTGCCTGGCGGGATCATGTTTCGCCGTGAACTTGCCAGGCTCCGGGAACTCAATTGCGAGCACAGGATGTAGTTCCAGGCAGTTCTTGGCTAGTCCAGTTTGCCCGTGCGAGAAGTCATAGAGGCCTACTCCCGTGACTGTAACGACGGGCTTCGGGTCATCCAGGACAACGAACGTCGGGGTCGGCGCGTTCGTTGGAAATGCCGCAAGAAAATCGGCACGGGCTTTTTCGATCTCGGAGCGCTTGACAGAATTGCACACGCCATCGCATTTTGAGTCGGGGATCTCCACGATCATGGTTTCGTCTGTGTGCAGATCCTGGATGACGATATGGAAATCCTGATCGCCCTTCGGGCCTGTTTCCGACTTGAACCCAACGAGTTTTGCCTTGATGGAGAAGGCCTGCGTTTCAAAGTGATCGAGCCGCTCCGTATCCGACGATTCGTCGGGCGCGCCTGAATTCACGAGCGCCGAGACCGTGCTGGGCAACGGGCTGAAATTGACTGACGCTGCGGCATGGTCGCTCAGCGTCTTCACCGGCCAGCGCTCCGTGCCGCAGTGTTGTCCGCAGGCAGGCCCAGGAGATTTCGTGTGAACTGGGTCCTTTGGAATATTCAGATTTGCGCCGTCGGGCGCATTGCCCAACATCGCCATGGCAACAGGGACAACGGTGCCGAGCAGCGCCGCTGACCCTCGCCGCTTCGCTGGTGCGGGTGGTGGCGCGGTCTTATTCGTCTTGCTTGCCGGCATCTTTGTGCTCCGCTGTTTTGGGATCGTCCTTCTTGTCTTTCACTCCGCTGGGATCGCTGAACTGAATTCCCTTGCTCACCAGATAGGAGCTGGAGCTGATGCCGAGCAGTAGCAAGACTCCTCGCGGAATGTCGGCCGGGAATTGTTTGCCGGAGGCGACGATCAGGAAGAAGCTCGCCGCGATGACAAACGTGAAGATGAGCAGTTGCAGGCGGGACATGCTGGCATCGCCGGTTGGTTCACTGAGTACTCGATCCAGATTGATCTTTCCGATCCAGATGAAATAGATAATGGTGGCGCCGAGGGTTGCCAGAAATCCCAATACCACCCAACTGGCCGCAACCACCACGAGAGTTGGTTCGTTGTTCATGAATTGTCCTTTTGTTTCGCGAATATCATTGCGTAAGTCTTGCCGCCCAAGTAGAGAAAATGACTGCCGCCCAGCAGGTACAGCGTCTGGTCAGAGACATCCGGAAGTACACCGGTGAACGGATTATCCATGACAGACTTCAGGTAGTTGATGGCCGTCCACGCCGTGAAGGCGAAAAGCTGGATGCGTTCCGGACTCGTATAGTAGCCGCCGCCTTTCCACTTTCCGCTGAACAAATGATGTGTGTTGATGCGGCCATCCAGCACCTGCACCACGATGACGGCAAACAATGAACCGAGCAGTGTGTAAAAGACGCACTGCGCGACGGCTAATATGGTTGTCATATATTACTACTGGTTTGAATCAGCATACTAAATAACGCCGGATTGTCAAGCGTTATTATCTGATTCCAGTAGCATTCACTATTTGTCGCCGCGCGGCGGGTGGCCCTTTTCGCTGGAGTATTCATGGAGCGAGGCGCGCTTCCGCGGGGGCACCAGTTCGTCCCATTGCATGATTGGCTCCGGCTCGGCGATCGCCGAAGCGGTGCGGAAGCGCAGGGTGACGATCTGCTGCGGACGCACCGGAATTTTGTAGATTGGGCTGCGTTTGAGCGGCTTTGGATTGGCGCCGGTCATATCCGTGATTGCCGCGGAGCGATGAGGCAGGTCTAGTTTCAGCGTGGCTTCGCCGGCCTCGCCAAGGCACTCCACCATCCGCACTTCGATATCGCTGCCGATGCGGCGCATGGCTTCGATCTGCATATTCGCGGAGGCCTGGACGAATGGGGTTTGCCGCAGTGGGGCGTTGAAGTCCCAGCCTGCTTTGGCGATAGCGGACTGCTGCCAGTTCGACTCGTGGACCGTCATTGCGTAGTGGAGCGTATTCTTTCCCTGGCCGCTGAGCCAGGCGTTGGGATACCCGTAATACTTGTCGCAGGCGTTGAGCAGGAAGACCAAGGGCGTGGAGCCGGTCACTTCGCGTCCGCTGAGGCCGCGGTCGAGCAGGCCTACTCCGCCTGCGGCGGTTTCGTAGTGAGACCAGCGCACAGCCGGGACGATGCCTGCATTCGGCGCATCCTCGGCGAAGCCATACGGAATACCGCGGCGCGATTTGGTGATGGGGCCGCTCAATGGAAATTGGGCGACGACGACGTGGCGGTCGGGTATGCCGTTCAACTCCGTCTCAAACTCGATGCGTGGTTCTGATTTGTGGAACCTGATCGTACGGTGGCAGGGGCCGAAGAGCTGGCCGTCGATGGTTACGATGACGGCTGTCGCGCTCTCCGCAGCGGTGATGCGTGACGGGGCGTCCGCGGAGGTCACCACCTGCTTGCGGTCGGCGCGGAAGACCATGTGATCGCCCAGATTGCTGCGCGCCGATTTCGGTGTTTCGGCGATGAGCATGTTGGCTGCTCCGCTGAGCAGTTCGCGGCCGGAGGGTTTCGTTTGGATGCTGGTGATGGAGCCTGTCGCTTTGTCGATCCGGGCTTTGTAGAACTTCGTGTCGATGACCTCGGGGACATCGATCGAGTGCGGCGCCGCTTCCGCCGCGGCTGGTTTGATGGCGAGTGCGGCAGAGGCGTTCTCGACGATCCGGCCTGCGATGCTCTCAGCGGCTTCGAAGCGGTCGCGGACATCCCATGATGTTTCATGTTCGAAGACCATGCCGCCGGCTGCTCCCCATAGGGAGTTGCGGTCCATGTTCAGCATGAGCTGGACCCAGGCGTTCTGTAGCTGTTGTGCCGGGTATTGGAATTTGGTGCGCAGACTGGCGGCGGTGGAAAGCATTTCGGCGTCGCGCAGCATATGTTCGCAGCGGCGGAACCAGCTCTTCACGCGCGGACTCTGAATCCAGAACGCATAGTAGTCGTAAGCGGTGCCGCCTTTCATGGTGGGGAGGTCGGGCTTGGCCTGCTTGACTGCGTCGAGGTATTTGCCGAGAGTCGTAAAGCGCACCGGGCGGCCGGTCCACAGCTTCAGGAACTCGCTCGGATTCTCTTTGCGGGCGGGGGCGAGTGCATAGTCGGCGGCGCCTGCCAGCGAGAGGATTGGGACGCCCTTTGGGGTGATCTTTTGCTTGCCGGCGAAGTAGGTTTCGAGTGCGGTGGTCTGTTTTGGCGTTAGCGGATCTGTCGATGCCATCACCTCGCGAAATTCGCTGTAGTGACCGGGTGATATGGCGAGGATTCGCGTTCCATCGGGTGATTCGGCCCAGTGCAGTGCGGAGCCGGTGGGGTTTTTGCGGCAGTAGACCAGCGCATCGAGGCCGAGGCCGGCGGTGATCTGCGCCATCTGGGCATGCGTGCCGCAGACGTCGATGCACCACGAGAAGCGCGGACGGACATTGAAAACCTTCTGCTGCCAGCGCAATCCTTCGATGCCGAGCCGGACCAGCGCCTCGCCCCCGGAGAGGTTGATGGTGGACTCCAGAAAGTTGGCGTTGACCAGTTCCACACGGCCTTCTTTGATGCGGGCCTTCAGCTCGGCGGTGCGCTCGGGGTGGAAGTTCATCATGGCGATGATGTTGTTCACCTCGGAGAGCACGAAGGAGTAGTTGGGGTCGTCGCGGACCCGATCCAGGTGGTCGAAGTAACTGTTGGCGCAGTAGACGCGCTCCTTGGAGAAGTTGGTCAGCCAGCCGCAACTGGCGGGGTGGAAGTTCGGGACCACATAAACCGGAGTTGCCTGCTGTGCAAAGACCGGCAGTGCGGCCGCGGCCAGGAACTGCCGCCGGGAGAGCGTCGACGTGGGCATGATGGACCTCATGGAGCATGCCGGATGCCAAAGCCCAAGGATAAAACTAAAGAGATCCTGTAATCGGCTTTGCGTTAAAATGAAGCCATGACTTTCAAGCTTGCAGCCGCCGAGGCGGGCGGTGTGATCTGCTGGATTGCGGATAAACGGCACGATGCCAATATTGAAATCCCCGACGGGGTAAATGCCCTCGACGAGCTTGCACGCGCGATGGACGGCGTGGAGCGGGCCGGCGTGGGGGAAGCGTTCTGGCATCAGCCGACCGGGGAGTATCGCTGGCTGTTCCGGCGCGAAGGCGTGAGCGACCGGGCGCGCATCTGCGTGTTGAAATCGATCGGCACGCTGACCGGCTGGGAGAATGTGTTTTGGTCTGAGGATGACTTGAAGGAACTGGTGCAGAGCGTCCGATCCGAGATTGCCCGCTACCGCCAGAGCGTGCACTAACCGCCGTTGTCGCGCGAGCCTGGCTTGTACTAACTTAGGAGAATGAATTTTAGCCGGCGTGCCTTTTTAGCGGGCGCGGGTGCACAGCTATTACCCGCGGCGGAACCGATCATCGATATTCATCAGCACACGGACTACTCCGGGCGCACCGACGAGGAGTTGATCGCACACCAGCGGCGCATGGGCGTCACCAAGACTGTGCTGCTTCCGGCGGGTCGCATGTACGGGCTGGAGGCCGGCGCCGGCCGCAATGACACGGTGGTGCGACTGGCGAAGCGGATGCCCGCGGAGTATGTCTTTTTCGCCAACGAACTGCCGGACATCGCGGAAACCCGCGAAGAGCTCGTGAAGTATCTGAAGATGGGCGCGATCGGAATCGGCGAACAGAAGTTCCAGGTGGAGTGCGATTCCGAGCATGTGCAGAAAGTGGCGACCATCGCACAGGAGTTTGGAGTGCCGGTGCTGCTGCACTTTCAGCATGGGAAGTACAACACCGGCTTCGACCGTTTCCACAAGATCCTGACGAAATTCCCGAAGGTGAACTTCATCGGCCACGCACAGACGTGGTGGGCCAATATCGATAAGAAGCAGATTGAAACGCAGAGCCAGTTGTATCCGAAGTGGAAGGTTTTGGCTGGTGGCTTGACGGACCGCTACCTGCGCGACTATCCGAATATGTATGCCGATATGTCGGCAGGCTCCGGACTCAACGCATTGGTACGCGACGAAGACCACGCGCGCGAATTCCTGAAGCGGCACCAGGACAAGATCCTCTATGGCAGCGACTGCAATGACGTGGAGGGACATGGCGAGAAATGCTCCGGGGCGCAGTGCATTGAAGCCCTGCGGCGGCTTGCTCCAGACCAGAAGGCACTGCGCAAGATCCTCCATGACAACGCGGCGCGGGTGTTGAAGATTTGAGTATGAGCACGATCAATGAATACGCACGCCGCTACCGGGCGGAACTGCTCGAGTCGGTAATTCCGTTCTGGATGAGACACTCGCTCGATCGCGAGCATGGCGGCTATCACTCGTGTCTCGATCGTGAAGGCGCCGTCTACGATCCACGCAAGTACGTGTGGATGCTGGGGCGCGAGGCGTGGATGATGAGCAGGTTGCACAACACTGTGGAGAAGCGCGAGGAGTGGCTGGAGGCGGCCTCGTTGGGCATCGAGTTTATCCGCAAGAACGCCTTCGATGAACAGGGCCGCTGCTACTTCAGTGTGTCGCGCGAGGGAGCGCCTGCGGGGTTTCAGCGCAAGCCCTACTCGGCCGTGTTTGTCACGCTGGCGCTGCTGGAGTATGCGAAGGGGACCGGGAAGTCTGAATACCTGGATGAGGCACAGAGCCTGTTCTGGCGGATCGATGATTGGATTCGTGATCCGCGGTTGTTGGGACGCGGCGCATCGGAGACGAGCGCACTGGCCGATGTGATGGTGCAGGCTTCGATGGCCACGGAACTGGCTGAGGTCAGTGATGACCGTCGTTACCAGGACATGATGCAGCACTGCGTGGAGCGCGCGTTCAAGCATTATGATTCGCGCAACAGGGTGTTCCTGGAGAATGTCCGTTTCGATGGCCGTAGCATGCGCGAGTATCCGGAGGGCCGGTTATGTTCGCCCGGACACGTGATTGAGGTCTGCTGGTTCCTGCTGCATATCTTCGAGAGGTTCCCCGATGCTGCGCGTCAGGCGCAGGTTTTGGACGTGATGGAAGGTGCGCTGGAACTGGGCTGGGATCAGGAATACGAGGGCATTGAGTACTTCATCGATATTGAGCGGAAGCCGCCGATGCAGCTTGAGGCCAATATGAAGTTGTGGTGGGTGCACACGGAGGCGCTGTATGGCCTGGTGCTGGCGTATGCGTTAACCAAAGACGAAAAGTGGCTGCGATGGCTGCAAAAAGTGGACGACTACACGTTTCGCACGTTTGCCGATCCGCAGCATGGCGAGTGGTTCGGCTACTGCGACCGGCAGGGCAATGTGACCAATCAACTGAAGGGCGGGGCTTACAAGGGTTGTTTCCACGTGCCACGCGCCTTGTTGTTCAGCGTGCAGAGGATCGAAGCCAGTTCCGCCGCACTGTGAGCGAAGTCGAGCTTGCTGCCGTATTCTCGGGCTGCGGCGGACATGCGGGCTCTCAGTGGGTCATCGTGCAGGAGCTTGCTGATGGATTGTAGCAGTGTCTCGCGGGTGGCGATGACGCCGAACTCCGGGCGCATGATTTCGCGTGCGCCGCTGTGATCGAGGCATACTGCCGGCACACCGGCGCGCAGCGCCTCGGCCAGGGTGAGCCCGTAGCTTTCATGCCGTGACGGGAAGACGTACAGGTCGGCCCGTTTGAAGAGTGCGGCCTTGCGCGCTCCCATGACATAGCCGGGAAAGATCACCTTGGTCCGCTTCAGTGCGGCTGCCATGGAATGGAGGGTTTCCATGTAGCGGCGGCCTTGCATGTAGGCGGCATCGCCGCAGATGTAGAGGTATAACGGACGCGAGGGGAAGTCCGGACGGGACTCCCATTCCCGCAGGCATTCGAGCAACTGGTGCTGTCCCTTTTCCGGAGAGATGCGGCTGAGCGTCAGCAGCACAAGCGCGTTGTCCGGCACCTCCAGCGGCTCGGCAGTGGTGGTGGATTCGTCGGTCCAGGCGCCCCAGGGTAATACACGAATTTGTTCGGGCGAGGTCCACGGATAGCAGCGCAGGAGCACATCTTTCATTCCCTGCGATGGGACGATGATCGCCTGTGAATGGCGGACTGTGGCGCGCTGTTGTTCGAAGACGAGTTTCGAGATGGAGGGAATGAGGCCTCCGAATGGTGAGCTTTCGATACGGTCATACCAGCGGACCATCGTCTCCGGTTTGACGAGTGAGCGCGCGTACATGGCGGCGACGTAGGCGACCACATCCACGTGATAGATCGTGGCGATCGGAAAGCCGGCGTCGGCCAGGTGTTGGAAGCCGGGGCCTTCGGAGATGTCGTTGGCGAGGACCACGGTGTCACGCGGGTCGTGGCGCAAAACCTCTTCCGTTGCGGCCGTGCTGAAGCGCCGGCAGAAGGCCGCGTAATCACGCTCGCCGTAGCTGACGATGTCGCGTGCGGACGGAGCCTGCGGGCCTAGGATGTTGGGGCTGATGAGTTTCAGCTCGAAAGGTCTGGTGCGCTCCCATTCCGTGACCAGGCGCGTCGAAACCGCTGCTCCGCCGCCGAGCGGCACAGCCTGATTGGCAAAGTCGCCATGAGCGGCAAGATAGAGTACGCGTTTGAGGGCCAACCCTCTATTATCCGTGATACGCTAAGTGGTCGTGACGGACTTTTCCCCGGCCGAATTACGCGTACTTCGCGGGTTGCGGCGCCCGGACAAAATTCAGCAATTTCTTGACGAGGAAGCGGTCTACAATAAAGAGCCCCACGGGCCGACCTGCCGCTCGGCGCGCCGTGTGCTGCGCGACCGGACCGCCCATTGCGTGGAGGGCGCGCTGTTTGCTGCCGCGGCACTGGCGGTGAACGGCTACGCGCCTTTTCTGCTGGACCTTGAAGCCGTGCGCGATGACGATCACGTGCTGGCAGTGTTTCGCGATCGCGGGCTGTGGGGCGCCATCGCGAAGTCGAACTATACAGGGCTGCGTTTCCGCGAGCCGGTCTACCGCACAGTGCGGGAACTGGCGATATCGTACTTTGACCACTACTACAACCTGAAGGGCGAGAAGACGCTGCGTGCCTACTCGCGTCCAGTGGGTTTGCAGCGTTTTGAGCGTATCGGTTGGAAGACATCGGAAGAGGATGTGTGGGCGATTCCTGAATACCTTTGCACCATTCCCCATACACGGCTGCTGCCGGCCGATCGCGAACGTGGCCTGAGCCGCATGGATAAACGCGCGTTTGCCGCCGGTTGCCACGGAGCTGTTGGACACTAACGATGACGCCGCTGGTGCAGATGAAGGGGATCGGCATGCGCTTCGGTGCTGCCGTTGTGCTGGAAGATGTGGATCTCACACTCTACGGCGGCGAAGTGCATATTCTTGCGGGTGAAAACGGGGCAGGGAAGAGCACGCTGATCAAGATCCTGTCTGGCATCTATCCGGACCATGCCGGCACTGTCGAAGCTGCTGCGGGCGGCATCGCGGTGATCTATCAGGAACTTTCGCTGGTGCCCACCATGACGGTTCGCGACAACCTGTTTCTGGGCCGCCTGCTTACCAGGCGGGGCTTCGTCGACGATGCGGCGCAGCAGCGTGAAGCGGTGCGCTTGCTGGAGCCCTTTGGCCTTGCCGGCATTGCGGACCAGTTGGTGGAGGAGTTGCCAGCTGGCGTGCGCCAGATCGTGGAGATTGCGCGGGCACTGGGCCGCGAGGCGTCCGTGCTGGTGATGGACGAGCCGACCAGTGCACTCAACGCTGCCGACGCCGAGCGGCTGTTCGCCATCATTGCGCAGTTGAAGGAGCGCGGCTGCGCGATTCTGTACGTGACGCATCGCATGGAAGAGGTGGAGCGGCTGGGCGATCGGATTACGGTGCTGCGCGACGGCCGCGTTGCGGGGACGTCGATCGCAGCGGAGTTGCCGGTGGCGAAGATGATCGAGTGGATGGTGGGGCGCGAAGTCAGCCAGCAGTTTCCTGCACGGGTTCGGGCTCCGGGAGCCGAGCGGCTGCGCGTGGAGTCTCCATCGCTGTTTGTGCGGAGCGGCGAGATTCTGGGGCTTGCGGGACTGCAGGGATCTGGCGCGAGCGAAGTCCTCACTGGGATTTTCAACGGGACCTTGCTGGGAGTCTCGCTCGATGGCCAGGCTGCCAGGATCGGAGGACCGCGGGACGCAATTGCCAAGGGCGTTGCACTGCTGACCGAGGACCGGAAAACCGATGGCCTGGTGATGCCTCTTTCGATCGCGGCGAACATGACGCTGGCGAGTTTGTCGCGCCTCGCGTCCCATGGATGGCGCAATGCGGCTGCGGAGCGGACGGCCGCGGCGGCGCAGTTTGAGACCTTGCAGGTCCGCGCGGCTTCCATCGAGCAGGAAGCGGGTGACCTTTCAGGCGGCAATCAGCAGAAGGTCGTGCTGGCGAAGTGGCTCATGACTGAGCCGAAGCTGCTGCTGTTGAATGACCCGACGCGCGGCATCGATATCGGGGCGAAGCAGGAGATCTACCACTTGATGAATGAATGGACCTCGCGCGGCATGGCGATTTTGCTGGTGTCGAGCGATCTGCCGGAGTTAATTGCGATGAGCGATCGTATCGCGGTGATGCATCGCGGAAAACTGACGGCGACCTATTCGAGCGATGACGTTTCCGCGGAGTCGGTGGTCGCGGCGGCGATGGGGAGGGAAGCGGCATGAAGTGGTCTTCTGCATCGACGCGGGCGATGGTTGCGCTGCTGATGGTGTTGATCGCGGGCGTTGTGTTCAATGCCGATGGGGCGTTTTTCAAGCTGTCGACGCATCGGGATACGTTCCGGCAGTCGGCGGTGTCGGGGATTCTGGCGTGCGGCATGACGGTGGTGATTCTCTCCGGCGGAATCGATCTGGCGGTGGGTAGCGTGCTGGCGCTTGTCGCGGTCTGCTTTTCGATGATGAGTATCTGGTGGGGCTGGCCACCTTTGTTGGCGGCCCTGGTCTGCATGCTGATTGGCGCGGCGTGTGGCGCTGTATCGGGCACGTTGACCGCGAAGTTCCGCATTCAACCGTTCATCTCGACGTTGGCGATGATGGCGTTTGCGCGCGGTCTGGCGAAGATTTCGAGTGGGGGCATGAAGGTCTCGACGGCGTTGAAGAACGCCGATGGGAGCTATCGCTATCTGGATGTGCCGGCGTTTTTCCGCTTCATCGATTCGCGGACGCTGGGTGGGAATCTTGCGGTGGTGACGATTGTGTTTGCCGTTTGCGTGGGTGTGACGTGGGTGATGATGGAGCGCCATCAGTTGGGCAGGCAGTTGTACGCGATCGGCGGCAATGAAGAGGCGGCTCGGCTGGCAGGCGTGCCGGTGGTGCGGGCGAAGATCTCCGCGTACCTGTATTCAGGCCTGCTGGCGGCTGTCGCCGGTATCTGCCAGGCGGCCCAGGAACAGCAGGGAGATCCGGAGGCGGGAACGGGCTATGAGTTGACGGCGATTGCGATTGTGGTGATCGGCGGGACTTCGTTGGCCGGCGGCCGGGGCGCTGTGCTGTTGACGCTGCTGGGCGCGTTCACCATCGGCTACATGGAAAAGATTCTCAGTATGAACGCTGTACCGGAAGCGGGACGGCTGATGCTGACAGGTATTATTATTGTGGCTGCGGTGCTTGCGCAGAAGAGACAGAGGAGTTAGTACATTGCGGATTCTGATTACCGGTTTGATGCTTGTGTTGGTTGGATGCGGCGGGGCCGCGAAGAAGAAGGATCAGTTCACCATCGGGATGAGCCAGTGCAATCTGGGTGAGCCGTGGCGCGTGCAGATGAATGCCGACCTGGAGGCAGCGGCTGCGAAGCATCCGAACATCAAGATGGTCTTCAAAGACGCGCAGAATGATACTTTGAAGCAGCGCTCCCATGTGGAGGAGTTCGTGAGTGCTGGTATTGACTTGCTGATCATCAGTCCCAAGGAAGCGCAGCCTCTCACCGAGCCGATCGCGAAGGCGTTTCAGGCCGGGATTCCGGTGATTGTGCTGGATCGGGCGGTGCTGGGCGATCAGTTCACCACGTTCATTGGCGCCGACAATAAGCTCATCGGCAAAGCTGCCGGAGAGTGGCTGAAGAAGAAGCTCGGGGGCAAAGGCAAGCTGGTGGAGTTGAAAGGACTGATGACTTCGATTCCGGCGCAGGACAGGCACAACGGCTTTGTCGAGGGGTTGGCGGGATCGAAGATCGAGACGATCTTCGATGTCGATATGAAGTGGCTCGAACCGAATGCGCGCAAAGAGATGGAGTCCGCGCTGACGCGCTTCGATAAGATTGATGCCGTCTACGCGCATAACGATCCGGGCGGGCACGGCGCTTACCTCGCGGCGAAGGCCGCGGGCCGCGAGAAGGACCTGGTCATCATTGGGATCGACGCGCTGCCACAGGAAGGGATCGCCTATGTGAAGCAGGGGATTCTGAGTGCGACGTTCCAGTATCCGAACGGTGCGCCGGAGGCGATCGATACTGCATTGAAGATTTTGAAGGGTGAGAAGCCGCCGAAGAATATTGTGTTGGGTTCGCGGGCGTTTACGCCGGAGAATGTGGATAAGGGCGGGGATCCGATTTAGCCTGATCGAGGCTGGTGACGGGATCGATCAGCATCCAGCAGAAGACGCCCAGGAAGTAGATGGCCGCCGACGCATAGAATGCCAGCGTCCAGTTGCTGTTGGTGTATTCCAGGATGTAGCCGATTACGGCCGGTGCGACGGCCCCGCCGAAGTGTCCCATCATGTTCATCGCCGCGGAGAGCGTGCCGACATAGCGGCCTCCTAAGTCCATTGCCGTGGTCCATGATACCGGGCCGCTCAGTTCCGCCATGAAGCTGGAGAGGCTCATGACGATCATTGCCAGCACGGGATCTTTGATCGACGTGAACAGCAGCAACAGCAGCGATGCAGCGCCGTAGGCGGCGTAGGCGAGCCACTTGCGCGTGATCGCCAGGCTGCCGGTGATGTGAACGATCCGCGGGATCAGCAGGCCGCACGCGATGCTGCCGGCCGCGGCCGAGAGCATGGGAAGTCCGGCCAGGATCGCACCTTGCTTCAGGTTGAGGCCGCGCGATTGCTGCAGGTACGTGGGCAGCCAGGTGATGTAGAAATAGAAGCCGTAATAGTGGCAGAACCACTGGACGCACAATGCCCACGCACTGCGCGAGCGCAGGAAGGCGCGGAACGGGACCGGTTCTTCGTCGCGGATCTGCGGCCGTGGCGTATCGCGATACCACCAGTAAAAAGCCCCAGCCCACACAATGCCGATGGCGCCGAAGACCAGGAAGGTAGTCTGCCAGTTCATGACGCTGTACATGCTGACGACGAGCCAAGGCGTGACCGCCGCGGCGACGCGCGCACCGGCCGATTTCAAGCCCTCGGCCATTGGACGCTCGTCGGGCGATAGCCAGGAACTCATCATCTTGGCCATGGCGGGGAAGCAGCCTGCTTCGCCCGCTCCGAATAGAAACCTGGTGATGACCAGGGATGGCAGATTCCACGCCCAGCCTGTGGCGGCGGTGAAGAAGGACCACCACAAGACGATGCGGGTGAGCACCAGTCGAGGGCCGATGCGATCGCAGAGCCAGCCGCCCGGGATTTCGAGTAGTGCGTAGGAGAGTCCGAAGGCGGAAAAGACGTACCCCATTTCTATCTTCGAAAGGTGCAGGTCGCGGCTGATCGCGGGTGCGGCCTGGGCGATGCACACGCGGTCAATGTAGGTGATGATGGCCAGGGTGACGGCAAAGAGGATGACGGTGCGTGCGCGCATGAAGGGGCTTGATCATGCTACCACGAGCGGTACGCCACCAGTGTAGGTTGCATGAACGTGTAGAGCTTCATCGAACAAAGTGATGTCGGCGTGTTTTCCGGGAGCGAGGCTGCCGATGGAATCCGCGCAGCCGGCGATTTCGGCGGGCGTCAGCGTGGCCATCCTGACCGCCTGCCACAGCGGACAGCCGGTGAGATCGCGGAACACGCGCACCATTTCGTTCATGGTGAAGACGCTTGATGCCAGGGCCGTGCCATCGGGGATGCGCGCTTCCCGGTCGTGCACGATGGCAAGCATGCCGTGGCGTGGACCGAACGTGTACTCGCCATCGGGCATGCCGGCGCCGCGCATGGCATCGGTGATGATGGCCAGCTTCTCATAGCCTTTGTTGCGGAAGGCGAGCAGTAGCATCTCTTTCGAAAGATGCTTGCCGTCGGAGATCAGTTCGGTGGAGAGGCGGTCGTTGAGGTACACCGCTTCGACGATGCCGGCGGTGCGCGGATTCGGGGTGCCGCGCCAGCGATTGTTCATCGCATCGGTCATGGCGCAATAGAGATGCGTGACGTGGCGCACGCCCCATTCGATCGACTCATCGATCTCCGCGGTGATCGCTTCACTATGACCGGCGCTGGCAGTGGCGCCGCTGCGATGCAAGGCTTCCACCAGTTGCCGCGCCCCCGGCAGTTCCGGCGCGAGCGTCATGCTGGTGATGGGGCCGCGTTCGAGGATCTGCTTCCATTCGGATTCTACAGGGTTGCGCACGAACTCCGGCAGGTGGCAACCGCGTTTCGACATCGATAGATAGGGGCCTTCGATGTGTGCGCCGAGAGCCCGGCCGAACGTCTGCGGACCGTTGCGATAGGCGTTGATCGCATCGAGGCAGCTGAGGATTTCAGGGAGCGATGCTGTGGCGGTGGTGGGGCACATTGATGTCGTGCCATTCATGGCGTGGAAGCGGAAGACCCGCTCCACGTCTTCGCGCGTGGCGTCCATGAAGTCGCTGCCGGCGCCGCCGTGGACGTGGATATCGATAAAGCCGGGGCTGATGTACATGCCGCGGGCGTCGATCCGTTCGGCGTCCGGCGGCGCCTCTCCCTGCCCGACCCATTCGATGCGGCCATCGCGCACGGCAACGGCGCCGTTTTCGATGATGCCCGAGTCGGTGATGACGCGTCCGTTATGGAAGAGTTGAAAGGCCATGTTACTCCGGGTTCAGTATAATGGCGGCCTTGAGCAGTAGCACGCAACTGGCGGCGTGGGTGATCTCTCCCTTCATTACCATCTCGAGAGCCTTGGCGAACGGGGTCTTGATCACTTCCAGCACCTCGCCCGCTTCTGGGCGAGACTCGCCCTCCGTGACATCAAGCGCGAGGAACAGATGGTTGGGCGAACGGATGACGGTGGTGAAGGGGTCAACGCTGCCCAGATTGAGCCAGCGCTCGGAGCTTAGTCCCGCCTCTTCCCGCAGTTCTCGTTTGGCGGCGGCGAGAGGCTCTTCGCCGTCTTCGATGGCTCCGCTGATCACCTCGATGGAATCACGCCCGGCGGCGTACTTGTATTCTTTTACCAGGTAGACGTCCTGATTCTTGTTGAGCGCGAGGACGGACGATCCGGAGCGCATGGTGACGACTCCGAATTTTCCGGTTTCGCCTCCCGGCTGGACGACATCGTCCTCGCGAAGTTGGATCCAGCGGTTGGCGTAGATTTCACGGCTGTTCAAGCGCTGAAAAGGATTTTCACTCATTACTTCTATAGTAGGCGGAAGTTCACCTCGATTGTTGCCGGCATTGTCGCGGGCTTGCCGTTGCGGGTGCCGGGCTTGAAGCGCCACTGGGATACGGCGGCTACTGCTTTTTCGTCGAGTCCGAGACCGACGCTGCGAACCACTCGAACGTTTACCGGGCGGCCGTTGAGGTCGACCTCTGCTGTCAGCACGACCGTTCCTTCGAAGCGGGCCTTGCGCGCCTCCTCGCTGAACTCAGGCTCCATCTTAAAGATGAGCGTAGGGGCGGTGGTGCGGCCGCCGATAGCTCCGGTGCCGCGCAGGCTGGTTCCGCCGCCCGGACCGCTGCCGGGCCCATCACCCAGTGAATCGCCGGTGCCGTCGCCGATGCCTCTTGCATTCGCGCCTCGCCCTAACGAATGTGGGCCGGGCTTTGCAAAGGGATCTCCGATCAGATTCGTGTTGACGGTGGGCAGGGTGATGTTAGCGGGCAGCTCAATGCCTGCTTCGATGACGAGTTGCGGGGCAAGGTTCTGTGGCGTGGATTGCGGTGGTACGAATTCTTTGTGTAACGGCTTGGGAACATTGCCGCGGCTGGCGGGGAGAATGTCCGCTCCGCCGCCGCCAGCGGTCTGGCCGGCCTTCTCCGCTAACCAATGCAGCGAGGGAGCGACGAGTTTGAATGTCTCTTTGGGGGTGTTGCCGGCGATGGGTGCCTGCACGATACGCAAGCACAGCAGCATGACCAGCAGAATGTGAAATACGATGGAGATCTGGGCTGATGTGAGGCTCATGGCCCCGTAGGATGCAACGCGAAAGCCAACGTGGAAGTGCTTTGCGGACAACAGCGGTTGCCGTGGAGAGAGTGAAGGTTGCACAACAGGTGTGAATGGTGGATCATCGCCACCATTCACACCGCTGGGCTTTAAGCGTGCACCGGCTGCGGCTGCTTCTTGCGGCCGCGGACCCATTCCTGCAGGTTCGCCAGATACACATAGAAGACCGGCGTCAGGTACAGGGTAACCAACTGCGAGAAGAGGAGGCCACCGACGACGACAAGGCCGAGTGGCTGGCGCGCTTCACCGCCGGCTCCGTAGCCGACCGCGATCGGTACCGCGCCCAGCAGTGCGGCCATGGTGGTCATCATGATCGGACGGAAACGGATGAGGCAGCCCTGGTAGATGGCTTCCTGCGCCGGCATGCCGGCACGCTCTGCTTCGAGCGCGAAATCGATCTGCATGATGGCGTTCTTCTTGACGATACCGATGAGCATGATCAGTCCGACGAAGGCGTAGATGTTCAAATCCATCTTGAACAGGTAGAGCGTCAACAGTGCGCCGAAGCCCGCCGAGGGCAGACCGGACAGAATCGTCAGCGGATGGATGTAGCTTTCATACAGGATGCCGAGCACGATGTATACCACCATGATGGCGATAATCAGCAGGACCCACAGGTTGCCGAGCGAACTCTCGAACGCCTTCGCAGCGCCCTGGAAGTTCGTGCTGATGGTAGCGGGCAGAACGCGCTGCGCAGTCTCCTTCACCTGCGACACCGCGGTTCCCAAAGAGAAGCCGGGTTTGACGTCGAAGGAGATGGTGACGGACGGCAACTGCCCGAAGTGGTTCACAGACTGCGGCCCCGTTTCATATTCGATGTTGGCGATGGTATCGAGCGGTATCAGTTTGCCCAACGTTGACTTGAAATAGAGCAGCGAAAGTGCACGCGGATCTCTCTGGTACTGCGGCATCAATTCCAACAGCACTTTGTATTCGTTGACGGGAGAATAGATCGTGGAGACCCAGCGCGGACCGTACGCATCGTACAATGCGTTTTCGATCTGCGCCGCGTTGATGGCGACTGCGGCCGCGCGGTCGCGGTCAATCGAAATGGCCACCTGCGGACTCTTGATCTGCAGATCGCTCGTCACATCCTGGAGGCCCGGTAGCTGCTCCAGTTCCTTTAGCAGCTTATCGGATGCGCTATACAGTTCGGCTTTATCAGGCGACTGCATGGAGATCTGGTATAGACTCTTGGTCACCTGTCCGCCGATGCGGATGGTGGGAGGGTTCTGCAGGTAAGTCTTCATGCCCGGGAAGTTGGCGATCTTGGGACGAATCTGATCCATTACTTCGCCGACCAAAACTTTCCGCTCGCTGCGCGGCTTCAAGTGAATCACCAGCTGACCGTAGTTCGGGCCGCCGAGTGTGGTAGCCGTGGCGCCGCCAACGCTCGAAACAAAGGCATCGACGTTCTCATTCTGATTGATGACTTCAGAGACCGCACGCTGGTATTCAGCCATCTGCTCGAACGATGTACCCTGTGCGGCTTCCGTGATGGCGATCATCTGATCGGTGTCCTGATCGGGGATGAAGCCCTTGGGGATATCAACAAACATCCAGCCTGTGGCCACCAGCACTACAATAAAGACCACCATGGTGACCGGACGGTACTTCAGCACCATCTGCAGGCTCACATCGTAGGCGTGCAGCATGCCTTCGAAGAAACGCTCTGTTACGCGATAGAACCAGCCGTGCGACTGTGCGTCGTGTGCCTTAAGGAAGCGGCTGCATAACATGGGAGTCAGGGTTACCGAGACCACGCCGGAGATCAAAATAGCGGCGCAGATGGTTACGGCGAACTCTTTGAACAGCCTTCCAAGGATGCCTCCCAGGAACAGAACAGGGATGAACACCGCCGCCAGCGAGATGGTCATGGAGACGATGGTGAAGCTGATCTCCTTGGAACCGATCAGCGATGCGGCCATCGGCTGTTCGCCCAATTCCATGTGGCGGACGATGTTCTCCAGCATGACGATTGCGTCGTCGACTACGAAGCCGATGGAGAGGATCAACGCCATCATGGACAGGTTGTCGAGACTGTAGTCGAGCATGTACATCACCGCGAACGTACCGATGATGGAGAAGGGCAGGGCCAGGCTGGGAATGATGGTTGCCGAAACGTTGCGGAGGAACAGGAAGATGACCATCACGATCAGGCCCAGTGTGAGCACCATCGTAAACTTGACGTCGTCGAACGATTCCTTGATGGTGTCGGAACGGTCATACAGGGTCTTCATGTTGACCGACGGCGGTAACTCGGCCTTGATCAACGGGAGCAGGTCCTTCACTCCCTTTGCGACTTCCATCGTGTTGGTTCCGGGCTGACGCTGGATGCCGAGAACAACGCTGGGTTCCGCTCCCTCCTCTGAATAGAGCCAGGATGCCGTGCGTTCGTCTTCCACTCCATCTTTGATGGAGCCTAACTCTTCCAATCTGACCGGGGCGCCCTTGCGATAGCTGACGATCAAGGGCCGGTACTGCGCGGCCGACATGAGCTGGCCACTCGCCTGCAAGGTAAAGGCACGGCGCGGACCGTTGATGGTACCGGCAGGCAGGTTGACGTTCCACGCCTTCAACGAAGTCTCTACTTCATTGATGCCGACTTGCTTGGCGGCCATCGCGTGCGGGTCAATCTGAATGTGGACTGCGTACTTCTGTGCGCCTAAGACCTGCACCTGGGCTACGCCGGAGATCATGGAGATGCGCTGCGCCATGCGGGTTTCCGCGTATTCGTCGAGGGTCCACATCGGCAGGGAGGCGCTGGTTAAGGCGATATAGAGAATCGGTTGATCTGCCGGGTTCACTTTCGTGAACGTCGGCGGCGTGGGCATGCCTTGCGGCAACAGGCGGGAGGCCTGGGTGATGGCGGCCTGTACGTCGACCGCGGCGCCGTCGAGGTTGCGGCTCAGATCGAACTCCAGTGTGACTTGGGTGCTGCCGAGCGAGTTCGACGAGGTCATCGACTGCAGGCCGGCGATCATGGAGAACTGGTTTTCGAGTGGCGTTGCAACCGAGGAAGCCATGGTCTCAGGGCTTGCTCCAGGCAGGGTTGCTGTGACCAACAGGGTCGGAAAGTCTACGTTCGGAAGATCGCTAACCGGCAAGGATCGGTAAGCGACCGCGCCAAAAAGCGCGATAGCCGCCATTAATAGACTGGTTGCGATCGGACGGTGAATGAATCCCGCTGAAATGTTCATGCTTCCACGCTCACAAGTTGCCTATGCTTTCTCGCCCGATAGCGGTTCAGCAAGCCCGCCATGTAGACGTATACCACCGGAGTCAAATAAAGAGTAATCAATTGGGAAACCATCAGACCGCCGACTACGGCAAGTCCGAGCGGGCGGCGCGCCTCTCCGCCGGAGCCGTAACCCAACGAGATGGGCAGCGCGCCCAGCAGTGCCGCCATCGTCGTCATCATGATGGGGCGAAAGCGGGTCATGCAGCCTTCATAGATTGCGTCGCGCGGGGTCATGTCATGCTTGCGTTCGGCGTCCAGAGCGAAATCGATCTGCATGATGGCATTCTTTTTCACAATGCCAATCAGCATCAACAGGCCTACAAAGGCGTATATGCTGAGGTCAACCTTGAATACCAGGAGCGTCAACAGCGCGCCCAGGCCGGCCGACGGCAGGCCGGAGAGGATCGTCAGCGGGTGAATATAGCTCTCGTACAGCACGCCGAGAACAATGTAGACCACCAGGATCGCAATGGTCAGCAGGAGGCCCATATTGCGGAGTGAGGACTGAAACACCTGAGCTGTCCCGGTGAACGAAGTGCGGAACGTTGCCGGCAAAGTATTCTTAGCCAACTCGCCGATTTCGCCAACCGCATCTCCGAGTGCGATGCCCGGCTTCAGGTTGAACGCGACAGTAACGGAGGGCAACTGGCCGGAGTGGTTGATGGTTTGCGGACCGACGTCCTGAACCATCTTAGTCACGGCGGATAGCGGCACCATCTGGTCGCTATTGTTCGGCTTGAGGAATATCTTCGACAGCATATCCGCATGTTGCTGATAAGCCGGCAGCACTTCGAGCATCACCTTGAACTGCGCCGTGTTGCCATACATGGTGGAGATCCAGCTTGGACCATAGGCCATGTACAATGCGTTTTCAATCTGATCGGCGGAGAGATTCATGGTCGCCGCCTTGTCGCGGTCGATCACCAGATTCACTCGCGGCGATTTCATCTGCAGATCGCTCGTCACGTCCTGTACGATCGGCAGGCGCGCCACGATCCGTTCGAATTTGGCGGCTTCACGGTACATCTGATCGATGTCTGTCCCCTGAATGGTGAATTCGTACTGGCTCTTGGACATGCGTCCGCCGACGCGAATCGCGGGCGGTAAGCTCATGAACACTCGAACGCCGGGGAAGCCGCTCAGCCTGGGGCGAAGTTTCTCGATCACCTGTTGCGCCGATAGCGGACGCATCTTGCGGGGCTTTAGCGCGATGAAGCAACGGCCGGTGTTGGAACTGCCGCCAAACATGCCGCCGCCTGCGCTGGACATGAAGCTCTCTATGTTCTCGTCCTGTTGCAGGATTCGGTTGACGCGGTCCTGCAGTTCCGTCATGCGATAGAACGAGGTACCTTGAGCCATTTCTGTATTGACGTAAAACTGGTCGTTGTCGGTATCGGGAATGAAGCCTTTGGGAACCGTGTTATAAAGATAGCCGGTTGCGCCTAGGACCGCAAAAAACGTCAACCCCATCAGCATCGGGTGGGCCAGAACCTTACGCAAACTCCATCCGTAGCTGGCTCTCATCGCGTCAAAGAACTTTTCCGTCACACGGTAGAAGAGTCCCTGGCTCTCCAGGTGCACCGGTTTCAGGAAGCGGCTGCACAACATCGGAGTCAGTGAAATCGATACCACGCCAGAGATCAGGATGGCCGTACAAATCGTTACCGCGAACTCGCGGAACAAGCGTCCCAGCAGGCCGCTCATAAAGAGAATCGGAATGAACACTGCCGCAAGCGAAATGGTCATCGAGAGAATGGTGAAGCCGATCTCCCGCGAGCCGTTGAGGGCCGCCTGCATCGGCGTCTCTCCCAGTTCCATGTGCCGCACGATGTTTTCCAGCATGACGATTGCATCGTCAACCACAAAGCCGATGGAGAGAATCAATGCCATCATCGACAGGTTGTCGAGCGTATAGTTCAGCATGTACATTACGGCAAAGGTGCCGAGGATGGAAAACGGCAGCGCCATACTGGGGATGAGTGTGGCGGAGAGATTGCGCAAGAACAGGAAGATCACCATAATAACCAGTAAAAGAGTGATCACCATGGTGAACTGAATATCCTGGAATGCTTCGCGGATCGGCTTGGCGCGGTCGCCGCGGATGGCCATCTTTACTGATGGCGGCAGTTGGGCCTGAATGGTGGGGAGGAGTTTCTTGATGTTATCGGTGACTTCAATGACGTTGCTGCCGGGTTGGCGCATCACCATGAAGTTGATCGCCTGAATGGCTCCGTCTTTATTAATGAACCATGATTTCGAGCGGTCATCCTCGGTGGTGTCGAAGACCCTGGCGATCTCCTGCAGCCGCACCGGAATTCCACTGCGCCAGGCTACGATCATCGGCCTGTAGGCTTCGGAATTCATCAATTGTCCGTCGGCCATCACATTGTAGGCCGTGTGGTTTCCATACAGGGTGCCGGTAGGCAGGTTTACGTTCCAGCCGCTGATGGCCGAAGCCAGTTCGTTGATGCCGATTTTGTGGGCATTCATCTTATCCGGGTCGGCCTGAACGTGAACAGAGAACTTTTGCGCACCCATCACCTGGACCTGCGCCACGCCATTGACCATGGAGATGCGCTGAGCAACGAGCGTTTCCGCGTACTCATCCACCTTCCACAGCGGCAGCACGTCAGACGAAATCCCCAGGAAGATAATGGGAGAATCGTTGGGGTTGGATTTTCTAAACGAAGGCGGGGCCGGCATGCCGGGAGGCAGCAGCGGCATGGCCGCGCTGATGGCGGTCTGTACGTCGACGGCGGCGCCATCGAGTCTGCGGTTCAGGTCAAACTGCAGGGTGATCGATGAGCTACCCAGTGAATTGGATGAGACCATCGAATCCAGGCCTGCGATGCCGCTGAACTGCCGTTCGAGCGGGGTGGCCACCGCGGACGCCATGGTTGACGGATCGGCGCCGGGCAGACTCGCCGACACGGACAGGGTTGGATAATCGACGATCGGCAGATCGCTTACTGGCAGTGCACGGTACGCAATGATACCGAACATCGCGATACCGAGCATCATCAAACTGGTCGCAATAGGTCTTCGAATGAAGAACTCCGACATGTTCATGCGGATACCTCTTTCCGTTGCGAATTAAGTTATGCGGCTTTCTTTTTGCCGCCCTTGCGGTCGTCGCGCTGTTGGACTTTCATCCCGGGCGCAAGCCGCAACTGGCCATCCGTGACAACTGTTTCGCCGGCTTCGAGGCCTTTGTCGACGACCAGGTCTTCGTTGACTCTGGCGCCGGTGGAGATGTTTCTTGCTTCTACGCTCTGATCTTCCTTAACCACGTAAACGTAGGGGCCTTCCTGTCCGGTCTGCACTGCCTGGTTCGGAACGACGGTGGCGTTCTTTGCCGTATAGAGGCGGAGCACTACGCGCACGAACTGACCGGGCCAGAGGTTCCGCTTGGGGTTCTGGAAAGTCCCCTTGAGTTTGATGGTACCGGTGGTGGCATCGACGGCATTATCGACGAACGTCAGGTAACCGGTTTCGCTGGCGGCGGCGTCTTCCTGAGGAGTGGCCACTACCTGGAGTTTGCCGTGTGCCATGTATTTGCGCACGTTGTCCAGTTGGGATTCAGGAATTGCGAAGGTGACGTAGATAGGCTGCACCTGGTTGATGGCCACCATGTCTGCGCCATTCGGCGCGACCAGGTTGCCCTGCTTCACCATGAGGTTTCCGGTGCGTCCGGTGAGGTTCGCCTTGATGTCGGTATAGGTAAGCTGAACTTTCAGGTTGTCGGCGGCTGCTCGCGCGGCCCCGATATCGGCCTTTGCGCTTTCGATGGCGGCCTTATCGGCGTTCACCAACTGTTCCGCGGCATTGGCGTTTGACTGGGTCTGTTCGCCCTGTTCCCGGCTGATGACGCCTTCTTTTACTAATTTGTCGTAACGGGATGCCTGCGACTTTAAGAACTGAAGGTTTGCGATATCCTTGGCCAAAGTGGCCTGCGCCTGGCCCAGAGCTGCGATGGCGCGCTGATGGGTTGCCTCTGCCTGCGCGATCTGTGCGAGCAACTGCCGCGGATCAATCTTGAAAAGCTGGTCTCCCTGCTTTACAAAGTCGCCTTCATTGATGGAGACCTTGGTCAACTCTCCGCCCACCTGCGATCGGACGGTCACCGTGGCGTACGCTTCCACGTTGCCGATCACCTGAATCTCAATCGGCACGTCGCGTTGCGACACCTTTGCCCAAGTAACGGGGACCGCGGCATCACCTTTTTTGCCGCCTTTCCCTCCGCCTTTTCCGGCGCCGCCCCCTTTATCGTCCCCCGCCACCGGATTCGATGGGATCAAGGAACAGCCCGTCAGGGCGCAAGCCAACGCCAAAAGTGTAAAGTTACGCATGCAATGTAATTGAATCAATTTTCTCACCCAAAATTCAACATTCGTCAGGACTGACGCTTCGAGGCGGAGTTCTCAGGTAACAAGGAAGGCGTTCCCTTCGTCAATAAGGTTACCAAATTCCGCAACCCAAAAGACGCACTGTACACAAAAACAGCATTATAATTGATGAAGACTCTGAACGTATCTATGACCCAAAAAATACTGAGCCTTGGCTTCGGCCTGCTGCTGGCATGCTCGCTTCATGCCGATTGGACTGACTGGCGCGGTCCTGAACGCGATGGCCGCTCCCCGGAAAAGAATCTTCCAGCAAAGTGGTCTCCCAACGGCGAGAACCTTGCATGGAAGGCTGACATTGGCGGCCGGTCCACCCCGGTTGTCCAGGGGGACCATCTTTATTTATTGACGACCTCTGGCGCGAAAGAGACCCTGCAGGAGCGGTTGGTCTGCCTGAATGCCGATTCCGGTAAACTGCTTTGGGAACAGAAATGGAATACCTATCATAGTGACGTTCCTCCGCACAGGTTGGCATGGTCGGCGCCTGCCATCGATCCGGAGACCGGCAATGTCTACGTTTATGGAGTTGGTGGCGATCTGTTCGCATTCTCGCGCGACGGCAAGCTGGTCTTCACTCGTCCACTGGTTGAGGAATTCGGCATTGTTACGACCCACGGCGGGCGCACGGTTTCGCCGATTGTGGAAGGCGACCTGGTGATCGTCAGCAGCGTTGCCACAGGGTGGGGTGCACAGGCCCGCGCTGGACATCGCTTTCTGGCATTCAACAAGAAGACCGGCGCCACCGTATATGTCAGCACCCCTGGCGGACGTCCTTTCGATACGACCTACGCGCCTCCGATCGTCGCCGAAATCAATGGCACGCGGATGCTGATTGCAGGTGGTGGCGATGGAGCGATCCACGCGATTAAAGTCGCTACGGGCGAGCCGGTCTGGAAGTACGATGTCAGCAAGCGCGGCGTGAATACCGGCGTGCTGGTGAGCGGTAACACCGTGTTTGTCAGCCACGGCGAAGAGAATCTCGATACCAGTGAGATGGGCCTGCTGGCGGCTATCAACGGTGCTGCAAAGGGCGCCATTACGAAGAAAGATATCAAGTGGGCCGTGCCCGGTTTTATTGCCGCCTACTCATCGCCCGTGACCGACGGGGACCGCATCATCCAGATGGATGCCAGCGCCAACCTGTTTGCCTTCGATTCGGTTACCGGCAAGCAGATCTGGAAGCAGACGCTCGGTACGCTGCAGCGCGCATCGGCAGTGCTTGCGGATGGCAAGATTTATGTCGGTACGGAGAACGGAAAGTTTTTCATCCTGAAGCCACACAGCGACCGCTGCGAGATCCTGAGTGAAGTGAGCTTTGGTACTGGCGCTCCTGAGAATCTGGAAAAAATTCTTGCCTCGGTTGCGATTAGCGATGGCCGCGTGTTCCTGGTGACCACGGACCACACGTTTGCCATCGGCAAGAAGCAGAAGTCGGCTCCGGCGAAGATCACCGCTCCGTTGACTGCCGCTGCCGGCGCCAAAACCGCTTGGGTGCAGGTGCTGCCCGGCGAGTCGCTGCTGAAGCCCGGCGGGAGCGTAACCCTGCGTGCCCGCTCCTACGATGAATTCGGAAAGTTCATTCGCGAAGAGAAAGCTGAATGGGCGCTCGATAAGCTGACTGGAACCGTGGACGGCGGCAACTTCAAAGCCGCGGCGGAGAACATCGGCCAGGCTGGAATAGTGAAGGCTACTATCGCCGGAGTGACCGGTGAGGCGCGCATTCGCGTGATTCCGAATCTGCCGATGTCGCAGAATTTTGAGAACGTTCCGGTGAACCTGGTTCCTGCCTTCTGGATCAATACGACGGGCAAGTATCAGGTCCGCCAGGAAGAGGGTAATCGCGTGCTGGTGAAACTGGCCGATAATGCCGCTACCAAACGCGCCCGCTCGTTCATCGGTAATCCGGAGAGTTCCAACTATACTGTTGAAGCGGAAGTCCGCGCGGCATCGAAGCGCCGCCAGATGGGCGATGCCGGGGTGGTCGCCCAGCGCTACCAGTTGGTGCTGTTTGGAAACAATGAACAACTTGAGTTGACCTCATGGCAGCCTGAGACGACACGTAGCGTGAAGGTCCCCTATACCTGGAAAGCCGACACCTGGTACAAGGTGAAACTCACCGTCGATACCTTGCCCGATGGCAGTTCCCGCGCCCGAGGTAAAGCCTGGGCGAAGGACGAGCCGGAGCCCGAAAAATGGATGGTGGAGCGTGTGGATCCCAAAGCCTACGCCAACACCATCGGCAGCCCTGGCATCTATGCCGATGCCCCGTTTGAAGTATTCTTTGACAACCTGAAGGTGACAGCGAACAAATGAGCAAAAAACAGATAGCATTCATCGCCGGCGCGGCAGTTGTGTCGCTCGCACTCGTGAGCCGCATCACGGCGTCCGATCCGGAGAAAGACTGGCCGATGTGGGGTGGCACGGCTGACCGCAACATGGTCTCGAGCATGAAGGGTGCAGTCGATAGTTGGGACGTGGCCAAGAAGACCAATATCCGCTGGATGGCTGCGCTCGGTTCGCAGACCTACGGAAATCCGGTTGTGGCCAACGGCGTGGTGCTCGTCGGCACCAACAATGAGGGACTGCGCGATCCGAAGCAGGGCGGCGATCGCGGCGTCCTGATGGCTTTCCGCGAGAGCGATGGCGAGTTCCTCTGGCAGCACACGAATGAAAAGTTGCCAGCGGGCCGCGTCAATGACTGGCCATACCAGGGCGTTTGCAGTTCTCCGCTGGTGGAAGGCGATACGGTCTACTACACCAGCAATCGCTGCGAGGTGGTGGCGCTTGATCTGAAGGGTTTCGCCAATGGAAACGATGGTCCGGTGAAGGATGAGAAGTTTACCGGACCGCACGACGCCGACGTGCTCTGGAAATTCGACATGATGGAAGAGGTCGGCTCGCAGCCGCATAATATGTCGAATTCGTCGCCGGTATCCTATGGCGACCTGGTTTATGTCAGCACCTCCAATGGGCAGGATGAAAGCCATGTCCACATTCCTTCACCCAAGGCCCCGGCGATCATTGCGCTTAACAAGAAGACAGGCAAATTGGTGTGGGAAGACAATCCAGTCGGCGATAAAATTCTGCACGGACAGTGGTCTTCGCCGGCAGTGGCGAAAGTCGGCGACACGGTGCAGTTGGTGATAGGGCAAGGCGACGGCTGGGTCCGCGGATACGATGCCAAGACCGGAAAGCGGTTGTGGTGGTTCGATATGAATCCTAAGGATTCGGTGTGGCAGAAGACGCGCAACGAAGTGATCGCGACCCCGGTCATCAAGGACAATGTCGTCTACATCGCCAATGGCCAGGACCCCGAGCATGGCGAAGGGCCGGGTCATCTTTACGCCATCGATGCGACCAAACGCGGCGATATTACCGATAGCGGGCGAATCTGGCACTTCGACAAAATCCGCCGCTCGGTTTCGACCGGCGCGGTGTACAACGGGCTGCTGTTTTACGCCGATTTCAGCGGCTTCCTGCAT
>Ga0118677_10000316_pt1 | contig 106193 bp, 87 predicted proteins | sample AliMusrvi5mmetaG_FD_86154 | JGI IMG/M metagenome (GOLD analysis project Ga0118677, IMG submission 86154)
GCTGGTGGGCTGCGGCGGCAGCGAGAAGGCTGTATGAGAACATACTGTCTGAGATGCCGACGCAACACAACAGCCCGCGCCGCCTCGAAGCGATGGCTATAGTATTATTTAAACCGCTCTAAAGCCGGACGGATCGGCGATCCGTTCCCAATAACCCAAAACAAGCGGAACCTGTCACCTTGATTTCTCGAGGATTTTGGCTTCGGAAGGAACGGGGGGGTTGGTGTTGCCACCCCAGAGGATGCGGTTCGGATGGGAGGCGAGATCGCGCAGGAGAAACCGGGAGTAGGCGGATGTGATTTTGAGATTTTCCGAGGTGATCCGGAAGTCGGCCAGCGTGCGGTTGATGCTGTTCTGATTGTCGCGCAGGATCGATTCGCCGCGACGGGCAAGCGACACGAACGCCGTTGCCGTCGCATCGATATTGTCCATCGCCCGGGCGACCCGCGCTTTGTTGTCCGAGAGGAGGCTGCGGGCGTGGGCCGCTGCCGCGCCGGCATCCGTGATGACGTGGTCGGCATGATCGAGCGTCGTGCGCGCGGCGGCGACCAATTCCCCGGCATTTCCGATGATCGGCTTGATTTCCGTGAAGGCCGACTCGGCCCCGCCGAGAATTTTTTGCAGGCGTGCGACGATGTCGCGGGCTCCGGCGGGATCTCCGTCGGCGACCAGGCGGCGGAGGCCGTTGATCGCATGGTCGGCGTCGCGGGCGAGCTGGTCGAACGTGGTGGGGGCGAGTCCTTGAAGTATCTCGTCGGGGGCGGCAACCGGTTCGGCGGACGAACCGGCGTTGATCAAAACAAACTTGTCGCTGAGCAGGGTGTCGGCCGCGATGCTGATTTGCGCGTCTTTCGGAACCGGGGGGACGTCCGGGTGCAGGAGCAGAGTCACCTCGACGAGGTTGGGCGCGGCTTTCCTGCGCTCGTCGGCGCCGAGGATGCGGATGGCGGACACCGTGCCGGCCGGAGCTCCGGCATATTTCACGCGGGAGCTGACGGCGATGCCTGTGACATCGGGAAAGCGCACGCGGAGCCGGCGCGCGCCTTGAACGAACGTCTTGCCGCTCAGGCCGATTCCCAGGGCGATGAAAAGAACGAGGCTGCAGACGATCACCGAGAGGGCAACCCAACGGTCTCCGCTTTTTTTCTTCAGCATTTTTTGAACTCCATGACCGGGCATTCTTAAGCGGGTCGGCGGACGGCTTCAAGGCAGAACTGGATTCCGGTGCGGCATTCTGTGTAGAGTTCGCGCGATGTCCGGAAAAAAAACCCAACCGATTCCGCCGCGACGGGGCCGCCTGCTTCTGGCCCTTCTCGTCGGCGCGGCGGTTATATTTTGGTTCGGGCATCCGCCGGTGCTGTCCTGGGCACTGCGGCGGGGGCTCGGGATGCTGGGTGCCGCGCACGGGTTGGAATTCCAGGCCGGAAAGATCGAGGCGCGGCTCGGCAGGCCGTTTGTGATCGAGGACGCGCGGCTCCGCGCCACGAAGGGATCCGGCTCCAGAACCTCGCTGGATGCCGCCCGGATCGAGTGGGCATGGAATGGGATCGGGGGATTTTTTTCGCAATCCGGCCGGGCCGTTCTGGGCGTGTCGATCCACAATCTCGCCGGTGTTTGGGATGCCGGGGCGGCCGCAAAGCCGCCGGAGAAACCGCGGGCCCCCTCTCCGGCGGGGCCGGCCGAAGAGGGGGATTTTTCGCGCTGGATCCCGCTGACGATTGATGTCGGCGCGGCGGCAGTCGAGATTCTTACGGAGAACCAGCGGTGGGCCGCGCGGAATCTGAATGCGCACCTCAGCGAAAAGGAAGTCGGACATCTTGATCTCGGCGGCCTGTTTGTGCAGTGCGGTTCCTTTACCAAATCCTTCGCCTCCCTTCACGGCGTGACGGCTTGGAAAAACGGGACGCTGTGGCTTTCGGGGATGGAATTGGTGCCGGGGATCGTGGTGGAAAATTTTTCCATCGAAGCCTTGGATGCGGGCGGGCCGTCGGTCTCCGTGCTCGCGGCGGTCTTCGGGGGTTCGCTGCGTGCCGATGCGCATTTTGCACCGGCGGGAAAAACCTGGGACGTGGCGGCCTGGGCGTCCCAGGTCTCTTTGGATGCCATCCCGCCGCTGCTGGGTCTCGCGGGAAAGGCGGCCGGCCACCTTGTCGAAGGCCGGTTCACGTTCCGGGGCCGGCCCGAACGTCCGGCCGATGCCGAAGCCTCCCTGCGCCTGGTGGCCGACGGGTTTCATTGGAACGACCGCGGCTGGGAGTCGCTTGAGATCGGCTCCAGCCTGATCCATCGTCGGCTTGTGGTGACAAATTTCGACTTCCGGCAAAAAGAAAACCGCGTGCATTTCAACGGGGAAGTTTCGCTTGCCGAGGGCTGGGCGCAGATCGCGACGTCGCCTTTCCTGCTCGACGTCCAGGCGGACATCAAAGAAGTCGGGGTGCTGGCCGGGCTCCTGGGCGGGCCGTTCGATGAAGTCGCCGGGCGGATGACCGCCGCCGGATCGTTGAGCGGACGACCGGACAAAGTGAACGGATTTTTCAGCCTCGAGGCTTCCGGCCTTGAGTTCCGAAAGCTGCCGGTGAGTTCGTTGCGGGTCGAGGCGGTGTTCCGCCAAAGCGAGGTCGAGATCGCGCGTTGCGAGGCGTATTCGCGAAAAGACACGCTGCAGGCAAAGGCCAATATCGGCCTCGCGGCACCGCACCATTATACGGCCGAACTCGACGCGCACCTGGTCGATCTGGCGGCCTGCCTCGTGCCGTTCCGTGCGCCCGGTGCCGATGCGGTGTGTGCCGGCTCGATGGCAGTCCGCTGGCAGGGCGACGGCTCGGCGAAAGCGCACTCGGGGGCGTTTGATGTCCAGTTGGGCAATTTTGTTTCCCGGTTCACGCCGGCCGGGCTCACGGGAAAATTTGCGGGCACGTATTCCCCGCAGAACCTGTATTTTTCGAAGATGGAGATGGACAACGGGCGCCTGCACCTCGGCGCGCGTGCGACAGTCGCCGCCTCCGGCGTCACGGTCAAAGACTTGGAATTGCGGGCCGGCGGGGCCACGCTGCTCGAAGGCGCGGGATTTTTCCCCATCAATGCCTTCGCCGTTGCTTCCGGCACCGACTGGCGGGCCGCAATTGCCGCCGAGCGCGAGGCTTACATCCGCGCGGTCACGCCGAAGGAACTCAACATCCCGGATCTCCTGCGTCTTGCCGGCCAGGACTTTCCTTTGCAAGGGCGGCTGCGCCTCCAGCTTGAAGTTGGAGGTCCGCCCGCGCAACTCCATGCCGATGGCGTTGTCAGCGCGCGCGGGCTTTCCATGCCCGCGGCGGAACGCGCCGCCCTGCCGGAGTCCACGCTCGACGCCAAGCTTTCCGCGCACGACGGCGTCGCCGGGCTCGACGGGCTCGTCCAAACCCGGGGCCTGAGCCCGCTCACGCTCAAGGCGCGGTCGCCGTTCGGGCTCGCGCGCAACCCGGCCGGCAACTGGCGGTGGATCAATCCGAACGGCGAGTTTGAGGCCAGCCTGGACTTTCCGCGCACGGATGTCTCGGTTTTTAGCCCGTTCCTGCCGAAGGTCGGACGCCTGAAGGGCGACATCTCCGGCAGGCTTGAACTGACACAGACATTTGCCAACCCGAAATTTTCCGGGCGGGTTGATTTGAAAAACGGCGGGTTCGAGGGAGCCGTTCCTTGGCCGGTGGTGGAAAAAACCGAGGCGGGCATCGTCTTCGAGGGAGCCGATGTGCGGATCGAGCACTTCCGCGGCGAGGTCGGCGCGGAACCGTTCGAAATCACCGGCGGGGCGAAGTTCTCCACGGCGGCTAATCCCTCGCTCGACCTCCGCCTGCACGGCGAAAAAATCCTGCTCGTGCGGGATGCCGGTCTGCGCCTGCGCGCGCAGGTCGATCTGCACGCGGCGGGGGATCGCAATGCCGGCCGGTTGGACGGCAGCGTGAGGCTTCTGGACGGACGCTTTGACAAACGTTTGGCCATCACTCCGGTGCCGTTCACGCTGCCGGAGGATGTGCCGGGAACCAGTGCGGTGCCTCTGTCGCCAGGCGGTGTTCCCGATCCCCTCGCCCGCTGGGAACTCGATGTGAAAGTGGAAAACGCGACGCCGTTCCTGCTGCGCGGAGATCTGGCGCAGGGCGAGATCATCCCCCGGATTTGGCTCACCGGAACGCTCGGCCGGCCGGTGCCGCTCGGAAGGATTACGCTCAAAGATGTGCTCGCCTTCCTGCCGTCCGCCACGTTCACAATTCCCGACGGGCGGATCGACTTTTTTCCGGATGCGCCGTGGGTTCCCGTCTTGGATGTGCGCGGCGTGGCGCAGATGCCGGGCTACGAAGTGCGGGCGTGTGCGTTCGGATCGTTGAACGCCCGCAAGCTGATGCTGCGCTCGGAACCTCCGCTTCCGCAGGAGGCCCTCGTGCGGTTCTTGACGACGGGCATCGCCCCCGAAGCGGCAACCGGTTTGGGAGCGGGCACCGCGCCGTCCGGATCCCCCCCGCAGCGGGCGTATCTGCGTCCGTTTGACCGGCCGGGCACCGATCCCGGCTGCCTCCAGATCCGGCCGATCCCGACGGAAACTCCCGGCCAGCCCGCCACGCCGCGCCAGAAATTTCTGTTGTGGGACAACGCCGAAAGTGACGGATTCCAGATCGGCAACAACGGCGCAAGTTTCCTCTGGCAGTTCGAATAATCCCCCCTCTGCAAAAGGATCTCCGGAGGGAACCGCTTTCGTTGGAAAGAGGCGTCTTTCCCTCGCTGTCGGAGGAAAGGCGGCTTCGCGGATTTGTTTCCGATTCCCCGTTTCTCGATATCGGGGTGCCAGAGTCCTACGCCGCCGCCGGAGAATTCTTTTCCGGGCTGTGACAGCGCATGGTTTGATGCTGGCGCTGAATTCATAGAGTTTTGCGCATATAAAGTCCCAAGTCTTCGCTAACGGAAATAACTGTGCCTCGATACCATCCAAAACTTCGCATGCTATAGCCTCTATGAGGTGAGGTTGATGCAAATGCACCAAACGGACTGCAAACATCCACTGCGTCGATCAGTGCCACTTGATTATCGCGCCCTCCGTCAAAGCTCCACTTTCCTCGATTGATGAACACCTTGTCCTCTTTGTCGATAAATCGTTGCTCGTAGGTGTTGTCTTCTTTGAGAAGGAGTGTGTCCACACCAAAAGAATAATGAATCTCATATTTGCCGAGTAGCTGCGCCTTCGTGTAATTGCGTGGAACCGGAACACATCCATTTTGCAATAGCGTGAACCATGTCAGCAACAAGACTGTGAATGTCTGGAGTCTCTGCATCAACGTCCGCCGTTTCTATCAATGGTGAAGAACCCCATTAAGAATCGCGGCTCCGCCACCAAATACGCCGACGAACAATAGAGCGATCACAAAGAAGACGATGTAGAATAATAGCATCGCGGGTATGGCGGCAAGCATAAGCTTTAGTAGAATGACGACAAGCCGTGAAAAAGGGATGTCGATGTCGTTGACTGTGATCTTTGTTGTTGGTTCTTGGTTCATACTGGATGATTGTCGTGGAAGTGAATTAAAATACCACTATATCACCGCACAAGTGATTATGCCAGTCCGGATATCATCCCGTTTTGGGTGATATCCGACGGGAGGCGGAAAGTTGTATTGCCCGGGGATCGGCATGGGGGGATTTTTATCAGGCACGAGTCTGTTTTGGGAAGGATTTTTCTCTGGCGATGTCATCACTGATTTGTTCCGGAAGGATATCGTCTGTTTTTTTTCCAAAAGATGGTATGAAGTTATTGAAAACTTATCCAATGACCCGCCCGCTCCGATTGTCTCTCGTTCTACTCTGCGCCCTTCTGCCTGCGGCAGCTTTTTCCAAGACCCCTGCCGAGGCGCAGAAGGCTCTTCTGAAAAAGGAACCGCCGGACTCGCCGCTTCGCATGCAGCTCGTCCGGGTGCAGATCCTGCTCGACCGCGCGGGGTTTCGACCGGGAAAAATCGACGGGCTTGGCGGCGAGTTCACCCAGAAGGCGGCCGACCGCTATTCCGCCGCCAACGGCCTCCAGCCGGGCGCTTTGCTCGATGTTTCCGGAATCGCCAACCCCTACCGCGAATACACGGTCGCCGATGAGGACATGCGCTGGATCGGCCCGCAGGCCTCCGGCCCGGCCGCGCAGGAAAAACTCAAGGCGATGCTCTACGGCGATCTCTGGGAACTGGTCGCCGAACGGTTCCATTGCGATCTGGGATTTCTGCACGAGCTGAACATCTCCATTCCCGAGGAAAAAATTGCGGTCGGCTCGGTGCTGCGGGTTCCGGACGTTTCGGAATTCCGGATGGCGGACGTCGTGGAGTTCGAAAAGAAGCGGCGGGAGGAAGCAGCCGCGAAAAAAGCCGCCGCCCGCGCCACCCCCGATCCCTCTGCCGCCCAGGTTCCGGTGGCATCGGCCCCGCCCGTTCCAGTTCACCGCCTTGTCCTGCTCCGCCGCGAACGCCTCATCGAAGTTTGGGAAGCCGACCGCATCGTGGCCTGCTTCCCCTGCACGCCCGGCTCATCCAAAACTCCGGTGCCGCTCGGCAACTGGCACATCATCGGCAATATCCTGATGCCGAGCTTCCGCTGGGACAAATCGGTTTTGGAAAGCGGCGTCCGCAGCAGCAACGCCTTCGAACTCCCGCCCGGACCGAACAATCCGGTCGGAATCGTCTGGATGGGCCTCAACCGCCCGAGCGTCGGCATGCACGGCACCCCGAATCCCGACCAGATCGGCCGCAACGAAAGCCACGGCTGCATCCGCCTCGCCAACTGGGACGCCTTCCTCCTCACCCAGTTCGTCGCCAAGGGCACCGCAGTGGAAGTCCGGGAGTGAACCCGGAATCTGGGAATTTTCAGGCCGAAATGAACCACCAGGTCCACCGCCAGGCAGGCCCGTCGCAGGCCGCCAAAACAGCCAAGCGCAGAGCACTCCCGCCGCGCGGAAAATCATGCCCTGCGACGGTATTCCTCCCTGTCGGCAGCGTCGATCAGGTCAGCAGGAACCAAACGGTAGTGACGTTCCTCGACCGTGCGAACCAGACCTTGCCCGTCCAGGCAGAGCTCGAACATGGCAATGCGTGAATCGTTCAGAAACTGGGCGGAGATGGCCCGGCAGACATGCTCGGGAAATTTTTCAGCACAACAGGCGATATCCTGCTTCGCCTGCACCGAGGAAAGCTGGTCGGTTCCACCTTTTGCCTGCACCGGGATAATGTATTGGCATCCGTGTTTGTCGATACCGACATAGACCTCGTCGATTTCGATCTGCCCGGTTCCCTTGACGGTGGTGCGCAGATGGTTCTGCAGCGAATAGGCCGTTACGCCGAGAAAAATGTCGATGAGGCGATTGTAACGCACTTTCGCGAGCAATGCCTGTTCGTCGGACAACGAACTCGCGGCGATAATCTCCGGGGTGGCGTCAGGAATCTTTGTGGTCACCAGATTCGGATTGGGAATGATGCGGTTAATTGGCACGAGCCTGAACTCGTATTTCGCGCGCCCCGCCCCTTCAATCAGCCATTCCTGACCGTGCGGCTGAGTGGCGAGAATCCTTTGTGGCAGCGGATTGCGATAGCGGAACGAGTAAAGAACATCGCCCAAATTGGAAGGCAGCGCGATTTTCAAGTGGATCGCCATGCTCACCAGTTCCTCGCGCGTAAAGGCAACAACCGTCAGCCCTTTCCGGTAATACTGCAGGAAAATGCTCTCGATGAGTGCTTGGTAACGATTGGGCGGTTTCTGTTTCATGGGGCCATCAGGCAGCGGCGAGCCGGCACGCTTCGGTTTCGGATTGAGAGCGCTTGCGGGCACCGCTTTTCCTGTCTCTGGTTTGAATCGGGCATTCGACGCTCCAATGCGCCGAAGCCTGCGACATCTCCATCCGCAGCAAGCCCGGATCGCCGAGAGGCAGCGACTTTGTGACCTGGTTTGGAGTGATGCCCATTGCACGGATGATGGATCCTGCGACCGCGCGGGCGAGCGGGGGTGGCACGGAATTGCCGATCTGCCTTGCGCCATGCCACTTGGTGACGTGGAAGCGGAACCAATCGGGGAAGCCGTGCAGCCGCGCCATCTCGCGAACAGTCACGCAGCGCGAATATTTGTAGTGGATCGGGCGAGGGCTCGTGAACGCGCCTCGTGCCGCATCGGTACCCGCCCGCAAGGTGTTGGACACACCCAACGGCGGCAGCTTGAAGAAACGCGAAATCGGTTCGACCTCGCCCGGCGGGGTCGCCGCGAAACGCGCCCGCGAAATTTCGGTGTGCTCGCTTCGTGCGCTCGAGGTCAACAGTTCGGGATCCCATAGTCTGGGATGCCCGAAATGCCAAGCGAAGGGCTCCATACAACGCAATTCCCGGGCGTAGCGGGAAGGTCTGCCCCATGCGGATGTGCGGACCTCGTCGGTTGACTGCAGCGACTGAAAGGCATCCGCATCCGGCAGATCGCCGAGCGCGTCCTCGCACGAAGGCCCGCCCGGCAGGCCCAGTTCGGGAGCGCTACCGGCGCGGGTTGTGAGACAGCCCGGATAGGCCGGTAATTTTTTCCCCCTTCTTGCTCCGAGAAGGAACAGGCGCTTCCGGTCTTGCGGGACGCCGTAAGCAACCGCGTTCAAAACCAGCCACGGGAGGCGCACATCATAGCCACGGTCTTCAAACTCCCCGATCAGTTCTTCGAGGAACTTGCGGTGGTCTCCGACCGTCAGGCCCCTGACATTTTCGAACACAAAATAGTCCGCTTCGAGTTCCGACACAATGCGGACGAAATCCTTGACCAGGCTGTTGCGGGGATCATCGAGGACCCTCTTTCCAATCATGGAAAACCCTTGGCACGGCGCTCCGCCACAGACCACATGAACCTTCTCATCGATGCCCGCGATCTGCCGGATATCCTGTCCGCCTATTTCTTTGACGGAACGGGGAATCACCGCGCACCGGGGAAAGTTGAAATGGTGGACGCAGCAGTGGATCGGGTCGATTTCGACGGAAGCACACACGTCGAAGCCTGCCTGCTCGAACCCGAGCGACATACCCCCCGCCCCCGCAAATAGATCGACTGCGACCGGTCTCATCGTTGGTTCACGATATTGCAGCGGGGGGAAGCGCGAGTCAATGGCCGCAAAATCCATGTGATCGATCTTCAGAAAAAGAACATCGCCAGCATCATTCCGGGAAAGTCCGTCAGCCCGCTGTTTCTCAGGCTTGCGGCAGGCATCCCGAGTCAGTGGGTGAGCCGGGTGACCATCGCGTAGATGATCAGGCCGAGCAGGATGAGGCCGATGCCGAAGAAGGTGAAGCCGATCGGGCGGGCGATGGTTTTCCAGCGTTCCCATTCATCGCGGACGCGGTATTGGTCGAGGCGGCCGGTGGCGACCAGCCGGTCATACCAACGCTTGCGCTCGTGGAGCATCTCGGTCTTCGAGATGCGGCCGGAGAAGATGACGTTGTCCATCGGGAACTTCTCGAGGCGGAAGTGGGTGTTGAAGAAGTGGACGGTGAAGATAAACCCGGCGGCCAGGAGCGCCTCGTCGGAGTGGACGATGAGGGCGATATTGATCACCCAGCCGGGCAGGAAAAGGGTGAAGAACTGCGGGAACCACATCACCAAGCCCGACAATCCGATCGCAAAAATCCCCCAGAACACAGCGAAGTAGTCGAATTTTTCCCAATACGTCCAGCGGTCGAACTGCGGTTTCGGTCCTTTGCCGAAGAACCATTTTTGGTGGGCGACGAATTCCCGCCAGTCCTGCATCGACGGCACCATTGAGTCCGCGCCGAAGACCGCCCCCCAGAAGCGTTTGATCTGCCACCTGCCGGTTGCGGGATCGCGGAGAACGGCGCGGTTGAGCCACGACGACTTGACGAGGGCGATCAGGTGCAGGGCGAAATAGAGGAACGTGACCAGCGCGCCGAAGCGGTGGAGCGCGCGGGCGGTCTGGGCGCCGCCGATGATATGGAACAGGGTTTTCGCCCAGTCGGTGTAGTGGAATTTGAGCGGCATCCCGGTGATGACCAGCAGCAGGAAGCTCGTGACCACCAGGAAGTGGAGGAAGCGGTCGAACGGTGTGAAGCGCGTGAACCATTCGTCGTCGCGCTGGATGTCGATTTTCGTCTCGCGGTAGGTCTTCGAGTCATGCCGGTAGATCCACACCGAGCGGGCAAGCCAGAGCAGGGTGTGGCCGCCGAAGAACGCGAACACACCGAGCAGAAGCCCGGTCATCAGCACGAACGTGAGGTGCAGGACGGGGTATTTTTTGCCGTCGAGCGGGTTTGCGTGCGGGATGTATCCGGTGAAGCCAACGGTGGCACCGGGGTGGCATTTCGTGCACGTGGCCCGGATGTTCTGTTTGGAAAGATGGGACTCGGGATTCGAAACCGGCAGGATGTCGTGGTCGCCGTGGCAATCGAAGCAGGCGGCCACATCGCTGGCGACGTTCGGTTGGCCGAGCGCCATCGCCTTGCCGTGGTAAGTGTCGCGGTAATGCCTGAGGCTTTCCTCGTGGCATTTGCCGCAGCGGTTGTCACTGACCTGTTTGAAATGCGCGCTGCCGGGGATCTCGATTTCGTGGGCGGTGTGGCAGTCGTTGCAAGTCGGGCCGCGCGAGTCGCCCTTCAGCATCAGTTGGCCATGCACGCTTTTGTTGTATTTTTCCTCGATGCCGAGGTGGCACTTGCCGCAGGTGGCGGCGAGGTTCGCCTTGTTGATCGGCGAGCTGCGATCCACGCTTCGCTTGATATCGTGGACGCCGTGGCAGTCGTTACAGGAAGGAGCCACCACGAGCCCCATGTTCTGGACGCCGTGTCCGTGGATGCTGTCACGGTATTGTGCGGCGACGCTCGGGAAGCGCATCCGGTATTCGTCGGTGATCCCCTTGTTGTCGTGGCATTTCGCGCAGGTGCGTGCCAGGTTCAGCTTGAACACCGGGGAGTTCGGGTTTTTTGGGGAAAGCATGTCGTGCGTGCCGTGGCAGCCCGTGCAGGAGGCCGCGCCCGAGGAGCCCATCGCCCGACTGACACCGTGAATGCTGGTGGCATAAATATCCGCTTCCGCCTTGTGGCAGGACGCGCAATTCACCGGCTTGGCCGCCTTCAAGTCGTCGGGATGTTCCGCGGTGAGATCCGTGTGGCATTCCGCGCAACCGATCCGGGCGTGAACCGATGACCGGCGGATTTTTTCGTCAACGAACAGCGGCACCTTTTTGCCGCCGGGCAGGTCTTTTGTCAGATCTTTATCGCTGTGGCACTCGAGGCATTTGTCATTCGGGATCGGCTCGTTTTTGGTTTCGGCGTTCGCCGTGACCGCTCCGGTCGAGCAAGCCAGAAGCAAAAAAAAGCCCGTCACCCGAAGGCTGACGCGCCTCTGCCTGAGTGCGGTCAAGATCAAATGAATAGAGTTCAGGACGTCTGGAAAGGGGTTGCTACAATGAGGGAGCGGTTGGTCCGCCACTTGGATTCTGATCGTTCGGCTTCTCGCGCGGCGGACCTTTTTGGGCTTTTAATTGGTCGAGGATCGGCTCCAGCGAGGGATCGGCTTTGAGAACGGCGGCCCGCATGGCCTTGAAGAATTCGTCCGTGGCGGCCCGACGGTCTTCGGGGGTGGCGGCCGCTTTTTTCTTTTCCTCCGCGGCTTGGACGGCCGGATCTGACTTGGCCGTTTCGCGGGCCGCCATGAGTTTCTGGCGGTCGCCTTCGCTGAGCTGGGCGGGGCCGGGACGTTCCGCGCCCGGTTTTCCGCCGTCCTTTTCGTCCTGAAATTTCTTGCCGGCGTTTTTCTTGAGGATCTCGGCGAGGCCGGGATCGGTTTTCATCATGGCCTCGCGCACGGCGGCCCGCAGTGCGCCGCCGGCCGCATCGGCCTTCGCTTTGAGTTCCTTGACGTTCGGATCCTGCATCGCCTTTTCGCGGGCGGCTTCAAAGCGTTCGCGGACATCCGGCGGCAGGCTTTCAAGGAACTTGCCGTGATTATTTTCGCGCATTTTCTCATGCCAGGATCTGTCCGGTTGCGCGTCGGCGGGCGGCGGCGGGGGAGCCTGGGAAAAGAGAAGGCTTGGTGCCGCGCAGGCGGCGAGAAGAAGAGCGGAAACGAATTTCATAGAGGATGATGATTTGGGCAATGGAACACGTCCGGTTTGGAAAAGTTGTTGGAAATCTTTCAGGGATTTGGCGGGGGATTTGAGCCCGGGCTTTGCTGGACGGGAAGGCAGACGTGAAAGGCCGCCCCGCGGCCCGGCGTGCTTTCGACCCGAACCCGGCCGCCATGCGCCTGGACGACATTTTTCACGATCGAGAGCCCGAGCCCGGTGCCGCCGGCGTCGCGGGATCTGTCCTTGTGGACGCGGTAGAACCGTTCGAAGATGTGCGGTTGGTCGTCGGAGGGAATGCCGGGTCCGTTGTCGGAGATGCAGACACAAATTTCCGCGTCATGACGGGAGGCGGAGATGCGGATGCGGGGATCTTCGGAGCCGCCATGTCGGAGGGCGTTGCCGAGCAGGTTGGAGAAAACTTCCTCAATCCGGGCTCCATCGACTTCGGCCTTGCGGGCATCCGGTTTCCAGTCGATGGCGATTTTCGCCTGGCAGGCGGTGATATTCGGTTCGAGGTGGTCGAGAACCCGGGCGAGGATGTCCCGGAGGTCATTCGTGCGGAAGTCGAGGAGTTTGGCGCGTTCCTCCAGGCGTGAGATTGTGAGCAGGTCGTCGATGAGCAGCGAGAGGCGGCGCGTGTTTTTGTGCATGACCTCGAGCGAGTGGACGGCCATTTTGCGATCATCGAGCGCCCCATCGAGCAGGGTTTCCAGGTAGCCGGCAATGATCGCCAGCGGCGTGCGGAACTCGTGGGAAACGTTCGCGACAAACTCCCTGCGCACGGCTTCGAGTCCGCGGATTGTGGTGACATCGTGGAAAACGATGAGGATTGCCGCGGGGGGGGAATGCGGTTTGGGGTTGAGTCCCGCGACATGGACGTCGAAGTGTTTGGTGCAGTTCCCGCCGCTCCCGGAAGCGGTTTCGAGAACGAGCTCGAGTTTTTGCGGGGTTCCCTTGAGGAGGGCGGCTTCGAGCGCCTGCTGGAGCTCGTGCTTGCGAAAAACCTCGATGACCGTGCGGTTGATCGGGGATTTTGAGAGGTCGAAGAGCCCGATGAGCGCGTCGTTGGCCAGCCGGATCCGCTGGGAGCGATCAGCGATAAGAACCCCTTCGACCATGCTGGAGAGAATGGCCCGCAGGTTGAACTCCTCGTCGGTGATTTGGCGGTCGAACTGCTGCAGACGCTCCGCAATTTCCCGGATGTGGGAGGTGGATTCTTTAAAAAGGCCCGGCTGGTCGGAAAGAAAACCCGGAGCGAAGTTCCCGGAGGCCAGTTCCTTCAACGCCTTCCGCGCCAGGGCAAGCGGTCGGATGACTTGGAGATACAGAATCCGTGCGCCTGCGGCGAAGGCGCCGGACACCACAACCGGGAGCCAGGGGTTCAAGTCCCGCCCACCGCATTGAAGCGGTAGCCCTCCCCGCGGATGGTTTCCAGACGATCCGAATAATTGTCAAGTTTCTCCCGGAGCCGCCGCATGTGGGTGTCCACCGTGCGGGAGTCTATCGAGGCCGCATAGCCCCAGACCTCCTTGAGAAGCGTCTCGCGGGAAAGAGTGTGCCCGCGGCGTTCGAGCAGGAGGCTGAGAAGCTTGAACTCTGTCGTGGTGAGATCCAGACGTTGGCCGTCCCTGCTGGCTTCAAAGGCGGATTTGTTGAGGCAAAGCCCTTCAACCTCGACGATTTCCGTGCGGGCGGTGGCGCGCAGGCGGCGCAGGAGAGCCTGGACGCGGAGCACCACTTCGCGGGGGCTGAACGGCTTTGTCACATAATCGTCGGCGCCGAGCTCGAGGCCTTTGACCCTTTCGTGCGGTTCGCCTTTCGCGGTGAGCATGACAATCGGGATCGAAGCGGTATTCGGGTCGCCTTTGAGGGCGTGGCAGACCTCGTGTCCGGTCAACCCCGGCAGCATGAGATCCAGCACAATGACGTCCGGTCGTTTTTCCCTGGCGAGAACGAGCCCCCGGTCTCCCTCTTCCGAGATTATCACGCGGAAGCCGGCACGGGTGAGGTTGTAGCGCAAAAGTGCCGCCACATCAGCCTCGTCTTCCACGACCAATACGGTGTCTTCCATGCAAGTTCTCCACTAGACGAGCGGATGGCGAACGGCAAGACCTCCCTGAAAAAGATTCGGGCCACCGACGGGAGAATCAGAAAAAACAAAAAAACTGATTCACGGTGGCCCGAACTATTGCCTTAACTGTTAGGTTGGACGCCCGACGGGGAAGGATGTTCAATTTTTCTCAAAAATTTTCTTTTTCCCGACAAGTTTTCCAAGCGGTTTTGCGCGGAGGGGGGAAGTTTTTATTCCGCGGGAGGCGAGGTATTCCGAGAGTGTGGCGGTGATCATGCGTGCCGTGCGCTTGGCGTCGAGGGAGAGCCCGGTACCCGTGGCTTGGGCAAGTCCGCACATGGGGGTTCCGAGCGGATCCGGGGGAGTCAACATTCCGGGCTGGGCATTGGATCCCCCGGTTGTCCGGAAAGAGAGGAATCGCTGCGGGGGGGAGGTCGAGAGGTCAAAGACCTCGACGGTTGTCTCGAGCTTGGTGCCGCCGAGTCCCCAACCGAGGAGCGTGCGGAGCGCACGGCTGCCCTGGTTGACCCGGTCGAAGCGCCCCGTGACAAGCCAGGCGGAATCCTGCGGGGGCACGGACGAAGAGGCAAGGGCCTCGGCCGGCGCGATGTGTTTCCTGAACCGCTCGACAAGGCTGCTGGTCAGACCGGCGGCAAAGATGGTCTGCATGGAGCGAAGGTCTTTGTCCGAGCGGTTCACGCGAAAGGACTGCGCAACGGCGGTGAAGTCGCGGACGTAGATTTTCGACGGGAGGGCAGCGGGCGGCTGGTGGGAATCGCTCACGGGGGAGTGAACGCTGACCGATGCGCAGGATGTCAAAAAGAGACAGCAGCCAAGCAGGAGGAGCGGGGGTTTTTTCATAAATCGATGGAAATTCCAACCGGGCAGTGATCGCTGCCGGAAACGTCCGGCTGGATGAACGCCGAGCGAAGGAGCGGTGTCAGAGAACGGGAAACGCAGAAATAGTCAATCCTCCAGCCAATATTTCTGGCGCGGGCACCGCTTTGGTAGCTCCACCATGTATAGTGGCCGCCTCCCTTTTCGAACAGACGGAAGGTGTCCACAAAGCCCTCGGCGAGCACGCGGTCGAAGGCCCCGCGTTCCTCCACGGTGAAACCGGCGTTGCGCAGGTTCTCGCGCGGACGGGCGAGGTCGATTTCGCGGTGCGCAACATTCATGTCCCCGCAGAAGATCACCGGCTTCGCCTTCTGGAGATCCGCAAGAAAAGCGACAAAGGCGGGAGTCCACGAGCGCGTGCGGTAATCCAGACGCGTGAGCAGGCGCTGCGAGTTCGGGGTATAGATATTGACGAGATAAAAATCCCCGAAGTCCGCTGTGATGACCCGGCCCTCGGTGTCGTGGGCGGCGTGCCCGATCCCGAAGGTGACCGCGCGGGGCTCGCGGCGGGTGAGGAGGACGGTGCCCGAGTAGCCGGGCTTCACGGCAGGATTCCAGAAGGCCCGGTATCCTTCAAAAGGATGGGAGACCTGCTCCGGACGCGCCTTGGCTTCCTGCAGGCACACGATGTCGGCGTTTGTCGATTCGAGATAGGCGGGCAGGCCCTTTCCGAGGATGGAGCGGATGCCGTTGACGTTCCAGGAGACGAGCTTCATCGGCGGAAGTTCAGGCGAAAGAGAACTCCGCTTTCACGGCATGGTGGTCGGACGAGGTCGTTGGAATGACCCGGTGACTCACGAGCCGCAGCGGGTCGTTGTAAAAGATATGATCGAGCACGAACGGTTTCCTGCGCCAGGTGATCTCCTCGTTTTGCACGCAGCGGAATCCGGTCCGGGCAAACTGTTCGATGATCCCTTCGTCCGGTGCGCTGTTCAGGTCGCCGGCCAGAATGGCGGGCCCGTGCTGCCCGCGGAGCTCGGCCTCGACCCTGTCGCGCTGGGCCGGGTGATCGGCGCTCGACGCCCCGATCATAAAAAAGGACTGCAGGTGCGTGTTGAGCAACCGAACCTGCCGTCCCTGTAAGACCGTCGAGGCCCCGATCAGCAGGCGGGAGGAGGGATGGCGTTTTGTGCCTCCGAATTCAAACGCGATGTCGGCGGCCGGGAGGTCGATCCGGGCGAAGTCGCGCAGCCGCGTCTTGCAAAAAATCGCAAGCCCGAGACCGAACGGGATTTCCGTCTTGTTCGGCTCGGGGTAGGCGAAGACCGAATCATAACCGGGGAGGAGACCGCGCAGGCAGGTGTGGTTCGGCGGGGGTTCGACCTGCGCGCCCCCGTCGTGCCCGCGCTCGACCTCCTGCAGGAAGACAATGTCGGCATCCTGGCTGCGGAGAAAATCCGCCGTCCGTCCGAGATCGACCACATCGGCATCCGGCTGGGATTCGTCCCACGGCTGGCCGTTCTGCATGTTAAATGTGAGGGTGCTGAAAATCATTGGAAAGAAAACGCGGCCGCGTCTTGCCACCGGCGGCAGTGCCGTGTATAAGGCAACCGCGAAAGATTTGCAAATATCCCATGTATAAACTCGTTCTCATCCGTCACGGCGAAAGCACCTGGAACAAAGAAAACCGATTCACGGGCTGGACCGATGTCGATCTCAGCGACAAAGGCCGCGACGAGGCAGTCGCCGCCGGCCGGCTCCTCAAAAAGGAAGGCTTCGTTTTTGATGTCGCCTACGCCTCCGTCCTGAAGCGCGCGCTCAACACCCTCTGGAGCGTCCTCCAGGAAATGGATCGCGTCTGGATTCCGATCGAAAAAGACTGGCGCCTCAACGAGCGCCACTACGGCGCGCTGCAGGGCCTCAACAAGGCCGAGACCGCCGCAAAATACGGCGACGAGCAGGTGCTGGTCTGGCGCCGCAGCTACGACATCCCTCCGCCACCGCTTGAGAAGTCCGACGCGCGCTGGCCCGGGCATGATCCGCGCTACGCCGGGGTGTCCGATCTCCCGCTCACCGAGTGCCTCAAGGATACCGTGGCCCGCTTCCTTCCGCTCTGGCATGAGAAGATCGCGCCGACCGTGAAGTCCGGCCAACGCGTCATCATCGCGGCCCACGGCAACAGCCTGCGCGCGCTCGTCAAGTATCTCGACAACGTCTCCGACGAGGACATCATCAACCTCAACATCCCGACCGGCGTTCCGCTCGTCTATGAACTGGATGCCAATCTCAAGCCGATCAAGCACTACTACCTCGGCGACCAGGAGGCGATCGCCGCGGCGATGCACGCCGTTGCCAGCCAGGGCAAGGCCAAGTAGCTACGATGCCGTCTCGAGCTGGAGGGTGAGGGTGGTGCGGTCGCAGACATCCTGCGGGCCGAAGTATTGAACCGGCCCGGGGAAAGAGAACGAGGTTTTTTTCGACCAGCCGTCGCGGTAGGCGGCGAGTTCCCGGAAGGCCGGCCCCTCGAGATCGACGAGGGCCTTGCGGATGACCGGGACATTGACCCCATGACGGCGTTCGAGGCACATCATCCGGCTGAGCGGAATGCCGCCGGGGATCCACTCGCCATGCGGATGGGTGAGCTTGCGCACGGTGGCCATGTAGCCCGTTGTTCCCTCGCGCAGGAGGAGGGCGGCGGTGAAGCCGAGCGAGTAGGAATAGTCGGCGTCAAAATTCGACGGAGCGGCGCAGCGTCCCTCATAGCCGAGGTAGTGGTGCTGCGGCGTGAACGTGCCATTGTAGAGCCCTCTGGCTTTCATCGTCGCGAGCCGGATCTCGACGAGTTCGATGAGGAGGCGCTGGGTATCCACCTTCGCGACCTGGACGTTGCCGTGGGGGTCTCGGTCGAGGAGGAGCTGGTTGGCGATATCGATGGGCAGCTGTCGGTAGAGCCCGGCCGAGGCGGGGGAGAGGCATTCGTTCACGTATTCCCGCTTGTGCGCGAGCGTCTCGAGGGCATTGAACTCGTCGAAGCCGGTCGCCAAAACGTCGTTGAGCTCACGGATGAGCGCGCGCATCTCGGGGATGAATTCCACGAGCCCTTCGGGGATCAGCACGGATCCGAAATTCTCGCCGTTGTTCGCGCGGTGGCAGACCGAATCCGCGATCTGATCCGCGATTTCGTGAAGGGTCATTTCGCGCTCCGCCACCTCCTCCGAGATCAACGTGATCGTGGGGTGGGTTTGCAGGGCGCATTCGAGGGCGATATGCGAGGCCGAGCGGCCCATGAGCTTGATGAAGTGCCAATACTTTCGGATGGAGATGGCGTCCCGGTGGAGGTTCCCGATCAGGTCGGAATAGACCTTGCTCGCCGTGTCAAAGCCGAAGCTGGTTTCCACCTGCTTGTTCTTCAGGTCGCCGTCGATCGTTTTGGGAACGCCGAGAACCTGGAGGGGTGAACCGGCATTGAGCGCAAATTCCGCGAGCATGCAGGCGTTCGTATTCGAATCGTCTCCGCCGATGACGACGAGCCCGTCGAGCTTCCGTGCGCGGGCGGTTTCCAGCGCTTTTTCAAAATCCTCTTTCGACTGGAGCTTCGTGCGTCCGGATCCGATGATGTCGAAACCGCCGGTGTTCCGGTAGCCGTCGATGAGCGGCCCGTCAAATTCGATGCCCGAATTGCCGAGGATGCCGGAGGGACCGTTGCGGAACCCGAAAAGCGAGCTGCCCGCGTGGATGCGCTTGAGTCCGTCGAAAAGCCCCGCGATGACATTGTGGCCACCCGGAGCCGGACCGCCGGAAAGGATGACACCCACGCGGATCGGCCGGGATTCCGCCGGGGTGTCGCCCTGTTCGAAAGAAATGGCGGGGAGGTCAAACGTGTGCGGAAAGAGCGCTCTCACCTCTTCGGACGAGGCTTCCGGCGGAGCGGACTTCACGGCGGCAGCGCGCTCGCTGAGTCCGGGGGGATGTTTCGGAAGATAGGTCAGCCGCGCGATTTCAAGAGAATTTCGGTATATCATAATGCGGGCGGAATATTCTCCGCTCGAATCCCGGTGGGCAAGCAAACGTTCAGAAAGACAACGGGAGACGACCCCTTTGCTTGTTTACAGCGACTTGGGGCCGTGCAACCGGCTTTGCCAATACAGAAGATCCGGTTGCGTCGCGCGCCTTTCCGGATCATTATCCCAACAGTGACAACCCCGGCAACCCCGTGAAAGATTCCCAACAAACCGAAGCGGCCCGGCGGATGAGCCGCCGCGAATTCCTCCTCCGTGCGGGTGCGGCGGGCGCGCTCGTCGCGGGTTCGTCTCTTGGCGGGCTCGCCTTGTGGCAGCGGCGGCATTTTGTTCCCGGATTCCAAGAAGAGAAGAGCGGACTGCACCTCCCGAGCTTCGCACCGGCGCCGGACAAGCTTCTGCCGGAAATGGCGATCGCCCACGGCTCCGAACACGAAAAGGTGATCCGCGCCGCGCTCGGCGCGCTCGGTGGCATGGGACGGTTCATCACCAGGGGCGACATCGTCGTGATCAAGCCGAACGTCGCGTTCGACCGTCCGCCGGCACTTGCCGCCACGACCCACCCGGACGCCTTGCGCGCGGTGGCCCGTCTCGTTCTCGAAGCGGGGGCCGCGAAGGTTCTCGTCGCCGACAATCCGATCAACAGCCCGGCCGGATGTTACCTCAAGAGCGGGCTGCTCGCGGTCGCGGACGAACTGCATCTCGATCTCCTCTACCCCGGAACCAATTCTTTTGCGCCGATCCGGATGGAAGGCGAGATCCTGCGCAACTGGGCCTTCTTCGCGGCACCGTTCAAGCGGGCCACCAAGGTCATCGGCCTCGCGCCCTGCAAAGATCACAACCTCTGCCACGCCTCCATGACGATGAAAAATTGGTACGGGCTTCTCGGCGGTCGCCGCAACCAGTTCCACCAGCACATCCACAGCATCGTCTCGGATTTTGCCCTCATGATGAAGCCCACGCTTGTCGTGCTCGACGGCATGAATGTCCTCATGAAAAATGGCCCGACCGGCGGACGCCTCTCCGATGTGAAGCCGATGGGCACGGTCGTCGCGGGCACCGACATGGTCGCCGTGGACAGCTACGGATATTCGCACCTCCTCGAACGCGACATCGCCGAGCTCACCTATCTCCACAAAGCCAACGATCGCGGGCTCGGAAAAATGAACTGGAAACAGACCCGCTACAAGGAAGTCCAGGCATGAAAGGCGCCGACTCAAAGCGGTTGACCTGACCCTCCCGGTCTGTAACATTCCGGGCTCCCGCGCGGATTTCCGCGACGCCGGAAAATCTCAACCATTCTTTTTTACCGTGAGCGACAAAGCCCCTTGGATTACATTCCGCCCCGAACTGCGCGTTCTCGATTGCACGATTCGCGACGGCGGTCTCATGAACAACTCGCAATTTTCCGATGCCGAGGTGCGCGCGGTTTATACCGCCTGCGTCGAGGCCGGGATCGATTACATGGAGATCGGCTACAAAAATTCCCACGAGGCCTTTCCCAGCGATCAATACGGCCCGTGGCGGCATTGTGACGAGGAGGATCTGCGCCGCGTTGTCGGCGGGCATTCGTTTGAAAAGACCGGCCTCAAACTGGCCGTGATGGCCGACGCCGGCGGCAAGTGCGACTGGCAGACGGGCATCCTGCCCGCGAAGGAAAGCGTGCTCGATATGGTGCGTGTCGCCTGCTACGCGCACCAGATCTCCGAGGCCGTGGAAATGATCCACCACTGTCACGAGCTCGGCTACGAAACGACGCTGAACATCATGGCGATTTCGACCGTTCACGACGCCGAGATCGACCAGGTTCTGGAAATCGCCCGCGAGACACCGGCCGGGACGGTCGTCGTGGTGGACAGCAACGGCAACCTCTACCGCGAACAGATCGACCATCTTGTGAACAAATACCGCAAGGCGCTCGAAGGCACCGGCAAGGATGTCGGCATCCATGCCCATAACAACCTCCAACTCGCATTTGCCAACACGATCGAGGCAATCATTCTCGGCTGCAACCGGGTCGATGCCACCATGCTCGGGCTCGGACGCGGCGCGGGCAATTGCCCGATGGAAATTCTTCTCAGCTTCCTGCGAAACCCGAAATTCAAACTCCGCCCGGTGCTGAAGGTCATCCAGGAAACGATCATGCCCATGAAGCAGAGGTTCGACTGGGGCCCGAATATTCCTTACATGATCACCGGGGCTCTCAACGCCCACCCGCGCAGCGCGATCGCGTTTTGCGAGGGCGACAACCCCGGAGATTTTGTCGGCTTCTTCGACAAGATGCAGAACGAAGGCTGAGCATCCCAACCGAAAAGCCTCCCTGCAAAAACGGGAAAAAAGTCAGGCCGTCGGCCGGATGTCGCGGTGCGCGGCGATCCAGAGGCGGAGGGAGGCGCGGAGCCGGGCATAGGCTTCTTTGGCCCGGTGCCTGAGCGCGCGGAGTTCGGCGCGGGAGACTTCGCCGCTGCGGCTGGCGGCCGCGCGGTATTCGTTGAGCAGAGCCTCCCAGTCGGCCAAGGCGGTCTGCGTGCGGGCGCGGGCGCTGGCAAGCCCCGCGGAGGCGGCTTCCGAAACCGGGCGGGTTCGCAGTGCCGCCTCAAGTTTGCGCTCGTGCTCGACGATCCGGGCCTTGACGATTTTTTCTTCCGGGATCGTGCGGAGGTTGCTGGCGAGTCCGATTTTGCCGAGCGTCCAGATCGTCCATTTGGTGGGATCCCACTGCCAGGGCTTGATGCCGTTGCGGTAGTCGTATTGGAACTCGTGGTGGAAGTTGTGGTAGCCTTCGCCGAACGTGCAGATGGCCATGAGGACGCTGTTGCGCGCCGTGCAGTGGGTCGAATACGGGCGGTCGCCGATCCAGTGGCAGAGCGAGTTGATGCAGAATGTCATGTGGTGGACGACGACGATGCGCGCCGTGCCGGCGATGAGGAATCCGCCGAGAGCACCGACCGAGCCGCCCCAGAGTCCGCCGATGAGCGCGGGCAGACCGAATCCCATTCCGATGGCGATTGGCACGTAAAACCGGTGCTGCCACCGGGCCAGGCGGTCATTTTGCAAATCCCGCACCCAGGTGAGCGGAGTCTCGGGGCCGGTGCGGAAAAGAAGCCAGCCGATGTGGGCGTGGAAAAGGCCCTTGGAAATGTCGTAGGGATCTTCGTCGTGATCGACAAATTTGTGGTGGCGGCGGTGGTCGGCGCTCCACTCGAGCGCGGAGCCCTCGAACGCCGCCGCTCCGAAGAGGAGCGTGTAGAGTTTCACGGGCCATTTGGCTTTGAAGGTGAGGTGGGAAAAGAGGCGGTGGTAGCCGAGGGTGATGCTCATCGCCGTCGAAACCGTGAAGAAAACGAAGAGGCCGATCTGAAATCCGCTCAGCCCGTAATGCCAGATGTAGGCGGGAACAGCGGTCACCGTGGTCAGGAACGTCCCGAAGAGAAACGCCGTATTCGTTTTGCGGATGTGGTGCCAGAGCTTTTTCATGGGTGGTTATTTTCTGCGCCGAAACGGATTGCGGGGCCGGAACCGACGGCTGCCATCGAGGCCCGGCTCGGGCTTGGGTGCGCACGGTCTGGCGGGTTCCGCCGATGTGGGAGTTGCGAAGCCCTCGATTTGCAAACGATCAATCCGCTGTCCGATGAACCGCTCGATCGCGGTCAGCTTTTTCATTTCCTCGTGGGTGACAAGTGTGAACGCATCGCCGGTCGCCAGCGCGCGCCCGGTGCGGCCGATCCGGTGGACGTAATCCTCCGGGTGCTGGGGGACATCGTAGTTGATGACGTGGCTGACGCCCGCGACGTCGATCCCGCGCGCGGCGATGTCGGTGGCGACCATGACTTCGTACTTTCCCGATTTGAAACCGTTGAGCGCCTCGACGCGCTGGTTTTGCGAGCGGTTGGCGTGGAGCACGGCGACCGCATGGTTGGCGGCGCGCAGCTTTTTGGCAATTTTGTCCGCCCCGTGTTTTGTGCGGGAAAAGACGATCACGCTTTGGAAGTCGGTCGCCGTGAGCAGGGCGACGAGCATGTCGAATTTCCGGGACGGATCGACAAGATAGACGCCGTGCTTGACGGTCGAAACCACGTTGCGCGAGGCGCCGATCTCGATGCGCACGGGGTCGCGGAGCGCCCAGGCCGAGAGCTCGGCGATTTCTGGCGGGAGCGTGGCCGAAAAGAAAAGCGTCTGCCGATCCTTCGGGCACTTGGCGATGATCCGCCTCATCGGCGGAAGGAAGCCGACATCGAGCATGCGATCCACTTCGTCGAGGATGAGAATTTCAATATCGCCCAACCGGAGCGTTCCCTGCTGGAGATGGTCTTCCAGGCGTCCGGGCGTGGCGACAATGATGTCCACGCCGTCGCGCAGGGCGTTCCGCTGGGCCCCGTAGCCGACGCCGCCAAAAATCGAGGCCACCCGCAAATCGGTGAAGCGGGCGAAGTCGCGCATAGCCGTCTCGACCTGCATGGCCAGTTCGCGTGTGGGTTCGAGGACGAGGCACCGGCATTTCCCGTGCGTCGCGAGATGCTGGAGCGTGGGCAGCGCAAAAGCCGCCGTCTTGCCCGTGCCGGTCTGGGCGGAGGCAATCACATCCCGGCCTGCGAGGGCCGGCGGGATCGCGCGGAGTTGAATCGGGGTCGGATCGCCGTAGCCCATCGCCTGGACGCCGTGCAGTAAATTCTTGGTCAGTCCAAGCTGGGAAAATGGCATAAGGCGGGCAACGTGGGGCAGGAGGCGCGTCTTGTCAACCGGTTGTTTGTTCACAGCTCCCAACCGTGGCGGGCTAATTTTTCGGCAGATTCTTTGAGAAGTCGGGACGGTAGAACCAATCCGACCAGTAGCTCCAGCCGGCTTTGGTCATTTCAACCGGGGAGTCGATCCAGCCGCCTTTGCCATCCGGCCGGCGGATGCGGTAGGTTCCCTTCCACATGACCGAGGCGCTCTGCGGCACATAGAGGAAGAGATAGGGCTGGTCATTGTAAATGATGCTCTGCATGCGCCCGGCCATGCCGATGATTTTTTCGCGGTTGTATTCCTGGCGGATCGCTTCGAGAAGCCTGTCCACTTCCGGGTTTTTGTAGCTGACGAAGTTGAGTTGCTCGGGGTTCGTCTGCGACGAGTGCCAGATTTGGAATTGGTCGTAGTCGTATCCCAGCGACCAGCCGAGAACGACGGCGTCGAAATCTCCCTTGTTGACGTGGTTTTTCAAAAAGACGGACCACTCGAAAGGCTCGACGTTCACCTCGATGCCGATCTTCCTCAGCCCGTCCTGCGTCAGCGTCGCGATGTCGCGGCGGATCTCGTTCGTATTGCTGATGATGATGGTAAAAGAAAATCGCCGGCCGTCCTTGGCGCGGATGCCGTCCGGTCCGGGTTTCCATCCGGCTTCGTCGAGGAGGGCTTTGGCCTTTTCGGGATCGCAGGTCAACGGGACGACGTTCGGGTTGAAGAACCACATTTGCGGCGTGAAGATCCCGGTGCTCTGGAGTCCGTGTCCGTAGAGGAGATATTTGACCATGGCCGGGATATCGACGGCATGGGCAAGCGCCCGGCGCACGCGCACGTCTTGGAAGAGCGGGCGTCTGAGGTTCCAGCCGATGTAGGTGTATTGTCCTTCCGGCGCGGAGAAGACGTCGAAGCGGGAGTCCTTTTCAAAAGTGGCGACCGCCCACGGCTCCGCGCTCCAGAAGTCCACTTGGCGGGTTTCAAAAGCGAGGCGCAGAGAAAGCTGGTCGGGAAGAGAACGGAAGACGATGGCATCCAACCAGGGGCCGGGCGCATCGAAATAGTCGGGATTGCGCACGACGCGGATGAATTCATTGGTTTTCCATTCGCGGAATTGGAAGGGCCCCGTTCCGATTGGCGCGCGGTTGAAATGATCCGCCCACCAGGCCGGAGGTTTGCCCTCAAGGATGTGGGAAGGGAGGATCGGGATCATCCAGCTGTTCAGGGCCGGCGAGAAGGGTTTGCGGTAGGTGACGCGGACGGTCGAGGGATCCGGGGTCTCGATCCGCTGGATCAGATCGAAATCGGGTTTGCGGGGCGAAGCGGTCGCCTCGTCCATGATCGCCTCGTAGGTGAACGCGACATCGTGCGAGGTGAACGGCGCGCCATCATGCCAGCGCACGCCCTCGCGAAGGGAAAAGACGACGAGCGGCTCGGCGAGGAACCGCACGGGGCCCGCATCGCTCAGCTTTCCGCCGCCATTTTCGGCAAGCCACTTTTCGAGAGCCGGCTTCAAATCCAACGGTGCCGTGATTTCAAAGGCCGCGCCGGATTCGACCCAGTCGCGGAGGATGCCCGGGTTCGCGGCTTCAAGGGCGCGAAGAACCTGGCGGGGCTTTCCCTCGACGCGCAGAAGGCACAGCGGCAGAAGGGAGTCCTGCGGGAAGCGCGCAACGATTGCCTCCGAGGTCGTCAGACCGGGTTCGCGGAAAGCCAGAAGAAGGCGGTTCCTCTCGACCTTCATCCCGTTCAGCGTCCACGCCTCCCACTCGCTCCGCCAGGATTCGACAAGCTTCGCCGCGCTTTCCGCCCCCGCCGCATCGCGGAAAACGAAGGTCGTCGTCTGGCTGAGCGTCCAGGATTTTGCCAGCTCGCCAATAATTTCCAGATCCGGACTGTATTTCAGCAGTCCGTTGAAAATCGTCGAGAAAACCTGTGCCGATGCGGAATCCGCCTGCTGGATCGGGTTCAACGTGGACGGCTCGCCCATGACGCCGAGCGACATCTCGTTTTTTTTGTCCGTCGAGAGCCGGACCGAGTTGGCGAACGCCGCGAGGATCAGCGCGATCAGCAGAACCGGGAGACCATAGATAAAAAGGCGGGCGGTTCGCATGGTTAGGCGCGGGCGGCGGGTTGGCTTCGGCGGGTAAATGGCACCCCGCAAGCCAAACCGCAATCCGCGCGCCTGTCATCAAGAATCCAACGCCAAATCCGGTTCGTCGCGGGCGATCTCGTAATCCCGCAGGTAGCAGCCGGGATCCTCGGCCCAGGGATCCCCGTGGATCTGGACGGCGCGCACACGAAAGCCCCCGCCGCAAAATTCCTGGAACCGGCAGTCGCCGCAGCGTCCGCTCAAGCGGGGAAGCCGCTCGCGCAGGCCCGTGAGCAGATCGTTCTTCCGCGCGGTTTTCCAGATCTTGCTGAACGGACGATCCTTCACATTGCCGAGCGCATGCGTTTGCCAGAATGGGCCCGGACGCACATTTCCCTGGCTGTCGATATTTGAAATGCCGGATCCCGGGCCGCGGACTCCGCCGCCATTCCCGTTGAGGAGTTGCCAGATTTCCTCCGCGCGTTTCGGGTTGCGGCGTTTGGTGTTGAGCCAGAAAAACGCTCCGTCGGCCGGCTGATCGATCGTGAAAACCTCGCGGGGGCTGCCTTCGCGGTGCCACCGGAGAACGGCATCCGAAATCAAGCGCAGGCACGCCCGCGTCTCCTCGGGGCCGAGGTGCCCGAGATCGGATCCGCGTCCGTTGTAAGACAGGTGGTGAAAGCTGACACACGGGATGTCTTCGTCCTCGATGAAGCGGAGGATTTGCGGGAGCTGGCCGGCGGTCTGGCGGCTGAGCGTGAGGCGAATCCCGACCTTCTGTCCGGCTCCCCGGCAGTGCCGGAAAGCCTCCACAACTTTCCGGAAGGCCCCGGTGCGGCCGCAGAACGCGTCGTGACTTTCTCCGGTCGCGTCGAGGGAAATCCCGACGTGGGCCACGCCGAGATCCTTGAGCTTCGAGGCCGCCGTGGAATCGATCCGGGTGCCGTTGGTCGAGACGCTGACGCACAAGCCGCGGGCGGACGCATAGCCGACGAGGTCAAAGAAGTGGGGGTGCATCATCGGCTCGCCGCCCGAAAGCCGCACGGCGGGAACCTTGTAATCGGAAAGATCGTCGATGACATCAATACATTCCTTGAGCGTGAGCTCGCCCTGGTAATGTTCCGAGGTCGAATCCGAGTAGCAATGGATGCAGCGCAGATTGCAGCGGCGCGTGATGTTCCAGATGACAACAGGTTTGTGCCGGGAGACCCCTTCGGGAAGACCGGCCTCTTTGGGTTCGGGCGACCGCAGGCTGCCACAGAGGAGGTTGGTGACGTTGATCATAAGCAATTAGACCGCAAAGCACGGTCGCACAAAAAAAAGGGGAACTTATGGCTGGTCATGATGAGGCCTTCGGAAAATATTACCTTGATCTATGTCAAAGAACAGGCAACTTCCCGCCGATCCGCTTTTCCATCGGAAGGTTCGCTTTGACGGGGCGGCCGAACGGGATTACAAATCCCCTCGGCAATGACTGACAAGTTGCAGGTTATAGACTGGAAACAGATGGACATGATAGCGGACGGTTACACGCTGGATTTTGTCGAAATCTGTCGTGAATTTTCCGGGGAGATTCCGGGGTTGTTTGCCACGTTGGCCGATGTTTGCAAGGCGAACGATATAGCGAAAGCCGCCCGCGTGGCCCATCAGATCAAGGGCAGCGCGGCGAACTTCGGGTTTGTCGGCGTGAGTGTTCCGATGGCGGCCGTGGAAGCGGCGGCCAGAGCCGGATCGCTCGAAGGGGTTTCCGCCCGGCTTGAACAGGCGCGGACAAACTTCACCGAAGCGCTGGCCGAGCTCCGGAAAAAACGCGCCGTCCAGCTCTGAACCCGGATCCGGCGATTCCTCACCACGGAGATATGAGGAAGGACGGTCTATGAGGCGGGATAAATATGTGCGGCTTGTTTGATTTCCCTCTATGCTCTCCGTGGTTCAAAAACGTTTTTCGGGCTGAAATCCATCAGACGGCGGAGGAGGGAGGCGGAGTGGACGCAAAGACGAACGCGGGATTTTTTTCTTCCAGATAGCCGGCCGTCCAGGTGCTGGGGATGAGCACGGCCCAGAGCCCGAGGGCATCGCGGGCGAGCACGCAACCGGTGGGAAGAAGCAGTTCGGGCCGGTCGGTGCGGGGCTTCAGCGACTTCGCATCCAGCGGCCAGCGCACGAGATGCCAGGCTGCGGATTCGACGCGGCAATCGGCACTGTATTCGGTTTCAAGGCGGTATTGCATGACCTCGAACTGGAGCGGGCCGACGGCTCCGAGCAGGGGGACGCGCTGCAGCGAGTCCGGAAGCTCGAACGACTGGGCGACCCCTTCCTTGAGCAGTTGGTCGAGGCCTTCGCGGAAGCGTTTGAACTTCGCCGTGCTCGAGTTGCGCAGGTAGGCGAAACATTCCGGAGCGAACCGCGGGATCTCATCGTAGCAGATCGCCGGGTCTTCGCTCAGCGTGTCGCCTATCAAAAAATCGTAATTGCCGACGATGCCGACGACGTCGCCCGCCCAGGCCTCATCGACCGTCTCGCGATCTTGGGCGAAGAGCCGCTGGGAATTTCCGAGCCGCACGGTTTTTCCGGTGCGGATGTGTGTGGCGATCATGTCGCGCCGGAAGCATCCCGACACGACCCGGATGAACGAGACGCGGTCGCGGTGCCTCGGGTTCATGTTGGCCTGGATTTTGAAAACGAAGCCGGAAAACTTGTCGGAATCCGGCTCGACCAGGCGTTTGCCCGCCAGGCGCGGGGCCGGGGGCGGGGAGAGATCGAGAAACGCATCGAGCAGCATCTGGACGCCGAAATTATTCATCGCGCTACCGAAGAAAACCGGCGTCGCTTTCCCGGCGCGCACGGCGGCGACATCGAACGTGGTGCCGGCCCCGTCGAGCAGCGCGAGTTCGTCGCAGATCCGCGAATAGACGTCCGGAGCCACGGTCGCCCGCACGGAGGCATCGTGGATGTCGCTCACGGCCACCGCGGCGCGGTAGGCACCGCCCGGCGTGCGCTCGAACAAGTGCATCGCTTTTCCTCCGCGGTCGTAGACGCCTTTGAAATCCCCGCCGTCGCCGAGCGGCCAGTTCATCGGCAGCGCCTGGATGCCGAGGACGGACTCGAGTTCGTCGAGCAGATCGAGCGGCGGGCGGGCCGGCCGGTCGAGCTTGTTCATGAACGTGAAGATCGGCACGCCGCGCTGGCGGCAGACCTCGAACAGCTTGCGGGTCTGCGATTCGATCCCCTTGCCGGCATCGACCACCATCACCGCCGCATCGACGGCGGTGAGCACGCGGTAGGTGTCCTCGGAAAAATCTTTGTGTCCGGGGGTGTCGAGGAGGTTGACGACGCAATCGCGGTAGTCGAATTGCAGGACGGTCGAGGAAACGGAAATCCCGCGCTGTTTTTCGAGTTCCATCCAGTCGCTGGTCGTCGCCCGCTGGTTTTTGCGCGAGGTCACGCTGCCGGCAAGCTGGACGGCGCCTCCGTAGAGCAGGAACTTCTCGGTGAGCGTCGTCTTGCCGGCATCGGGATGCGAAATGATCGCAAAGGTGCGGCGTCTGGAAATTTCTTTATTGGACATGGTCGGCTGCGCGAGCCCGGCACCATAAGCCGCGGTGGCGGGTCAGTTCCAGCGAATCCTTTGTCCTCGGTCGGGCGCGGCGCAGATCATCGGGCGAATCCGAGGACGGCCCCGACGACGTCCCCGGTTCGGATTTCCCGCATGCAGCGGAAGTCGAGCGGGCACTCCCGCCGGAAGCACGGGCTGCACTCGACCTGCCGCCGGATCACCGTGCTGCGCGGGCCGCGCGGGCCGGTGAGAAGCGGTTCGGTCGAGCCAAAGATGGCGGCGAGCGGGACGCCAAGAAAGTCGGCGAGGTGCATCGTGCCGGTGTCGTTTGTGAGAAGCCCGCTCAGGCCGCAGAGCGTGGACATCAGCGCGTCGAGGGACGTCTTGCCGGTGAGGTCGGTGATGTTTCCGAAGCCTCCGGCGATCCGTGCGGCGAGCGGCGCATCGGCGGCCGTGCCGACGATCACCCAGCGGCAGTCGATCGCGGCGTTGACCTTCTCGACAACCTCGCGGAACCGGTCGTCCGGCCAGCGTTTGGCGGCACCGTATTCCGCGCCCGGACAGAGGCCGATAACGGTTTCGTGTGCGGGAGGTTTCCATTGGGGGGGAAGCGCGGGCGGGAGCGTGGCTCCGCAATGCCCGGCAATCCGCCAATAGCGGTCGGCATGGTGCTCGGGACGGAGGAGCTTCTTTTTCGGCGGGGGGACGATCTGGTTGAGGAGGGCGGCGCGGGCATGTCCGCGAAAACCGACCCGGCGCGGGATATCCGCCAGCCAGACCTCGAGTGCCGCGCGCAGCGAGTTGGGAAAAACGACCGCCACATCGAAACGGCCGCGCAATTTCCGGGCGACGGAAAAAACCGATTCGCCTTTTTCGATTGCGAGGACTTCATCGACCTCGGGCACGCGCTGCCAGAGCCCGGCCAGCTTCGCGGGCGCGAGAACGGTGAGGCGGGCGTCGGGGCGTCCGTGTTTGAATGCGCGGGCGGCCTGCAGGCTCATCACGGCGTCGCCCAGCCAATTCGACGAGCGCACGACGATGCGGAACGGCCGGAGGGCTTGCGGCCCGGGCGGAAGGAACACGCCGCGCCTGGCCGTGGACGCGAGGAAGTTCGGCCAGGGAATTTTCCAGCGGTTGTGAACCCAGAACCAGTCCGGCGGCGAAACGCGGATCTGGCGTTCGAGGGCGGCATTGATGTCGAAGGTGAGCTGCCCGGGATTGTCGGACTGCCAGGGGATTTCCCCGCTCAGAACAACCCGCCATTTCGCAAATCCCGACGTGTAGATCGCAACCGGAATCACGGCGGCATTCGTGCGCAGGGCAAGCGTCGCGGCGAGCGGTGACGTCGAGGCCAGACGGCCGAAGAACGGCGTCCAGATCCCGGCGTCGCCGGCATTTTGATCGACCAGCACGCCCACGATGCCCGGCTCGCGCAGGAGGGCGATGGCGGCATGGAATCCTTTTTTGCGATCGAACGTGGCCACCCCGAGACGCCTCCGGTCACGGTTCACCAGATCGTCGATGAGCGGATTTCTTAACGATTGATAGACGGTTCCAAACCCGACGCCGGGAACCTGGAACACAAGCTGCGCGTAGAGTTCCCAGTTGCCGATATGGTTGATCGTCAGGACGACCGGACGGCCGTTGGCGATGTTCGTCCTGATGCGGTCGAGGTGCTCGATGGTGACAATTTTGAGAATTTCCTCCTGCGGCAAGGAAGGCATCTTGAACGCGCAGACCGCGTTTGCTCCGAGGGTGGTGAAGTGGCGGAAGGCGAGCGCGCGAATTTCCCCGGGGGATTTTTCCCCCTCGAAGGCGGCGGCGAGGTTTTGGCCGGCGAGTCGGCGGTAGCCCGGGAGGATCGCCCAGAGAACGGCTCCCACCGCCTGCCCGAGCAGGAAACAGGCGGACAGCGGCAGTCGCCGGACAAAGCCGACGGCCAGCGAGGCCAGGATGTAAATCAGTCGATCGGTCATGCCGTGGAAAAGTCTGCGACAATAGCAAAACCGCGCCGCCGTGAGGAATCCTTTCTTCAGAGCGAAGAATCAAAACCGCCCGCGTATTGCCCGAGGCCAAGCCCGTCCAACCAGTCTTTGAGGGAAAATGGATCGGGACCGCTCGCGCCCTTGTTTTGACGGGATGTCGCGGGTGTCATTAGACAGGCGATTTATCTCGGCAGAAGGAGGCCCGAAGAGCTGGTAAGCGGAAAAATCGGGCCTTGCAAGGCTTCGGGCGGCAAGTCTTTGAGCAGGGCTTTTTCAGAATCGCTCAGTTCACCGGTGATAAACAAAGGCAGTTTCGGGATGCCGTTCTTGTCGAGTTCGATCTTTTTGCCTTCCCTTTGGATCATTACGAACGCGCAAAAGACCCCGCCTTCATCGCCGACGACGATATCGATGGTCTTTTCGGTATGGTCGAGATTGATCCATTTTCCGGCATAGACTGCTGAGGCGGGGTTTTTTCCGAGGGTTGCTGCTCCAACGCCCTCCCTCTTCTCGCCGTACACCCCCCAGTCCGAGGCATCAAGGACGATAACGCCGTCCACCTTGACCGCACACAAATTGTCACCCGTCCCCACAAACCGGTGTCTCCCGGGAACATTCGCCTTGAATTTTCCGCTGTAGACAGCCACCCAATAACCCTCCTTGCTATCCTTGCTGCTGAAAGCCGGTCCGGCCTCGACACCCATAATCCCAGGGAAACAAATGAATTTGCTGAAGAGCTTCGTGGGCGATGTGTAGTGAGGCAACGGGTCGTTCTGAAAATTCAACGGGCGTTTGAATCCCTGACACATTTTAGTGAAGACCTCCCGTCCTCTTCCGAGTTTTGTCGGTTGTTTCCCCTGGGTCATCTTGAAATCGTAGAATGTGCCTTGGAGCCCCGCCCCTTTTCCGCCCGTGTTGAGCCCGAAGAAGGTGATTTTTGAAAAATTGCCCTTTCCCCCGCCGCCTTTCCCGCCTCCGCCGAGCCCGGATGCGGTGCCGAACCCACCCGAGCCTATCGCGCCCGCGATCGACAGTCCCATGTTGTTCGGGAGGGTCGGCATGTCGGGAAGGGCGACCTTGGCGATGCTGCTGGTGGTGGTGATGCGTTTGTTCGGAGCCGGAGCGGTCGATGTCTTGCGTTTCACCTTGTGCTGGATCTCGGACTTCGGCCCGGGCTCGCCGCCACCAAAGGAAATTTTCCGCTCCTCGGTGATCTGGCTCACGACAAGGTAGGCGCCGACGATGAGAATGACCGCGTGGATGCCAATGCTCAAAAGCATGCTGCCGCCGCTGGCTTTCACATACGCCCGCCGAATCCGGGCGAGCCACGACGGCTTCGCTTCCGCCTCCACATGTGCGCTCTCAACGCTTGGCAACATGGCAGGCTGGGCGGCCACCACAGACCGTTCGGGTGCGGAGATTGCCGGAATCGACGGACGGCTCGGGCGAGTCCTCCCTGCCATCGTCCAGCCAGGATTGAAGATCAGGCTGGGGACTCATCAATGCCTACTCGTCTTCCCCGACGGTGAACGTCACATTATCCACCTTTGCGGCGGCGCAGGCGTTGAGGACATTGATCGTGCGCTGGTAGGGCGCGTTCAATTCGCTGACAATCGTGAGGACAACCGGGGTCTTGGCGGCGTCGCTGGCCTGCTTGAGGCGCTTGAGCCGGTTGGTGAAATCGGGAAGATCCTTGCTCTCGGGGGTATCAATCGGGTCGTCGTTGAGCGTGATCTCGCCATTCTCGGCGATGCCGACGATCTGCTCGTCGGTGAACTCGACCGCCGAGGAGGTTTCGGTCGTCCCGGGCAGCTTCGTGTTCAATTCTTTTTCCACGCGGACGCTGGCGGCCATGACCATGAAAAAAAGCATGATCACGAAAACGACGTCGATCATCGGGGCGATCTGGAAGCCGAGCGTCCCGGTATCCTCTTCGGGCATTCTCATTTTGCGGCCTCCTTGTTGGCCACCGAGAACGCGATGTCCGAGATGCCCGCCTGTCCGCAGGCATCCATGCTGTCGGCCACGTAGCGGGCAGGAAGCTTCTTGTCCCCGCGGATCACCGCGCGATATTTCGGATTGTCGCCCCGGCGCGTTTTGAGCAGGGAGACGAGTTGATCCATGTTTTCCCTGGAATACGGCCTGTCCTCGAAAATGATCTCCGCCCGTTTGGCCTGATCATACCACCGGACGTTGATGACCGCCTCGGCGCGCGCACTTTCCTTCTTTTCGGAATTCGGCGCCACGGGAAGCGTGATTTCCTTGTCCACGCGGAGTACCTGAGTGGACGTGATGGTCATGAAAAAGATGAGCATGACCAGGAGCACGTCGATCATCGGAGCGATTTGAAACTCCGGTTCACCGCTATCTACCGAGCCGCCTCCTCCTGCCATAGTCTTGTCCTCTCAGGTTGTGGGTTGTGCCGCCGGGACAGCCGGTTCCGCCGCTGCGGTCGCCTGTTGCAGGGACTGTCCGCAGTGGGCGCACTCCGTGGCATCCGGGTAGTTCTGTCCGCCGCACGCCGGGCAAGTGATAAAATTGGCGTTCTCTTCGGACGGCGCGGAGGCATAAATTTCCTCGTCGCCATATTTGTGACCGGCCAGCTTGCCGTACGGCATCGCGCGGAAAAGCATGTTCACCGTGTCATTGACATCGTGGATCATTCCCGTCGCGCGGGCTTTGATGAAGTAGAACATTCCGAATGCCGGGATGGCCACAAAGAGACCGCTGGCTGTCGCGACAAGAACCTCGCCGATAGCCGCCGAGAGACCGGAGGGATCGCCGATCCCCGAAGCCCCGAGGCTCTGGAACGCTTTGATCATGCCCGTGACCGTGCCGAGAAGTCCGATCATCGGCGCGCAGACACCGATGACCGAGAGGTAGCTCATGCGGGTTTGGATGAAGGAATTTTCTTTTCCCAGCTCTTCGCCCATTCCGTTCTCGGCGATCGATTTTCCCTCTCCGAGGAGCGAGATGCCGACGCGCAGGACATTGGTAAGAGAGGAACCGTTGGCTTTGCAATATTCGTAAGCCCCCTGGTAGTTGGCTTCACGGAAGAGCCCCTTGACGGCTTCGAGCTGTTCCGGAGGGATGGAGCGCTTTTTCATCGTTCTCAGAAACCCATCGCCGGCCAGATAGACCATGAGCATCGAGCAGATGGCCAGCGGGATCATGACAATGCCGCCCTCGGCGAGGGTTGTCAGAAGCGTCTTTTTGTGGATTTTCGGGGCGCTCGCGTCCGCGCCTTCTTCTTTCTTTTCCTGCGCCAGGGCGCAGGGAACCGCACAGGCGGCGAGGAGCAAAACGACCGCAAAGAAAAGACGGCGGATGGACAGGAGGGTGGCGGGTGAGTGGGAGGGGTTCATGGTGCGGATTTGTGGGTGAGATTAAGAGGATTGGGGAGGAAGCGCAAGGTTGGGTTGACGGAAGATTACTTTGACGGTGCCGAGGCGTCGATGAGGCGTTTTTTTGCATCCGCCTCATCCTTTTCGATTTCAACGGCAAGGGCGGCGTAATTCTTTCCGCCGGCGGCCATCATTTTTTTGGCGGCTTCGGCCTGGGGAGTGCCGGGATAGGAATTGGCGACATCCCGGAGTGCCCGCACGCAGTTCTTTTTTTCGTTGAGTGCCGCCATCGCCTTGGCGGCCCCGAGCAACGAGCGGGCACCGAGCCAGCGGTCGTTGGGGGAGAAGACGACAACTTTCAGGTGCCGGAGCAGCGACTCGTCGTAGCTCTTGTTGGCAAGCAGAACGTCCCCGGCGGAAACATTCGCTTCGGCGACGACATCGGCTCCCGGTTTCGCCGCGATCAGTTCGTCGGCGATGCGGACGACCTCCTGCGGATTGCCCGCATTTTTGAGTCCGGCAAGACGGATCGTTGCAATTTGAACAGTGGGGAGGGTTTGGGGATAGGCGGCCACGATTTGCTCCAGGAGGGAGAGAGCCTCCTGGGCGCGTTCGCTCGACTGGAGGGCCGCCGCGTAAAGCAGGGCCACATCCTCCCAGCCGGAGCCGGGGATCCCGCGCAGGGGGCTGAGGGCATCAAACGCGGGTTTGATGGCCGTGGCGGCCTCCGACGGTTTTCCCGAAAAGAGGAGAGCCCGCGAGGAATCCACCGCAGGGTTCGGCGGCATTTCCGCATGGTCGATGTCGCCCACCTTGTAGCCCATACGGGCCGAGCCGCCGCCACCGGGACCGACAACGTCGATCATGATTTTTTCGCCTTCGCGCTGCGGGTTTTTGATCGGGAACTGGCTGCCGTTTTTAAGGAAAATTTCCTGGGCGCGGAGACCGGTCGGCAGCGCGGTCGCAACGAAGAGGCAGAGGCCCATGCTGCGGAAAAAAGACGCACGGGTCGTCTGAAAAACAGGATTTCCACAGAACAAGTGGCGGAGTGAGGAGTTCATGGCGAGCGGTTAAAGTTGGTCGAACTGCTTCTGGGCCTCGGCGAGTTCGGGAACCTTGGCGGCCTTCAATTTTTCGTTCCGGAGCATTTCGGCGTAGGTATTTTTCGCCTCCGTGCTCTTGCCGAGTTCCCTGAAGCACATCGCGCTATCCATGTAGGCCTTGGCAACGATCTTCGGATATTTTTGATGGGTGAGGAAGATCCTTTGGTAGTAGGCGATCGCCTTGGCGTAGTTCTTGGTTTCCTGGGCGATCCGTCCGAGGAAATACAGGCTTTCGGCGGTTGCCTCGCCGCGCCATTCCTTGATGCCGGCAACAGTCTCGAAAATCTTCGCGGCCTCGGGATATTTTTTCATGGCAAAGAGGGCTCTTGCCTTGCCGACCGTGGCCTCCTTGAGTTTCGACAACTCGATCTCGTCCGCCGCGATTGAGTAATTTTTCAAGGCCTCGTCAAATTTGCCCTGGCGCATGGCGAGGTCGCCGCGCCCGACATAGCCGTAGTCGGCATATTCGCTCTTGCCGAAGCTGCCGATAATCTGGTCATACATCTCACGGGCTTTGGCGTCCTGGCCGCGGCAAAAAGGGTGTCGCCGACCTTGCCGAGGAGCATCGGGCTCAGATCTTCCGGCTGGGCGGAGTCGGCGAGCTGGTTGAGATACTTCGCGCTTTCCTCCGGCTTGCGACGCATATTTTCCAGTTCCGAACGGGCGAAGAGCTTGCGGGCTTTGGCTGCGGGAGTCTCCGGAAACGCAGCCAGGAACTCCTCAAGTTCGATCGCGGGATCGGGCTTGGGACGCGGCGTTGGGGCGGCATCGGTTGTGTTCCCCGATGTTGCGGCGGGCGCGGACTGACCGGCGGGCATGCGCGGTTTTTTGACACAAAGCTGGGTGAGTTGGAGCAGGAGACGTTCGACCGCTTCCTTGTGGGGATCGGAAATATTGTCGCGGATTTTGTCCGCAAGGAACGCTTTGGCTTCCTGGGCTTTCCCCTGCTTGATCATCGCCTGGGCGACGTAGAAATAGGCGGCGACGGCTCCCGGATGATCGGGATATTTTTCGAGAAACTTCCGGAACATGGCGTCGATGGACTGCCAGTCGGCGAGATCCTGGTATTGTTTGGCGGCCGCCATGATCGAATACATGAGGACGTCTTCGGAGGTCGCCGCTTCGGCGGAATCCCGGTAGGCAGCGGCGGCCTCGGCGGTGCGCTTGAGCGCAAGGAGGGCGTCGGCCTTCAGGGCGAGAATCTCGCCGGTCATCCGGTCGCCGGGATACTCTTTGAGCCAGTCGTTGCAGTCTTTGATTACCTTTTCATGCTCTCCGGCGGTCATGTGACAGACGGCGATGCGGTATTTGGCATCGGTGGCAAAGTCGCCGCCGGGGTATTTTTTAAGATAGCTTTCGAAAAGCCCGACCGCCTTCTTGTATCCGATTTCCTTTTCCGCGAAGAGCGTGCAGAGGGCGGTCCGGTATTCGGCCTCCTGAACGAAATCGCCCTTGGGAAATTTGGCGAGGTAGTCCTGAAATTGTTTGGCAGCGGCCGCATAATCGTTGAGCGAAAAATGGGCGACGCCGAGGAGGAAAACCATCCTGGGGTAAGTCGCGCTTTTTTTCATGTTTTCATCCGCCCCGGAGACGGCGGTTCCGAAAAACGTGACCGCCGTTTTCGGGTCGTTGGCGTCGAGGGCGAGCGCCCCCTGGAGGTAGATCGCCGTTTCGCGCTGACTGCCCGCGGGGAATTTGTCGAGGTAATACGAAGCCGCCGCGATGGCTTCCTTCACCTTGCCGAGATCCACAAAGGCGAGGACGCGGCTGAACGCGGCGGCATCGCGTTCTTCCTTGGCGTCGGGGAAATTTTCGAGGATGTGGTCGTAAATGATCAGGGCCTCGCGCTGGCGGCCGAATTCCGAATACGCCCGTCCGCGCCGGATCAGAATCCCGACCATGAAGTCCGGGGTTTTTTCCAATTGGGCGAGGGAGGCCTCGTCCTGTTTGACTTCTCTTTCCAAGCGGTCGCGCTTGCGGAGGAACGAGCGGTCTTTCGTTGAGCGGAACGTTTCGAGGGCGATCGGGATTTCTTTTTGCTTTCTTTCTATGGCGTCCTTCTGCGTGACGAGGAGTTGATCCTTGGTTTGGACCATCTGGTAAATGAGCTGGGCTTCGCGGGGCAGCCCGGCGCGGAAAAGTTTGTCCCCCAGTTCGAGAATGGTGGCGTTGAACTGGGCCTTGTCATCGACGCGGTCGAGGTTGCGCCGGATATCGAGCATGACCGTGGTGGCTTTGTCAAACTGGCCGAGCTGGGTATAGATCGATCCCAGCATGACGGCCGCGCGGAGGGCGATCTCGGAGTTCAGGCCTTTTTCGGTGATCTGGGTGAGCGGGCGCTCGGCGGCCTTGAAATCTTTTTTCTCGTAGGCGATGCCGGCTTCAAAAAACAACGCCTCGTCGCGGAGTGACGGAATCTGCTCGAGCTTGGCCAGTTCCACAAGGGCCTCGTCATATTTCTTGAGGGCAATAAAACTGTTCGCCATCGAATAGACCGCGTCTTCTTTCTGTTTTCCCTGGGGATATTTCGCAAGGTAGGTCTGGAGGGCTTTGATGGCCTCGTCGTAGCGCTTCAGGTTGTAGAGAGTGGCTCCCTTCACGTAATAGATCGGCTCCAGAATCTGGATGATTTTCGGATCGGTGGCCTTGGCGATTTCGTCCTTGGCAAGAAGCACATTAAGCTTGGTCAAGGTCTCCTGATAATTTCCCGCATCGAAGGCCGCCATGGCTTCGCTGGACAATTTGTCGTTCTCGGTTATTTCCGGAAGATCGACTGCGCCCGCAGGCGGCGCGGCGGGCTTCGCCGCCACGGGCGCCGCGGGCGCGGGTTGCTGTGCCCCTGCTACAAAAGGCGTGGCGGCGCAGAGAAAAGCTGCGAGGCGTTTGAAAAGAAATCGGGGGAGATTCACTGCCATGATTGGAAAGGGAAACCACACCTTACGGGATCAGGAGTTTCTCTCAATAACTTTTTCAGCAATTGACGTTCGTGATGCGGGTTACCCTTTTCCATCCTGGTCGGCGGGCACGGCGATGGAACGAACGTATCCATCCTGAAAATGGGTGACGAGCGTGTCGCCTGCGCCGACATCCGCCGCGCGGACAAGCGGGCGCCCGGTCGCGGTGAGCGTGAACGTGTAGCCGCGGGCGAGTGCCCCACGCGGGTCGAGCGCATGGAGCAGGGCGGCGGCCGAGGCGATCCGCAAGCGGGCCGCGGGAACCGGAAGCCGGCCGGCGCGATCCATCCGACCCAGCGCGCCGTCGAGCTCCGCGAGCGCTTCGGAGATGCGGCCCGCCGGGCTGCGCGATTCGAGAAGAGCCGCCGCGCGGTCGAGGGTGTGGCGTAGCCGTTCCTGCCAGGCGCAACCGGCGCGGGCGATGTCGTCGGTGGCGCGGTCGAGCGCCTGTCGGAAATCATTGAGCACCCGCTCCGGGCCGAAGACGAAGGCCGTGCGCCGCAGGCCGCCGAGTTGCTCGCACAGAAAAGCGACGCGGCCGGAAATCTGCCGCCTGAGCCGGGAGGCAAGCTGTTCGAGCCGCGAGAGAACCTCCTCGCTGTCGGCTGCAAGGATCTCCGCCGCCGCGCTCGGGGTGGGCACCCGGAGATCCGCCGCAAAGTCGGAAATCGTGAAATCGATCTCGTGGCCGACCGCGCTCACCACCGGCACGGGCGAGGCCGCGATGGCGCGTGCGACCGCTTCTTCGTTGAATTCCCACAAATCTTCCAGGCTGCCGCCACCGCGCGTCACGACGATGACATCCGGCGGCGCGATTCCGAGTGCGGCGGGGTCGCCGAAATCGCGGATCGCCCGCGCGATTTCCTCCGCCGCGCCGCGGCCCTGCACGCGAACCGGAAAGAGGATAACCCCTATCCCGCGCTGGCGGCGGTGGAGGACGTGCAGGAAATCGCGCAGTGCCGCGCCGGTGGGCGATGTCACCACGCCGATCCGGCGGGGGAACCGGGGGATCGGGCGTTTGCGCGCCGCGTCGAAGAGCCCTTCGGCGGCCAGCCGACGCTTGAGTTCCTCGAACTTCGCCTGCAATTCCCCCTCGCCGCGCGCCTTCACATGCCGCACGATGATCTGGTATTGTCCGCGGGTTTCATAGACCGTGATCTGCCCGAAAATCCTGACCTTCGCGCCGTCGGCGATTTTGAGCCCGCCCAATTGCGCCGCCTGTCCGGCAAAGAGCACGCACGCGAGTTGGGCACCGGCATCCTTGAGCGTGAAATACATGTGGCCCGACGCCTGCCTCCTGAGGTTGGAGATTTCCCCCTCGACCCAGACTTCGCCGATCCCGGACTCCAGCAGATCGCGGATGCGGCGGGTGAGGGCGGTCACGGTCATGACCTTTGGTTCTGCGGGAGGGGAAGTTTTCGGAGTGGCGCGCAAATCAAAGTCCAGTTGCATGAAGCCATCTGGCCTCAAACCCCGGCTGGCCGCAAATCCAATCCGGAGGGGACGTCATGTTTTTCTCGCATTCCGCGCGGCATTTTTTTATGACTGGCAACATGCCATCCGGCGAGCAGCAGCCCCTGATTCAAAAGTTTATCGACAAGTTCAGCAACTCGCGCGACTTCGTGATTTCGCTCGTCCTGCATGTGATCCTGATTTTTTTGTTCGGGACCACCGTCTTTTTCAAGGCCGTGCAGGAACCGCCGGATTTCGAGGGAGAGCCGGGCAGCTTCGTTCAGGGCAGCCCGGAGGTTTCGTCCCCGCCCCCGCCGCCGTCCCAGACCCCGCCGACCCCGAATATCGCGATGGAGGCGATGTCGGCTCCATCAAGCTCGATCAGCGCGATCACAACCGAAGCCCCGTCCCCGGTCGATTTCACGATGCCGCAGACGATGCCGGTTCCGATGCCGATGACGAACCCCACGGCGGTGCAGATGGCGGCCCCCGTGCCTGCCGGGAAGAGCGGAGGCCTCACCGGAGCGCAGGCTTCGGATATCAGAGGCTTCACGAAGGGATGGGCAAAAGGAGCGGGCTCGGGATCGGGCTCGGGCACGGGCAACGGACTCCGTCAGAGGGAATTTGAATTCATCGCCTACATCGGACAATACGAAGGCGGAAACTGGAGCTCGACGATCAGCACGGTCGGACAGAACGGCTACAATGGAGGGGAAATCAACAACGGAAGCCTGCCAAACCTCCTCTATTTCATCAACGCCTTCTCGAAGAACAAGGTGAAGACCAACTACAAGAACGTGAAGGCGATCCATCTGGACAGCGCCGAGATCTTAGCGATCAAGCCGCCGTTCCTTTTCCTCACGGGCACGAAGGATTTCAAGCTCACCGAAAAGGAAGTCAAAACCCTCCAGGAATACGTCCGCTTCGGGGGGGCGATCTGGGGCGACAGCTCGGTGCCGGGACGAAATTCGCGCTTTGACATCGCTTTCCGCCGGGAGATGCGTCGGGTTATCAAGGATGTTGACAAGGATTGGGAACCTCTGCCCCCCAACCATCCGATCTTTACCCAGACCTATTTCGACGAAATCAAGGAAGTGCCGGCCGGGCTCAATTATTACCGCGAGCCGATCTACGCCCTGAAAATCTACGGCGAGGTCGCGATTATCTATACCGCCAACGACTACGGGGACATGTGGCAGATCGGCCTGAACGATCAGGGCCAGGTGGATCTGCGGAGAAACCAAGAAATGAGAGGATGGCCCTGGGTGGCGATGAACCGCAACATCTGGGTGGCCCGCGAGACCTACATGCGCAACATTTCCGCCCAATCGCTTCTGCCCACCTACAAATTCGGAACAAATATCGTCATCCACCTGCTCACCCGATGGGAACTCAAGCTTCGCTCGGCCCCCTCATTGTGACGCCGTGTTGGTCGCTGGAGCCCTTGAAACAGGGGTTGTCAGCCATCCCCGGCCTGCTATGCTCCGCGCATCAGGTTGCCCGCAGAACACCCCGTCGCATGGTTTTTCTGACTCCCCGGATTTACCAGAGGCGGGAGCCTGTCAAAATTATTTTATGGAAATCCGCATCCACTCCGGCTCGAAATCCCGCTACTGGAAAGACGTCTGGGATTATCGCGAACTTCTGATCACCCTCGCGGCGCGCGACATCTCCGTGCGCTACAAGCAGACGGTGCTCGGCGCGGCGTGGGCGGTGCTGCAGCCGCTGACGGCGGTGATTCTCATGACCTTCGTCTTCGGGAGCATTGCCGGGCTCAAGCCCGACTCCGGCACAACGTATGCCGCGATGGTTCTGGCCGGGATGTTGCCGTGGCAGCTTTTCTCGAACATTCTCTCGTCCTGCGGGCAAAGCATGGTGAGCAATGCGAACCTCATCTCCAAAGTTTATTTCCCGCGGGTGATCGTTCCGCTGGCCGCGCTCACGGTGGCGCTGGTGGACTTCGCGGTGATGGCCGTCCTGTTCCTCCCGATCCTGCTGTGGAAGGGGGCTTCGGTGGGGCCGCAGTGGCTGGCCCTCCCGGCCTTCCTTCTGCTCGCCTGCGCCAGCGCGCTCGGCCCCGCGCTCCTCATCACCGCCCTCAACGTGAAATACCGCGACTTCCGGTTTCTCGTTCCGTTCATTCTTCAGATGGGGCTCTACATTTCTCCGGTCGCCTACAGCAGTTCGCTCGTCAGGCAAAAAGGCGCCATCGTCGCGCACCTCTACGCCCTGAACCCGCTTGTCGGGGTGATCGACGGCTTCCGCTGGGCGCTCTGCGGAGGCACCCCGCCGCCGCTCACCGAGCTGGCGATCTCCTGCCTGGTCACCGTTCTTTTCCTCGCCATCGGTCTCTCGTATTTCCGCAAGGTCGAAAGGCAGTTTGCGGATATTATTTAAGATGCTCTCGGAAATCTGGACCCATCCCGCCAACCGTCACCGCCGCCTGCGCGCGCTGGCACTGGCCGCGTTCTGGCAGGTTTGGAAGCGGGTTGTCCGCCAACCCCTCACGATCCGCTACCACGGGTTCCGCCTGCCCTGCCATCCGGGGAGCCGCCTGGCGAGCGCGGCGGTTTATTTCGGCACGTGGCCGGATTACTGGGAAATGCGTTTCGTGCGCGATTACCTGCGGGCCGGCGACCGGTTTGTGGATGTGGGCGCAAACATCGGGCTTTACTCTCTTCTGGCCGCGAGCGTGGTGGGCCCGGGCGGACGGGTTGTGGCTTTCGAGCCCGGGCGGGGGCCCGCCGCGCGCCTGCACGAGACCCTCGTCCTGAACCGGATCGGGAATATCGAACTTGTCCGTTCCGCCGTTGGCGAACAGCCGGGCGAACTCGTCTTCGATGCGGGCGACGAGGATGCCACGGCGCACGTCTCCGAAAAGACCGGAAGCCCGGGCGAACGGGTTCCGGTGGTGCGGCTTGACGAAGTTTTGGACGACCGCCCGTATGCGATGGCGAAGTTTGATATCGAGGGATACGAACCCTTTGCGCTCCGTGGCATGAGGCGGCTCCTGGCGGTCGGCAATCCCCCGGTCTTCCTCATCGAAGCGGCCGGATACTCCAAACGCTACGGGATCGAAACCCACGATCTCATGCGGGAAATCGAAAGCTGGCATTACCGGCCGATGATCTACGATCCCGACACCCATCAACTTTGCCCCGCCCCCGCGCATTGGGAAAGAGGGCTTCCCAACGTCCTCTGCGTGTTCGAGGGTGCCCGCGATTTTGTCGCCGGGCGGCTGGCGCGACAATCCTAGACCGGCGCATCCATGCGAAATCTCCCCAACAGCGAGGCCTCCTCCGCGGATTTCGAGTTTGCCGCACTGGGCGCGGCCTCGTTCTACCGCCGCGCGATTGTCCGGGAGTTTTCCGGTTCTCTCAAAGGACAGCTCATCGAAGTCGGGGCGGGGATCGGGCAAATGACAGCCCTGCTCGCAACACGGGTCGGAAAGGAAAACCTCGTCGGCATCGAACCGGACGCGCGCTTTGCCGGACTCTTTCGCGAGCGGTGTCCCGACATCCGCCTCGTGGAAGGAACGGTCGTTGACCTGCCGCCAAACACGCCGTGCGACACGATTGTCAGCGTCAATGTCCTCGAGCACATCCGGGATCATGTCGAAGAACTGTCGCGCTACCGTGCTCTGCTGGCCCCGGGAAACGGGGCGCTTTGCCTTCTGGTTCCCGCACGGCCGGAAATTTACGCGCCGATCGACAAGGATTTCGGACATTACCGCCGCTACACAAAAGCCTCCCTGCGTGCGGCGCTTGCCGCAGCCGGGTTCTCCGACGCGAGGCTTTATTATTTCGACTTTCCGGGATATTTTGCGTGGCTGCTGAATTTCAAACTGTTGAAATGCCGATCCTTCAACCCGCTCATGGTGCGTCTTTTTGACAGACTTCTCTTCCGTGGCGCGCACGCCCTCGAATATCATGTGCTGCGTCCGCCGGTCGGACAGAGCCTCGTGGCCATTTCCCGGGCCGGAGCCCCGCCTTTATGAGCGACCCCGCGCCCCCCCCCCCCCCGCGCCGCGACAAGATCGGCGTGATCGTTGCGTGCCATAACCAGGGCCGCCACGTGGGCGAAGCCTTGGCCAGCCTCGATCGCCAGACGCACGGAAACTGGGAAGCCGTGCTGGTGGACGACGCCTCGACCGATTCCGAAAGCGCCGGATTCTGCGCGAAACAGAGCTCCGGAAAAGTGCGCGTTTTTTTGGAAAAGAAAAATCGCGGACGCGCGTCGGTGCGCCGGTTTGCCCTTCAGTTTCTTGCCTCCTGCGAGTATCTCTTTGTCCTCGACGCGGACGATTTCCTGGCGCCGGATTATCTGGCCAAAGTCCTCGGGGGAATGCGCGCCAACCCGCGGGCCGGAATGGCTTACGGCACACTCCACTTTTTTTCGGACAGCGATCCCCGGCGGCAAATCACCCGCTGCTGGCCGACGCACGCATTCCGGCCGGAGCGGGCGGTTCTCGAGGAAAATATTCCGGGGCCGGGCACGCTTTTTCGCAGGGAGTTGCTGGACGGCCTCGACCCTTGGAGGAAGGAATTTAATCTGACCAGCGCCGAGGATGAGGATCTGGCTCTGCAGGTTTTCGAAGCCGGACGGGATCTCGTCTGGGTGCCGGAGGCGACGTATTTTTATCGGCAGCACGGGGAGAGTTTCCTTGCCAGCGCTCCGGGTTACCTGCGCGTTCTGGCGAAGGTTCGCATTCTGCGCCGGCACCGCCAACTCGTGGAAACCCACGGGGGCTGCGCGATGTTTCTGGATCGTTGGATCGGCCCCGCTCTTGTCGGAATGATCCATTCCGGACAATGGCGCGAAGCGGCCGCGATCATCGGGGAGCTGCTCCCGGCCGCTCCCGCCGCCACGCTCGCCTGGCTCTCCCGATACTACTTCTCCAGACTCCGCGCCCGCATTTTTCCGTGTCCATGATCCCTTTCCCCCGCATTCTGAACTTCCCTCTTTCCCACAAACGTCGGAAACCTCTCCACCTGTCACCCGTTCAAATCCCGTGAGCCATCCCATCATCGAAGTCCGCGACATCTCGAAACGCTACCAGCTCGGCATCGCCGCCGGATCGGCCGGCGAGTTCCACACCCTCCGCGACACCCTCGGAGGGCTTTTCAAAAAGAAAGAAGCCCGCCCGCCCGCGGAGGAATTCTGGGCGCTGCGCGGCGTGACGTTCGACGTGCAGGCCGGCGAAGTCCTCGGCATCATCGGAGCCAACGGCGCGGGCAAGAGCACGCTCCTGAAAATTCTCAGCCGGATCACCGAACCAACCGGCGGCGAGATCGTCCTGCGCGGGCGCGTGGCCAGCCTGCTCGAGGTCGGAACCGGCTTCCATCCCGAGCTGACCGGCCGCGAGAACATCTTCTTGAACGGAGTCGTGCTCGGCATGAAGCGCGACGAGGTCGCGCGGAAATTCGACGAGATCGTCGCCTTTGCCGAGGTGGAAAAATTCCTCGACACCCCGGTGAAGCGGTATTCAAGCGGCATGTATGTCCGGCTGGCTTTTGCGGTGGCCGCGCATTTGGAGCCGGAGATCCTCATTGTTGACGAGGTGCTCGCCGTTGGAGACATCGGGTTTCAGGAAAAATGTCTGGGCAAAATGGGGGCGGTTGCGCGCTCGGGCCGGACCGTGCTTTTTGTGAGCCACAACATGGCGGCGATCGGCGCCCTTTGCACGCGGGGTCTGCTTCTCGAACACGGCGTGGTCGTCCGCTCCGGCGGCGCGCGGGAAGTCGTCTCCGATTACCTGTCGAGGGGGCCGGTCAAACAGGCGTTCGTGGAATGGGATGCGGAACATGCGCCCGGCAGCGAGGGCGTGCGCCTGCGGGAGGTCTCGGTCTTTTCCGGCGGAACCGCTTCGGGCGATATCGTGAGCGACAAGCCCGCGATCATCCGCATGGTTCTGGACATGGATCAGGTGCCCGCCGGACTTGTGATCGGATTCGACCTCGTCTCGCCGGGCGGGGAGGTTCTGATGCGAACCTGCCAGACCGACGGACCGTTTGAACTCTGGCCCGAACTGACCGTCGGTCGCAACCAGCTCGAATGCACCATCCCCGCCGGGTTTTTCAACGACACGACGCTTTCGCTTTTTCCGAAGGCGCTCATCAAGGACACGCGATGGATTTTCAGCACGCCCGCCGTGCTGAAATTTGCGGTGCGCCGCTTGCACGGGGTCTCGCCGTATTGGTTGCGGATGACCAGCGACGAGAAGCCCGGCCTCGTGGCGCCGATCCTCGAGTGGCACAAACGCTGAGCCTCCCGATGAAGCGTGTTCTTTTTCTGTCTCCCTCCGCCTCGACACGCGGCGGGTTTGAGTCGGTGCTCTGCCGCCTGTGCCGGAGTCTGCCCGACCACGGCTGGGAGACGGTTCTCGGGCTGGCCCGCGGGGCAAAGTTCCATGAGCCGGCCCGCTTTCTTGCGGAAAACGGCCCGCTGCACGCGATCACCGTGGATGGCACAAGCGGCACATTTGACGGACGGCGGGCGGCACTGGAAAAAGTGATCCGCGCGACCGCGCCCGACATCGTCGTCGGGGCGAGGATCTTCGACGCGATCCCCGCGATGAATGCCCTTCGCGGCAGGGGCCTCCGCACGCCGCTCGTGCAAATGATCGGCAGTTGGGACGCGGACTTTTTTTCCGATCTGCGCCGCTACCGCGAAATCATCGACTTCTGCGTGGTGGACAGCCGGCTCCCGGAACGCGCCCTCATCGGGAAGTGCGGATTCCCTCCCGCCCGCGTGAGACGGATCCCCACGGGAATCGAACGGCCCGGGACGCTCGAACGCCTCCCCCGCACAAAGTCCCTGAGACTCTGCTATGTCGGGCGCCTCGACGATGCGGACAAACGCGCCTGCGACATCGTGCCGTTTGTTCGGGAACTTTCCCGCCGCAAGGAAGATTTTTTACTGACCGTGGCGGGAGACGGCCGCGACCGCACGGACATCGAAGCGCGGCTCCCGGACGAGATCGCCGCCGGACGTGTCCGCTTTCAAGGCTGGCTGGCCCCTGACGCGCTCCACACGTTTTTTCTCCGGCAGGACGTCCTCGTTCAGTTCAGCCCGGCCGAGGGACTGACAATCTCGCCGCGCGAGGGCCTCGTCCGCGGCGTCGTCCCCGTCCTTTCCGAATTCACCGGATTTTTCACGGAAGGGCTCTTCCGCCCGGAAACAAACTGCCTGAGCTTTCCCGTCGGGGCGTTGTCGGGGGCATGCGATCAAATCGTGCGGCTCCAGCGGGATCGGGATCTTCTTGAGCGCCTTTCGGAAAACGCCCGCACCGCGCAGGAGGGGGCTTTCCTTGCTCCGGACGACATCAAAGCCTGGGCGGGCTTTCTCAACGAGGCCGTGAAGACAACGTCCGCCGGACCCTCTGCCGCCGCCCGGTTTCCGGAAGATTCCGGGCGGCTCAACCGGTTCCCCCCGATCATCCGGCGCTTCCTGAGAAAATCTTCGCGCCATCTTCACGCGGAAGCCGGCGGCGAATGGCCGCACGCCAGCGGGGGAACGACCGAAGACGAACGCCGGGAATTCGAAGTTTTCGCACGGGATCAGGAACAACACGCCAAGCCATGAATGGCACTCAAAATATGCAAGAAATCAAACAACCCATATCGCATTGCGGCGTCCTCTACATCGCCTTCGGGGAGGCCTTCCGGAACGAAGCGCGACGGTCGATCGCTTCGTTGCGACGTTCCAGCCCGGCCATCCCCGTCGCCGTCGTGACGGACAGCGAATGGGACTGCGAGCCCCGGCCGGATCATTTTATCCTCCGCCCGCATATTCCGGGGTTTGCCTGCAAACCCGCTTACATTCGTGAGACTCCCTTTGAGGCCACTCTCTATGTCGATACCGACACGGTCTTCGCCCGCGACGTGCGAAAGATTTTCGGGCTTCTTCGTCATTACGATATCGGGGTCAGCTTCGAGGGCCCGCAACTCAATGAGCCCGACGGTTTGGAGTTGCATACCCAGTGCGGTTCGGGAGTCATTCTTTACCTGAAAAGCCCGCAGATCTGGGACGTTTTTGACAGGTGGCGCGTATATCACCAAACGGCGGCCATCGCGTTGGAACAGACCCACACGTGGGATCACCGCGGCCTCGGCGACCAGCGTTTTCTTGCCGTCGCAATTGCCAGATCAAGGGTTCGTCCGGTGCATTTGACCACTTACCTGCAATTCGTTTTGTTCAATGTGACAACGGCCTATTCCCCGCCAATCATCTATCATGGCCGCGTTCCGGAGATGGAACTTCTGGACTCCTTCATCAGTTCCCGTTGGACAGCCTTCGATGACTGTCACCCGAGGCTGTGGCTGCCGCAAATTCGGGGACTGCTTCCCATGGGAAGCCGACGTTCGGATCCGATTCTTGCCCTTGCGCTGGTTGTCCGGCGTCTGTGGAATGAACTCCGCTGGCGCGTCGCCCGCGTTTTGGGCGGCGCGAAAAAATCCAAACCTTAGAAAGATCATGTGTGGCATAGCCGGTTGTTTGCATTTTGATGGGGCGCCTGTTGCCGGGGACAGCCTGCGCCGGATGGGCGAGCGCATCGCGCATCGCGGCCCGGACGGCTGCGGCACGCTTGTCCGCGGGCCGGCCGGGATCGCGCACCGGCGGCTTTCGATCATTGATGTGGACGGCGGCGCACAGCCGATGGGCAACGAGGACGGCTCGGTTTGGGTCGTCTTCAACGGCGAAATCTACAACCACGCGGAATTACGCAAAGAACTCGGCGGGCACCGGTTTGCGACGCGCTGCGACACCGAGGTGATCGTCCATGCCTACGAGCAGTGGGGCGCGGAATGTGTCGGGCGGTTTCGCGGGATGTTCGCGTTCGCCATCCTCGACCTCCGCGACCGCTCGCTCTTTCTGGCGCGCGACCGGATCGGCATCAAACCGCTCGTGTATTTCCAGGAGGCCGGGCGGTTGGCGTTCGCTTCCGAGCTCGGTGCCTTCGCGGCGTTGGATCACCCGCCGCGCGAAATTCTTCCCGAAGCGGTCGGTCTGTATTTCCGGCACGCGTTTATCCCGGCGCCGCACACGATTTTCCGGAACGTCTTCAAGCTGCCGCCCGCCCACACGCTGAGGGTCTCCTTCGACGGCGGCGCGATCCGACCGGAGAGGTATTGGCAGGCACGGTTTGAGCCCGAGGAAAATGTCCGGGAAGAGGAATGGATCGAACGACTCTCCGGTGCGCTCACCGAATCCGTGCGGGCCCACCTGATGTCCGATGTCGCTTTCGGAGCCTTCCTCTCCGGCGGCGTCGATTCCAGCGCGGTCGTCGCCCTCATGGCGCGCGAGATGTCCTCTCCGGTGAAAACCTTTTCCATCGGATTTGAAAACCGGAACTTCTCCGAACTCCCGTTCGCCCGACAGGTCGCTGAGAAATTCGGAACCGACCACCACGAGGAAATCGTGCGCCCGGACGCGCTTGCGATCCTGCCGGAAATTGTCCGCCACCACGGCGAACCCTTCGGCGACAGCTCGGCGGTGCCGACCCACTACGTCGCGAAACTCGCGGCCGGGCAGGTGAAAATGGCGCTCTCGGGCGATGGCGGCGACGAAGTCTTTGCCGGCTACCCCTGGTATGCCGCCATCGCCCGGGCCTTCGGCGGTCCGGCGGGATTCCTCAGACAAAACCTCGGCTTTGCCATCGGCGGCAAGGCCGACCCGATCCTTACCTGGCAGGAAGCCCAGGCGGCTTTCGACAGCGTCTCTCTCGCCGGTTTGTTGCATCCGGATTTCCTTCCTCCCCCTCCTTCCTCCCGGCAGCTTCCCGCCGATCTCTGCAGCCGCATGCAGGCGTGCGATTTGGAAGGGTATCTTCCGAACGACATCCTTGCCAAAGTCGATATTGCCACCATGTCGTTCGGGCTTGAGGCGCGCGTCCCGCTCCTTGATCACACCATCATCGAACTCGGCGGGCGCATCCCCTCCCGGTTCAAACTCCGGAAAACGCCCGCCGGCTTCGACCAAAAATTCCTCCTCAAAAAAGTCTTCGAGCCCCTGCTCGGAAGAGAATTTCTAAACCGAAAAAAACAGGGCTTCTCGGTTCCCCTCCGCGACTGGTTCGCGCCGGGCTCGCGTTCCGGCATCGCCGAGCGCATCCGCTCGTCCCGCATCGGGGAATTCTGCCACATGCCCGCAATCGAAAACCTCCTCGCCGCCCCGGACGACGTGAGTACCAAGCTCTGGCTCCTCCTCGTCTTCTCCGAATGGCTGGAGCAAAATCCGGCGGCATGAAAAGATGGTTGCAATGACATCCAGCGGAAGCAAAACCCCCGGCCCCTGATGACCACAAACAACGAACGGAGCGGGCTTGAACGGTGGGTCAATCCCTTCAGCGGCGACCGGCGTTCGGCGTGTGCCGCGCACCTGACATCGATCAGTTTCTTTGTTTGGGCGCTTCTTCTGGGGATCAAGAGCGTCATCGCTTACCGGGATCTCAGTCCGTGGGGCGGGGCCCCGCTGATCTACGATGGGCACCTTTTGTCATCCGCAGTTCGCATTGTGCTGTGCGGTGCGGAGGACTTCATGGTCTGCCTTTTCTTTCTGGCCATCGGGCTTGCCGTAAACCGGGTTCTTCCAGCTCATGCCAGCCGGCGGGGGATTTTGATTTTCGGATGCTGCACGGCAGGAATGGCTGTCGGGTTTGCAGCAGTCAACCTCCCGCTTTACCATGTCCTGCGCCGGTTTCTGAACTTTCCTCTGGCGCAGTTTTCCGGTGGGTTGAAATTGGAGCGCTCCATCTATTCTTACGCGACGCCAACACTTCTGGCGGCCTTCCTTCTGGCACTGTTTTGCGCGACCGCCATTTATGCGGCGACATGGCCGGTCTTTGCGGGGATGTGGCTGCGGGTAGCGCGGATGATTTCGCGTCCGGCCCTCTTGTTGCCTTTGTTCGGGCTGGCATTCCTGGGCTCGCAGTTCGCGCAGGCGCGCTGGTTTCCTCCCGACAACAACGAATTCGCAAGAAGCCCACACCTCCTTTTCCTCCGATCCTGCTTTTGGACGGTCAACTTCGGAAAAACAAAAAATCCGCTGCCTGACGATTTCGCGGACTTCGCACTCGCCGCCGATGGGGAGCGCATAATATCCAAGCGGTCGTTCGTGCCCAAAAATATCATACTCGTGGTGCTGGAATCTGTTTCCATCCCTTATCTGCAGGTTTACGGAAGCCCATTGCCAACAAGTCCGCGACTTCTGGGGATGAAGGAACAAACCGTTGTGTTTCGTAACATTTACTCCAATGCCGCCCACACAGCGGCCTCCGGGCTTGGCCTCTTTGCCTCAAGGTATAACGATCCGTCGGAGTGCGCGGTTGCAATAGATCACCCGTCGCTTATCAAAGCGGGAGCCCCCGGGTGGCTTCGCGCGCATGGCTTCAAGACATTTTTTTTAGCCGGAGGCGACTGGGATTACAATAATCTGGGAACCGCCTTTCTGCGGCACGGCTTCGATCTCGCGCGCGATGGGTACCAACACTGGTCAGACGGCCGTCGGGACTGGCCGTTCAATAAAAACAAATACGATGACCCCCAATTATTTGCCGACGCCGCAAAGTGCCTGGCTGAGGCGGGAGCCCAACGGTTCTTCCTGATGCTCTGGACATATGACAGCCACATCCCTTACCGCGATGTGCCGTGCGATACGGCTTTTAACGACGACGGATTTCCACCGCTTATCCACGCGGCAAGTGATTACCGTCTCACGCCGAACCAGGCCACCGGATCTGAGCGCATCGCCGATTTTCGCCGATTCCTCGCAACGCTTCGGCAGTCAGACGAGCTCATTGGATCGCTGTGCTCGGAGCTTAAGCGGCGGAACCTTGCCGAATCGACCCTCCTTGTCGTCACAGGAGATCACGGAGATGCGTTTGGCGAACACGGCTGGTTCTGCCATGGGCATGCGCTGTTCGAGGAAGACGTCCATGTTCCCATGATTTTTATCTCGCCGCACATTAAGGATTTCAAATGGGACAGCGAAGTCGTGGGCAGCCATGTTGACCTGTGGCCAACACTTGCCGATGTTTGCAACATCCCCATCGATCCCCGCTGGCAGGGGCGCAGTCTTCTTGCCAAACAAAAGTTTGACCGCGCCTATTTTTATCGGTCGGGGGCTCTTGGAGTTCGAGAGGGTTCTTACAAATATATTTGGAACTACCTTGCCGGGCATGAAGATCTTTTTGATCTTACCTCCGACCCGAAAGAATCAACGAACATTGCTGCCACTCATCCCGAACTGTGCCAAACCCTTCTTCGACGACTGCGTGCATGGACAGAGTTCCAGTCAAAATGGGCAACCGATAAAGGACAATGATGGATAAAGTTATTTTACAGGCACTCGGGCGGGCCAGAGCGAAAGTGCGCGCCCATCCTTGCATTGGCCGATCCCTCAGTTGGCTGGACGAAGTCCATCTGCGGTGGGCACTGTCAAGACAGGCCGGGAAAAAGGATCTTGCCTGCCTGATCCTGATGCCCGGCTCCCTGCACTTGGGGCTTCTGGCCCTCCAACACATCGGGCAATATCAAAATGTCATCCTCATCGCAAACGGTCTGAACGCACAGGAGGCGGACATCGCCGGAAAAGCGGGAAACAAGAATATCATTTTCCTCAGAACCCTGTTGAGGCATGATATCATTATCGACAGCTTGGTGCACTCGCTTCACGAGCCGTTCTGGATCGTGGATCATGACTGCTATCTCTTGAACGGCAGCTTTTTTAATAAAAACACCAGCGAACCATTCACCGCGGCGGGACGGGCCGTCTTTGCTTTTCATAATGAAAGGTTGAACACCTTTGTCCCGGAGACCTTCCTGATCCAATTAAACCCGGGCGCATTAAGGAAAGTCTCCAAACATTTCTCTGTTACGGCGAAGCTTTACAGGCACGAAGAATTGCCGGACAACGCGCGACGTCTCCTGGAAACGGCCGGATGGAATGCCCGGAACTACCCGGAACCACACAAAAGCTATTATGACACGCTGCGAGTCCTCGCGCTGCTGTGCCCGTTTCTTGACCTCAGCTTCCAGATTTCCCCCGGCTATTCCACCCGGTGTGAAATTCACGACGAGGTGGTTCACATCGGAAACACCTCAAGGCCACAGTGGGTCGTCGATCCCTCATTTTATAACGCCATCGGAGCCTACTTTTGGAAATTCTCCCTGGGGGAACGGGAGGACATCAAGCATCTCGAACCCTATCAAAATCGAAACAGGCATTTGCCGTCCCTGGATCACATGCGCACCCGGCTTCTCGAGGCCGGGTGTTCTCCGGCCCTTTTGAATCGTCTGGAACTTATCGCAAAAGGCCATTAAGTTATCCGCCTGCCTTGCCGAACCCGGCTCCGCTCGCAACAACCCATGCTTAGCATTTCCCTCTGCACCTACAACCGCAGTGAAAGCCTGCGGAAAACGCTGGCAAGCTTTGTCTCCTGCCGGGTGCCGGCGGGCAGGGAGTGGGAGATGCTGGTTGTGGACAACGCCTCGACCGATGACACGCGCGGGGTGGCGGGGGAATTTGAATCCGCATTGCCTCTGCGCTACCTCTTTGAGCCGACACAGGGGCTCTCACACGCCCGCAACAGGGCTGTGGCGGAATCAAAGGACAGCGAACTTCTCCTCTTCACCGACGACGATGTGCGGGTGGATGCGGACTGGATCGTTGCTTATTTGGCGGCGGCGGACGCCCATCCCGAGGCGGATTTTTTCGGCGGGCGCGTGAAGCCGCTTTTTGAGGACGGGCGCCCCGCGTGGTTGATCGATGAAAACATGGATCTGCTTGACGGTCTTTTTGTGAACTACGACCCCGGCACCGAATCGCGCGCGATTCCCTCCGGCGAGATTCTTCCGGTGGGCGCAAGCATGGGATTCCGGCGTGCCTGCTTCGAGGGAAACAATCTCTTCCGCACCGACCTCGGGGTGCGCGGCCGCGACAAGGGACGCGGGGAGGACACCGAGTTTCTCGCCCGGCTGATGAAAGCAAACCGGCGCGGATTTTATGTCGCCAACGCCCTCAGCCATCATGAAGTCGCGCCGGAACGCCTCACGTTTCGCTACGCCTTCCGCTACGGCATAGCCTGCGCCGCAGGCGGCGGTTCGCGTCTCCAAGCCGCGCTTTTCGTGATCCGGGGGCTTCGGCAACTTCTCATCGGACGCGGGGATCGCGCGCGCCAGTGCGCGATCCGGGCGGGAATGGAGGCGCGGTGACCACGTTTCGTCCGTTGCAATTCGGATCGCTTGCTTTTCTGTGATGTTTCCTCTTTTTCCCAAAATGAAAAAACCGGCGTTCCTTCTTCTGGCGGCTCCCCTGTTTCTGTCTCTTCTGTTCCTGCTTGCGGGCAGCCTGTTTCCGCTCCGGCTCGATTGTCGCACGCTCCAGCATCTGACAAAATTCGGGGGGCTTGAAAAGCAACTCGCCGGCACGCGGCAGATCATTTATCTGAGCCGGGACAACGGGGTCTCCGCCGGGCAGATGGCGACCTTCACCCTGCGGCACCTCGCCTTTCCCGAAGCCGGGCGGATATGGCTGATCCTTGCGGAAAACCATGCGGGCGAATGGTGGGGCGAATGGCTCGGCGTGGATGAGAAGGGCAAGTATTTTGCTCCGGGCCGCCCGCCCCCCGTGATGGTCTCCGCCCCGAAGCCCTCCGGTCTTGACCTTGCGGGAAGCCGGATCGTTTGCGACTCGCGCGCGGTTTTTTCGGATTTTAAAAAACGCATTCCGGATCTGGCCAACGCGGATAAAGTCGTTTTTCTGGATGATCTGCAGGGCGGGGGAGGCTTTGTTTTTTCCATGCCCCGGTCGGAGTTTTCCGGTGTCCGCATTTTGCGGCTGAGCCTGCTTTTCGGCGCTCTGCTCTCCTGCGCGATGCTTTTGGCAAACGGCGCGGGGGAATACGGGCCCGGCGTCGCTGCCGGTCTTGTTGCCGGGGTCGCGGCGCAAATCTGGCTCGCGTCCCTTTCGTGGCAGGCCTGGCCCTTTCTCCTCGCCGCACAGTGGGCGGCGGGACTCTTTCTCCTTCGCAACGCCCCGCCGATCCCGCTGCCGCGCCTCACCAACGACACGTTTTGCGTGGCCGCCGTGCTCGCGATCTCGCTTGCGGTTTTTCTCGTGCGGCTCGATTTCGACGGCGACGTGATCACTCACTGGCTGCCGATGGCGCGATCCTTTTACCATCTCGGCCACCACGACCCTTCCACCCTCCTCGCCCAAGGCTCGATGCACGCCGCAACCTATCCGCCGGGTTACGGGATTTTTTTGGCGATGACCATGTGGGTGGTCGATATGGATACCTTCCGCTCGTTTCTGCCGGGCTCCGCAACGTCGCTGGCAATTCTTTTTTACCGGCTGACGATCTGGCTCCTGAACATGGCGTTTCTCGGCCTGCTTGCCGGATGCCTTATCCGACAATCCCCCCGCCGCTCCTGGCTCTGGCTCGCCGGGCTGGCTCTGGGGATCGGTGTCCTGCCCACTTTGCGCGGGACGCATGTGGGGGCCGAGACGCTGCTGTTTCCGATATTGGGCTCCGCCTTGGTTCTGCTGGTAGCCGCGTCCGGACGTTCGGCGCGGAAGGGGTTGCCGCAACATGCCGGGGAACCGCCCGCCGTGGCGTTCCGTCCCGGGCTCCTCCTTGCCGGAATCGCCATTGCGGGCGTCTCGCTGCTCATCAAATGGGAGGCGGCCCTCTTGGTCGCCGCCGTTTTCCTTCCCTGGTTTCTGGCCCTGATGCTGCGGAATCCCCGGATGAGAACATTCCGGTTTTTGGCGGCGGGCGCGCTTGTCGGGATTGCCTCCATCGTGCCCGCGATTCTCTGGAAATCCGGCATGCACCTCGACAACGGCTTTTTCAACCCGCCCCGCCTTGGTGCCCTCTGGACCGAACGGAGGGAATGGGTTTCCCTCCTGATTGCCTCTGTGATCTTTCTTCTCAAGTCGCCGCTGTGGATTCCGCTTTTTCTCCTTCTGCCCGCCGGATGGATCCTCGGCCTGCGCCACGGATTCCGGTGGTCGGGGCTGCTGGTTCCCGCCGCGACCACGCTTCTCTTTTTGGCTTTTGTCTCGATGTATCTCTTCTCGAACTGGCCCACAAAAATCCTCCACATCGAGCAATCCCTCGACCGCCTCCTCTACCTTCCCGCCCTTTCCTGCATTTTGTATTTTCTGGAAAACCTGGGGGCTCCGGATGAACGCGACTCCCCGCCCGTATGAACGGCACGACGTTCCAACGCGGACTCGTCTCGGTGATCCTGCCGACCTTCAATCGTCCGGAATTTCTCCGCGAAGCGGTCGCCCAGGTCATCGCGCAAACCTACCGTCCGCTTGAACTCCTCCTCGTGAACGACGGCTCAACAGACGCAACCGGATCGGTTTGCGATGAGATCGCGGCACGGCATCCGGACTGCGTGCGCGTCGTCCACCGGGAAAATGGCGGACCCGGCGCCGCGCGCGAAAGCGGTCGCCTGATCGCGCGGGGCGAGTTTCTCCAATACTTCGATTCCGACGATCAAATCGACCCCCGCAAAATCGAGATACAGGTCGCCGCATTGCGCGGGCACCCGGACTGCGGGATCGCGTATTGCAAAACCCGCGAGTTCACACGCGGAGAATCGCCCGATGATCGGTGCAGCCAGTTCACCGGAGAGAAACTTGATCGCCTTTTCCCCCGCCTGCTCTCCGGATGCTGCTGGCCGACGATCACCCCCCTCATCCGGCGTTCCCTGAGCGATGCGATCGGCCATTGGCTCCCGCTGCGGCAGGAAGAGGATTGGGAATACGACTCGCGCATCGCTGTGGCCGGTGTGAAGCTGGTCTGGTGCGACGAGTTCCTCGCCTCCGCCGTCAACCACCCCGGCCCCCGCGCATCGGGCAGCGGGGCGCAGGATCCCGCCAAAATGCGCGACCGCTGCACGGCGCGCCTCCTCCTCCTCAACCGCGCGCTCCAGGCCGGGGTCGGCGAAAACACCCCCGACAGAAGGCTCTTCGCAAACAGCCTCTTCCTCTTTTCCCGACAGTGCGGCGCGGCGGGACTCACCGAGGAATCGCGCAAAATGTTCGCCGCCTCCCTCCTCGCCGCCGGGAAAGTGAAGCTCAAAAATCAAACGCTTTACCGTCTGCTAACGGCAATGATCGGCTGGGGCCCCGCCGGCACCCTTTGCGAAACCCTCGACAAAGTGCGCGCCTCCGCCCGCAAAAATCCATAGCCGCGCGCACCGGGCATACCGCGAAAGCGTTGCGCATTGGTGGAAGAGAAAGGGCGCGCTGCGGATACCTCTTTTATTTATTAAAATGCTCCAGACTGAAGTTTAACATATGCCTGATCCTCAGTTCCCCGATAAAAGGAAAACCGGGTTGACATGTTTTCGCACGATGGCATCATGATGCTACAATGAGAACGACATTAAACATCAGTGATGCTGTTTTGCGGGAGCTCAGGACGCTTTCGGAAAGCACCCGGCGGCCGTTTCGCGCGGTGGTGGAGGAGACCATCCAGCGGGGATTAAGCCGGGGGGGCGGTGCCCGGAGAAAGATTTCCATCACCCCCCATCCTGTTGGAGTGAAACCTGCCCTTCGGGGAATGAGCATGAACCAACTGTTTGACCAGATCGAAGCCGAGAGACGCTGACGATGGTTGTTCCCGACACAAATCTGTTGGTTTTCGCTTACGACAGCACGTCGCCATTTCACGCCGTAGCAAAAAAATGGTGGGAGGGGGTGCTTTCGGGCGATGAACCGATTGGAATCCCTTGGATCGTCGTGCTGGCATTCACCCGGCTGATGACCCACCCGAACATCTGTGCCGATCCGCTCACAACAGAGCAGGTGAGGCGGAGAGTCGGGCAATGGATCGGACAGTCGCATGTGCGCGTTTTGTGCCCGTCGCCTGGAACAATGGATAAATTCTTCGACCTTCTCGAGAGCGTCGGGCACGGCGGGAATCTGACAACAGACGCCCTCATTGCGGCTCATGCAATCGAGAATGCCGCAACCCTTTTCAGCAATGATCGCGATTTTGACCGGTTTCCAGGATTAAAGTGGACCAACCCGTTGCCTGCTCGTCCCAGAAACTAATGCATTCGCTAGCCCATCTCAAAATGTAAAAAGGAATGAACTGACACGAAGGGTGGCCTGATGCACGCCTCTGGCATCTATCACACCTCGGCAGCAATGCCGGGGTGTTTTTTCTGTCCCCCGCAGATGGATTTTCCCTCTTCTGCCGCCTCTGATGGGTGTTTCTTTTTCCGATTTCACGCGTTAATCCATACCACGCCGAAAAGACAAAGACTGTCCTACCCAAAAATTTCCTGATTTTTTCCATGAACCGATTCCTCTGCCTCCTCGCCCTCGTTTCCACAACTCTCGCCAACGACAAACCCGCAAAAACCGATCAACCAGCCCTCGCCGGAGGATATTCCCCGGCAGAAATCGACTCCGAGGTGAGCAAAGTCGCGGAATTTGCCATTAAAACCCAGGCTCAGGCCAGTGGAAGACCGCTCCGGTTCGTCAAAATCCTGAAAGCGGAGCGTCAGATCGTCGCCGGATTGAATTTCCGGCTGGTGATCGAAGTTTCTGACGGCAGCAAACGCCTCAAAGCCCGTGCCGTGGTCTGGAAGAAGTTGGACGGATCAATGGATCTGACCTCGTGGGATTCGCCTCCCTGAACGTTTTTCGGTTTCAGAGCTGGCATTCCTCCACATGTCATTCCTCCAGTCTTGCAATATCAGCCTCCCTGCAAGATTCAGGCCATGAGTACAGTGACCGAGATCAGAAAAGTCATTGCTCATCTCTTGTCCCACTGGACGCCGATTCGACGTTTCGCGGCTGTCGGGCGTTTTTGTTTGCCTTCGCGCTTTGCGAGTGCATAATAGCCGCCGTTCGATGAATACCGATAGAGGCATGGCACATCAGTTTTTTTGAACGCCGACTTTTCAGTTTGTGGTTTTGCTGTCTTCACGCACGCAATCCACAGGTTACGAGAGTTTGAAAAATGTTCTTTTTAAAACCCGCAGGCAGTTCATCCGCGATCGTTTCGGGGTCTTAGCTCAGTTGGTAGAGCGCCTCAATGGCATTGAGGAGGTCAGGGGTTCGAATCCCCTAGGCTCCAGAATTCCGCGCGGCGGAATCAAAAAGAATCTCCGGGGATGAGAACGCAGTTCGACTGCCCGCGCCGAAGCGCACCCCCCACGCGAAGCCAAACTCGCAGAGAGTTGCCGCAGGCAAAAATAATCCCCTGGGCTCCAGAATTCCGCGAAGCGGAATCAAACTCCAAGGGAGGGATGCTGTTCAGCCATCGGCGGCGGCGAGACGCGCGGCCGACTTTCCGAGGAAGTGCCGCAGGGGTTCGTGATCCGGGGCGGAGAGGCCGGGGTCGGATTGCAGGACGGCCTGGGCCGCTTTGCGGGCGGAGGTCATGAGGGCACCGTCGTGCAGGAGATCGCCGAGGCGGAGCGGGGGCAGACCGGTCTGGGCGGTTCCGAGGAGATCGCCGGGGCCGCGCAGTTGAAGGTCGGCCTCGGCGATTTCAAAGCCGTCGGAGGTCTTTTCCAGGGTGGCGAGCTTTTCCATCGCGGGGCCGGATGCTCCGGAATGCAGGAGGATGCAGTAGGACGTTTCGGAGCCGCGGCCGATCCGCCCCCGAAGCTGGTGGAGCTGGGAAAGCCCGAAGCTGCCCGCGTCCTCGATGAGCATGATGCAGGCATTGGGAACGTCCACGCCGACCTCGATAACAGTCGTCGCCACGAGGACGGAAATCGCGCCCTCGCGAAACTGGCGCATCACGAGTTCCTTCGCGGTGCTGTCGAGGCGTCCGTGGACAAGCCCGACCGTGGCGGGCGCGAGGAGGCCGCGCCATTTTTCAAACTCCACTTTGGCGGCCTTGGTCTCCCGATTTTCCGACTCCTCAATGAGGGGATAGACGACGTAGGCCTGGCGGCCTTCGGCAAGCTTTTCGCGGAGGAACCTGATGATGTCGGGGAGCTTGGAATTGTCCCGGACGGCCGTAACGACACGTCCGCGACCGGCGGGCTTTTCCCGGAGGATCGAAACATCCAGATCGCCGTAGAGCGTCTGGGTGATCGTGCGCGGGATCGGCGTGGCGGTCATGACGAGCACGTCCGGCGCATCCCCGCGCGCGATCAGGCGCGAGCGCTGGAGAACGCCGAATTTGTGCTGCTCGTCAATGACGACAAGGCCGAGGCGCTCGAATCCGGACTTTTCAAAGAGGAGAGCATGCGTGCCGATCACAAGCGGAGGGGATCCCGATGATTTTTCATTCCGTGCGGACGTGCGGAGCGCGACCGGAATACCCAAGGGATCCAGCAGCCGGCGGAAGTTGAGATAGTGCTGTTCGGCGAGGATCTGGGTCGGGGCCATGAGCGCGGCCTGCCAGCCGGACTCGGACGCCTGCAGCATGGCGCAGAGGGCGACGAGTGTCTTTCCCGAGCCGACGTCACCCTGAAGAAGACGGTTCATCCGCAGAGGCGAGGCGAGGTCGCCCGAGATCTCCGCGATGACTTCGCGCTGCGAGACGGTCAGGTCAAACGGGAGGGACGCCAGGACTTTGGCTTGGAGTTCACCGGTGTCCGGACGCGACATTCCGCAGTGCGATCGCATCGCGGAATGTCGCGCGCAAACGATGAGCTGAAGGCCAAAAAACTCTTCGCGCACGAGTTGTTTTCGGGCGGCTTCGCGTTCCGTTTCGGAATTGGGAAAGTGAATCGCCCTCCACACCTCCGGTCCGACCTCTCCCCCGTCCGGCCAGAGGAGCGGGAGCGTGCCGGGATCGGTTTCTGTGATCGCCCGATGGATCAGGACGCGCAGCAGGCGCGGCGTCACGCCATCGCCCGCGGGATGGATTGGCGTGATCCGGTCGAAGTGAATCGAGCGTTCGGCATCGTCCTCGATGACTTCGAAGTCGGGGTGTTCCATCACGACTTGATTGCCGCGCAAGCGGGGCTTTCCAAAGAGGACGATCCGCTGTCCGCCAATAATCATCTTTTGCACCCAGGACATATTATACCAGCGGCAGATCAGCGGCTGGCTAAGCACATCGGCCTCCTCCTCCTCGATCCGCGCCTCAAAAATCTGGCGCGGGCCGAACCGGCGGCAGGAGGTTTTTTTGACCTCGCCAAACAGGCAGACCGGAATCTCCGAGGGGCCGTCGGGGAAGCGATCGAAAATCCGCCGGTCCTCGTAGCGGTGCGGAAAATGGCGCAGGAGGTCGCCAAGGGTCGTCAGGCCGAGCCGCCGAAGCGCGGCGAGGCGCGCGCGCGGCACCCCGTCGAGTGCCTCCAGCGAAGTCTCCGCGGGGAGCCTCATGCGGCGCTCCGGATTTCCACAATTCTCATCTGCGCCTCGGTTCGGCCCTGCCACGAATTCCAATCGAGCGTGAAAGCCACATCCCATGGCGGACGCGGGAGGTCGGCGAGGCTGGCATTGAAATAGACCGCCGGCACACGACGACGCCCGACCGCGAATTCGATTTTGAGATGTTTTTCTTTCATGACACGCGGGGTCGCCGCCGGGCCGATCGAACGGGTGAAGAGGACGGGCTGGGAGTTGGCGCAACCGAACGGCTCGATGCGATCCTGCGCTTCAAGGAGGGAATCCTCAAGATCGTGCAGCTCGATTTCGGCGTCGAGGAGCAAGCGGGGGGTCAGGATGTCTTCCGTCGCGGCGGCGCGGGCGGCCGACTCGAACGCCTCGCGGAACGCCGGGAACGCCTTCTCGTTCACCGTCACTCCCGCCGCCATGTCGTGGCCGCCGAACTTTTCGAGATGATCGGCGCACTGCCGGAGCAGGCTCACCAGCGAGATCCCCTCGATGCTGCGTCCGCTCCCCTTTCCCTCGCCCGCCCCGTCAAAACCGACAATGAACGTCGGCCGGTGGTGACGGCGCATGACGCGGGAGGCGACCACACCGATGACCCCGACATGCCAGTCGCGGCTGCCCGCCACGATTGCCGTGTCTCGCCCGGGTTCAAAATTTTTCCCGAGCCATTCCTCGGCGTCGCTGGCAACCGCGCGTTCGACTCCCTGGCGTTCGCGGTTATAACCGTCGAGGCGGTCCGCGAGGCGCGAGGCCTCGGCGGGGTCGTCGGTGAGGAGGAGTTGCAACGCCTCCTGCGCCGATCCCAGACGCCCGGCCGCATTGATTCTTGGGCCGAGACGGAAGCCGACATCGCCGCCGCGCACCGGAGCCGTCACGCCGGCCACGCGCATGAGTGCCGCGAGGCCCGGCCAGCGCGTCGAGGCCATCTGGCGCAGGCCGTGGCGGACAAAAATCCGGTTCTCGCCGATGAGAGGGACGATGTCGGCGACAGTCGCCAGCGCGACCAGATCGAGAAAATCCTTCAGATCAAGGGACGCGACAGGCGATTGCTTGAGCAGCGCGTGGGCGAGCTTGAAAGCGACTCCGGCACTGCAAAGGTAGTGAAAATCGCCGCCACACTTCGGGTTCACGAGGGCGGTGCAATCCGGAAGTTTTTCGCCGGGCTCGTGATGGTCGAGTACGACGGCATCCACGTCCCGTGCGCGCAGGCCGGCAATTTCGTTGACCGAGGTCGTCCCGCAATCCACGGCCACCAGCAATTCCGGACGGTGCGTTTCGCAGCATCTCTCAACGCCGGCGGCACTGAGGCCATAGCCTTCCCCGATCCGCGTCGGAAGAAAGCATTCGACTTTCGCGCCATAGGCTTTCAACACCCGGGCGAGCAGGGCAATGGACGTCACGCCATCCACATCGTAATCTCCGTAGAGGACAATCCGCTCGCCACGGCGCACCGCTTCGAGCACGCGCGCCGCCGCCGCCGCCATCCCCGGCAGCAACTCCGGGGCCCGAAGCGAACGCAGCTTCGGATTCAAAAAGTCCTCGGCCCTTTCGGGATCCTGATGCCCGCGACGCACCAGAAGTTCGGCGAGAAATGCCGGCACGTTCAGCGTGCGCAGAAGCCGACCGGCGGCGAGCGGATCGCAGGAAGAAGGAAAAACCCAGCGGCGTTGCATGCCGCGATACTACGCGGATTCCGTCGCGTGACAATTTCCGATCCGGATCATCCGGCATGCGACTCATCACGTGATAAATCGCACCCTCGTATTCCAAACGCAGTTGTCTTGCCATGCCGGAAGTGTGACAGATTTCCAAAAGGCGTCAATACGCGGGACTGACCCCTTTCATTCCTTTCACTTTCACGTCTGGTTCGACTTCTTCATTCCGAAAGCTGCTTCTTTGGACTAACTTTCCAAGACTTGGGCAATCCCATGGTGCCGAACTTCTTCAGTGCCGCGTATAATCGACTCAGGAGAAAATCGTCAAAAACGGTGTGGCACGTCTTGCAGAGAGGTAGACCGTTGACTTGTGAGTCGCTCCCGAACTTCCCAACCCACTCCTGCTTGCCGATGATATGTGCGGCATCCGGTGGTGGAAAAGACCTGCCGCACATCACACAGGGAATATACTTCCCTGCGTTGTCCTTCACGATTTTCGATTTAACACTCGGGTTGAAAGAAGTCTTCTTACGTTTCATGGTCTGCTTTCCCGTTAGGCGGCAACATACAATCACTGCGTCGGCATTCCGGCGCGCCGAGCTTCCTTTGACTCAATACCCTTCCACTTCTGGTAGTTTGCCTCGTCTTTTGCTTGAAGATATGCCGCCGCCACAAAACCCGCATGAACATAAGCATCCATCGCACTACCGCTACGCCTCGCGATGTCATACTCCTTAACAGTGTTCTCGGCTACCTGCTGCTCAATGTGCGACATATTCATCTGAGCTCGCTTCTCTAGTCCTCCGCCGAACCAGAACCAAATACCAAACCCAATAACTAACAATCCAATGAACCCAGTAACTAGTTTTGCGTTTTTGCTTTGGGAGTCGGGAGCAGTTTGAATCCTTGATTTTGCTTTTGCCGCTTTAGTCAAAGCATTGACAAGACTCGAAACCTCAATCCAGGTCTCTGTGCCCTGTTGGCAAATCTGATCGGTAATTTTAATTTCGCTTCTTTCCCACATAATGACGAGAACATCAAAAGGATACGGTCCTTTTACATTGCCATCGGCGGCAATCCAGTATTTTTTTATATCATCGCTCATGGAACCATAGATTTTGATTGACAGATCTATCAGGATCTTTGAAAAAAGATGACATGTAGCCGACAGGGTGGCACGAAGCGTGCCACCCTGTCGGCTTCAATGAATACCAATTCGGCTTCATAGCAGGGGTCAGTCCCGCGTATTGTCGCCTTTGAATATTCCGGAGCCGGTTTTCTTATCAGTTTGCGGTGTGGCATGGATTTCCGATTTCTTCTCCGGCGCGGGGGCCGATTGGTCAGTTTCTCACTGCGGGTAGTCGAGGGCTTCGGGAATCATGACCTGCGAGAGCGCGGTGGCCGCGCGGTCCTTGGCGAGGCGCGATCCTGTGAGGCAGGAACTCAGCTTGCCGTTGAGGCGCAGGAACGGCTGGAGCACGGTGGCTTCCGGACAAGGCCCGGCCTTGACGGGATGTTTCTGCGCGTCTTCGTGGAATGATCCGGCCGTCCGGGCTCCGCTGGAAATGCCGGGAATGACCCCTTCGAGCTCGTCCAGTTCGGATGAGCCATAGCACGCGGCGCAGGCCTGCTCGGTCCACTCGGGATGGCCGTTGTATCCGAAGACGAGATCGGCACAGATGCGGGAGACTTCGCCCGCCGCGCGTGCGGCCTGCACATGGCAGAGCGAGGAGAGAAAGGCATGAACGCCCGGGAGTTCCTCGGCAACCGAGGGATGGGATTGGGCGGACGCTGCGAGATGGACGACGTCGAGGATTTGCTGCCGGGAGGCCAGGAGCCAGCAAAGCGCGTCGGCCAGCGGGAAGGTGACGCCCTGCCGGTTGCTCTGGTAGAGTTTTTGGCCGTTGGCATCGGTGGCATTCTGGAGGTGACGCAACGTCCAAAGCCAGATCTGCATCGCGGAAGCAAGCAGGCAGGCGCCGGTTTCCGGGTGTTCGGATGCCAACTGCCGGAGGTCTTTGATCCAGTTTTCGAATTGGGTCAGGAAGACAATGTTCGTCATCGTGAGCGACATCTGGCGGCGCTGCACGGCCTCGGGCCCCTCATACGTGGCCTCGAGCTGGGCATCCATCCATTTGTGGCCGAGAAATCCGGGGCAATCCTCCGTGACTCCGTAGCCGCCCATGAGGCTCACGGCTTCGCGCATCATGGTGGCGCCATAGCCGGTATTCCAAAGCTTGCAGGCCGGACAGAAGACGTTCGCCTGCGCGTCGAGAAGCGCGAACTGGACGAGCGGATCATCGCGGAGTGCGACGAGCCGGGCGGCATCCGGCGCGGAGTCGCGGGAGAGGGCAAGATACTCGATCGCCTCGTCGCCGAGTTTGGCAAGGGTCTTGAAGGCCGCGCGGCCTGTCAGTTTGCGCTCCGCAAAAACCCGGTCCTTTTCCTTTTCCAGCGGATCGAGCGTGTCGAACATCCTCGCGGCCTCGAAGCCGAGCGCGGCGCTGGCCTCTCCGGTCGCCCAGACGTCAACCAAGCGGTGAAGCACATCCTGTTTGGTTTGCAGACCGAGGTCGTATCGGGGGGAGCCCGGCTGGCCGGCTTCGCCCCCGCGAAATCGTGCGCGCTGGTAGCGGATGATCGGCTCGACGGCGGAGAGCAGTTTGGCCGAAGTCATCAGCCCGACGGTGACGCGCGTGCGGCGGAAGACCGCTTCGATGACCTCGCCGTGGCTGTAGTTGGGAACAATCACACCGTCCTTGACCGTGTAGCCGCCGATGATCCGGCTGGCCGGAACCTGAAGGCTGAAGACCGGATCGCGCGTTGACGAAAGCTGGTGAACAAGTTTGCGGGTCGGAATCCCGCGATCCCAGATCCCCTGGTCGCCTTTCTCCAAAATCACGAGACAGCTCCCTTTGATCCGCTCATCGGCGGAGTCCACAGCGGCGGTTACGACATTTGCGAATCCCATGTTGGTGATGAAGCGCCCGCGCTTGTCCACGTGCAGGACCGGCTCCTCGCCATCCTTCCACGAAACGACACGCACCTTGCCGCCCAGCAGCCCGGTCTCGACGCCCACAAAAGGAATCGGCTCGGTGAGCGCGAACGCGGCGCGGATCGGCGCGCGGCCCTCGGCGGGAGCGGCGAGCGCCATGTAGTGATCGCGCTGTTCGGGAGTGCCCCGCTCATGGATCGGCGCGAGGCCGAGGTTGCCCGCCAGACTGAATGTCGCCGAGCCCGCATCGACCCAGGACAACTCAAACGCCACCAGTGCCAACGCCAAGTTCTTCGGTCCCTCGATGAACCCGCCGTAGGCCGGCTCGAGAAAAACCGAACTGATCCCCGAACTGTCGAAAACCTCGAGGAGCGAATTTTTTTCTTCCGTCCATTCGTGGCTGTTGCGCGCGCCGTTGGCGACAAGCCGGGCGACCGGCCCGCGGGCGACCGCCCGAACGGATTGCACAAGCATCGAGAGGTCGTAGCGGTCGGAAAATCGCCAAAGGATCGCACGGAGTTCGTCAGAGGGCAGGGTTTGCAGGGAGGGAGGTGTGGTTTTTGGTTCCATGAGCATTCAAGAGGTTCCCGCTGTCCGACATTTTCAATTTGAGATGGGAATCAACAGCAATTCCGACCCAATCATGGTGCAAAACGTCAGGAGGTCAGCGAAGGGAAGTTGCATAAATTGTGAGCCGCCAAGTGTCAAGTGGGAACCCAAAACGCGGCGGACGTTTCTCCGTCTGTCGGCGTTCCGTGTATCCGGCTATTGCAACTGGAGATGAAGCTTTGCGGTGGGCACGTGTTTCCCATACAGCGTGTCGGCCACGACGCTCAGGTTCTCCCGGCCGTTGGGCGCAAAGCAAACGATCCCGGTGGGGAACCCGCCCGGCACTCCGAACTTCTCATACGGCGTGTTGGAGACGATGATGATCGGTTTGTTGTATTGCCGCATTTCGGCCAGCAGACCGGTCATTGTGGCGTGGCTCCGGTAGTTGTAGTAGCTGGTGGTGACGATGACATCGTAGTCCAGTTCCTTCAGGCGCGCATGGACGGCGGCCTTGTCGGTTTCCGAGAACTTTTCATTGATCAGCACGACCGCCACATTGTCGGAGCGTTTCCGCATTTCCTCCCAGAGCAGGCCCGGGTGCGAATACATGTTGTTGATGAACGAATGGAAGTGATGGATCTGCTCGACCAGGAGAACTTTTGTGTCGCGGGTCAAGGGCAGGTTGGGCTTTTCGTCCCGGAGCAGGACAACGGATTTCTCCGCGGCCTCTTTGGCGACGTCGACAACAAACGGATCGTTGAACGGCTGGCCGGCCTTCTGGGCGTCCACCTTGCCGCCGTTTCGGGCAAGACCCATGTTCCAACGCATTTCCAGAATCCTGCGAACGGATGCGTCAAGTTTCGCCTCCGGATAGCGTTTTGTTTTCACCGCTTCGAGGACTTTGGCAATGAGGTGCTTGGTGACCGGCGACTCGGCGCGGCACAAAATCAGGTCGCAGCCGGCCAGGAGACAACGGATGACCGCCTCGCCCATTTCGTATTTCTGCAGGAGACCGTTCATTTGAATGTTGTCGGTCGTCACCACGCCTTGGAATCCCAGTTCGCCGCGCAGCAAATCGGTCATAATATTAGGATCCGTTGCGGCCGGAATTTCCTCGGATCCAAAGCAGGGATAGGCGGTAAATGCCGCCATGATCGCGGGCAACCCGGCATCGATCAAAGGTTTGAAGGCGGCTGCGTGCTGCCTCATGAATGTGGCGCGATCCAGTTTGACAACAGGCAACCCGTAGTGCGCGTCCTGCTCGGATTCCCCGCGTCCGGGGAAATGTTTTCCGGTGGTGATAATGCCGGCCTCGCTGTAGCCGCGGAGGGATTGCAGGGCGTATTGGGCTGTCACGGCAGGATCGTCGCTGTAGGCGCGCGGACCGATCTCGGGATTGCGCGGATTGGTGTTCACGTCGAGAACCGGCGAGTGGATCATATTTGCTCCAAGGGCTCTGGCCTGCATGCCGGAGGCCAGCGCCACCCGGTAGGCCAGCTCCGGATCCCCGGAGGCGGCAAGCCCCATCGGATAGGGGAACAGTCTCTGCTGAAAAAGAAAATCGGCCCCTTCGCCCTCCTGATCGTAGGTGAAATGAAGGCCGATCCCATCCTTCCTGTTGAGCGCCATATCCCTCAACGTGTTCAGGGTTTCCGCATACTCGCCGGCGGAACAGGTGACGCGTTTCGTGTTCAGGTCGGCGGGACGGTAATACGTGTTGCCATCGGGCTTGTCACAGGGATGCGGGGGCTGTTTGGCATTCGGACCCGCCATGTATTCGGAGGAGCCCCCGTGAAATTTTTGTGCGATGCGCAGGCCGCCGACATGGTATTTCGTGATCAAATCGACCACGTTCGGGTTGATGACCGGACCCATGAACCCGAAGACCATGAGTTGTCCGACCTTTTGTTCAAGGTTCATCCGGCCCATCAGGCCGTCCGTCCATTTGTTTGCTGCTTTTGTCATATGCTTCTTTCCGGGTTGATGCGTGGGGGAAGGTCTGCCAGCGGCGGAGTTTGTGATTTTAACAGGTTCCGTTTGGCAGCAAGAAAAGAAATCCGGGGGGCATCATGGGTTCCCCGGCCCGGTTGACGCGGCCTTGCGGGCATCGAGTTCGGCGCGCACTTCCTGGGCGACACGCCGGGTGATCGGATAACGGAAGAAAATGCCGAGAGCCAAAAGCGAGAACAGTGCCGGCACGGCGCAATAGGACAGCTTCATCCACAAGAGGGTGCCCGCCGTTTGGGCGCCACCCAGATCGCGATTGAATCCGATCCAGACCAGAATGTAGCCGGAAACCGCGGAGGCAAGCGCAATTCCGACTTTGAAAGCCCAACTATAAAGCGAGCCGTAAAGCCCTTCCCTCCGGTACCCGCTGTCCCGTTCGTCCACATCGCAGATATCGGCGATCATCGCGTGGCACAGCATGAAGATCGCCGCGTTGTCAACGCCCATCAGAGCGCCATTGAGGAGCACTCCCCACGGATGAGCGGGATCCAAAAGAAACCACAGCGTCACCATGCGGAGGATCCCCCAAACAATCGCCGCAATGAACATTTCCTTCTTGCCGAATCGTGCGGCAAGTTTCGCGATCAATGGCGTGCAAGCCATGTTGCTGATCAACCAAATTGTCGTGTGGCATGAGTAAAGCAGGCTGCCCGCCTTCTTGTCGCCGGCATACAAATAATAGACAAAATTGTAGAACCCGAGGATCCCGACCATCGAAATCCCAATGATAATCAGCACAAAGGCGACAGTGAGCCGGGAGAACGAAGGGCTTTGTGCGGCCGCCTTGGCTCCTTCAAAGAACGAGGGGCGGGGCTTCGTGGGAAGCGGGCCGGCATCGGCCTTTCGTTCCCGGACAAAGACCGCCGACGCCACGCCGAATATCACGATAAGAAGCCCGGCACCAAGACCGACGACCCGGATGCCGGTGACGGTGTCGCCCTTGAAGACATCCATCTGGGTGAGCCAGTAAATCCAACACGCGATCATTTGTCCGATCGGGCCGAGGAAACTGGGAAAGGCCATGAGCCGTGTCCGGTTGTCGTAATCGGGGGCCAGCTCATACCCGAGCGCATACCAGGGCACGGAAAACGCACTGAGCGCCATATAGTAAAGGGCCGCAACAAAGATGAAATAGAGAAGGTAGGCGTGCGGGGAGAGATCGCGGGGAAACCACCAGATCGCCGTAAAAAACATCCCGACCAGGATCGCGCCGACAAAAATAAACGGCCGCCGACGCCCCCATCGGGAAACCGTCCGATCCGACATGTTCCCAACAAACGGATCGGTGAAGGCATCCACAAGACGGCCCAGCGCCAAAACCAAACCCATTGCGGAGGGGCTGACGCCCAAAAGCACGTTGTAAATGGGAAGCGCGAGTTCGCGGGGCGCAATTTTGCCCATCATGACAGCGATGTTGCCCACCCCGTAACTGAGCTTGGTTTTAAAGGAGAGCGACTTGTCGTTGGGGGAACTCATTGTTTGCTAATATTTGCTAATGTTTTGATGGAGGGCCATTCGGAACCGCGATCATTTTTCCCAAGGGGCTTTCGTCGGCAATGCGGCGTTGAATTTTCTGATCGCTTCCTCCTGATAGGCTCCGGCGAATGTTCCTTTGAAAAACCGATCCGCCCCTTCCTTGTCAAATTGTTCCCACGACTGTTCTTCCTTGCCGGGCACAATCGGAAAAAACAACGCGCGATTCTCCCGGGCGGCTTGCAAATCGCCGGGAGCGTCTCCGATCATGAGGATCTTCTCGGGAGCATACCGTCCGCGCGTGGCGAACCGGATATGTTCGGTCTTTGTTCCCGCCTCCTGCCCGGCGATAAAGCCCACCCACCGATCGATCTCATGTTCCCGCCACTCGCGCCCGAGCGCTTCAACGGGGGTCTGGCTCACCACGATCACATCGGCCCGGGCGTGGATTTTTTCCAGCGACTCGCGCACCCGGGGAAAGGGCGGCACCCCGTGAACCATGTCCCCGACACGCGCGTTGACCTCTTTGCTCCAGGCGAGCACCTTGGCCAATGCGGGATCGTTGGTGGCCTTGACCTTTGCTTCCAGCGCGGGATTGGCAAGCCGGGTTTCTTCCTTGAGCCACGCATCCAGCGACGGAAGCGAACGGATCTTCAAACCGCGGGCGGCAAACACATCCCACTCGCTCATGAGTTTGTGGACAATCCGGATGGCGACAAACCGGTTGCAGCCCCGATGCACCGAATAAAGATTCACAAAGTCCCACGCCTCCCGCGCATACTTGCTCGCCGACTGGAGTCCGAAATGTTTGATGAACGCCGGACAGAAACATTCCTTGTGTTTGATCTCCATCGAGTCAAACACGCAGCCGTCGCTGTCGATGCCAATAAAGCAATCGTGTTTTTTTGGCAGTTCTTTGAGCCGGGCAACGCAGTCCTTCATGTTGCTTTTTGCAGAGGCCTCCTCCTGCCGGGAACCCAATCCGCTCATGGAGTGGCCGGGCGTTCGAGATGTCCGCCAAACTGATAGCGCATGGCCGAGCAGACCTTTTCGGCCATTGTGTGCTCCTTGCGGGAACGGAAGCGGGCATAGAGCGCGGCGGTGAGCACATCGCAGTCCACCGCTTCCTCGATCGCGGCCATAATCGTCCATCGGCCCTCGCCCGAGTCGGAGACGCGGCCGGAGAAGGTGGAAAGGGTGGGATCGCCGGCAAACGAAGCGGCGGCCAGGTCGAGCAGCCACGAACTCACGACACTGCCGCGACGCCAGACTTCCGAAATGTCGGCCAGGTTGAGGTTGTAGTCGAGATCGTGATGCATGGCGGGAGCGGTCTCGGCATCGGCCTTGGTTTCCTTCGTGCTGATATTCGCGTTCGCAAGAATATCGAACCCCTCGCCAAACGCGGCCATGATCCCGTATTCGATGCCGTTGTGCACCATTTTGACGAAGTGCCCGGCCCCGGATGGCCCGCAATGGATATACCCCTCCTCGGCCGTGCCGCCGAGATGCTCGCGTCCGGGCGTGCGCTCGATCGAGCCGACCCCGGGGGCCAGCGTTTTGAAGATCGGATCCAGTCGCTCCACGGCGTCTTTGTCGCCGCCGATCATCATGCAATACCCGCGTTCGAGCCCCCAGACGCCGCCGCTCGTGCCGCAATCCAGATAGTGAATCCCCTTTGGCCGAAGGGATTCGCTGCGCCGACGGTCGTCCCGGAAATATGAATTGCCCCCGTCGATAATCGTGTCGCCCGGTTCCAGAAGCGCGGCCAACTCACCCACAATCTTGTCGGTGATTGCCGCCGGAATCATGATCCAGGCGGCGCGCGGCTTTTCCAATTTCAAAACAAAATCTTCAAGCGACGTCGCGCCAATCGCCCCCTCCGCGACCAGCCCGGCAACGGTTTCCGGATTGGTGTCGAAGACGACACATTGGTGGGAGTTCCGAAGGAGCCGACGCACCATGTTGGCGCCCATCCGTCCAAGACCGATCATTCCGAGTTGCATAGGGTATTCTCTTTGAGGTTGACTGAAACGTTCCTGTGCCACACTCGAAGAATGTGCCCGCGTAGGCAATCTTTTTGCGGTTCCCGGAAGCGGCGGGCAGGCTTTATAAGCTGAAAACGCGATTGCAGAACCGGCTGGTTGTGGTAGTTGTTTCCACGATGTCAGAAAGGTCTTCCCGCGCGTTTTCCGCATTTTTCCCTGCGGTGGGGATTTCCCTCCCTCGCCCTCTCGTGCGGACGGAGAGGGAGGCGTTTTCCTGTCGTTCGCACCGGGTTTCGCGACGGGCAACCTCCCTCTTGGAACTGTTGGTTGTGGTCGTTGTGATTGGCATAATGGTGGCCGTCTCCATCCCAATGTTACGCGCGTTTTTGCCGGCCAGGGATCAGATCGCCACCCGGAATTTGAATTATCTCAATGGCGCGGTTGTGTGTTACAACCAGTCGGTTGCGGAGTTGAATACCAACGCCGCTGAAGCGGCTATTGTGGGCTTGCTCCAAACCCGCGATGCATCCCGCCCCGGATCCCCCTACCTCCCCTCCAATTTGAAAACCAATTCCTCAAGCAATGCCTCCACCTACCGTGCGACGTGGACCGGACGGATGTTCGAACAGCGTTCTCCCGGCACAAATGGCTCGGGGTTGGATCTGCTCAAACTGATGTGATTGCCCCATGAACAGCACCGCTTGGGAAAATTTGCAGCATGGCCTCCGTGATCGGAACATCGATCCCGGCACGATGCCCGATGAGGAGATCGACCTCCACCACCACCTCGCGCATGCAAACGGAATCTCTTCCGAGGAGGCCCTCGAATGGCTCGCCCGCACGTTTGGAATCCTGCCTTTCGACCCGATGCGCACGAGTTGCTCGACGCGGGCGGAGAAGTGTTTCCGGCATCTCGCGCCGCAAGCGGGAGCGACGAACGAAGGCTGGTTGCCTTTCGGCACGCTCGGCCCGCTGCTCCTCTGCGCGCACTACGATCCGACCAGCCGGGAGTTCTGGAATGTTCCCCGGGAACTGATCATTCCGGTTCTTGTTCCCCAATCAAAATACGCGCTTCTCCGGAAGGATTTTCTGGGACGTCTCGCCCTGCAGCCCCTCGAGGAAAAGCCGCCGCTTCATTTCAAACAACCTCCTCCCGTCGGCGGAACGGCCGACGCCATGCTGGCCTGGTTGCTGGCCGAGTATCCGTTCGATGAGGACATCCGTTCGAAGCTGGATCGCGCAAGACACGACATCCCGGGCATTTCAATAGAAGCCCTGGCTTCGATAAAATCCCTCCCCGCCAACTTTGCCGGCGCCATCCGGCACCTCTGCACGGGCGACGCCTGCTTCAACGCCGAACATGCGCCTCCCCAGAAACTTTTCCCCGAGTCCCTGCTCGAAAAGCACGCCGTCTATCCGATGTATAGCGGCAGCAAAACCGTCTTTCTCCTCTCCCCGGAAAAAGAGAATTTCGGCTTCGAGGACGAATGGCTCTCCGGGGGGAACGACCCGCTCATCTTCCGAACGGTTCTTGCCGACCGCGAGGCGATTATCAACACGCTGAACCGCGACCGCAGCCGCTCGGTGACGTCAACAAACGTTGCGGCGGATACCGAGCAGACCTACTCGGATGTCGCCAACATCGTGGAAATCGATGTGCAGGATGTCCAGCGCATCAATCCTTCGAGCATCAATGCCACGCCCGAGCAGGTCGTCCACTGGGTTCTCTACCGGGCGATCACCGGACGGGCAAGCGACCTGCATGTCGAAAAATATTTCAACACCGCGCGGTTCCGTGCGCGCATCGACGGCGAGCTCAAGGTCATCCACTCCTGCCCGGAGGAACAACTCGTCCGCTTCGTCAGCCTCATCAAAAACTACTCGAACATGGGGCAGCGCCGCCAGGACGCGCAGGACGGGCGCTTCTCGCTCTCCCTCGGCAAACGGCGGGTGGATTGCCGCGTCTCGGCCATCCCCTGCCGGAAAGATCTCCAGAAAATCACCATCCGGTTTCTGGACAAGCAGGACGGCGTGCGCAAGCTCGGCGAATTGAATCTCTCCCCCCTCCAGATGGGAACGCTCAACGAGGCGATGGGGCGCGATCAGGGGCTCATCCTGGTAACGGGGCCGACCGGCAGCGGAAAAACCACGACGCTCTACGCCCTGCTCAACAGCATCAACTCCGACAACATCAATATCCACACAATCGAAGATCCGATCGAATATGAAGTCGAGGGGATCAACCAGACCCAGACCGATCCGGTCAACGGAATCGATTTTGCCGAGGGGCTGCGCCGCCTGATGCGCGCCGATCCCGACGTGATTCTCATCGGCGAGTGCCGCGACCACGAAACCGCGAATTCCGCCGTCAATGCCGCGCTCACCGGCCACCTTGTCCTCACCACGTTGCATGCGAACGACTGTCTGCGCGCGGTGAGCCGGCTGATCTCGATGGGCATCCCGCCCTACCTGCTTGCCGACTCGCTGGCCCTCTCGCAGGCCCAGCGACTGGTTCGCCGGCTCTGCGCGTTTTGCAAACGCCCGACGATGCTCACCCCGGAGATTCGCGCGATCTTCGCCGCAAACCGGATCCCGATCCCGCCGGAAGTCCAGTTTATCTACGAAAAGAACGGATGCTCGGAATGCCGCGAGACCGGCTACACCGGGCGGTTGGCCCTCATGGAAATGTGTCCCTCCGACAACGCGCTGGCCGACCTGATCAGCACGAATGCCCCGCAGAGCCACATGCGCAAGCTCGCGTTCCAGAAGGGAATTCTCACCCTTTACCAGGAAGGCCTCCAGCAGATCATCGCCGGCAATACTTCGCTGGAAGAAATCAGTTGCCTGAGCTACACGGCGGTCAATGCCGACTGGGACAAGGAAGTTCCCCTGATCGAGTAGCCGGCTCACGCTGTTCGGGCCGCCTGCTCCCGCCGGAAAATCCGATGAGAGCAAACGGGGAAAACCCCTTGGTCGCTTTGGGCTTTCCCTCCGTGATTTATCCGGGCTAGTGTTTCCCCTCATGCTCACACGCGTATTTTCCGCCGCCATCCAGGGAGTCGAGGGCCTCGAGGTGGAAATTGAGGTGAACACCGGTCCCGGTGAACCGAAAATTATTGTTGTCGGGCTTCCGGATGTCGCCGTGAAGGAGAGCAAGGATCGTGTGACCACGGCGATTGCGAACAGCGGGTTCCGGTGGCCGCGCGAGCGGACAACGATCAACCTGGCCCCGGCGGACATCAAAAAGGAGGGGCCGAGCTTTGACCTGCCGATCGCGCTCGGAATGGTTGCAGCCGCCGAACGCGCGGATCTGCCCCGGCTCGAGCGCTGCCTGGTCGCCGGTGAGCTCGCCCTGACCGGAGAAATCCGATCCGTGAAGGGCGCGCTGCCGATTGCCCTCGAAGCCCGCGCACGCGGCAAAAAAGCCGTCCTGCTCCCGTTTTGCAACGCGCCGGAAGCGGCGATTGTCGAGGGGATCGATGTCTATGGCGTGCGGAATCTCCGCGAGGCCTACGAGTTCCTCGCGAAGAAGCGGGAGCTGGTGCCGACGGTTGCCGAGACCATGGAAAAACTCTTCGCACAAGGCAGCGATGATGTGGATTTTTCCGAGGTCAAGGGCCAGCAGCAGGTGAAGCGCGCGGTCGAGGTCGCCGTCGCCGGCGGTCATAATTTGCTGCTTCTCGGCCCCCCCGGTTCGGGAAAGAGCATGTTGGCAAAACGCATCGCGACCATCATTCCGCCGATGACTCTGGAGGAGGCGATCGAGACGACGAAGATCCACAGCATTTGCGGCTTGCTCGACGAAAAGAACGCCTTTGTGGCCCGGCGACCTTTCCGTTCGCCGCACCACACGATCAGCGATGCCGGCTTGCTGGGCGGATCCGCGAATCCCACGCCGGGAGAAGTGAGCATCGCCCACAACGGGGTTCTCTTTCTCGATGAACTGCCGGAGTTCAAACGCTCGACACTGGAGGTGATGCGTCAGCCGCTCGAGGACGGAAGAGTCTGCATCAGCCGTGCGGCGGGGACGATGACGTTCCCTTCGGACTTCATGCTCGTGGCGGCGATGAACCCGTGTCCGTGCGGGTATTTTGGCGATCCGGCCCGCGAGTGCCGGTGTTCGCCAGCCCAGGTCGAGCGCTACCGTTCCCGGATCTCCGGGCCGCTCCTCGACCGCATTGATATCCATGTGGAAGCGCCTGCTGTCGAGTATCGTGATCTCTCCAGCCGCGAGTCGGCGGAGTCGTCGGCGGCGATCCGGGAACGTGTGATCCAAGCGCGGGAGGTGCAGGCCGCGCGGTTTGCCAAGGGCCGGAAAACCGCCTGCAACGCGAGGATGCGCCACAGCCAGATCAAAGAATTTTGCGAGCTCGACCAGACCGCACAGGACATGCTGCGCAACGCCATGGAACAACTCCACCTGAGCGCGCGCGCCTATGACCGGATTCTGAAAGTCTCCCGCACGATCGCCGATCTCGGCCTGAGCGCAAACATCCAGCCCGGGCACATCGGCGAGGCAATCCAATACCGCACGCTCGACAGGAGGCTCTTCAGCTGAAGAGCCTAAACGCAATCTTCCGAGCGAAAAATGAACTGTAGTAGAGGGATGCCAATAATAAATGTCTGGCACCTTTCCTCTTCCGGGAGCCGTTGCTCATCATTTTCCCGCGGGTGCGAATAGCTCCGGCAGGCGATGGCGGATGATGTCCTGATCCTCCGCTGGCAGTTTTTCCAGACACACGGGCTTGTCCTGGGGGCGCAATTGTTTTTGGTTGATGCGATTGACGAGGCTCCAATCCGGCTGGTGTTCGCCGGGCTTCGTGTCCGGAGGCTCCTGCGCCTTGAGGTCGTAGCGGGTAAAGTCGATGACTTTCTCCCGGCCGCCAAAGTCCGGGTTGGGTTGTCCAGTCCAGTCGCGCAGCAACGCCAGACGGAAATCGCGGTTCATGAACCAGCGGATTTCCAAATTGGGCTCCGAGCCGCCGATGCCGCTGCCGCGTTCCACGAAGCGGTAATCGAGCTTGCTGTTGTCCTTGAATTGGGCGCGGAAGGCTTCGCCAAATTCGCCCAGCGTCCAGCATTGCATATCCGGCCACCTGCGCCGCATCTCCGCCCCCAGTTCCGGCAAGCGATCGGATAAATTGCCGACACTGACCTCGAAATTCACTGTGGTGTAACCAAACCCATTGCGCTTGAACCCATCGTCAAAATAGATGGCTACCGTGTGGAGCTGTTCTTGAACGCCCTTGTTGTCGCCATTTTTGTTATACTTGGCCACCTCGATTGGCCCCAGGCCCAAACGACTGTTCAACCCTCCCGTAAAGCCGAAACGCCGCCCCGGCAGGAAGTCCATGCTCCACCCGTCCAGGCAGACGCTGTCGATGAAATCGGAGGGGCCTTGGGCCGGCTTGCAGAAATGTTCCCGGCTTGGGTAGTACGGGTAACAAAACGAGCCGTCGCCGCTCCCTTTGTCGATGCCATATTGGCTGAAGGTCATCCCTTGGCAGACATGAATTCCCTCCACCTCGGCCAGATAGCGCTGGTTCTCGGCGGAAAGGAAACCGGCTATCACCGATTTGGGCCGGTAACCGTCTCCGACCATCTCGGAGACGAGCTTCAGGCCCTCGTGAAGATCCCGGTTGACCTGCTCACGGGGGTTATACATCATAGCCGCGTAGCCTCCGGGAATAAAGGTGATCTCGTCGCCGTACTTGCGATGATACTCCGTCACCAGCTTGCGGATCGCCTGATAGTTTTCTCTTTGGTCATGGAGGGCATGCCAACTCAACGACCATGTCATGCGCCCGCCTGGAAACGCCTTCTCGAAATTATCGCGCAGAAAGCTCACCGACTCGACGGTATGAATTTCAGCCTCGTCTTTTCCGACATTCCGATCCCGCGTCACTTCCAGCTGGTTGACCCGGATCACCGACATGAACGTCAGGATGCGTTTGCCCATGAGGGGGGCGGGTTCCTGCCCGCCGCCCGGAGAGGTCTGAGCACAAACAAGGCCTCCAGTTCCCCACAGCAGCACCAACCCGATATATTTAATAAATTTCATTTGTTATATCCCTATCATTATGATGCGGTTTCTATTTTCGAGGATAGAGAAGGAGGGCAGAAGTATCAGAACAAAACAAGAGGAATCTTTGAAAAAGAGTAACAGCTCAAGCAATCCCGGAGCCCGCTAACTTTGCTCTCCTTGAACTTGGGGCGCTGTTGTTGATCGCCGCCCACAGACGCAGGGTGGCATAAAGTTTTCATTCTTTCGTGCACCCTCGGCGAGGCGATGCAATACCGTCCGCTGGGCTCTGTCGTGGAGGTTAGCAAAATCCCTTCGCCGGAGTTCCGGCGGGAGCGCGGCCATCTTGGCCGTCGCGTCAGGCATCTTGCCGGACGGCCTTCTCTTCGATTTTTCGCCGGCAGGATGCCGACGAATGCGGGCTGGAAGCCGCGCGCTCCCGCCGGAAGTCCCGCGAAGAGACCGCTGCCATCTCGATGACGTCGCCACAGGGAACATATGGAGGCCGTCGCTACGGTTGCACTCGTCAGAGATGCGCCTCCGTCCACTTGACAGGCAGCTCTATTGTTGACACGTTGCAATGCACAAGCTGTGAAACGCATTCTCCTATTCATCCTGATAGGATCGGGAGCGGCCGTTCTTTTCGTGCTGGCATTGGCTGCTGCGGCATTGTGGTGGTACCAGCCAGAGGTCACGATCACCTCATTTCCCCCGCCGAAACCCGTTTCGGGTGCCGCGGTTTATTACAATCGGGCGTTCGCGGCGATGCCGGACAAATCGAAGCTGACTGAAGGGGAAAAGAAATTATTGCAGTTGAAATCCGATCAACCTTTGGATGCCGGGGCCGCGACCAAGCTGCTGGAAAAATATGAACAAAGCTTCAAACTTCTGAAGCAGGGAGCGGACGAGCCGGAATGTGAATGGGGCTTGGATTTGAATCGCGGCCCCGGCATTCCCTGTCCGCAGGCGGGAGGTTTGGAGATGGTCAAATTACTGTGCAATTTGCATGCAAGGTTGTGCTTGGAACGCGGAAATGCTTCTGCGGCCGTGGACGATTTGCTCCTGGCCTTTCGCGTCGGCCCCCATTTTGAACAACCGGAGTTCCTTATCAATAGCTTGATCAGGAGTGCCACAGACTCGATCGCAATCAATTTCGTGCTCAGGCATCTGTCGGAATTTGACGCGGTCTCGCTCCAAAAACTCTCCGGGGGGATCGCAACGGCAAAGCCACCGCTCCCTCTCCATTTGGCGGTGGCAAACGAAGGAAAGATTAATAATGTCTATTTTAATAATGTCATCGCAAAGGCAGCGGGCAAGCCCGGGTGGAACTGGCTTGCCCCATTTTTTAAAGAGGAGAAAAAGAAACCGGAGATCCGCGAGCAGCCGTCCGTTCAAACGATCACCGTCAACCATGGGATAGCGATCAAATATCTGGTTTATTCGGTGAGACGGTATGAGAAAAAGCGCGTTGAATTGGAACGGTTGATGAGACTGCCTTATGCCGAGGGCAAACCACAACTCCAAGAATTTGATCGGGAGATGAAAAGAAACCGGTGGATTAACGGCCCTTTTGCGCTGGCGCTTCCCGCCCTGTCTGGCGCATGGTTCAAAGAGGTTCACACGGAGGCCTTGCGCGCCATTTTGCGCGTTGCACTTTCAGCTCAGATCCGAGATCCCGGCAGTGTGCGCGGAGAGCTTGTGAAATTACATGATCCTTATGACGACGGCCCGCTGGAGTTGAGGGATGCGCCCGATGGCGTGGAAGTGAAAATGAAAGCGCCTCCCGAAATGAAGCCTTCGACGCTAATGGTGGGATCAGCGAAAAAGTGAAGCCCATCCATCTTCCGGAATTCCAGCCAGTTCGCCGTGGGCGAAGGGAAATCGAACCATCAACCCATAAAGAATCCTCGGGGCAAGCCCCGAGGCATTTAAGAATCTCAGAATAACCCCAACCCCATTTGCCCCTTGTGCAATCTTTGATAACTCCCCTCCCCTCCTTGGCCCAATGGGAGCTTGAAGGCCATCATCCTCTTCCGGTCAATCTTGCGCCCATCGACGATGAACGTTCCGTCACCAACAGCGTGAACAGTGCGCTTCTCCCTGCGAGCCATATCGATGTATGCCAGAGTCGTGTTGCCCGAAGCCAAGTGCAACGAAACACATTCCTGCCTGCTTTTTCCCGCAGCGCGGAAAACTCATGGCCTCGCAATGGATGAGAACGCCGCCCTTGATGGCGAATCCCTCACCATCGGTCGCGGCAGACAATCAGTGCTTCTCCGGAATGAAACGGCGCCCCTTCAAGGAGGCCTTGTCGTCGTAGGCGTGCTTTTTCGACCGCGGCGGCAGATCCACCTTTTCTTGCGGCAGGGGCTTGTAGGGAATGAGACTGAGCAAATGCGAGAGGCAGTTGAGCCGCGCGCGTTTCTTGTCGTCGGATTGCACGATATACCACGGGCAGTGCTTCTTGTCGGTGGCCTCCAACATGCGATCCCGGGCGAGGGAATATTCATACCACCGCTCGCGTGACGGCAAATCCATCGCGCTGAGTTTCCACTTGCGCATGGGATCCTTGATGCGGGCCTGGAAGCGCCGCTCCTGCTCCTCGTCGCTCACCTCGAGCCAGTATTTGATGAGAATGGTGCCGGCACCCACAAAAAACCGCTCGAAGTCAGGAACCAGCTTCAAGAATTGCCGATACTGTTTTTCCGAGCAGAAACCCATCACGTGTTCGACGCCCGCGCGGTTATACCAGCTCCGGTCGAAGATGATGACTTCGCCGGCCGCCGGGAAATGCGGGATGTAGCGCTGCATATACATTTGACTCTTCTCGCGGTCGGATGGCGCCGGCAGCGCGGTGACGTGAAACACGCGCGGCGACATGCGTTCCGTGATGGCGCGGATGGTGCCGCCTTTGCCGGCGCCGTCCCGGCCCTCGAACACGATTACGACGCGCAGCCCCTTGTGCTTGATCCAGTCCTGGAGGATGCCGAGCTCGGCCTGCAGCCGACGCAGTTCCTTGAGGTATTTCTTGGTGCCGAGCTTGCCGCCGTTGTTTTCTTCTGTCGTGTTTTCTTCCTGCGAATCGTGTTTGGCCATGAGGAGTGGATTGGGTTGTGGCCCGCGCATGCTCACGCGGGCAGGTAGGTTTCGTCGGAATTGGAGATCAACTGGAACATCGGTGGGGTGGCCCGCGATCAAGCGGGCTTGATTTCCTCCACTTTGGGGTAGGCCCAGCGGATCAGGACTTTCTCCAATTCCACGAGGGTGAAAAACACGAAGCCGCCGAGCAGGAGCCATTTCCAGATAAAGAGCGGGAGCGCCTCGGTGCCGAAGATGGCCTGCATGAACGGCGCGTAGGTGAAGAGCCCCTGCAGGACGGCGACAGCACCGATCGAAATGGGGATCCATTTGTTGCCCGAGAGCGCGCGGAGGGTGAAGCAGGAGTCGAGGAGGAACCGGCTGTTCACGAGGTAGAAGGCCTGCCCGAGGATCATCGCGTTGACCGCGGCTGTGCGGGCGAGTTCCACCGAAGCATGGTGCTTGATGAGCCAGAAAAAGGTGCCGAATGTGAAGATCAGCAGCAGCAGCGAGACGAAGGTAATGCGCCAGATGCCGAAGCGGTCGAGGAGCGGGCGATCCACGCTGCGCGGCGGGCGAAGCATCACCCCGGCCTCGTGCGGCTCGAAGGAAATCGCCAGCCCCAGAGTGACCGATGACACCATGTTGATCCACAGGATCTGGGGCGGTGTGATCGGCAGCGTCAAGCCGAGGAAAATCGCGGTGAGAATCGTCAGCGCCTGTCCGCCGTTGGTCGGCAGCATGAACAGGATCGCCTTCTCGATGTTGTTGAAAACCGTGCGGCCTTCCTTCACGGCGGCGGTGATGGAGGCGAAGTTGTCGTCGGCCAGCACCATTTCGGCCGCCTCCTTGGACACCTCGGTGCCCTTGATGCCCATGGCCACGCCGACATCGGCCTGCTTGAGCGCGGGGGCATCGTTGACGCCGTCGCCGGTCATGGAAACGACTTGGTTCGACACCTGCATGGCGCGGACCAGGCGCAGCTTGTGTTCGGGGCTGGTGCGCGCAAAGACGTCGATGCGCCGGCATTTCGCGGCCAGTTGCTCGTCGTCGAGCTCCTCCAGCTCCGCGCCGGTGGCGTAGGTCTTGCCGTCGCCGATCCCCAGCATCTTGGCGATGCTTGCGGCCGTGACCGCGTGATCGCCCGTGATCATGGTCACGCGGATGCCGCCCCCATGGCATTCCTTGACTGCGGCGATGGCCTCCTCGCGGGGCGGGTCGATGATCCCGACCAGCCCGAGCAGCACGAGTGTGCGCGAGAGGCCCGCGGGGTTGAATGTCGCCTCCTCGATTTTCGGATCCGGCAGCCACGCCAGCGCGAGCACGCGGTTTCCCTGGCCGGCAATCGCGTCATTTTGCTTCTCCCAATACGCGCGATCCAGCGGGGCTGGTTGGCCATCAGCCATCTCCTGCCGGTCGCAATAATTGAGAAGCACGTCTGGGGCGCCCTTGACGAACAGCACCGATTCCCGGCCGGAGCCGTGCAGCGTGGCCATGAACTTATGCTCGGACTCGAAGGGGATGATGTTCGTGCGCGGCGACTTTGCCGCCTCCGCCGCCCGGTCGATTCCCGCCTTCGCAGCGAACGGCAGGAGCGCGCCTTCGGTGGGATCGCCGGCAAGTTTCCACATGCCGCCTTCCTCGTGAATCTCCGATTCGTTGCAGAGCACGGAGACGAGCGCCATTTTCTCGATCACGGAACCGGGGCTGGCTGCCGCCTTCCCGTTTTGGCGGATTTCACCGGCGGGGGAATACCCTTCGCCTGTCACCTCAAATGCCGACTCGGCGGTGACCGCGGCGGTGACCACCATTTCGTTGCGCGTGAGCGTGCCGGTCTTGTCGGAACAGATGCGCGAAACCGATCCGAGCGTCTCCACCGCAGGCAGGCGCCGGATGATGGCGTGGCGGCGCGCCATCCGCTGCACGCCCAGCGCCAGCGTGATGGTCACCACGGCCGGCAGGCCCTCCGGAATGGCCGATACCGCAACACCCACCGCGGCCTTGAACATGTCGGTGAAACTTTCGTCGAGGAAGAGGCGTCCATAGGCAAACGCGATCGCGCAGATGATCAGGATGACAATGGTGAGCATCTTGCCGAAGTGCTCGATTTGCCGCAGCAGCGGCGTCTCCATCACCTTCACCCCGCTGAGCATCTGGTTGATGTGCCCGAGTTCCGTGTCGGCGCCGGTTGCGACAATGACTCCCTTCGCGCGGCCCGATACCACGAGCGTTCCCGAATAGGCCATGCTCTTGCGATCGCCGATTTGGGCGTTCTCCGCGACGGGCTCGCTGGTTTTTTCGACGGGAAGCGATTCGCCGGTCAACGGCGCCTCCTCGACCCGCAGGTTCTTCACCTCGATCAGGCGGAGATCGGCGGGAATCTTGTCGCCGGACTGCAGGAGGACGATATCGCCCGGCACGAGTTCCTCCGAGGGGATCATCCGCGACTTGCCGTCGCGCAGCGTCATGGCCTCGGGCGAAAGCATGTTGCGGATGGAATCCAATGCCTTCTCGGCCTTGCCCTCCTGCACAAATCCCAGCAGCGCGTTGATCAGAACGACCGCAAAGATGATGCCCGCGTCCAGGGGTTCGCCGAGGAGCAACTTTCCGGCACCGGCTGCGATCAGCACGTAAATCAACACGTTGTTGATCTGCATCAGGAAGCGCTTCAGCGGCCCGCGCTGGCCGGCTGCGGGGAGGCGGTTGGCCCCATACTTCTGCGTCCGGCTGGCCACTTCGGCCGGCGTCAGGCCGGTCTCCGCAACGGTTCCCAACTGCTGGATCGCTTGGTCCGACAAAAGCGAGTGCCAAGCGACCCGTTCAACCGCGCGATGTGTGGCCATAAAGAGCACGGTAGAGAGGAGGTCTGATATAGAAAGAGAAAAGATCAACGCGCCACCGAGTCGAGGGTGCGATCAAAACTGGGGACGGTTGATCCGTTGGTATTCGCGAGGATAGCCAAGGGAGCATGAGCGCCCCGCCCGTGGAGGCACTAGTTTCGCGTCGTCGCCCAGTCTCTTATACCAAACGCACGGTCTAAGAGGTAAAATGTGACGGTGGGCGGGCCTCCGGACCGACCGCTGGTCACCAGGGATTCGGCCTCTTTCAACGTAAAAATGGTCTTAACGGACGGGACGCCCGTTCTCCCTGGGCAGAACCTCAAAACACGAACGGTTTTAATGCGTTTGCCCTGTCGAAGAAATTGACAAATGTGATTCTTCGTGCATGTTTCGTGCATGGCGACGAAAACAATCACCTTGGAGTTGGATGCCTATGACAAGCTGCGGGCATGCAAAAAGCCGGGGGAATCGTTTTCCGAAGTGGTCCGGCGGGTCGAGTTTCCAAGCGCGGCACCGACAGGGCGGATGGTTCGTGAGTATCTCCGGCGGGGAGGCGGCGGAATTTCGATTTCGTATCTCGATTCGGTGGAAAGAGCCGCCGCCTCGGATCGCCCGCCCGACGACCCATGGAAATAATACTCGATACCAGTTTTGTGATCGCCGTGGAGCGGGAGGCGAAAAGGAGGCGGCCCGACAAGGCGGACGCATTTCTGGAGGCGCATGCAAGCGAAACCATGTTCATCACGTTCACCGTGGCGGGCGAACTGGCCTGCGGGGCCTCGGCTTCGGCGCACACGCAGTGGCGCAGGCTGTGCCAGCCCTACGCGGTTCTTCCCTGGTCCATGGAAATTTCCTGGGAATACGGGGAAATTTACCGGCAGCTTTCTGCCTCGGGAACGCTCATCGGGACGAATAATCTCTGGATCGCCGCCACCGCCCGCTTCCACGGAATGCCGCTCGTCACCGCCAACCCTGCAGAGTTTTCCCGGGTGGCGGGTCTAGAAATTCTCGCTTTTTGAGAGCAACATGCCTGTCACGCTCTCCAGCGTGCAAGGTGCCAGAATCCGGTTGAACTGCCGGCTCTTGCCGGAAGGTCACAAGGTGGTGAGCTGATCCATATCGAACTTCTTCGAAAAGGGGTCGAGGATTTGGAGCGAGTGGATGACCAGGCCATCCTGCATGTCCTCGCTGAGAAGGACGGTTGTTCCGCAGTCCAGGGCCGAGGCCGCGACGAGGCTGTCCCACCAGGACAGCTTCCAGCGGTCTTCGATTTCCCAGGCGCTTTCCAGGATCCCCGCGCCGACCGGGCGGGGGTTCCATTCCAGCAGATCGCGGACATCCTGCCGGGCCTCGGCCCGGGAAAGTCCGGGCTTCAGTTTCCGGGTCACGGTCACGTAGTATTCCTGAAGAACCTGTGGGCTCAGCCTGCCTGTGCGGCTGCGCCAAAGAACGCCCAGTATTTCCGCCGCCCGCGCCTGCTTTCCCGGATCGCTTTTGTCCCGTGCGTAAACCAGGATGTTTGTGTCAACGAAGGGCATGCCGGTCGTGGAGCGAATCGCGGGTGGGGTAGGGAGCGGGCTTGGCCTGGAGTGAACGGGGGCCTCTGTGCAGGAATCTGGTCATGGCTGCCTGATACTTCGTCTCCCCTTCAATCTTCTCCGTCACCAATCGGCAGAGGTATTGCGACACGCTCGTCTCGGCCTCGGCAGCCAGGACGCGGGTCTTGCGGCCTATTGCATCAGGAAGTGTGATCGTGATGTTTTTCATGACACGAGAATAGTGTTACACGGAGTTCGTGTCAATGCCTCTTGGGTTGCCCGATTAAATGATTGTCGTTTTCCGAGGGGAATGAGAGAACCGCTGAACCATGAGCAACAGCACTTCCCTTACTTCTGCCGCCACGGATCTATCGAGAAGCCGCGGCTGGCTGATTGCCGGCGGCATCCTGTCGATCTTTGTCGGGTTTTCCGCCATCGGCTCGCCGCTGCTCTTTTCTCTGGTGATCGCGCAATTCCTTGCTCTGGTCGCCCTGGTGAGCGGGGTTATCTCGCTGGCTCTCGCCATTTTCGGAAAGCACAAAGGCCACCGCGTCATGCAGGCCCTGTCGGGGCTCATCCGGATCGCGGCGGGCATCGCGCTCCTGAATTGCATCACCACCAGCGTGCTGGTGATCACGCTCATCTTCGCGATTTTCCTGATCGTCGAGGGGGTTTTCGTGTCGGTGACCGCCTTGACCATGCGGGCCACTCCGGGCTGGGTTTGGATGCTCGTGAGCGGCCTCGCCTCGCTCGTTCTCGGCGTCCTGGTTTACTACCACTGGCCGTCCGACAGCGCCGCGATCTTGGGGCTGTTTTTCGGCATCAATCTCCTCTTCAACGGCAGCTCGCTTCTCGCGCTCGGGCTCGCCGCGCGCCAGCCTTCGGCGGCCTGAGATTTTCAACTCCATCCGACCATGCGATCTCTCCTCCTCATTTCTGCCGCCGCCATTCTCACTGCCTGCCAGACCACTCCAAAAAAAGGGGCGGATTGGGATGTCCCTCTGACGCTGCGGACCGTCGGTCCCGCCTATGCGGACTTCGTGATCGAGAGAACCGGCGCAACCAAGGATGGCAGGGTGACGCTGGTCGAATGGACCAAAGCCGGCGGCTCGAAAAAGTGCTTCCTGCTGGTTGACCAGAACAAGGACGGCCTGGTCACGCGCACCGAACTGATCCGGTTCGGCTCCAACAAGAAGTTCCTCGACTTCACCCGCCGCTATACCGATTTCTACAAGGACAACAAATTGACGCCGCGCGATTTCCGCTCGCCGTCCGGAGTCCGGCTCATGCGAGTCGAGTTTTGACGGGATCCGGGCGATCGGGTGATAACACGGGCCAAACGATGATCCCCGCGAACGCCCGCAGGAGCTGACATGCGGAACGAGCTCGAAAATTCGTTGGGAACCAGGGGGCTTCGCGGGCTCCAGGCGGCAGGTTGGATGGTCGTGATCGCGATCTCGTTCGTGCTCATCCGGGCGGGCAAGGAGATCTTCATTCCGCTGGTGATCGCGCTCATCGGGGTTTACCTCATCAAAATTTTGGAGCGATGGATCGGATACGCGAAGATTTCCGGGCGGGGGCTTCCTCCGCTGGCGGCGCTGGCGCTGGCTTTTGTGGCGGTGATCGCGATGGGGTTCGTCCTGTTTTCGATCGTTGCGGAAAACGCCACGAAGGTCGCCGAGTTTGCCCCCCGCTACCAGAGCCGGCTCTTGGCCATCCAGGCCGATCTTTTTCTTGCCGCCGGCTTCGAGCAACCGCCCGCGATCCGCGAGTTTCTGGGCGGCTTTGATATTCCCGGAACCGTGACCCTCGTGGCCACGAACCTTGCAACCCTGCTGAAAAATGCGGTCCTGATCCTGATCTTCGGCGTCTTCCTGCTGCTGGAGTCGCGGTTCATTCCCGCAAAAATTGCCGCGCTCTTTCCCAACGAGGAACACCGTGTTCGCGTGCAGGGGATCCTGAAGCGTGTGGACCGGGATATTCAGACCTACTTCGGCGTGAAGACGGCCGTCAGCCTCGTCACGGCTGTCTTGAGTTATGCGGTGATGAGATTCATCGGGCTCGACTTCGCCGCGTTCTGGGCGCTCCTGGTTTTTATCCTGAACTTCATCCCGACGATCGGCTCGATTTTTGCCACCGTCCTGCCCGGGCTTCTGGCGCTGGTGCAGTTCGAGGAGTGGAGACCGGTGGTGATCCTTCTGGTCGGTATCACGATCATCCAGCAGGTTTTTGGCAACATCGTCGAGCCGAACCTGATGGGCATCACGCTCAACCTCAGCCCGCTCGTCGTCGTGATGTCGCTCCTCCTGTGGGGCATGCTCTGGGGGGTTGTCGGCATGTTCCTCTGCGTGCCCATCACGGTGATCCTGCTCCTCATCCTCGCCAACTTCCCCAGCACGAAATGGGTCGCGGTCCTTCTCTCAAAAGATGGCACGGTCCGGCTGTAGGGAGCGGCGCAAAGTCGGGATTGTTGTTGAACCGCGCCAATAAAGGAGACTAGATGCCGGTGGATTTTCTTCTATGACGCGACCCACTGACCCGGCAGACGATTCGTATATTTCCACCGGTCACTTGCCTCCCGAAGACCGCGTGAGAGCCCTGGTGGCCGAAGCTCACGAGAGGTTCCGGTCCGACACAGAAGGCGAAAACTCGCAGGTTTATCCGGCGCTGGCGCGCGTGCCCTCCGGTCTCTTCGGGGTGTGCGTGGTCGGAACCAGCGGGAATGTTTATCCGGCCGGAGATGCGGGCCACGAGTTCACGATCATGAGCGTCTCGAAGCCGTTCCTCTTTGCCCTGGTCTGCCAGGCGGTCGGCGTCGAGGCGGTCCGGCAGAAGGTCGGCGTGAATGCTACCGGGCGGGCGTTCAACTCGCTGGAAGCCATCGAGCGGGGGCCCGGCGGGCAAACAAACCCGATGGTCAACTCGGGGGCGATCGCCACGACCAGCCTTGTGCCGGGCGATGGCTTCGAGGACAAATGGAAATTCATCCACGGGGGATTGTCGAAGTTTGCCGGGCGGACACTTTCGCTGAACGACGAGGTCTATGTCTCGGCCTTGGAGACCAATTTCCGGAACCAGAGCATCGCCCGGATGTTGCAGGGCTTCGGGCGTATCTACCTCGAACCCGCGCTGGCAGTGGACCTTTACACCAAGCAGTGCGCGCTCAACGTGACCGCCATGGATCTCGCGGTGATGGGGGCGACGCTCGCGGACGGCGGAGTCAACCCGATCACGAGGGCGCGTGTCGTGGACGCGAGCGTCTGCCACTACGCGCTCGCCGTGATGGCGACGGCCGGGCTGTATGAGACATCGGGCGACTGGCTTTTTGATGTCGGGCTTCCGGGCAAGAGCGGGATCGGCGGCGGGATCGTCGCCGTCTCGCCGGGCAAGGGCGGGCTCGGGACGTTTGCCCCGCCGCTCGATGCGGCCGGCAACAGCGTGAAGGGCCAACTCGTGGCGAAGTTTTTGTCCCAGCAGTTGGGAATGGATCTGTTTGTCTCGCGACCCGAGGCTTGAAGCTGCGCGAACGGCCAGGGCCGGTGGAACCAACCTTGATAAAACCATGAAAACAAACACTGCTTCAAACGCCGCCCCGGACATCGAGGAGAACGCATCCTGGCTGCCGATGGTCGTTATCGCCATGGGCCAGATGCTGATGTCATTCAATGTCGCTGCGCTGCCGGTTTCGATGAGCGGCATGGTGAGCAGCTTCAACACCCCGCCGACCACCGTGGGGACGGCGATCGTGATGTATTCGCTGGGCGTCTCGGGTTTCGTCATGCTGGGAGGCAAGCTCGGCCAGCGATTCGGCTCGAAGGTTTTTTTCCAGGTGGCGGTGGCGCTCTTTCTTGCTGCCATGGTGACGATGGTGCTCAGCCCGACGGCAGGAGTGATGCTGGCCGGGCAGGCCCTGGCCGGATTCGCGGGCGCCTCGCTGGTGCCATCGCTGGTTGCATTGATCGCAAATCATTACAAGGGTGCCCAACAGGCGAAGGCGGTGGGATGGCTCGGCTCGGCGAGAGCCATCGCTGGGGTACTGGCGTTTGTCATCGTCGGCTACGTCGCCATGATCAACTGGCGCCTCGCGTTCGGTCTCCTCATCGTTCACGCGTCTGTCCTGCTGCTCCTGAGCTTCAAGCTCAAGCCGTCCGCGCCCAATCCTGCCGTGAAGATCGATGCCTTTGGCGTGGTGCTGTCAGCGACAGCCGTCATTCTCATCAGCTTCGGATTTAACAATCTGCGGAACTGGGGACTGACGCTGGCCCGGCCGGCTGCGCCGTTCGACTTGTTTGGAGTGTCGCCCGCGCCGCTCATGATCGGCCTTGGCATTGCGATCTTCATGACGTTCTTCCTGTGGAGCCACAAGCAGGCGACCAAGGGAAAAAATCCGTTGTTGGCGCTGGAAGTGGTCGACTCGCCGAAGGAATGGGCGGCCGTCTTCACGCTCTTCCTCATCGTTGCGACCGAGGCGGCGATCAACTTCACCGTGCCACTGTATATCCAGATCATTCAAGGGCGCACGAGCGCGGCGACTTCGGTGGCAATGATGCCCTTCATGCTCACGGTGTTTTTTACCGCGATCCTGATCGTCCGTTTCTATGGCAGGTTCGCTCCGCGCACCATCGCGCGTGCCGCCTTCGGGCTGGTTGCCATCGGGGCGCTGTGGCTGGCATTCGTCGTGAGCAACGATTGGAGCGTCTTTCCGGTCATCATCGGCCTGATCACGGTCGGTCTTGGGCAGGGCGCGCTGGTGACGCTCCTCTTCAATGTGCTGGTCACCTCATCTCCCAAGGACCTGGCCGGCGATGTTGGCGCCCTGCGCGGCGTGACCCAGAACCTCGCCGCAGCCGTGGGCACTGCGGTCATGGGCACGCTGGTGGTCGGCGTCCTGAGTGCGGGGGTGATGAGCCGCGTGACGGACAACCCGCTGATTACGTCAGAAATGAAAGCCGAGGTGGATCTCGGCAGCATCAATTTCCTCAACAACGACCGGCTGCAGGAGCGCTTCGAGACAATCAGCGCCGCGCCCGAACAGATCGCCGAGGCGGTCCGGATCAACTCGGAGACCCGCCTGCGCGCGCTCAAGATCGGCTTCTTCGTCCTGGCCTGCACGGCGCTCTTTGCCATGGTTCCGTGCGGGTGGCTGCCGGATTACCGGCCCGGGGAACTGCCCGCACGACGCACCAAAGCCACCTGAACCATTTGCAAAAAGCAACAGTTTGGGGCGACCTAATCGATTTCCTAGTTGGCCTCTTCAGATTTCGCTTGTGGACACGAAATTTGCAATGTATCGAAGCATGCGTCACTGATTGAGATTTATTTGCAATAAATTTAAGCGGCAAAGTTCAAGCCGAAACGTTCCCTAATATTAAAACCGGCCAGATATGAGTGAAATTCGAAAAGAAACGGACAGCATGGGTGAGGTTGATGTCCCTGCCGACAAACTTTGGGGCGCGCAGACGCAACGTTCGCTCGAACATTTCAGCATCGGGAAGGATCTGATTCCCCGTGAGATGATCACCGCCTATGCCACCCTGAAAAAGGGAGCGGCAAATGCCAACCATGCGGGCGCACGGCTCGACGACGCGGCCCACGCGCTAATTGTAAAAACGTGCGATGAGATCCTCGCCGGGCAGCACCACGACATGTTTCCCCTGCACGTCTGGATGACCGGCAGCGGGACGCAGTTCAACATGAATGTCAACGAGGTGATCTCGAACCGGTGCTGCCAGCTGGCGGGAACACCGCTCGGCAGCAAGGCCCCGGTTCATCCGAACGACCATGTGAACATGTCCCAGTCGTCCAACGACTCATTCCCCTCGGCGATGTATATCGCGGCGGCGGTCAATGTCACCGGGCGGCTTCTGCCCGCAGTGGCCGCCCTGCGCGATGCGATCGCGGCAAAGGCCGAGGAGTGGAAGGATATCGTCAAAATCGGTCGCACGCACATGCAGGATGCGACCCCGATCACGCTCGGCCAGGAGTGGTCGGGCTACTCGGGGGTTCTCGCCGACAACATCGGTCGGCTTCAGGATGCGCTGAAAGACGTTTACCGCCTGGCGCTCGGCGGCACCGCCGTCGGCACCGGCATCAATGCGGCCCCCGGGTTTGACGTGGCGGTTGCGGCGGAGATTGCCAAGCTCACCGGCCTGCCCTTCGTCACGGCTCCGAACAAATTCACGGTGCAAGGTGCTCACGATGCGCTGGTGGCGCTCTCCGGGACGTTCCGCACGCTCGGCGTGTCGCTTTACAAGATCGCGAATGACATCCGGCTGATGTCGTGCGGCCCGCGAGCCGGTTTTGCGGAGCTGATCATCCCCGAGAATGAGCCCGGCTCCTCGATCATGCCCGGCAAGGTGAACCCCACCCAGGCCGAGGCGCTCGCGATGATTTCCATCCAGGTGATGGCCAATGACGTGGCGGTCGGATTTGGCGGCGCGAGCGGATACCTCGAAATGAACGTTTACAAGCCGCTCATCATTTTCAACCTCACCCACTCGATCACGATCCTCACCGACGGCTGCACGAATTTCCAAAAATTCCTTGTCGAGGGGACGAAGCCGAATTTGAAAAAGATCGCCGAGTATGTCGAGCGTTCGCTGATGCTCGTGACCGCGCTCTCGCCGGTGATCGGCTACGACAAGGCCTCGAAGATTGCGCATTACGCGATGGACAACGATCTCACGCTCAAGGCCGCCGCCATGAAGCTGGGGTTCGTGACCGAGCAGGAGTTCGACCGCGTGGTCGATCCCTCGAAAATGGTCCGCCCCTATGTGGCCACCGCCTGACGTCCGCTTTCAATTTTCGCACACCAAAACTTCCAGAATAATCAACACCATGAGCACCACCACAAAACGCGGCATCGACGTCCTGCACGACGCGACACTCAACAAGTCCACCGGATTCACCGAAGCCGAGCAGCAGGCTCTGGGGCTGGTCGGCTTGGTTCCTGACAACACGGAGACGATTGACCAGCAGTTGTCCCGCGTCCTCTTCCAGCTCAACCACAAGGCCACCGACCTCGACCGCTTCATCTACCTGATGAACCTTCTGGATACGAACCAGACGCTTTTTTACCGCACGCTGATGTCCGATCCGGCGCGTTTTCTCGACATCGTTTATGATCCGACGATTGGCGAGGCCTGCCTGAAGTTCGACCACATTTTCCGCCGTCCGCTCGGGATGTATCTCTCGATCAAGCGCAAGGGTCACGTGAAGGAAGTGCTTCGCAACTGGCCGGTCAAAGATGTCCGGTTCATCTGCGTGACCGATTCCGGGCGCATTCTGGGCCTTGGCGACCTGGGAGCAAACGGCATGGGCATTCCCATCGGAAAGCTCCAGCTCTATACCGCCGCGGCCGGCGTCCCGCCGCAGGGGTTGCTGCCGCTCTACCTCGACGCGGGCACAAACAACGAGACCTATCTCAAGGATCCGCTCTACGTGGGCCTGCGCCAGCACCGCCCGCCGACGGACGAGCTCTATGCATTTGTCGATGAGTTCGTGGAAGCGGTTCAGGAAGTTTTTCCGAATTGCTGCCTCCACTTTGAGGACTGGACCGGGGTCGATGCGATCGCGCTGCTCGCCCGCTACCGCAACAAGGTCTCCGTTTACAACGACGACATCCAGGGCACGGCCGGCGTCACGTTGGCAGGCTTGATCAACGCGCTCAAGCTCACGGGCGGCGAACTCAAGGACCAGCGGATTCTGTTTCTGGGAGCCGGTTCGGCGGCGATCGGCCTGGCTGATCTGCTCGTCTCCGCACTCGGCCAGCAGGGCGTCGCGCCCGAGGCGGCCCGCGAGAAGATCCGCATGTTTGACACGCAGGGCCTCGTCGTCGCAGGACGCCCCGGACTCGCCGCCCACAAGCTGCCCTACGCGCACAAGCTCCCTGCGAGCAAGCCGTTCAACCATCTCGATCTGGCCACGGAGTATCCGGAGATCGTCGCTGCGATTGACGACTTCAAGCCCACCGCGCTCATCGGGGTCAGCACGATTGGCAAGCTGTTCTCGAAGGAAGTCGTGCAGGCGATGTCGCGCCACAATGCCCTGCCGATCGTCTTCGCGCTTTCGAATCCGAGCGAGAAGCACGAGTGCCTGCCGGCCGACGCCTACACATGGACCGGCGGCAAGGTCGTTTACGCCGGGGGTGTGCAATTTCCGCCCGTCCACCTCGGAGGCCAGGTTTTCCTGCCCTCGCAGGCGAACAACCTTTACATCTTCCCGGCCGTGGGCATGGCGATCTATGCCACGAATGCCAGTCGCGTGACCGACGAGATGTTCATCGAGGCCGCCCATGCGGTCGCGGACCAAGTCTCCGACCAGCAACTGAAACTCGGCATGCTCTTCCCGCCGCAGTCGAATATCCTCGAGGTCGAAATCCAAACCGCTGCACGGGTTGCCAAGCTGGTCTTTGATGCGGGATTGGCCCGCGTCGAGCGGCCCGCCGACATCCTGGCATTCATTCGCTCGCACGTTTACAAACCGGTATATCAGGAACTATCCTGACCGCTCCCGATCGCGCCATGCGAGAGATGGGTTGGGAATGAAGCTTTGGGCACACCGGGCGGTCTGCGGATTTCTGTTCTGCTTCGCGCTGTCCATCGCCGCCAACGGCGGGACGGCGACGGAGGGTTCGTCCGGCGATACGTTCCGCGAGAATTACTTGCTGGGCGACTGGCTCGGCGCCCGGCCTTTTCTCGCGCAGCGCGGCATCCAGATGCAGGTGCTGCTGATCACCGACCCGTTTGGAAATGTCACCGGAGGGAAAAGCCGGGGATTCACCGATTACAGCCTAGTCTGCGCGGACCTGACGGCCGATACAGAAAAACTCCTCGGCTGGGGCGGAGGGGAATTTCACATCGGTTTTGCCGCCAATGCCGGGAACAGCCTTTCTGCGGATGATGTCGGGAACACGTTCCCGATCCAGTTGGCGGATGTTGCCCCGGTCGGACCCCGCTTGACCTACCTGTCCTACACGCAGACGTTGTTTGACAAAAAGCTGAGCCTCCGTGCCGGCCGCCTCGCGATCAACAGCGTTTACGACGAGGAATTCGCGGCCTCGGAATACTTCAAGGCGTTCACTTCGGTGGCATTCAACCTCGTCCCGATGGGGATTTTTTTGAACGCGCCGGGTGCCTTCGGGTATCCGCTCACCACCTGGGGCGCGCGGATCAAGTATGAGCCGGTGGAATCGTTCTACCTGATGGCCGGTTGCTACAACGGCGATCCTTCGGTGAAGAATGCCAACCGCTACGGACTCGATTTCACATTTCACGGTCCCCCGCTTGTGATTGCCGAAGCCGGCTTCCGGCTCAACCAGGGAAACGATGCCGCAGGGCTTCCCGGGAACATAAAAATCGGGGCCTATTTCAACGGAGGCAGCGCTGCGGAATTCGGCTCCGGATCGACACGCTACGGACGCCTGGGATTCTATGCCCTCGGCGACCAAGCCCTCGTGCGCTGGGGCAGCCGCGCCGACAACCGTCGGCTTGGGATCTTTGGCGCTTTCGTTTGCGCGCCGGATCAACGCGTCAATTCCATGCCTTTCTTCTTCGACGCCGGACTCGTGGCCTACGGTCCGCTTGAGATTCGGGCAAAAGACTTCATCGCCCTCGGCATGGCCTATGGTGCCTTCAGCAACGACCTGCGCGGCGCGGAGTCGGTCGCACAAAAATCCGACCCAACGCTTGCGGTGCAGAACTACGAAATGACCATCGAGCTTTCCTACGGCTGCCAAGTTCGCCCGTGGTTGCTCGTCCAGCCTGCGTTGCAATACATCGTCCAGCCGGGCGGCACCCCGTCCGTCCCAAACGCGCTGGTGATCGGAGCGAATATCGTCGTCAACTTTTGAGAGGAAGATCTGTCAAATCTCAGACATCCTGACCCCGAGGGGAATGAGGAATAATTTCCTTTGCAACTTCCTCCGGCGGGTCTTTCTTTCAGCTCGACCTCAACAACAAAAACTCATGAGCAAAATCCTCGTCCTTTATTATTCCATGTATGGCCACATCGAAACCCTGGCGGACTCCATCGCCGAAGGCGCGCGGAGCGTCGAGGGCACCGAGGTAGTCATCAAGCGTGTTCCGGAGATCATGCCCCCCGAAGTGGCTGAAAAACTCGGAGCCAAGCTCGACCAGACCGCTCCCGTGGCCGATCCGAAGGAACTGGCCGACTATGACGCGGTGATTTTTGGCACCCCAACCCGTTTCGGCAACATGACCGCCCAGATGCGGAACTTCCTCGACCAGACCGGCGGCATCTGGATGAAACGCGGACTCGTCGGGAAAGTTGGCAGCGTCTTTACCAGCACCGGCACCGGCGGCGGAAATGAGAGCACGATTCTCACCTTCATCCCGACCCTGCTCCACCACGGCATGGTTTATGTCGGCCTCCCGTATTCCTGTCCCGAACTCACGGACATCAGCGAACTCAAGGGGGGCTCTCCCTACGGAGCCGGAACGATCGCAGGGTCGGATGGCTCCCGGCACCCCAGCGCCAAAGAACTCGCGCAGGCCCGGTTTCAAGGTGCCCATGTCGCCAAGATCACCGCGAAGTTGGTCTAATCGCCCCAGCATGCCCCAGAGCACCCCGGCAAGGCAGAACTGGATGACCGCCTTCAACAGGCGTCCCTGGACGAGTTGGCCCAAGCCCGGGATGAAGTAACTAACCAGCGGCTAAAGTGCTGCGGGGGGATGTATTGCGGGGTGGACGGGGGCTTCGTGGCTGCGGGATTTCGCGTGCCCGACATTTTCCAGGCTGCCCCCCATCGTCTCGATGCCGAACCGCCAGGTGACCAGCGCGCCGAGGAGCGACGCGCCGACAAGAAAACATAGGAGGCTCCCGATTCCGATCTCGCTCAGGATGATCGGAAAAAGGAACGCGGTCGCGACCGCCCCGACCTTCGCAAACGATGCGGCAAAGCCCGCGCCCGAACCCCGGATCTTCGTGGGGAAGACCTCGCCCGCGATCATGTCGTTGTGGATCACCCCGGCGAGGTTTTGTTCGCGCTCGCTCGTGTGCCCGAGAATCGAGGCCAGGATCGTCGCCCGCAGGTGCTTCGGACGAAACAGCTTTTTAAATTTCGACTTGTGCCGCTCGTGCGCGGGCTCGTCATCCGGCACCTCGAGCAGGGGTGCGAATATCGTCGTCAGTTTTTAGAAACGGTCTTGGCAAAGTGGACAGGGACGATACGCTCAAAAATCTCCGCAGGATCAACCGTCAAATAGAACCGCTCATGCGGTCACTTGGGAAAAAATCACATGGAAACGATTCAAACTCCTCAGACAAACGACGGGATGATGAAGCGGGTTCTGGACGTTGTTGAGAAGGCGGGGAACAAGGTGCCGCATCCGGCGATGATCTTTTTGTCGCTCATGGTGCTCGTCATCGTGCTTTCGCATGTCATGCACCTCTTCGGCGCCTCAGTGACCCAGCAGGTGATCGATCCGGTGACGGACAATATCCAGACGAGCACGGTCGCGGCCCGCAGCCTCCTCACGACCGAGGGGATCCGGTTTATCTACGCGTCGGTCATCCCGAATTTTATGGGATTCACCGCGGTGGGACTCATCATCGTCGCGATGGTCGGGGTTGGCGTGTCCGAGGCATCCGGCCTGATCAAGGCGCTCATCCGCAAGCTGGTGGCCGTCTCGCCCGGATGGTCCATCGCCTACATCCTGGTTTTTGTCGGTATCGTTTCGAGCATCGCGGCGGACGCGGGGTATCTCGTTCTGATCCCCCTGGCAGGCTCCGCGTTCCTGAGCGTGGGCCGACATCCGCTCGCTGGCCTGGCCGCAGGCTTCGCCGCGGTCGCCGGGGCGTTCACGGTGAACATGCTCATCAAGCCGCTCGACGCGGTCCTCACCGAGTTTACAAATGACGCCATTCATCTGGTGAACCCCGCCCTCTCGATTGATCTGACCGCCAACCTCTGGTTTTCCATCGCGTCGGTCATCGTGTTGACGGTGGTGATCACGTTCATCACGTAGCGGGTCATCGAGCCGAGGCTGGGAAAATACCAGCCGGAAGATGCGGGCGATCTTGCTGGCACGCCCGACTCTGCGGAGGCCGGGGTGCTCGGCGACGAGTCACGCGGGCTGAAATTCGCGGCGGTCGGGCTCGTGGCCGTGCTCGTCGTTCTGGGCTTCCTGACCATCGGCTCCGGATCGGCGCTGCGCAATCCGGAGACCGGTGCCCTGATCGGCAACTCGCCATTCATGAACGGGCTCATCGCCGTGATCATGGTGGTGTTTCTGGTCGCGGGGGCCGCCTATGGATGCGGAGCCCGGACGATGAAAACCAGCACCGATGGCATCAAGGCGGGGGAGGAGGCGATCGCGGGCCTCGGGAGCCTCATCTTTCTGCTCTTCATCCTCAGCCAGTTCATCGCCTACTTCAACTACAGCAACATCGGAACGATCCTCGCTGTGTCGATGGCCGACGTTCTCAAGTCCGCCAGCATCCCGCCCCTGCTGCTGCTGCTCGGGTTCATCGTGGTTGTCAGCCTCATCGATTTGCTCATCTCCGGCGCGATCGCGAAGTGGGCTCTCTTCGCGCCCATCTTCGTGCCGCTGCTCGTCCAGTTGGGAGTGGCTCCCGAGGCGGTGCTGGCGGCTTACCGGGTTGCGGATTCGCCGATGAACGTCATCACCCCGCTGAACGCGTATTTTGCCCTGATTGTCGTCTTCGCCCAGAAGTATGACTCCAAGGCCGGGGTCGGAACGATCGTCGCCCTGATGATTCCCTATGTCATTGCCCTCTACGCCATCTGGACGCTGCTCTTCGTCGCGTGGTTTTTGCTGGGGATTCCCTGGGGGTTGTAATGCGGGCTGACGGGAATGGCGCTAACTTAAGCGGCGTGGAGCAGGCGTCCCGCCTGCTATTCTCTCCACAAGCAGGCAGCCGGGACGGCCGCCCCACGTCCGAAACCCGCCTTAAGTTAGTGCCATTCCGGGCTGACGGCGTCGTGCGAAAGGCGTCGCACGCATCATGAGCACTGAATCTCCGGCCCCGGAAACGCCCTCCCTGCCCGCAGCTCCCAGCACGGCCGTCCTGCTTGAGTTTCTGTTCCGGCTGGGGCGGGCCTATCTGGCGTGCGGCGAGCAAACCGCGAAGGTGGAGAAGCTCCTGCGAAGCATTGCTTCGGCATATGGCATGCAAAAGCCGCGGGTCGTGGCCTTCCCGACAGCCGTATTTATCTCGCTTCACGACAGCAATGGCGAGCGTGTCACCCTCGCCGAAAGCGAGCCGCAAATGCTGCGCTTGGACCAGATGGCCGATGTTTACGCGCTGGGCGAGGAGGCCCAGCGTGCCACGGTGGATCCGCTGGACGGCCTGAAGCGCCTGGCGGCGATCCGGCGGCGGAAGGACCGCTTCGGGCCGGTGGGCCACGTTGTCGGCCATGCGATCCTCACGGTCGGGCTGGCCCTGGTGCTGATGCCAACGGCGACCAATCTCGCAGCCGCAGCGGTGATTGGCTTTTTTGTGGGGCTGATCAAGCTCCTGAATCGCGGCCGCACCATGATGTCGGTGCCGCTGCCGGTGATCGCCGCCACCGTGGTGTCTTCACTGGTTTTTCTCGCGATTCGCAGGGGAATCCCTGTTGACCCGCTCCATGCCTTGGTTCCTCCGCTGGTTACCTTCCTTCCCGGTGGGATGCTGACTCTTGGAATGCTGGAGTTGGCCTATGGCGACATGGTTAGCGGAGCCAGTCGCCTGATTGCCGGATTCGTCCAGCTCGTCTTGCTCGCGTTCGGGCTCGCCATCGGGGCAGCCTTTACCGGCTATCTCCCGGCGGACCTCGTCCACTCGGGCGGAAACTATGGATACTTGCCGTGGGCACCCTGGGCCGGGGTCCTCGTGTTCGGACTGGGTGTCTATCTTCACTTTTCGGCACCACGGAATTCGTTCCAATGGATGATGCTTGTGCTGCTGCTGGCGTTCGCCGCCCAGCGCCTGGCCTCAGGTTTTTTCAGCAGCGAGCTCAGCGGATTCTTCGGCATGCTCGTGGCGACACCGCTCGGGTATCTCATCCAGGATCGCTTCCGTGGACCGCCTGCGGCAGTGACGTTTTTCCCCGCGTTCTGGTTGCTGGTGCCGGGCGCGCTCGGCCTGCTCAGCGTGACCCGCATGCTAAGCGACCGGGCGGCAGGGATCGACGGTTTGATCACCGTGGTTTACGTGATCACCTCCATCGCTCTCGGCACGCTGGTCGGCGCTTCGCTCTACCGCTGGGTGAGCGAAAATCTCAGCGCATTGCGCTCGCGGATCAGGCGTGTGGACAAGCCTCGTAAAGCGGATTCAGGCCACTCCGGCGAGTTCCGGCCAAAGGTGGGCCGCCATTTTCATTCCGGCCATGTAGGCATCGAGGGAAAATTTCTCGTCGGGGGAATGCGCGTTGTCGTCCGGAAGCGCCAGCCCGAGCATGAGGGAATCCGCTTTGAGGTGCTCTTTGAACGCCGCGATGATCGGAATGCTGCCGCCGCCCCGGGCGAGCAGGCATTCGTGGCCGAACCCAAGCTTCGCCGCGCGCATGCAGGCCTGTGCGAGCGGACCGGTTGGGTCCACCATGTAAGGTCCGCCGCCCTGGCCCTTGGTGACCGTGAGCTTGACGGTGGGCGGGCAGATCGCCTTCAGGTGCTTCTTCACGAGAGCGAGGATTTTTTCCGGATCCTGGTCCGGCACGAGGCGCATCGTGATCTTCGCGCTCGCCCAGGAGGGAACGATCGTCTTCCCGCCCTCGCCCTGATAGCCGCTGGTGAGGCCGTTGATTTCAAACGTGGGCCGCGCGGCGCGCTGCTCATCGGGTGTGAAGCCGGCTTCGCCAAAGAGCGCGGGCACGCCGACGGACTTGCGGAATTTTGCCTCGCTGAACGGCACCTTGGCCATCTGCTTCCGCTCGTAGGCCGAGAGCTTCACCACCTCATCATAGAATCCGGGAATTGTGATGCTCCCCCGCTTGTTCCGCAGTTGCCCGAGCATCTGGCAGAGGACCATGGCCGGGTTGTCCACCGCGCCGCCGAAGAGGCCGGAGTGCAGGTCGCGGTCCGGGCCGTCCAAGCGGATTTCGATCGGAGCCATGCCGCGGAGCGAGTAACAGAGCGCCGGGTGCTTCATGCTGGGAATCTCGGTGTCAGAGACAATCAGGGCCTTGCAGGCGAGCTCCTTCGCGTGCTTGGGCAGGAAGTCGTAGAGCGCTTTCGATCCGACCTCTTCCTCGCCTTCAATGAGAAAGTTCACGTTGCACGGCAATTCGTTTCCGGTCTTCAGCCAGGCCTCGACGGCATTGATGTGGGCGAGGTGCTGGCCTTTGTTATCGCTGATGCCGCGGGCATAAACGTTTCGACCGACCCGGCGGGGCTCGAACGGCGGCGAGGTCCAGAGATCGAGAGGCTCCGGTGGCTGCACGTCGTAGTGCCCGTAAACCAGAAACGTCGGCTTTTTCGGATTTTGGTTCGGCGTCTTCGCCATGACGACCGGGTAGCCTGTGGTCTTGCGGATTTCAGCCTTCAGGCCGGCCTTCATGCATCGGTCGGCGAGCCATTCCGCGGAGCGCCGCATGTCGCCGGCATGATCCGACTGGGCGCTGATGCTGGGGATGCGTGCGTAGGCGAAAAGCTCTTCGATGAAGCGCTCTTCGTTGTCGGCAAGATATTGGAGGACGGCTTGTGGGGTCATGGTGGGTGACTTATGAAACGATCTTTGGCCTCGGGCAATCCAATTGTACGGGTCCCGGCGCGGGCTCAGGCTATTGCGCTCTCAGCGGGGCGGGGATGGCGCGGTTCAAATTGACGGTCGTCGGCAGGTTCCCCCTCATGTTTGGTTGAATGGGAACTCGGGAGGCGCCCAGGAGGCCGTTTTGCTGGAGATAGACAGAGAGGACGGCGGCGATTTCATACGACGTGCGATCGATGTCGGTGCTAACCCCCGGCAGGCTGCTCATCACGACTGTGCCGGCTGCACTGGCGGCGGAAACTGCCGTGCCCACTCCGCCGGTTGCGATTCCCAGGGCGACGCCGGGTTCCATGCCCGAGTTGCCCATTGTCTTGAACCTCAGGAGCGGCACCAGTCCCGCCTCCGTCACTTTGAAAACGGCAACGCTGGTTCTCATTTCCGTGCGGCCCATGCCGAGGCCGATTCCGGCCCGGAGGGCACGGCTGCCCTGATCCACCTTTCGAATCTCGCCGCGGACAAGCCATGCCCCCGGCGAAACGGTTCCGCCGGATCCAAGGACCGAGGAATTCGCCGCGTGAGTGCGCAGCTGAGCGGCGGTGCTGCGGGCGAGGTTTCCGACGATCTCGTCCCGCAGGACCCGCTTCTCCTTCACGGAACGCTCGCCAAGCTGGAAGGCGGACATCGGCGCCGAAAACCGCTCCACCCAGATGCGCGATGGCGCCGACCGGAGCGCGACGGACTTGGTGTGTACGGCGTGAACTCCGACCGAACTGCAGGAGCTAAACGTGACAATGCACACAAGGCTTGAAAATATGATGCGGATCATAACGGGAGAGATAGGGCATCCTTTCCCGCGGATAAACCAAATTTTTCCATAATGGAGGGCGGATGCGCCAGGCTTGGCACCCGGCCATTTGCGGTGAGAGCAGGCAATGCACCGGCTGGAAGTGCTTGCCATCGTGTGGAGGCGGGGAGCATCTTTCCAAACAATCTGAAAGCCACCAATGAGATGAGTATTTTTTGCCGATCCGGAGTTTTTGCCCTTTCCGGCCTGCTGGCGTTGGGCGCGAATCTGGCGGGTGCCGAGATGTCCGCCAAGCAGGCGGTCCCGGTGGAGGCTGCCGCACCCGCCATGCAGCCGACCATCCACGACATCGAATCCTCGAACTACGATGCCGACTTTTCACCGGGCGAGTCGACGACGAACACGCCGGCCGAGCTCGACGAAATCTACGCTCCGAACGAGGGCTATTTGGATTCGCTGGGAGTCAATCGCCCGCTGGACCTGCTGAAAACACCTCTCGATTCGCTCTATGAAAAGACCGGCCTGCGTGTCGGCGTGGCGAACACGATGCTCTTCATGCAGCCGATGGGCGGGCAGAGTTCCCGATACGGGGCGGCGGGCGACCTGGACCTCATGTCCTCGTGGACGCTCATCGGACGCGGCACCAAAGACACCGGACGGTTTGTTTTCACCGGCGAATACCGGTATCAAATCGGAGATCAACCGCCGTCCCGGATTGGGGGGCAGATGGGCACGCTGGTCGCTCCCACGAATGCATTCAACGACCGCGGCTGGGTGATCCGCGACGCGTATTGGATCCAGCGGCTTTTCGATGCGCGCGTCCGGATTCTCTTCGGCCGGGCAGACCCATCGGATTACGTCGGCGCACACTGGCTGCAAAACGTGAACAACTCGTTCGTCAACCGGAGTTTCTCCGCGAACCCGGCGGTTCCATTTCCCGGGCACGGCCCGATGCTCGGCCTCTCGATCCGGCCGACCGACCAGTTCTATCTCACCGCCGGAGCGAGCAATGCCTACAGCACGACGATCCGCGCTGAGATCGACACGGTTTTCAATGAGTGGAACATCTTCAGCTTCGGCGAGGCCGGCTACACGCCCAACTACAAAGGGCTCGGGGCTGGCCGGTATGCCTTCGGCGTCTGGCACATGGACGCCCGCAGCAATTACAGCCTTCCCGCGGACTACGGGTTCACGTTCATCGCGGATCAGAACCTTGGCGAAAGGCTCCAGGTCTTCGCGCGCTATTCTTACTCCGACGGGACGCTCACCAACATCCGCCAGTCCGCGCAAGTCGGGTTCGGGCTCAGCGGGTTGCTCGGCAGAAAAGACGACCTCACCGGCGTGGCCTTCTCGCTGGCCGTCCCCCGGAACGAAGCGTCGCGGAACGAGGCCGTCCTCGAAGGCTTCCACCGCTTCCAAGTCAGCCAGAACACCCAGCTCTCGGTCGGTCTCCAGCTCATCGTGAACCCCGGAAACGCGCCCGACAACGACACGGCTGGCGTCTTCTACGCCCGGCTGCGCACTTCGTTTTAACGCCCCTGCCCTTTCCTCTCTCTCCGTCGCAAAAAATCGCTTGGCTTTATTGGTGAAGGCTGCGAAACGATCCCGCAATCTTATGAAAGTATTGAGCGCATTCTTCACCGCATGGATGCTGGCAGCCGGGTCGCTCGTGCATGCGGAATCCCAGGCGCCGGGACCTGCTCCCGATGCGGTTGTCAAAACACTCTACGCGGCGCAGAAGGCCGGATCGGGCCCGTTTTTTCAAACCAGGAGCCGCGCGCTCGTCGATAAATTCTTTGTGAAGGAATTTGCGGATTTGATTTGGAACGATGCCGTGAAGGCGCACGGCGAAGTGGGGGCCATTGATTTTGACCCGCTTTACGGCTCGCAAGACCCGCAAATCACGCATTTTCGAATTCTGGAAACCGGGTGGGGTGGCGACGACAAATTCGGGTCGGATGACAAGGCGGTCGTTCGCGTCACTTTCAAGAATGCGGGCGAGGAGCAAATGGTTTCCTTTCAATTTCATCAGGAAAAAAACAAACGATGGAAAATCGAGGACATCCGTTATCCGAACTCGGACAACCTGCCGCTCAAGAAACTTCTGACCAAAGCGGCAGGTGCTGGGAAGTAGGCTTTTGACTGACCCTGCTGAAGTTTTTGTTTTCCACATCCGTCCAGGGAATGGGGATTCCGTAAAATTCTTGTTCCCGGGGTGGACATTCGTCCCGGTCTGGGGGTTACTTCTCCGACGATGAAGCGCATCCGCATCACCCACACGACGGAGTATCACTACAACCAGCCCGTCACGTTCGGCCCGCATCGTGCGCTGATGCGGCCGCGCGAGGGGCACGACGTGCACATCGACAGCGGCCGTTTGGAAATTTCGCCGAAGGCATCGGTCCGGTGGCTCCGCGACCTGAATGCCAATTCCGTCGCCATCGTCACATTCCCGGAGCCAGCGGACAAACTGCGCGTCTTCAGCGAGGTGAACGTCGATCTCTATGACGAACTGCTCATCGAGTGCCACATCGACCCGCGCGCCCGTTCGTTTCCGTTCCAGTATTCCGCGAACGAGCAGTTGGGGCTGATCCCCTACCGCATGCCCAGCTATCCGCACGACGGGCCGGCGCTGCAAAAGTGGCTGGGCGAGCTCTACGAGCCGGGCCAGCTCATCGACACGCTCGAGCTTTTGAATAAACTCAACACGCGGATCTACGAATCGTTGAGATACCAGCGCCGCGAAGATCCCGGCGTCCAACTGCCCAGCACGACCATCTCGCTGGGTGGCGGGTCCTGCCGCGATTATGCGGTTCTTATGATGGAGGCGGCGCGGAGCTGGGGGTTCGCGGCGCAATTTGTCACCGGCTATGTCCAGATGGGTGAGGGCCAGCACGGGGCCACCCACGCTTGGACGGAGATCTACATTCCGGGGGCGGGCTGGCAGGGATACGATCCCACGAACAACAAGCAGGTCGGCGACGAGCACATCTCGGTCGCTGTCGCGCCTTCGCATCAGGAGGCTTCGCCTTTCTCCGGTTCCTGGAAAGGGCCCGCGAATGCCTTCGAGCGGATGGAAGTGTCCGTGCAGGTCGTGGGGCTTGCGCCAAAAAACTCGTGAACACGCAACTCGCCATCGTTCTCGGGTTGCTCGGGGTTTCCATCGCGATGTTCGCGGTGAACAAGCCGCGGATGGACGCCGTGGGCTTGATCATGCTCACCGTGCTGCCGTTCACCGGCGTCATCACGATGGGCCAGGCGCTCGCCGGGTTCGCCGATCCGAACATCGTCCTTCTCGGCGCCCTGTTCGTCATCGGCGAGGGGCTCGTGCGCACGGGCGTGGCGCAGCGGCTCGGGGACTGGCTGATCAAAACCGCAGGCAAAAGCGAGACCCGGCTGATTGCCCTGCTGATGGCGGTCGTCGCGACGCTCGGCGCCTTCATGAGCTCGACCGGAGTCGTCGCGATTTTTATTCCGGTCGCCCTGCGGATCGCCCAGAGCACCGGCGCTTCGCCCAGTCAACTGATGATGCCGATCTCCATGGCGGCATTGATCAGCGGGATGATGACATTGGTCGCGACAGCCCCGAACCTCGTCGTCAACAGCGAGCTTGTCCGCCATGGCTCGGCGGGGTTCAGCTTTTTCACCTTCACGCCGTTCGGCGTCCCGGTGTTGGTGCTTGGAATCATCTACATGCTCTTCGCCCGCCGCTGGCTGTCCTCGAAGAGAGATGGGGGAGGCGACGGGGTCCGGCGCGTCAGCCTCCTCGACTGGATCGAAAAATATCGGCTCGCGAGCCGCGAATTCCGCGTCCGCGTGACGCCCGAATCATCGATGGTCGAAAAAACCCTCGAGGAGATCAACACGCGCAAAGATTCCGGGATCAACCTCGTGGCCATCGAGCGCAAGGGGAAATTCTCCGCCGAGGTTTTTGCTCCCACCGGGAAGACGAAGCTGGAGGCGGATGACATCTTGCTGTTGGACGTCTTTGCGCCGACGGTGGATATCCAGG